>JACCDX011338164.1_pt1 | contig 39622 bp, 33 predicted proteins | sample 7449681 | NCBI WGS metagenome assembly JACCDX01 (sample SAMN15323450, study PRJNA562643) | freshwater metagenome | isolation source: river surface water | place: USA:Blue River Watershed | collected 2017-08-18
AAGGCGACGCGGCCCTTGGTTCCGATGATAGTGTCGCCCAAGTGAATGCCGCGACCGATACCGTAGGGACCGGCCAACTGTTCTAGGCGCTCGATGACTTCGACTGCCGTCATTTTTTGACCATCGATGCCGCAGGGGACGCCCTTCTCGAAATGGATGACATGGCGTGCTGGCGCCTTGGGCTGAGTGAAAGCGTCTTTCGAGAGCACCCAAGCATCGTCGGGGATGCTGCCTTGTGACGTGAGCGTTTCCTTACCGCCGATGCTGACACCCCAGAGACCGCGGTTGATCGAGTAGGCAGCGCCGTGTGGCGGCACCGGCAACTGACGCGCAGTGAGGAAGTCGAGCTCTTCCTGGCGTTTGAAGTGTCGATCACGCACTGGCGCGATGACCTCGAGCTCCGGTGCGAGTGTGCGCAGTGCAACTTCGAACCGCACCTGATCATTACCGGCTGCCGTGCAGCCATGCGCGATGCTACCGGTACCGAGTTCGCGCGCCATGCGAGCGATGATTTGCGCTTGCATCACCCGTTCTGCACCCACCGACAGCGGATAGAGCTGACCGCGGCGCACGTTACCCATGATCAAAAAACGCAGCACCTGCTGGAAGTAATCGGCGCGCGCATCGATCTGGTGATGTTCGGATGCGCCGAGAGCGAGGGCGCGTTCGTGCAGCGTTTTCGCTGCGGCGGCATCGATACCACCCGTGTCGACCGTGACGGTGATGATCGGACGTCGATATTCCTCCTTGAGCCACGGAACGAGGAAAGAGGTGTCGAGGCCGCCCGAATAGGCGAGAACGATCGGTTGAGACATGGTGGATCCTTAGAGACGAAACAGGTTTCGCAGGCGCGCCACGAGCGTGGCTTGGGCTTCGCCGGAATCGGTGGCGATGAAGATGGTGTCATCGCCCGAAATGGTGCCGACGACCTCAGGCCAAGCCGCTTTGTCGATGGCGATCGCGACGCTTTGGGCGGCACCAATCGTGGTTCGGAGCACCGTCAGGGCTGAACCTGCCGTCGCCACGCCCCGCACGAACTGGCGCAGGGTATCGAAGTCATCGAGTGTTCTGGAGGACTCTTCCGACGGGGGCAGATAGCGTCCACCCGCTTTCAAAACGCCCAATTCCCGCAGATCGCGACTGACTGAAGACTGGGTGACATCGTGACCGGCTTCCCGCAGCAAGCGCACCAGTTCGTCCTGTTTGCGCACGGGCGAACCGCGCAGGATGCGCAGGATGGCCTCGCGGCGGTGCGGGTGGTGGGTGTCGGCGTGCATAAAATTTCACAAAGTGTGAATAAAAATGCACAGCCTGTCAATAGGAGCGGCTAGCTTTGCAGCGCGGCGATCCGTTCCACGATCGGCGGATGGGAGTAGTGGAAGCGCACGTAGACCGGGTCCGGAGTCAAGGTGACAGCGTTGTCCTCGGTCAGTTTTACGAGGGCCTGGACTAGGGCTGGCGCACTCGCTTGCTGCTTGGCGTAGGCGTCGGCCTCGAACTCATGCCGCCGTGAAGTCGCGCTCCATACCGGCTCGATCAAGGGGGAGACGGTCGGAATCACGAGCAGAAACAACAGGATGGCGAGTGCGTCGTTCGGAAGCGCGGCATTCGGGGTGACGCCGAGACCGACGAAGAAGGCCGGCTGCATCGACAGCCATCCGAGGGCGGCGAAGCCCGCGAGCGTCAACGCGAAAATCGAGATCAAGCTCTTGCGCAAATGCCGATGATGGAAGTGCCCGAGTTCGTGGGCGAGTACCGCCTCGAGTTCGTCATGGGAGAGTCGTGCGAGCAGGGTGTCGTAGAACACGACACGCTTGGCCTTACCGAGTCCCGTGAAGTAGGCGTTCGACTCGGCCGAGCGTTTACTGCCGTCCATCACGAAAAGACCCTCGGCGGCGAAACCACAGCGCTGCATCAGAGCCTGCACGCGCTGCTTCAGCGTTTCGTCTTCCAAGGGTTGGAATTGGTTGAACATGGGGGCGATCCAGATCGGGTAGATCACCATCAACAGCAGGTTGAAGGCTACCCATGCACCCCAGGCCCACAGCCACCAAGTGGCGCCCGCAGCACCCATCAACCACAGGACCATCGCGATCAAGGGCAGGCCGATCAGCGAGCTGATGAAGAAGTTTTTGATCAAGTCGGTAAGCCATAAACCGAGTGACATACGGTTGAAATCGAAGCGCTGCTCGATGCGGAAGTGGCTGTACCAGTCGAGCGGAAGTTCGATGACACTTCCGATCAAAGAAAACATGAAAATGAGTGCAACTTGATAGCCGAGTCCGCCGAGCGCCATACCGAACGGCTGCAAAGCAGCGTTTAGGGTTTCAAGGCCGCCGAGCAGGGTCCAGCCGATCAGCATCACCAGCGACAGGGAAAGACGAACGAGACCGAAGCTCTGACGAGCGGCGGTGTAGTCCGCCGCCTTTTGATGTGCCTCGAGCGAGATCGAGTTGCTGAATGCGCTCGGAACTGCAGCGCGATGCTCTCGGACATGCCGGATTTGCCGGCGTGTCAGCCACAGTTGTAAGCCGGTGGCCATCACGACGAGTCCGATGAAGAGCGTGGTAACGAGGTTGGGATCCATGCTCTCCATGATACCTAAAGGTTTGAGTCCAGAAGGTTTGACCCGATCAGACTCGAGCCTTTTACTTTGGTGTGGTCAGCCGTCGATCAAGCGCCGCTCGCCGTGACGAACTCGCAGGCTCCGCGTCTCGGCAAGTTCCGTTGTGCGCTCGCGAATCGTCTTCATGAAGTGGAACTGGCCCACGGCTTCATCGCGACCCAACAGGATGCTGGTGTAGCCGCGTTGGTGCGTGTTGCTGAACGCCAGGTTCGGATTGGTTGCGCGTAGTGCAGCGGCGATGTCGCTCGGTGCGCCGCGTCGCAGATAGCTCTCAAACCCCGGCGAGGTCACCGAGTGGGTCGCGAACTCGACACCAGCGGCGGTAGTGCCGACGGTCAAATTCTGCGCCCATGCATTGTGGCTATCGCCCGCGAGTACGATCGGGTTCGCGCTTGCTTCGAGCGAGTCTTGCAGCAGGCGCGTACGCGCCGCCGGGAAGCCACCCCAACTATCGAAGTTGTAGGGCAAGCCCATCTTTGCCGCGACGAGACCTGCGGCCATACGCCGCTTGAGGAATTCCGGCGCGTCTTCTGGCAGCCACTGACCAACCTGTTGCGGCGCCACGATTTCGCCCATGACGATCTGTTGGGAAATGATCTGCCAGCGCGTCTTTGATTGAGTGGACTTTCGCAGGCTTTCTTTGAGCCAAGACTCTTGTGGCAAGCCGAGCAGTGTTCGCGCCGGATTGCGCAGAACGCCATCGCGAAAGTCGGCCAAAGCCTTGGCAATATCCGGCTTATCTTTGACTGCCGCCTCAAGATCCGGAGGCGCGCTGCGGCCGATGATTCGCGTTTCGATTTTGAAGAGCGTGGCGAGATCACCGATCTGATAAGTGCCGAAACGATCATCGGATACCGGCATCCATTCACGATATACGCGCTCGGCGATCGCTTTACGCGTTTCCCAATCGCCTTCCTTATCCGCTTGGTGATTTTCGGCACCGCCGACCCAAGCATCGTTCGCAAACTCGTGATCATCCCATTGCGGGATCATTGGATAGCTTTGATGGAGCTTCTGCAGATCCGGATCAAGACGGTAGGAGGCGTAGCGCAGGCGATAGTCGGCGAGCGTGACCATTTCGTGTGCAGGTTCGATCACGCGGCCCGTCAGAGTCTCGCCGACCGACGGGTAAGTGCCGATCGCATACTCGTAGAGATAGTCGCCGACATGCACGATGAGATCGAGATCGTCGCGCTCGCAAGCATGTGCATATGCATTGAACCAACCGAAAGGCAGATTCGCACACGAGAACAAACCAATGCCGAACTTATCGATCGAGCCGGTTGGCAGGGTACGCGTACGACCGACGACGCTACGAGTGCCATCCGGCGCAACGAAACGATAGTAGTACCAACGGCCCGGTGCGAGACCTTTGACGATGACCTTCGCGGTGTAGTCGCGATCAGGCGCAGCGACGACTTCAGCGCCGGCCACGAGCTTCTGGAACATGGCATCTCTGGCGACTTCCGCTCGCAGTTTCGCGTCGGCATCGCCGACGAAGCGCGTCCACAGGAGTACCGAATTCGCCGAGGGCTCACCACTGGCGACACCGTGTGTGAAACCACGACGCAAGAACATGCCGGCGACGCCGGGCAGGGCCATGGCACCGAGACCAAAGACGCCAGCCTGGATGAGTCTTCTGCGATCGATCATGTCTTGGCTCCTCTACGCAATCCCGAAGCGCGTACTTTACAGGCCGCGCGTTACAATAGGTCTACAGTTCGAGGATGCCCGTGACCAGCCCTGAAGTTTTCGTCCTGACCATCAACGCGGTGTTGTTGTGGTTCGCGTATTTCATCGTCTATCCGCGGTTCGCAGGTAGCGATATGAACCGACTTGCGATGAACGATTTGGCGGCGAATCTCGCGGCGGTCGCGATCTCGGGATATTTCTTCTACGGAACCGGGACTCGCTTCGACTTTCTCGTACTAGAGGTGGGCTGGTTCGGCTTTACCGTAGCGAGCTTCTTGTTGATGGAGTTGCCGCTATTCGTCTGGTATGCACGCCGCTACGGTTTGTTTCGCTCGTCCGAATGACTCAGTAGGCGACGGACCTCGGCGGTTTCCGGTCGGACGCCGCGCCATAGCCAGAACGCTTCCGCCGCCTGTTCCACTAACATGCCGATACCGTCGTGCGCTCGGGCGGCGCCATGCTGCTGCGCCCAGCGCATGAAAGGCGTTCCTGTATTCGCATAGCCGAGGTCGTAAGCATCGGTGTGCGATCCGATGATGACCGGATCGACAGTTGGAGTGGCGTTCTGCAAGCCGAGCGACGTCGCGTGTATGACGACATCAAACGGTTCGCGCAGTGCGTCCATGGCGCATGCGAATAGCGGGATGCTTTCGGAGATGCGGGCATCATGAAACGCAGACACCAGTTCTTCGGCTCGCGCGAAATTTCGGTTGGCGATGACGAGTTTGTTTGGATGTTGCGCGAGTAAAGGTCCGACGATGCCGCGCGTCGCGCCACCGGCGCCGAGTATCAACACGGACCTACCTGCGATACCTATTTCGAGATGGTGCAGATCAGCGATGAGACCAGCTCCATCAGTGTTGTCACCGCGTAGCCCGCCGTCTGGCAGGGCAATCAAGGTATTCACGGCGCCAGCGAGTTGGGCGCGCTCGGTCAGTTCTCGGGTCAGCGCGATAACGGACTCTTTATGCGGAACCGTCACGTTTAGACCGCGCACGCCCTCTTGAAAAAGTGCTGACACGCGGACGGCGAGTTCCTGTGGCGCAACGTCGAAGCGATCGTAAACCAAGTGTTGCCGTGTCGCTCGCGCGAACTCACCGTGAATGAAGGGAGAGCGGCTATGCGAGATCGGATGGCCGATCACTCCGTATCGATCGGGCGATGTCTCTATGCGACTAGCGTTCATTGCAGGGACCTCACGACCGCTCCGCCAGTGCGTTCAGTGTCGAGCACTTCGCGCAAGATCGGCAGCCAGATCGCCATCTGTTCATCGATCTGCCAAGGCGGATTGAGTATCAACATACCCGAGCCGTTGAGACCGACACGAGAGTCCGGCGGATGAATCCACAATTCGCTGCTGATCGCTGGGGTACAGGCCTCGTCGGGTGGTTTTGGCAGTCGCGAGATCAGTCGATGACGCCACTCCTGGGTGTCGCGCTCGTGCTTGATCGGATACCAGATAGCCACGACCGCATTCGGTAAACGACGCAGCACTTCGCAGGCGGTGATTTCGACTGCACGAAAATCGGCAGTCGTATCTTCATAGGGCGGGTCGATCAAGACCAGTGCGCGTCGTTCCGAATTGGGCAGCCAATGTCGGATTCTTTGGTAGCCATCAGCGCATTCGGCGACGACTCGTCCCGAGTCGCGCGGCAATAGTCTATGCAGTGCGGTGTGCTCTTCCGCCTGTGTCTCGATGAACACGGCTCGATCCTGTGGGCGAATAGCAGCTAACGCGATGAGTGGCGAACCCGGATATGCGCGGCGCGACGATTGCTCACGCCGGATGGCTTTGAGGGTATCGAGGTAGTCCTTGATCTCGGTCGGCCAGTCACCGCGCGAGGCCGACTCGAGCAGTGCGATGCCGCGATCCGCTTCCGCCGTTTTGCGCGAACCTTCCGCTTGCAGATCGTAAAGCCCGCGACCCGCATGGGTGTCGAGAAGTAGAAATCCTTTGTCTTTGCGAGACAGCGCACGAATCAGCGCGAGCAGCGTGACGTGCTTGTGCACGTCCGCAAAGTTGCCCGCATGGAATACGTGCCGGTATTTCACGCCTCAGTCGAAGCAGACTTTTTGGATTTTTTTGCTTTAGCCTTGGCCTTCTTGGGCGTCTTGGCTTTAGCTTTAGCTTTAGCTTTGACTGGCTTGGCAGCCTCTGGTGCGGTCTCGGCAGTTGTCGCCGTCTTTGCCTTGGACTTAGCTTTGCCTTTTGCGACGGGGGTCTTCTTGGCAAAACGTCCGCGGCCAGGTCGCTGCGGAGCGGTCGCCAGAAGCTCGCGGCACTCGTCGAGCGTCAGGGTTTTTGGGTCGCGGTCTTTCGGAATGCGCGCATTGCGCAGCTTGTCCGTGATGTACGGGCCATAGCGCCCGTTCAAAACCTGAATATCGTCTATACCGAAGTCTTGGATGATGCGATTGGCATCGGCGAGCTTTTTCGCTTCGACCACTTCGATCGCGCGTTCGAGCGTGATGGTGTAAGGGTCGTCTTCCTTTAGAGAAGCATACTTGCTGCCGTATTTGATGTACGGACCGAAGCGACCGATATTGGCCTCGAGCGTTTCGCCTTCGGCATTCGCGCCGAGCTTGCGCGGCAATTGGAACAACTGCAGACCATCGGCGAGCGTGATGGTGTCCATCTTCTGGCCGGGACGCAATCCTGCGAAGCGCGGCTTCTCTTCGTCGTCGCGAGTGCCGATCTGCACGAATGGACCGAAACGTCCCATACGAACCGAGACCGGTTTTCCACTCACCGGATCCGTGCCGAGCTCGCGCGCTTGCGCGGCTTCGTCACGAGAGACGTTCTTCTCCGTGTGATCGATCAGATCGACGAACGGCTGCCAGAATTTTTGCAGCGGTTCGGTCCAAGGCTCTTCGCCGCGCGAGACGGCATCAAGCTCGTCCTCCATCGCCGCGGTGAAACCATAGTCGACGTACTTGCTGAAGTGCGTGCTCAAAAAGTTGTTGACGATCTTGCCGATGTCGGTGGCGATGAATCGTCTGCCGTCCATATCGACATATTCGCGATCCTTCAGCGTCGAGATGATCGAGGCATAAGTCGACGGTCGTCCGATGCCATGTTCCTCGAGCGCCTTGACGAGCGAGGCTTCGGAATAGCGCGGCGGCGGTTCGGTGAAATGTTGTGTGCCACGCAAACTCACGAGATCGACGACGTCACCTTCCTGCATGGCCGGGAGGATACGATCATCATCATCATCAGCCGCATCGTCCTGTCCTTCGAGATAGACGGCAATGAAACCCGGCTTGACCAACGTAGAGCCGTTGGCGCGGAAGAGGTTTCGATCGGCGCCCTCTTTGCCCGCAAGTAGATCGATCGCGACGGTGTCGAAGACCGCGTGGGTCATCTGACACGCAACCGCTCGCTTCCAAATGAGTGTGTAGAGTTTCTGAAGATCGGCATCGATGCGACCCTCGAGCATCTGCGGCAATACGGCTGCAGAGGTCGGACGGATGGCTTCGTGCGCCTCTTGGGCGTTGCGCGATTTGTTCTTGAAGAAGCGTGCCGCTTCGGGCAACGCCTCGGCGCCGTAGACTTTGCCGATGACTTGGCGGATCTCACCGATCGCCTCGTTGGCGAGGTTGACCGCATCGGTACGCATGTAGGTGATGAGACCCACAGCGCCCTCGCCGTAGTCGACACCTTCATACAGCTGTTGTGCGAGTCGCATCGTGCGCTGCGCTGAGTAACCGAGTTTACGCGCCGCTTCCTGCTGCAGCGTGGAGGTGGTGAAGGGCGGCGCAGGATGACGATTGCGTTGCTTGCGATCGATACTGATGACACGCAGTTTGCCGGGTGGCGCGAGACGGGGTGCTTCCCCTTCGGCTGCCGCCTTGGTTTGGCCGGCACCGGTTGCCGCGAGCAGTGCAGCTTCGACTTCATTCGCCGCGGCCGCATCACCGAAGGAAAATTGCTCGACCTTACGTCCACCGAACTCGACGAGTTTGAGTGGAAAGCTTTGTTCGCTGCGCTGACCGAGCGCATCGAGCGTCCAATACTCCCGCGGGACGAAAGCCTGAATCTCTGCTTCACGCTCGCAGATCATGCGAAGAGCGGGGCTCTGTACACGACCGGCCGACAAGCCTCGACGGACTTTCTTCCAAAGCAGCGGCGACAGATTGAAACCGACTAGGTAGTCGAGGGCGCGCCGCGCCTGTTGTGCATTGACGAGATCAAGCGAGAGGTCGCGCGGTTCTTCGATTGCCTGGCGAACGGCGTTCTTCGTGATTTCGTAGAAAGCGACGCGATGCACCGTCTTACCTTCGAGCGCGCCGCGATCGTTCAGCAGTTCACGCAGATGCCAAGAGATAGCTTCGCCTTCGCGGTCCGGGTCGGTCGCGAGATACAGCGACTTGGCTTTCTTTAGCGCCTTGGAGATTGCCTCGACGTGTCGTTCATTGCGTTCGATCACGTCGTACTTCATCGCGAACTGACGCGAGGGATCGACGGCTCCTTCCTTGGGCACGAGATCGCGCACGTGGCCGTAAGACGCCAGCACCTCGAAATCATTACCGAGATATTTTTTGATGGTCTTGGCTTTCGCCGGCGATTCGACGATGACGAGATTTTGGGCCATGTCTTCCGTGGACTATTTTGAGACGGTGTCGCCGTCGGTCAGTGGGGCCGTTCCGGCGGCAGATCGAACACGAGATCTTCCATGCGAGAGCAGGCGAGTTCTTGTCCGGGTTGGCTCGAGAGCACCATCAGCACGACCCACTTGAGTTGGTCGACATCCAGTTCCGAGCCATCGAGCGCCAGTAAGCGCTCGATGACGATTTCACGTTGCTGAGCCGACAGGATGCCGGTGCGCTCCAGCTCGAAGAGATACCCGCGGCAGTCGGCCGGCAGGTGTGCGCTCTCCGCATCGGTGTAGATGCGCAAGGCTCGTGGACCCGTGTCATGCAGCTCTGGTCGGTCCCGCTCGCAAGCGAGGTCCGCCAGCCAATCGAGTGCTCGCTCGACACTCGCGCCATCGAAGCCCGCCTGCTCGAGGTCCTGTGCGAGCGCCTCGCGCTCGGGGACTTCCGGGTCGTCCGTCAGCATGTAGCGATCGAACACATAAATAAGGATGTCCAGAACGCTGCCGGTGTCGGGGGTTTGGGTCATGAATCCGGGGTCAGGGCAGTTTGGGTTAAAGACGAAAATAACGGCCGCGGGCGTCAGATGCGGCACGCCCCTGAAGTTCCAGGGTGAGGAGCAGGGACGCTACAGATGTGCTGGAGAGGCCGGTGCTCGCGATGAGCGCATCGAGGCTCGTGGGCTCGAAGCCGAGCGCATCTAACAGGATTTCCGAGGGGTTGTCCAACCGCAGAGCCGTCTCGCAGGGGGGGGCGGGGGGTGTGAGTGTATTCGCATCCGATTGATTTAATTGGATATTTTTAAGTTCGGACAGGACATCATCGGCGCATTCGACGAGGGTTGCCCCCTGGCGGAGCAATTGGTGGCAGCCGCGCGAGAGGGGGCTGTGGATGGATCCCGGGATGGCGAACACCTCCCGGCCTTGTTCCGCGGCGTATCGCGCCGTGACCAGAGAGCCGCTGCGGGCGGCAGCCTCGACGACGAGGACACCGAGCGACAGGCCGCTGATCAGGCGGTTCCGACGGGGAAAGTGCGAGGCGAGCGGTGGTGTTCCCGGTGGAAACTCGCTGACGAGGGCGCCGGATGCCGCAATGTCGGCAGCGAGTTTGGCATGCCGGTCCGGGTAGGTGCGATCGAGCCCACAGGCACAGACGGCGACGGTCTTTCCGCCTGCGAGCAGTGCAGCGCGATGTCCGGCGGCATCGATGCCGAGCGCGAGCCCGCTCGTGACGACGAGACCCAATGAAGCGAAGTGGAACGCGAAGTCGCGCGCCGTGCGCTCGCCGAGCGCCGTCGGATGGCGGCTACCGATCACGGCCAGTTGGGCTGCGGCGAGGATGGCTGGATCGCCCCGGATGAAAAGAACCGCTGGAGCGTGATCAATATTCTTTAATAAAGGAGGGTAGAGAGGGTCGTCCGCGGCGACCAGATGCAGACCATGTTTCTCGATAGCGGCTAGGTCGTCATCGACGTTGATGGTTTGCGTGTTCGAGAGTGCTTTTTGTGTGGAGGCGGGCCAGCCGAGACTACGCCAAACGGACGGCGACGCCCGGCGGGCGTCGTCGATGGAGCGGATGCCGGCCTCGCGAGCGACGAGCCAGCGATGGGCGTGCATGCCGGGCAGGCGCGCCCAACGACAGAGATCGGCGATATCGAGGGGATGCATGCGGGCGACCTTACGGTCGCGCACACGAGGAGACCGCGCCGGATTTGATGGCAATGTGCACTGATATACTCCGCCCAGCACGAATAACCTTGAACGGAGAGACTGCGCATGGCCTTGCTATCGATACTGGAGTTCCCCGACCCGCGGTTGCGCACTCGTGCGGAGCCCGTGACCGTCTTCGACGCTGCGCTCGCGAAACTGGTCGATGACATGTTCGAGACCATGTACGCCGCGCCCGGTATCGGCCTTGCGGCCTCGCAGGTGAACGTGCACCGTCGCTTGTTGGTCATGGATGTGACCGAGGATCACAGCGAGCCTTTGGTGTTCGTCAATCCCGAGATCTTCGCTCGCGAAGAGGTGGGTGTGATGCAGGAGGGCTGCCTCTCGGTGCCCGGATTCTTCGATGACGTCGAGCGCGCTCAAAGAATCAAAGTGCGCGCCCAGGATCGTCACGGCATCACCTTCGAGCGTGAGCTGTCGGGCCTCGCTGCGGTCTGCTTGCAGCACGAGATGGATCATCTCGAGGGCAAGTTGTTCGTCGATTATCTCTCTGTCCTGAAGCGCGATCGCATACGACGCAAGTTGGAGAAAACCCAGCGTGATCGTGCGGATCGCACCGGAGCGGACAAGGTACCGGCCGGAGTCGGTGCGCGCTAACGCGCGCCGAGGTTCCCCATGCGTATCGTTTTCGCCGGGACACCGGCTTTCGCGTTGCCGCCATTGGCTGCACTCGCCGATTCCTCCCACCAAATCATCGGCGTTCTGACCCAGCCGGACCGGCCAGCCGGACGCGGTCGTAAGTTGACGCCGAGCGTCGTCAAAGAATTCGCAATCAGTCGTGGTTACGAAGTCAGTCAGCCGTCGACTCTGCGCACCGATGAGGGGCGCGAGTCGTTGCGGCGTTGGCAACCCGACGTTTTGATCGTGGTCGCTTACGGTCTCATCTTGCCGCCCGAGGCGTTATCGATTCCGAGGCATGGTTGTATCAACATTCACGCTTCGCTGCTGCCTCGCTGGCGCGGAGCAGCGCCTATTCAGCGAGCGATACTCGAAGGCGATGCCGAAACCGGCGTCACCATCATGCAGATGGATGCCGGTCTTGATACCGGTCCGATGTGGCTGCAGCGACGCGTGGCCATCGAAGATCAAGATGACGCGATTTCGCTGCAAGACAAGCTCGGTAAGCTCGGTGCCGACGCGTTGCTCGAAACGCTGGCGCTCGTTGCGGCAGGTCAGGTACAGCCGATCGTTCAACCGTCTGTCGGCGCGACTTATGCGCGCAAGATCGACAAGAGCGAAGCGCGCATCGATTGGCGGCAGAGTGCAGTCGAGATCGGTCGGCGTATTCGCGCCTTCAAGTCTTGGCCGGTCGCGGAGACGGTGTGGCGGGATGAGATCGTGCGTATCCATCGCGCGCATCCGATCGCGGTTGATGCGAGCGCAGAGCCGACTGCCGTACCGGGAACCTGGGTTGCTGCAGCTGATGGCACTCTGCAGATCGCCTGCGGTAGGGACAGGCTTGCGATAACCGAGCTTCAAAGATCCGGCAAACGCAGCGTGACCGCTGCCGAGTTTCTCAATGGCATTCCAGGCGGATTCACCGCAGGGGCGGAGCAGTTTTCATGAAGTCTGAGTTAGCCCCTGGAGCAGCGACACTCGCTGCAGCCGTACGAGCCGTCAGTACCGTAGCCCATGACGGTCGCTCGGCTGATGTGGCGCTGCTGGAAGCGGAGTCGCGTCAGGATCGTGCTGCGGTGCGTGCCATCACGCTCGGCACGTTACGTTGGTATCTACGTCTTGCGCCTGCGATGGCAACGCTGGTAGCTCGGCCCGCTGCTGACGTCGATCCGCAGTTGCGTGCGTTGCTGATCACGGCCGCGCATCAGATCGAGCATTCACGCGGTGCGCCCGAAGTGAGCGTACATCTGGCCGTGGATGCGGCCCGAGCGCTTGGCTTGCAGCGCGCCACTGGTTTCGTGAATGCGGTATTGCGACGTTTCGTTCGTGAACGCGAATCTTTGTTGGCGACGGTCGATGCCGATATGGCGACGCGTCATGCGCATCCGGAGTGGTTCGTGCAACGCGTCAGCGCTGCTTGGCCCGATGCGGCCGAGGCCATCTTCATCGCCAACAATCAACACCCGCCGATGACTTTGCGGGTGGCGCCCTTCGCGGCGGATGCTCGCGAAGAGTATCGACGCGAGCTCGCAAGCACGGGTCGTAGCGCGCAGTCGATCGAGTGGTCGACAGAGGCGCTACAGCTTGAGCATGCCGTTGCGGTGTCGACTCTGCCGTGTTTTGATGAGGGTCGTGTCTCCGTGCAGGATGCTGGCGCGCAGCTGGCGGCGCACTTGCTCGATCTGGCGCCGGGACAACGCGTTCTCGATGCCTGTGCAGCCCCGGGTGGCAAGACTGCACACATTCTGCAGTTGCAGCCGAAAGTCGATCTGCTGGCCATCGATATCGACGCCGAGCGCTTGGCTCTGGTCAGAGGCACGATCGAGCGTATCGGTGCCGAGGCGCGAGTTTCGGTGCGCGATCTCTCGCGTAGCGACGCGCTCGCTGACGAAGCCGCTTTCGATCGAATTCTGCTCGATGCACCATGCTCGTCGACGGGCGTGATTCGACGTCATCCAGATATCAAACTATTGAGAAGAACCGACGATATCGAGCACCTCGCGCGCTTACAGCGTCGCTTGCTAGAGCAGTGCTTCGCGAAGCTCGCGCCCAGCGGACGACTCGTCTACGCGACATGCTCCGTGCTGCCCGATGAAAACGAACAAGTCGTACAGGCTTTCCTTGCCAGCCATCCGGAAGCCGAGGCGCTACCTTGGCCGAGTGGCGTATCGTTGCCGCCAGGCGCCATTCGGCAGGCCTGCGGTGTGCAATTGCTGCCCGGTAGCGCAGCGGGAACGGATGGGTTTTATTATGCTTGCCTCGGTTATAGGGGCTCGCGATGACGGTAGGTCATGCCATCGGCCGACATATGAGCAACGCGTTCATACGACTCGCCATCTTGTTGGCAGCGGCGTTGCTGTCGAGCTCGTTTGCCGGACGGGTCCTGGCTCAGTCCGTCAGTTCGTCTGCCAACGATGCACTCGAAATTCAGTCGGGTTTCGTCAACATCGTCAACGGTGTCTATCAGCTGCAGGTTCGGGTTCGCTATCCGATGAACGACGAGGACCGTCGTGCGCTGCAGCAAGGCGTTTCGCTTTTTTACGACGTGGATCTCGAGGTGACTCGCGAGCGCCGTTTCTGGACGGCGGCGAGCGTCGTGAATCTTAGTCTTCGGCGTGAGCTCAGTTATCACTCTGTCAGCGAGCGCTATCTCGTCAAAGATCCACAGGGGGTCGTCGAGACTCGTTCATTTGCGAGTTTCGAGGAGGCACTAGCGGATCTAGGGAAAGTCGATGGATGGCCCATTCTCGTCTCCGCACAGGTCGCGGAGAACGGTGAATACTTCGTCAACGTCCGTGCCGTCGTTCGACGCGGACGTCTCACTGATGCACTGCGCGCGCTGATGTTCTGGTCGGATGACTGGCAACGCCGGAGCGAGTGGTACTCATGGTCGCTGCCGCGCTAAAGCGCTATCGATCTTTGCTGACGGTGACGTTCGGGTCACTGTTGGTGTTCGGTGCATTGACGGCACTTTTCTTGTCGGCACAAAACTCTGCGCAGTTCGGTCGATGGCAGCCGTGGATCTTGTTGGCGAGTGCGATCGGTGTGATTGCGCTGCTTGCGATGCTGATTCGCAAGACCGTACAACTCATCAGGGCTTATCGGAGCGGAGTCCCCGGGTCTCGTCTGACCTCTAGAACAGTGCTGGTGTTCGGGGCGCTCGTTGCCTTGCCCTTGTTGTCTGTTTACGTTTTTTCGCTGCAATTCCTCAACCGTGGCATCGACAGTTGGTTTCAGGTCGAAATCAAGCAAAGTCTCGACGATGCCGTCGTCCTCTCACGAGCTGCACTCGATTTGCGCATGCGAGAGCAGTTGGAGCGGACGGAGCGATTTGCCCAGCGCCTATCCGCGCTACCTTCGTCGGGAGCCATGCTGGTCTCGATGGACGAAGAGCTGCGCCGCACAGATGCTGCAGAGCTCGTTTTGTACGGTGAGTACGAGCGCATCATTGGCGCCAGTAGTCGCTCGGTATCGGATTCCTTGCCCAAGCGACCGTCGGCCGAACTCGTTCGGCAAGTCATCGCCGGCCGAAGTTACGTCAGTCTGGAGCCTGCGGGTGAGTCAGGCTATGTGATCCGTACAGCGGCTTTGCTGCCGGGGGCCGTGGCATTGCCAGGTGGGGCGCGATTCGTCGTCGTCACGCATGATCTGCCGCGCCAGTTCGCCGAGTTGACCGATGCCGTGCAACGCTCGTTTTCGCAGTACGGTGATTTGGCTGCGTTGCGAGAGCCGCTCAAATACAGTTTCAGTCTCACGCTGACGATGGTGTTGCTCGTCACCTTGCTCGGAGCCATTTACGGCGCAATCTATTCGGCCGAAGTTTTGTTCAAGCCGGTGCAGGACCTGATGGCCGGCACTCGCGCGGTGGCCAAAGGAGATTTTGCAACGCGCGTTCCGTTGAGTTCGCACGACGAGATGGGGTTTCTCGTGCAGTCGTTCAACGACATGACCAAGCGTCTGCGGCGCGCTCGACAGGAGACCGAGAGCAGTCGGGAGGCGGCTGATCGAGAGCGTGAACGACTCGCCGTGATTCTGGCGCGATTATCTACCGGCGTCATCACCGTCGATCGAGACTTGGTATTGCAGAGAGCGAATGCGGCTGCAGGTGCGATACTCGGTATCGATCTCACTGCGATGATCGGAAAATCCTTGCCCGATCTCGTCGGTGAAGAAGGAATTGCCAAGCCTTTCTTTGACGATATTCGGGCTCGTTTCGCAGCGGGCCGGGAAGAGTGGCGCGAGCAGATCGAATTGCGTGGCACCGGCGTCGGCGGCTCTCGATTTCTGGCGAGTGCATGTGTGCGTTTGCCGCAGGCAGTTGACGAGGTCGTTAACTACGTCATCGTGTTCGACGACGTGACACGTCTGTTGCAAGTACAGCGTGAGGCGGCCTGGGGTGAAGTGGCACGAAGATTGGCGCACGAAATCAAAAACCCCTTGACGCCTATCCAATTATCCGCCGAGCGACTTCGTCGCAAGGTGCTGCCCCAGCTCACTGGCGGCGATGCCGATTTGCTGGAGCGATCGACTCATACGATCGTGCAGCAAGTCGAAGCGATGAAGCAGATGGTCAACGATTTTAGCGAGTATGCGCGTGCACCCGCGATGAAGTTCGACTCGTTCGATCTCAACCAATTGGCGGGCGAGGTGGTCGATCTGTATCGCGCCGAAGAGGGTCATGTCGACATCCAGAGTCGGTTCGACCCGGGGCTGGAACTCATTCTTGGTGACAGGGCGCGTATCAGGCAGGTGCTTAACAATCTGCTTACCAACGCCATCGAGGCGTTAGAGGGCGTCGCCAACGCTCGCATCGAACTGCAGACCGGTATCGGTGAGCGGCAGGGGATGCCGGTCGCTTTGCTGACCGTCACGGACAACGGCCCCGGCTTCCAGCCCGAGATCCTCGGGCGAATCTTCGACCCCTACGTCTCGAGCAAGCCGCGTGGCACGGGGTTGGGTCTGGCGATCGTACGCAAGATCGTTGAGGACCACGGCGGAGTGATCGAGGCCGATAACCAGGCTGCGGGTGGCGCCCGAGTCCGTGTTATGTTGCCATTTGGAGACAAATCTCGGTCGACCGCAGCCCGTGAGCGGCGAACCGACATTCGGAGGGAGCGGGCATGAGCTCAGCACGCATACTCGTGGTCGACGACGAGGCCGATATCCGGACCCTCGTGAAGGAAATTCTCACCGATGAGGGTTATGACGTGGCCGTCGCCGCTAACGCGAGCGAGGCGCGCCAACTGCGGGGGCAGTTCTCCCCCGAGTTGATCCTGCTCGATATCTGGATGCCCGACGTCGATGGCATCACCTTGCTGCGCGAGTGGATGGCGGCCGGCAACGGCTCCTGCCCCATCGTCATGATGTCGGGGCATGGCACGGTGGAAACGGCGGTCGAGGCGACGCGATTGGGTGCGCTCGATTTCGTCGAGAAGCCGTTATCTTTGGCCAAGTTGTTGCGGACCGTCGAGCGAGGTCTCGAGAGTGCGCGTAAGTCGCGCGGTGCTCAGCGCCTACTGGCGGGTGTCGCGGCGCCGATCGGCAAGAGTCGCGTGGTGCAGCAACTGCGACACGAGTTGGCATCGGTGGCGCAGGGTCGTAACTCGGTGTTGTTGCTGGGGGAGCGCGGCAGTGGTCGCGAAATGTTCGCGCGGTACATGCATGAGAACGGCTCAAACCCGAGTTCACCGTTTGTCGTCTTGGTAGCGAGCAGTTTGCGTGACCTCGATGCGGAGGAGGCTCTGCTCGGACGCCAGGACGCGTCGGGCGTTACAGCAGGAATTTTCGAGCAAGTTGGAGATGGCACGCTCTTCGTCAGCGAGCTTGGTGATTTACCGCCCTCGGCGCAGCGGGTTTTGCTCGGTGTGTTGGAGACGGGGCATTACCGACCGTTGGGTGAGAGCCGCGATCGGCCTTTCCGCGCCCGGCTGGTCAGTTCTGCGCACCCCGGTATCGAGCAGGCAGCGGACGGCGCGGTCGGCTCGACGCGCCGTGACCTGTTGTCTCATCTCGATCGGATCGTCGTGCGTGTGCCGCCACTGCGCGAATACGCCGAGGATGTTCCCGAACTGCTGCGACAACAGGTCGATCGACTGGTCGACACGGAGGGTTTGACCTTCCGTCGGTTTGGTGTCGCAGCCCAGAATCGGCTGCGCAATTATCCTTGGCCTGGCAACGTGCAGGAGTTGCGCAACCTCGTGCGTCGCTTGCTGCTACGCGGTGGTACCGAGGAAATTTCCCTCGCCGACATCGAACACGAGTTGGCCCAAGCAGCGCCGCCTGCAGAGCCGCTGGTGAAACAAGATCTACTCGCCTTGAGTTTGCGCGAGGCGCGTGAGCATTTCGAGCGCGCCTATCTGCAGCAACAATTGCTGTTGTGTCACGGCAAAGTCGGACAGCTCGCGAAGCGCGTTGGTATGGAACGAACCCACCTTTATCGCAAATTGCGATCTCTGGGCGTGGACTTTCGATCCGTCGGTGACGACGCGGAGTCGTAAACGTCAGTCGCTGACGCGAATCACGACCACATCGATATCGGCTGCCCGCAGGCGCGCACGCGTTCTGTTCAGTGATTCGAGATCGCTGACAGGACCGATTCTGACGCGATGGAACACATCTGCGTCGATGGCGATGCGCTGCAATGAAGCCGAGATGCCAAGACGTGACAGCTTCGTCTGCAGTCGCTCAGCTTCGGCGAGCTCGCGGTAAGCGCCGAGTTGCAAAACGTAGTTACCCGGACGCACGATCGGCGAGTTAGGCAGCGGTTCGGCCGGCGCTTCTTTGCCCGCTTCCGGAACCACGACTTCCTGCGAGGGCAGCATGTCGTAGAAGTCGTAGCTTCGAGCTTCTTCGGTTTCGTCGGCGGCAGTCGATTTGGCAGCAACCCTCGGCTCTGGACGCGCGAGGCTCTCGGCGGCCGCTTCGGCGGCCTTCAAGGCGCGCGATTGCCATAAGAAGACCGCGACCGCTACGCCAAGGCCGATACCGAGACCTGCGAAAAATTCGCGGGAAAGTCCGAGTTGAACACCGTTGCGGCGAGATGTTCGTTTGAAGTCGCGACCGATGGGTGTGTTCATGTGCGTCCTTACATCGTCTCCGGCGCCGACGCGCCAAGGATGCCAAGCCCATTACGCAACGCTTGCTGCACGGCAAGCAAGGCATAGACGCGCGCTTGCCGCAGATCGTCTTCCGGCACCAGGATGCGCTCGGCGTTGTAGAACGCATGCAGGGTGGTGGCCAATTCTTTGAGATAGTGGACGAGCGCATGCGGCGCTCGCTGAGCCGCCGCCTGCCGAATCACTTCCGGATAGCGCGACAGACAAGAGAGCATGGCTTCGGCATGAGCCCCTGCGAGCAGTTGAGCGCCTTGTGTCGCGACGATGTCTGCCGCCACTTTCGAATCGTACGCCAGCGAGCGAGCCGTCAACTCCTTCATGACGCTCGCCACTCGGGCGTGCGCGTACTGGATGTAGAAGACCGGATTTTCATTGGACTTCGACTTGGCGAGTTCCAGATCGAAATCGAGGGACTGATCATTGCTGCGCATCAGATAGAAAATCCGACACGCATCGTTACCGACTTCGGCTCGCAGTTGGCGCAGCGTGACGAAGTTGGCCTCGCGCTTGCCCATCGAGAGTTTTTCGCCGTTGCGGAACAGGGCAACGAGCTGAATCAGCAACACCTCGAGGCACTCACCGGGATGTCCGAATGCCTGTAGGCCGCCGCGTAGACGAGTGATGTAGCCATGATGGTCCGCGCCAAAGATGTTGATCAGCGTATCGAAGCCGCGCTCGCGTTTTTCGAGGTGATACGCAATATCGGAGGCGAAATAGGTCGTGACGCCGTTATCTCGCACGACGACCCGATCTTCATCGTCCCCGAAGTGGGTCGCGCGGAACCACTGCGCGCCATCTTTGGTGTAGAGCAAGTCGTTCTTTCGTAGACGTTCGAGAGCCCGATCGATGGCGCCACTTGCGTTGAATTCGCGTTCGGACGTCCAGTGGTCGAAGTGCACGCCATAGCCTTCGAGATCGTCCCGGATTTCGTCGAGCATCGCACTGATGCTCTGCTGCAAGACGATCTGCCATTGATCAGCGCCGAGTAACTCTCGACCGCGGGAGATCAGCGCATCGATATATTGGTCTTTATCACCGAGCGGAGCATCGGGTGGCAGATTCGCGAATACCGTCGCGGCTGGATGACGCCAGCTCGTGCCGAACCGAGCGTGAAATTCTTTGGCCACGGGCAGGAGATAATCGCCCCGATAACCGTTCTGCGGGAACACGAGCGTTTCGCCACAGACTTCGAGATAGCGTAGCCACACCGATACAGCGAGGATCTCGGTCTGCCGACCCGCATCGTTGATGTAGTACTCGCGGGTGACATCGTCGCCTGCAGCGGCGAGCAGTCGTCCTAGTGCATCGCCGAAAGCGGCTTGCCTACCATGACCCACATGCATCGGACCGGTCGGATTGGCCGAGACGAACTCCAGCAGTACTTTGCGCCGAACCGTCGGATTGAAACGACCGTATTGATCGCCCTCGCGATGGACGCGCAGCAATTCTTTCGCGAACAGATCTTTGACGAGGAAGAAGTTGATGAAGCCCGCACCGGCGACTTCTGCCTTCACCACGAGCTCGTTCGCCGGCAGTGCCGCGATGATCGCGAGCGCGAGTTCACGCGGATTGCGTCCGACGCTCTTGGCCAGACGCATCGCGATATTCGAGGCGAAGTCTCCGTGCTGCGCATCGCGGGTGCGATCGACCGTGATCCATGTCGGATCGACGGGTTGCGGCAGCAATGAGCCTTCGAGGGATTTCAGTGCACCCTGCAGCAGGTGCTGGAGGTCGGTTTTCACGGCCGCGATTCTACAGCCACGTCGCGAGTCCGCCTAAAACAATTCGAGCGGATCCACATCGAGCGCCCAGCGCACACGTCTGACTTCCGGTAGCGCTTCGACAGCCGGAACCCAGCGGTCGAGGAAGCGGTGCAGCGCTGCACGATCACCGCTTTCGACTAATAGCTGGGCGTGAAAACGGCCGGCTCGCTTGGCCATAGCCGCGGGCGCCGGGCCAAGCAGCCGTACGTTGGCCTTGGGAGCCGCACGCCGCGCCGCGGCGAGAAAATCCGTCGCCCAGTCGGCCTGCAACGCCGAGGCGCGAAGCGCGGTCAAGCGCGCGAAGGGTGGCCAAGCGGCCGATTCCCGCTCGGCGAGTGCTGCATTCGCAAAGGCTTCGTAGCCGCCCTCAAGCAGTCCGCGCAGCAGAGGGTGTTCGGGATATTCGGTCTGGATGAGCACTTCGCCGCGACGATCACCTCGACCTGCACGACCAGCCACTTGCACGATGGTCTGCGCGAGGCGCTCGGCGGCGCGAAAGTCGGTGCTGAAGAGGCCTTGGTCGGCATTCAGTACGACGACCAGCGTGACATCGGGAAAATCGTGGCCTTTGGCGATCATTTGCGTGCCGACGAGAATGCGTGCATCCCCGCTGGCGATGCGCGATACCACCGCTTCGAGTTCATCCTGGCGACGCACGACATCGCGATCGAGTCTTGCGATACCGACACCCTGGAACGTTTCGGCCAGACTTTCTTCGATGCGCTCGGTCCCTTGGCCCACCGTTTTGACGGCGTAGCCACATTGAGGGCACTGACGCGGCAGTTCGCGATCGGCGCCGCAGTGATGACAACGCAAGCGCGCCGCGTTCCGATAGACCGTGAGCCGCGCATCGCAGGATAAACAGGGCGCGACCCAGCCGCAGGCGGTGCAGGCGAGCGTTGGTGCGTAGCCACGTCGGTTGATATAGACCAATACCTGACCTTGATCAGCCAGGTGCTTCTCGATCGTCGTCGCTGCCGTCGTCGAGAGTCCCGCATGCACGTGTTCGGCTCGCAGGTCGATCAATTTCAGGGTTGGCGGCTGCGCGTTGCCAGCGCGGCGCGGCAGGCTGAGATGTTGGAATCGGCCGAGAGTGACGTTGTGCAGTGATTCGAGCGATGGCGTGGCGGAGCCGAGCACGATCGGGATATCGAGTTGCTGGGCGCGAACCAAAGCGAGATCTCGAGCCGAGTAGCGAAATCCGCCCTCTTGCTGTTTGAACGACGCGTCGTGCTCTTCGTCGACGATGATCATCCCGAGTTCTGGAATCGGGGCGAACACGGCCGATCGCGTACCGAGCACGAGACGGGCCGACCCGTCGTGCGTGCGTCGCCACGCCTCTAGCCGTTGGGTATCGGTAAGGCCCGAGTGCAGCACTGCGAGCGGGACGCCTTCGAAGCGTTTTGCGAACCGGCCGACCAGTTGTGGTGTGAGGCCGATTTCCGGAACGAGGATCAAGACGCGACGTCCGGCTCGGAGCTGCCTCTCGGTGAGTCGCAGATACACCTCGGTCTTGCCGCTGCCGGTGATTCCCTGCAGCAGCCAAGCTCGATAACCCGTATCACCGCTCGCGATGATCGTTTCGAGAGCGGCTCGTTGGTCTGGCGTCGGCTCCGGGATGGCGGTGGCCGATCCCTCTGGTTGCGACGGCGGTGTTGAGTGCGCCGGCTCGAGTTCCTGTCGTTCCGCCCAGCCCCGTTCGCGTAATGATCGGATGTGATCTCGCCAGCGTGGCCAGTCGGCTAGGTCGTCCTCAGCCACGACCGCGTTGTCGCGAGCGAGGCGCTCCAGCAGGGCGCGTTGTTGGGGTGCGCGCTTCGCTTCGCCGGCGTCGAGCGCGTGGCGTCCGGCCGGCGTGAGCGCCCACCCGAACGAGCGTGCTTGCAGGGTCGCGCCCTCACGCACGAGCTTCGGCAGCGCGGTTGCGATGACCTCACCCAAGGGGTGGTGGTAGTAGTCGGCGGCCCAGCGCAGCAACGCCAGCAGCGTCGCATCGAAGGTTGGCCGCTCGTCTATATAGGACGAAACCCGCTTTAATTTTGCTCGATCAACGTCTGATTGACGCTCTATTGAAACGATAAACCCAATTTTTTCTCGCCGACCGAAGGGGACGCGGACGCGCTGTCCGGCCATCGCCGCGGGAGCATCGACGTCGCGCAGGTAGTCGAAGGTCCGCCTCAGCGGCGTGTCGAGGGCGACCCTGATGATCTCGTCGGTCATCGCCGCATTTTTCCACAGAGAGTGTGGATAACGTTGTGGATGACACGAAATTCCAGCGAAAAAACTCGGGAAAATCGGCCGTATTGCGCGGGGGTGGTCAAAAAATGATCAATTTCGTTAAATCTGATAAAAATCAGCGACTTATGCTCGAGGTTGGCTCGATTCAATGATTCTTACGACAGTTTTGTGACTTGGTTTCTTCGCGACTGTGCGTAAGTGACTGATTTTCCGATACCCGTCACTTCTGGCGCGGACTCCAATTGGTGAGACTGACGCCAAGCAGCGCGATCAACCCGCCGACCACCATAGAGGCGAGCAGAGGCTCATCGAGTAGCCAGGTGCCGAACAACACGCCGAACACGGGCACGAGGTTGTTGAAGACGGAGGCACGAGCCGGCCCGAGTCGCGCGAGACCCTGTGCGTACCAAACGAAGGCGAGAGCGGTTCCACCGGCACCTAGATACAGGATCGAGGCCCAGGCCTCGGGAGTCACTGCGGCAAGGCTCCACTCGGACCACTCGAGTGGAATCCCGACTGAGAGCAGCACGGCGCCCCAGAGGGTCGTGACGGTCGTGAGCGCGAGTGCCGACGGCGCACGATCACCGGCGAGCGCGTAGCGGCTGATGATCGTGTACACCGCCCAACAGAGCGCTCCGCCGAGCATCAGCGCCTCTCCACGACCGACTCGCTGGAACAAGACGGTGAGATCACCCTTGGCGAGCACGGTGCACACGCCGGTGAGCGCGAGCAGGATACCGAGCCAGCGATGCCAAGCGAGGCGCTCGCGAAACACGACCGCCATCGCGACGGCCGTCATGATCGGATTGAGAGCGACGACGAGCGCGGTACGGCTCGCCGGAATCAGCTCGAGCGCACCCAAGAACAACAGGTTGTAGATCACAAGCCCTGCGATGGCGAGTGCGGCGCTGTAGAACCAATCGCGGCGACGCAGGGTTGGCCAGCCACGTTCGATCCACAGCATGACCGGCACCAGCACCGCGGCCGCCGCCCAGAATCGCAGCGCGGCGAGCGTGAAGTGCGGCATTTGCGGGGCAGCGAGGCGACCTGCGATGAACGTGCCGCCCCACAAGGCGGCGACGCCGACGAGCCGCAGGTAGGTCGATGTCATACGTTTGCACCTACAGGTGAGGTTTGTGCCTCGCGGTGCTCGCGCAGCGCGACATAAATACCAGCACCAATGATGATCGCGGCTCCAATCAGCATCCCCGCCTGCGGAAACACGTGCCAGAACACCCAGTCGATCCCGATGCCCCAGAGCAGCGCGGTGTATTCGACGGGCGCGACGACCGCCGCAGGCGCATGTCGAAACGCTTCGGTGATGTAGTACTGGCCGACGGCGCCGAGTCCGCCCGTCGCGGCAATGAGCCACCAGTCCTGCGGTCGGATGTCGACCCATTGCGGTAGTGCGAGCACACCCGCGATGAGCGTAACGAGCAACAAAAACGTGAACACCATCGAAGATGAGGTTTCGCTACGGGTCAGTACGCGCGCCGTGATGACGGCGACGGCGTAACTCAGTGCCGACACCGTCGCGGCGATGCCGGCGAGCAAGGGCAGTCCGCCGGGACGGGGTTGCAGGATGATCCACACACCCGCGAGTCCAATGAAAATAGCCAACCATCGACCACGGTCGACTTTTTCGCCTAGCCACAACGCTGCCATTGCCGCGATCAACAGCGGTGCGGTCATGTAGATCGAGTACACCGACGCCAGCGAAGCCGTACCGAGGGCATAGATGAAGGTCACCAGCATCAAGACGCCGAGCACCCCGCGCAGTAGATGCAAGCCGTAGCGATGGATTCGCAGTTCGGTGAGACGGCCTTGCCAGATCAAGGGCAACAACACGAAGGGCAGTGACGCCGCTGCGCGCAGGACAGTGACCTGCATCGGCGGGTAGTGCGCAGCGAACAACTTCAACAGCGCATCCATGAACGAGAACGCGGCCACGGCGATAAACATGGCCGCGAGGCCGCGGAGGTTGCCGGTGTTGTTGGCCAATTTCATGGGGGCGGGACTATACGGGAAGCGGTCGCGCCCGGCGGGAATGTGCGCGAGATCACGTTCGAATACTAGGCCGAAACAGCATGTATCGAAAGCGGGTAAAAATGATCGCAGTTTTTTGTGGGAAAGCGGCAACAGGGGCACTACATTCCGCATCCATACCCTCTGACCGCGCGGTGGTTCGGATATTGAGCCGACCCATGCGCAGACTCGGACCTCTAAAGAGAAAAACGTCAACAGGTGCGATGAAACATCTCAGCTTGACGCCGGCCTTGCTGATCGCCGCGCAACACGACACCAGTTCGATCTCGAGCCTCGTTATGACGTTTCGCATGCACGGCTTGGGCGGTGATCGTGCCTGTCGCAAGCTGATCCACCGCCTCGAGAAATTGAATTTATTGAAGATCGTGGCCGGCTCCCGCAACGATCGGCGCGAGAAGTCGGTCTGCCTGACCGACGAGTCGCGACAGTTACTGCGCGAACTTCAAGCACATCTCCAGAAATTGCCGATGTGACCGGGCCTCTACTCGCGAGGCACGCGTCCGAGGGATAGTCGAGACGCAGCGCCGGTGATCGACTTTTATTTGCAATCAAATTAGATACAGTTATTGTATCAATATGAAACTCGTCGGTTTGGCACCCGCAGTCTTGTTGGTCGCCCAGCACAGGGCGATTTCGATCTCAGAGTTGGTCCATCTCTATCAACAGATGGGTTTCGGGGGTGCGCGCAGTTGCCGCAAGTTGATTCACCGGCTCGAGCGTCTCGAGCTGATCGAAATCGTACCGGGCGTGCGTGGCGATCGCCGAGAAAAAGCCGTAGCGCCGACACAACGCGCCATGCAGATGTTGGGCGAACTCAATGGTTTACTCGACCGAATCTTGGGTCGCTCAACCCACCCCCTCCAAACACCAGCGCCAATGGCTGAGAAGTCCGGGCGAGTCGGCGCCGGGCTGAGTTAAGGCTCTTCGACGAGATAGCCTCGCGCGCGTAGCAGATCCAGCACGCCTTTCGTCTTAAAGAGCTCGGTGATCGGCACCACCGCCAAAGAAATCGAGTGATTTTCCAGCGAGTCGTAAACGAGCTTCAGCCATTGCTCGTCGAATTGACGCCGGATATCGGCCACTCGCGGACTTTGCATGAGCGCCGACCAACAGGTCTCCTGCTGCGCGAGGGCATTCGAGGAGCGTAGCCCTGCGATGTCGCCGAGCGACCAATCTTCGGCACGCTGACGAGCCAACGCGAGATCGTATTCGAGTCGATCGAGCGTGGATTTCATGCAGGCGAGTTCTGCCTCGCGCGGAATTCGTGCGACCTCGGCCAACGTGCCTTTGGGGTCCTCGATGCGCAGCTCAGGCTGCACGATCTTGACCTTGTTTTTGCGAGCCAATTTTTCGACGGCTTTGTTTACGTCGTTGCGAGAGGTGAGGCCGCTGCGCGACACGGCTTCGCGCCACAACTCGCCTGCTGCGAGTACGGGGCGACGTTTGAGCATGTCGGTCTCGCGCGGCGCGTATTTTTGGCGTAGCCGCTCGAAGCGTGCGTAGAGTTCGGGCGGCAGAATCGCTTGTAACGACTGTTTGTCTTCGTTACCGCGTAGCTTTCGGTATTGAAAATAGAGTTGCACTGCCGAGATCGGGCCGATGTCGGCATCGACCTTGCTGCTAGCGGGAATGAGTCGATCTGCCCGCGCCAGCACGCGCTCCACGTCGCGCGAGCGCCATTCCAATTTCTTGGGTAGTGGACTCAAGGTGCCGAGGATGTAGAGCGTGTTGTCGCCGTTGCGGACCTTCCAAAGTCCGGGTCCTGCAGCTTCGCCGACGACCGTCACTTCCTCGACGATCGGGTCGTCGATGACAACGTTGTCAGCGTCGACCGCGATCTCAAGCGTTGCATTCGAGACCGGCAGCTCCTGCGGACCCGTCGCGCCAACTGATGGCGCGAGCATCGATAAGAACATCAGCAGGCCAGCGAATCCTTTCGCAACCCCATTCATGGCGACCTCAAGCCTTCAGAGCGACCAAGACCTCATCGAGCATTTTCTTGGCGTCGCCGAACAGCATACGGTTGTTCTCGCGGAAGAACAGCGGATTGTCGACACCCGCATAACCCGAAGCCATCGAACGCTTCATGACGATCGACGTCTTCGATTTCCACACCTGCAGCACTGGCATGCCGGCGATGGGGCTGTTCGGATCATCCTCGGCTGCTGGGTTCACGATGTCGTTCGCACCGATCACCATCGAGACATCGGTATCCGGGAAGTCGTCGTTGATTTCGTCCATCTCGAGCACGATGTCGTAGGGAACTTTGGCCTCGGCGAGCAGCACGTTCATGTGCCCCGGCATACGGCCGGCGACCGGATGGATGCCAAAGCGTACGTTCACGCCCTTCTCGCGCAGCAGCTTCGTGATTTCATAGACCGTGTGCTGCGCTTGAGCGACCGCCATCCCGTAGCCCGGGACGATGATCACGTTCTTGGCCGAGCGCAGCAGCTCGGCGGTTTCGACCGCGCTGACCGCCACCACTTCACCAGCGGGCTGTTCACCAGCTGCTGCCGTGGGTGTCGAGCCGCCGCCGGTACCGAATCCACCGGCGATCACGCTGATGAAGTTGCGATTCATTGCGCGGCACATGATGTACGAGAGGATCGCACCTGAAGATCCGACGAGAGCACCGGTCACGATCAACAGATCGTTCGCGAGCATGAAGCCGGTCGCTGCCGCTGCCCAACCTGAATAGCTGTTGAGCATCGAGACGACCACCGGCATATCGGCCCCACCGATCGCCATGACCATGTGTATGCCAAAGAGCAGCGCGATGATCGTCATGATGGCGAGCGGCAGCATGCCTGCATCAACATCGTGCGCAGCCAGAAATTCCGCACAAAACCAGATCACCGCGAGCAGCGCGATCAGGTTGAGCCAGTGCCTCGCGGGCAGCAGTAGCGGCTTGCCGCCGATTTTTCCCGAGAGCTTACCGAAGGCGATGATCGAGCCCGAGAAAGTCACGGCGCCGATCAGGATGCCGATGTAGATCTCGACCTCGTGGATCGCTTTTTCAGCGCCCGTGTAAACGACGGAGGTGTCGACGTAGCTGGCAAAGCCGACCAGACAGGCAGCAAGACCGACGAGGCTGTGCATCAAAGCCACGAGCTCCGGCATCTGCGTCATCTGCACTTTGCGCGCAGCATAGACGCCGATAGCGCCACCCACCGCCAGCGAGCCGATGATCCAAGGCAGACCTGCCGCGGTGACACGGGGTCCAAGCACGGTGGCCACGACCGCGATGGTCATGCCGAGCATGCCGTAGAAGTTGCCGCGGCGTGAGGTCTCGGCATTCGACAAGCCGCCGAGGCTCATGATGAACAGAATGGTTGCGCCGATGTAGGCGACGGTTGCGAGATTTTCCGACATGTCCGTGGCCTCTTACTTGCGGAACATCGCCAGCATGCGTCGCGTGACCGCGAAGCCGCCGAACATGTTGATGGCAGTGAGCGTGAGCGCCGTGATGGCAAGACCCAATATCAATTCGTTGGGTCTATCGCCGCCGCCGTCCGCGAGAGGTGGAGCGACTTGGACCAGTGCGCCCACGGCGATGATGCTCGAGATCGCGTTGGTCACGCTCATCAGCGGCGTGTGCAGCGAGGGCGCTACGTTCCAGATGACCATGTAGCCGATGAAGCAAGCGAGCACGAATACCGTGAAGTGCGCGACGAACGAGGGCGGCGCATAGGCGCCGACCAACCAGAAGAGCAGTGCGCCGACACCGAACACACCGGCGAGGGCTTTACCCGACATTGGCTCACCACCACCGCCGTGTCCGTGCGCAGATTTTTTGGCAGCGGGTGTCGGTGCGGATGCGGCGGCCGCTTTGGTGGCGGGCGGCGCGACCGAGAGGCGAGGTGGCGGGGGCGGCCAGGTGATCTCGCCTTGCTTGATCACGGTGGCGCCGCGGATCGCTTCGTCGTCGAAATTGACGTCGATGCGGCCATCCTTGGTCTTACAGAGCTCTTCGATCAACCGCAGCAAGTTCGTGGCGTACAGCGTGGACGCTTGCTTGGCGAGACGGCTTGGCAAATCGGTGTAGCCGATGATGGTGACGCCTTCGCGTACCACGACTTCGCCCGGTACGGTGAGCTCACAGTTGCCACCCTGTTCGGCGGCGAGATCGACGATCACGCTGCCTGGGCGCATCGATTTGACCATCTCCGCGGTGATCAACTTCGGCGCCGGTTTGCCCGGGATGAGCGCGGTCGTGATGATGATGTCGACGTCCGCGGCTTGCTTGGCGAAGGTGGCACGCTGCGCGAGCTGGAAGCCCTCGCTCATCACCTTGGCATAGCCGCCGACGCCACTGCCTTCTTCTTGATAATCGACGGGGACGAATTCCGCGCCCATCGATTTGACCTGATCGGCGACCTCCGGCCGCGTATCGTTGGCGCGGACGATGGCTCCCAAGCCCACGGCCGCACCGAGTGCAGCCAGACCGGCAACGCCGGCGCCAATGACGAAGACTTTGGCAGGGGGCACCTTACCCGCGGCCGTGATCTGGCCCGTGAAGAAGCGGCCGAAGTGATGCGCCGCCTCGATCACGGCGCGATAGCCCGCGATATTGGCCATCGACGAGAGAGCATCCATCTTTTGCGCTCGAGAGATGCGCGGCACGCTGTCCATGGCGAGCACCGTGAGCTGCCTTGCGGCCATCTCCTGCATCAATTGCGGGTTTTGCGCCGGCCAGATGAAGCTGATGACGGTCGTGCCGGGACGCATCGCCGCCACCTCGGCACTGGTCGGAGCGCGAACTTTGAGGATGACGTCAGCCTGCGCAAAAAGCGCCTCGGCGTTACGGGCGACCGTGGCGCCGGCAGCGACATAGGTGTCGTCCGCAAAGTTGGCGGGCGCGCCAGCGCCCGATTCGACGGCGACCGAAAATCCGAGTTTGCGCCATTTCTCCACGACATCCGGGACGGCGGCGACACGCTTTTCGCCAGGATAGATCTCACGCGGAATACCGATGGTCAACGACATGGGAACCTCAGGGTCGCAGCGGGCAGGCCGGATGATACGACGTTCACGTTTTTGCCGTTGAATCTCGTCGCCGGACTGCCTATCTTAAGGAACCGATGAGTGCTGCCGATCACGAGGACCTGCGCATCGTTGCCCGCCCTGCCGAAGGGGTGAGTTTGCAACAGCCGGTGCTGCGCACCGACGTTTCAGGTATGCCGCTCGAATGGATCGACTATCGCGAGGCAGCCCGGCTCTATCATCAAGAGCAGGTTGCCTACACCTGTGGCACGCCGATCATTCGTCTCTATGGCGGCACCAACGCGCTGACGGGCCAGCGGACGGTGCTCGAGGTGAATTCGATCATCGCCACTCGCGGCCAGAGCGGTAACCCGGGCCACCTGCGTCAGGATTACGTCCCGCCGCTTAACAACCAAACCTTGTTTCGGCGTGACGCCTATCTTTGTCTCTATTGTGGGCAGCGTTTCCCGACGCGCGAGCTGTCGCGCGATCACGTTCGGCCTTTCTCGCAAGGCGGGCGTGACGTCTGGACCAACGTGGTGACGGCTTGCCGTCGTTGTAACAACTTCAAGGCCTGGCGCACCCCCGAGCAAGCCAAGATGCAACTGCTCGCGGTGCCGTTCACGCCGACTTACGCCGAGTACATCTTCCTCAAGGGCCGTCGAGTGCTTTTCGACCAGATGGAATATCTGCTGGCCCACTTCCCCCGCAGCAGTCCTTTGCACGGCCGCATCCGTCAATTTCTCAGTTGACCCTCGTCAACTGAAGCTCTCGCAAGGCCACATTTCGTGATTCATCTCGTCGACGCGTCGGTCTATATATTCCGTGCGTATTACTCAATGCCGCCTGACATGGTCGATCGCGATGGCAATCCGGCGCACGCCGTATTCGGCTTTGCAAGATTTTTAGGCGATCTCATCGAACGCGCGAAACCGACCTATCTCGCAGTGGCATTCGACGAGAGTTTGACCACATCGTTTCGCAATCGGATCGATCCGAGCTACAAGGCCAATCGTGAGCCTGCGCCACCGGATCTCAAGCTGCAGTTCGAGGGATGCCGAGAGTTTTGTCGTCATCTGGGCGTCGCCCATTTCGGCAGCGGTGAGTACGAGGCCGACGACATCATCGGCACGCTACATGCGAAATTGCGTCGAGAGGGAATCGCCTCGACCGTGGTGACTCGCGACAAGGATCTCGCGCAGTTGATCTGCGAGGGCGATACCTACTGGAACTACACCGAGAACCTGCGGCTGCAGTATCACGACATCGAGGCACACTTTGGTGTGGCGCCTGAGCGTTACGCCGATTACCTTGCTTTGACCGGCGACGCCGTCGACAACATCAAGGGTGTGCCGGGTGTGGGGCCCAAGACGGCAGCGGCATTACTCAAAGAATTCGTCTCGCTCGAAGAACTATATGACAATCTCGATATGGTGGCGCGACTACCCATCCGCGGCGCTTCGAAACTGCCCGAGAAGTTGCTGACACATCGCGACGCCGCTTTTTTGGCGCGCCGTCTGACCGAGATCGTTCGCGATGCACCCATCGAGGCTCTCCGCGATGATCTGCGATTGGCCGAACCGAATCGGGCTGCACTCGATGAGTTTTTCGATCGACACCAGTTCGGGCCGATGCTGCGTCGTCAGAGCGAACGACTCGCGGCGCTGCAGTCGACATCGAGATCCGTTTGATGCGGCCACGCTTTTTATTACCGGCGTACTGGCCTCTTTGGGCAGCATTGCTGTTGCTGCGTCGATTGGCGCGCTGGGATTACCCAAGACTGCTGCGGTTTGGCGTCAAAGTCGGAAATGTGGCGTACAGGCTTCCGCTACCGCAGAAAGCCGTGGTCGACCGAAATCTACGCTGGTGTTTTCCCGAGTGGTCTTCGGAGCAACGCGAGAGAGTCGCCAAAGAGCACTTTCGCGATTCGGGCATCACGCTGTGCGAAACCGCGCTCGCTTGGTTCGCCGATCGGGATCGATTGTTGTCACTGGCAGAGTTCGAAGGGCTCGAAGAGCTCGATCGTCATCATGCGGCAGGGCGTGGAGTCATCCTTCTGGCAGCCCATTTCACGACACTCGAAATCGGTGCGCGTCTGGCAACGGCAATCCGTGAAGTGCATGCCGTCTACAAGCCCTCGAAGAATTTGTTGGTGACGGAGTTCTTTCGGCGCTATCGGGGTGCTGTCTCTGCCGGCATGATCGCAAGCGACGATATTCGCAGCATGGTACGCGTGCTGAAGCGGGGCGGCATCGTCTGGTATGCGCCCGATCAAGCGTTTCGTGGCAAGGGCGCCGAAGAAGTCCCTTTCTTTGGGCAGCCGGTTGCCACCAATACGGCTACATCGCGCCTCGCCGAGCTGACCGGCGCAGTCGTCATGCCGTATTTCGTTGAGCGACTGTCGGGTGGCACCGGTTATCGGGTTCGTATCGGCCCGGCGTTGGAGAGCATTCCGTCAGGCGATAGCATCGCCGATACGCGTTTGCATCACGAATTGATCGAAGCCGAGATTCGTCGGCTGCCATCGCAATATCTTTGGCTACACAAGCGCTTCAAACGCTTGTCGATAGACCCGTACGTATAGCCGCGCAGCGATCGGAGGGGGCATGCAGCAGAACATCGAATCGGTATTGATCGAACAACGACGTTTCGAGCCGAATACTGCTTTCGTCTCGGCAGCGCGTATTGGTCCTGATGAAATTGCCCGCTTGCGCGAGCATGCCGCTCGCGATCCGGAAGGGTATTGGGCGGAGCTCGCGCGGACCCATTTGTCGTGGCAGCAGCCCTTCACCGTCACGCTCGATCGGTCGCAGGCGCCTAATTTCCGTTGGTTTACCGACGGCCGTTTGAACGTCTCGTGGAATTGCCTCGATGTACACCTCGAACAACATGGCGACAAGACGGCCATCATTTTCGAGGGTGAGCCTGGCGATGTACGAAGACTGACTTATCGAGAGTTGCACGCTGAGGTCTGTCGTTTCGCCAATGCGCTGTTGGCACGCGGCATCGGTCGTGGCGATCGCGTGGTGATTTACATGCCGCTCGTTCCTGAAGCGGTCATCGCAATGCAGGCCTGCGCGCGTATCGGTGCGATTCACTCGGTTGTGTTCGGCGGCTTCTCGGCAGTGTCGCTCAAAGATCGCATCGAAGACGCAGGCGCCGTCTGTGTGATCACCGCTGATGGCGGGCGGCGCGGCGGCAATATCGTCGAATTGAAATTGGCTACCGACAAAGCGCTCGCCGAGGGCTGCCCTAGCGTTCGCGACGTCATCGTGCTGCGAAGAACCGGTGCGACGGTGCCGATGAAGTCCGGGCGCGATCATTGGTGGCACGAACTCGTCGAAGGCATGGCGGCGGATTGCGCGCCGCTCTGGGTCGATGCAGAGCATCCGCTGTTTTTGCTCTACACATCGGGGTCCACTGGCAAGCCTAAAGGCATCCAACATGCGAGCGCTGGCTATTTGCTCGGCGCCAAGCTCACCAATCTTTGGGTCTTCGATCTGCAGGCGGCAGATGTGTTCTGGTGCACTGCTGATGTCGGTTGGATCACTGGCCATAGTTATGTCGCTTACGGACCGCTTGCGGCTGGCGCGACCATCGTGATGTATGAGGGAGCGCCGACTTTCCCGGATGGAGGGCGTTTCTGGCGTATCTGTGAGCAGCATGGTGTCACCATCTTTTATACAGCCCCGACCGCCATTCGCGCGCTGATGAAGCTCGGTGACGACATCCCTGCGGGTTACGATCTGTCGCGCTTGCGCTTGTTAGGCAGTGTCGGTGAGCCAATCAACCCGGAAGCCTGGATGTGGTATCACAGAGTGATCGGACGCGGTCGGTGTCCGATCGTGGATACCTGGTGGCAGACCGAGACTGGCGCGATTTTGATTTCACCGCTGCCGGGTGTGACGGCCACCAAGCCCGGCTCTTGCACGCAACCTCTGCCTGGCATCGAAGCGGACATCGTCGATGATGAAGGGCGCAGCGTGACGACACCCGACGCGGGAGGCTATCTCGTCATTCGGCAGCCTTGGCCTTCGATGCTGCGCACCATCTGGGGTGATAACCAGCGCTACCTCGACACCTACTGGTCGAAGTTCCAGAACCGCTACTACGTCGCGGGTGACAGCGCGCATCGCGATGCCGACGGTTATTTCTGGATCATGGGTCGTATCGATGACGTCTTGAACGTGGCGGGGCATCGCCTCGGAACGATGGAAATTGAGTCGGCCCTCGTCGCCCATCCACGGATCGCCGAGGCGGCCGTGGTCGGTAGGCAGCATGAGATCAAAGGCGAGTCGGTTTTCGCTTTCGTCGTATGTCGCGGTGAGAGACCGACCGGTGATACGAGTGCGCTCGAGAAGGAATTGCGGGACTGGGTGACTGAGCAGTTGGGCGCTATCGCCAAACCCGACGACATCCGATTTGCCGACAATCTGCCAAAGACCCGTTCGGGCAAGATCATGCGCCGCTTGTTGCGCGCCGTCGCACGCGGCGAGCCGATCACGCAGGACGTCAGTACTTTGGAGAACCCCGCGATCATCGATCAGCTCCGGGGATGAGCGCGACTCCTTTGGCGAATCAGACTCATTCTAAAATTGAAAACAACCTCGTTGTGGTGACGAGGCGACAGTGTGGTTTGGGGGGTTACATCCCCTAAATATTGTGGGATAAAGTCATACGAGAAGGACGAATTAATCGTTGCCTGACGGATATCCGTCCGTGAGGCGATGCCAACGGGGAGTAAAAAATGAGTCTGAAGAAAGTGCCGCTTGCGGCATTGTTGTCGATGGGTGCCGGTGCGCTTGCGGGCCAAGCCGGGTTTGCACAATCGGAGTCTGCTTCGGCGGGTCCGGCTCTCGAAGAGATCGTGGTGACGGCGCGTAAGCGCGAAGAGTCGCTGCAGGAAGTGCCACTCGCCGTGACGGCGTTGTCGGCGGCGGACATCACGAACCGCCAAGTCAATTCCATCGATGACCTCGCGAAGTTCGCGCCGGGTCTCGTTTTTTCAAAGTCGTTCGGACGATCCAACGAGCGTCCGGTGGTGCGTGGCTTGGCGAGCGTTCTCGCCGGCACGAACGCGACTGTCGAAACCGGCGTCGCCTACTTCGTCGACGGCGTCTACTACCCTGGCGACATCCAGACTTTGGACATGGCCGAAGTCGAGCGCGTCGAAGTGATCCGTGGTCCGCAGAGCGCGCTCTACGGACGTAACACTTACGCGGGTGCGATCAACTTCATCACGCGTCGCCCTGGTGACGAGATGAAGGCGTCGGTCAGCGGCGGTGCCGATGGCGACGAGCGTCAGCTCAGTGGTCGATTGACTGGACGCTTGTCCGATAGTTTGACGGGCGGACTTTCCGTTCGTTACCTCGACTTCGATGGTCAATGGAAGAACCAATTGACCGGCAAGACCATCGGTGATGAGAACAGCGTGTCCTTTGGCGGCACGTTGAATTTCCAGCCGACGGAGAACGTCGAGCTGCGTTTGCGCGCCGCGCACAATCGTGACCGCGACGGTACACGTGCTCTGTTCTACCAGTCGCCCGAGTTCAACAATTGCGCGCCGGGCACGCGTTCGCTCGCGTCGTACCGGTTGACCGGATCCACCAACCGTAATCAGTATTTCTGCGGTGAAATCACCGGGCGTCCGATTTATTTGAACGATGCGCCGGTGACGCAGCCGATCGTGCAAGTACCGGGTATCCCGAACGTCAACTATTTGGTGCCAGCGACACCGAACGGTGTTTACGACACGCGCCAAGGCGTGGCGTTCTCCGGCGTGCATCGCGACCTCGACTTGTTGTTGGCGTCCTTGAGCTGGGACATCAACGGCTCGGGTTACACGGCGAGCCTCAATGCCGGTAGCCGCAGCGACGATCGTAAGACGGGTTCCGATAGCGACCACTCTTCGATGAACATCATTGGCGCGAACGTCAATGGCATTCAGGCGATGGCGACGGGTGCAAGCTCAGCCGTCGACAAGTACCGCGACTGGTCGGTCGAGGCCAAGATCGAGTCACCGCAGGATCGTCGCTTCCGTTGGACGGCCGGCGTGTACCACTTCGATTGGGAGCAGAAGCAGCACCGCATCGATTTCGCGAGCCTGAACGGTCAGGATCGTCCGGAGAAAGTGTATTCGATCGAAAACGATGCCGTGTTCGGCTCCGTTGAATTCGACTTCACCGACAAGCTGTCGGCCTCGGCTGAAGTGCGCCGTGCCGAAGAGCAGAAGGGCCAGATCGATTACGCTCCTGTCGTGAACTTGCAGGGCGGACCGACGACCGTGTTGTACGACTCGGCCGTTCGCGGCAACGACACCTGGAAGTCGACCACACCGCGCGTGACCGTCAACTACAAGGCCGCAGATGATCTGACGCTGTATGCCAACTACGCTAAGGGTTACAAGCCCGGTGGTTTCAACGGCGCGATCGCCATCACCAACGGCCGTCCGCAAGACGAAGCCTTCGACCAAGAAGAGTCGGTCAACTACGAAGTCGGTATGAAGTCCACTTGGATGGATAACCGTCTCGTGTTCAACGTCGCCGTCTTCAAGATGGATGTCACTGCGATTCAGCTGACGACGCCGATCCAAGCGTCGACCGGTGCGGTGACCTCGATCTCGACCAACCAGGGCGACGGTCAGGTGAAGGGCTTTGAAGTCGAAACCAAGTTCGCCGCAACCGAAGAACTCACCCTCGGCTTCAATTACGCCTTGGCGGACACCGAGTTCACCAAGGGTTGCGATGACATGCAGTTCACTCTCACGAGTGGCGGCGGCATCTACAACCCGAACGACCCGAACTCCACGGCGCGTAACTTGAACGGTCAGGGCAGCTGCTCGATCGCCGGCAACGAGTTCCCGCTGGCGGCGAAGCACACTGCGTCGTTGACGGCCGACTTCGTCCGTCCGGTGTTCGGTGGCGACTACGAGTTCTATCTCAACAGCGACTTGTCCTACACCAGCAAGAAGTGGGTGCAGGTGCATAACCTCGCCTACACCGGTGCGGCAACGTTGCTCGGCGCGCGCTTTGGCATCCAGACCGCTGACTGGAAGGTCGGCGTCTACGGCCGCAACCTGACCAATGAAGACTCTGTGCCTGGCGCGACGCGCTGGTTGCAGCAGAACTTGATTGGCGTGAACGGTCTGACGGTGCCTGCAACGCCTGCAACGTCAGTAGCCTCGTACTCGCTGCCGCGTGGCTTCTTCGGCGTGCTGCGCCGCGAGCGCCAGATCGGTCTCGAGTTCAGCTACAACTTCTAAGTTTTAAGTGGCTAAGTTTTAAGCGGCGAAAGACCGCAGTTCTTAAGGCCCGGCCGTCAAACGCCGGGCCTTTTTCTTTGGGTCGTCAGACTGCTGGGCCGACGTCGACAGCGCGACGAGCGGTGTCTGGGAAGTCGCTGAAAATTCCATCGACCCCAAGTTCGATGAACGCCCGATACTCGGCCAGCGGGTCTCCCGCGTAGTTCGCGAGCAGATGGATCTGCTCGTTGCGGAATGTCCAAGGATGCACGAGCAGACCTGCTGCGTGAGCGAGTTCGACAAATCGACTGGGTGGCGTAGCCTGGCCACCACGGTCACCGATCAGAAACCGTTTCCAGGGTCCGATGCCATCGGCATACGCTGCAATAGTTTCGAAGGCGCGAGGCGACGTAAAGTCCGTCGGTAGTGCGCCCACTGGATATGTCGAGCAGCCGGGCTGTGCAAACGTCGGTGCCATGATCACCGAACCATCAGGGTTCGAGCCGACGCCGCCCACGAGTTGAATCAACTTCACTCGAGTTCGGTTGCGTAACCACTGCAGATTGCCCGCCTCGAAAGACTGGATGAAAACGGGCGCCTCTCGATGATTCCAGCCGGCTTTTCCGAGTGTGTCGAGTAGAGGAGCTTCGAGCGACAGCCCGAGCGCACAGTGCCAGCTAGGATGCTTGGTCTCGGGGTAGATGCCGATGGTTCGCCCGCGGGCTCTCGATTCGCGTTGAGCGAGCGCGATGATTTCGTCGAGAGTCGGCACCAGAAACTGACCATCGAATTCCTTCGACCGATCGGGTCGCGGTTGCACGGCTCGCAGGCTGCGCAGCTCCGTGAGGCTGAAGTCCACCGTGAACCAACCGGTCGTTTCGACGCCATCGATCACGACGGTGCGTTTTCGATCGGCGAATTCCGCTCTCGAGGCGACATCGGTCGTATCGCTGATATCCGGTTCGTGTCTGGCGACGAGATATCCATCGCGTGTAGCGACCAGATCGGGTTCGATGTAATCCGCGCCCATCTCAATGGCGAGTTGGTATGCCTCGAGAGTGTGTTCGGGCCGATATCCCGAGGCGCCGCGATGCGCGATGACGATAGGCATCACGAAGCCGACAAATCTTTGGCGAGCACCACGAAGCGCAAATCGGGTCTCTTCGGTTCGCCAAATCGCGGATCACCGTATGGAAATTCAGCCGTCTCACCCGTTCGGGCATAGCCGCGACGTTCGTACCAGGCGATAAGCTCGCTACGTTGCTCGATGACCGTCATGACCATGCGGCTGATACCCCAATGGGTCCGCACATCATTCTCGGCTGCTGCCAGCAACTCGCGGCCGAGACCGGCGGCTTGCAGCGTGGGCCGGATGGTCAGCATGCCGAGATAGGCGTAATCACCGCGATTCTGCAGTTGCACGCAAGCATGCAGCGCGCCGTCTGCATGCTCATGAACCAGCATCCGCTGTTCCGGTGCGCCGGCGATAAAGTCGCGGATCGCGGCCTCATCGGTACGCTGCCCGCCGAGCAAGTCTGCTTCGGTCGTCCAGCCCGCGCGACTACTATCGCCGCGATACGCCGAATTCACGAGTGCGACGATAGACGGGGCGTCCTCAAGGCGAGCGAGTCTGACGGGAATCAATCGATCGCCACCTTGCCTCGCGACTCGGCGATTTGGCTAAGTCCCATGCGCAGCTCAAGGCGACGCTGGAATTCCTCGGGACCGAAAGCGCGTTGTGCGAGTACGTTCATGGGGTCGGTACGGTACCCGATTTCGCGAACGTAGTGATCGTATGCTTGCTGAGCGAGACGCTCTTCGGGGGCGAGCGGCTGCTTGTCGGCCTCGTCGATCCATTCGAACCAGCGGCCGACGAACTCTTGCAGGTACGTCTCGCAAGTGGCGATGTTTTCTTCGTTGAGTTCACCCATGACACTCGTGCAGACCGGAGACATCAAGCCGCGTAAGTACGTGCCGTGACTCCAGTTCCAAGTGAAGTTCGATAGACCTCGAAATCGAATCGCGCTGGCATTGGCGGGTTCGTAATACTGATTGACGTAGTCTAGGTTGGTGCGCAGATCGACACGCGGCGTGTAGTCTGCATAGAAAAATAGCTTCGGCACGGTACCGAAGATCACCACCAAATGCGGCACTTGATTTTGCTGCGACAGGAAGACGGTCGCATTCATATCGAGCAGACTCGCTTTGCGATTACCGAGCCAGGAGTGAACGAGCCATTCGACGCGCGGACCCGTCCAGGCGTTGAACGAGCCCTCCATTCCGCCATCCAGCGACGTGTAGTACTCGCTGCCGATCGTGGAGGGGTGCTTCTCCACGGCAAAGCGCTGTTTGACCCGTTCGACGATACCCGAGTGGATGCCCCAGCAGCGCTCCCAAGCGCGACTCACGTCGACGTTCGGTTGCTCGGCGAGGAATTCGGTGATGGTTTTGATGTCGAGTTTGGTGTTCATCCGACTAGTTAGCCGAAAGTCGTCAGACTGCGCTCAAGGATGCGCTCGGGACGTTCGAGCCGTGGTCGGCGCGCATCCCGACTGGGCGCTGCAACAGGCTTCTGCTAGCCTTCGCCCACCACTCAAGGATGTGAGGTGTCTCAATGAAACCCCGAGTATTGAAGCAAGCATTTCTGGCCTCCGTCGTCATGGCGCTGTCCGCCACGAGCGCCGTTGCCGCCCCGTCGGCCGATGACGCACTGGCGCAGGTGGTCGCGGGAGATTGGCGTTCGGCCGATGAGAAATCGCGCGACGCGGCTCGCAAGCCCGTTGAAAACCTGCAGTTCTGGGGTCTGAAGCCGGGCGCGAGCATTCTCGAGGTGCAGCCGGGCGCCGGATGGTGGACTCGCATCCTCGCACCTTACGCGGCGCGTACCGGGGGGCGCTACAGCGCAACTGCTGCCGATCTTGCCAATCCATCGATCACCGAAGCGGCTCGCAAGGGACGTGCCGATTTTGCCGCACGTTTTG
>JACCDX011558878.1_pt1 | contig 39597 bp, 32 predicted proteins | sample 7449681 | NCBI WGS metagenome assembly JACCDX01 (sample SAMN15323450, study PRJNA562643) | freshwater metagenome | isolation source: river surface water | place: USA:Blue River Watershed | collected 2017-08-18
ATCATACGAATAAACCTTCAGTTTCATGATATCATTGATGCCATATTTTAGCTTTGCTAAATTCGTCTTAAGTCGATAATCGGAACCAATAGTTGGATTTGCAGGGAATCGAACCGCGCCTGCTTCGACATATAAAGCCCAGGTGTTACTACCAGAAGTAATATATAAACTAACATTGCCACTTATTCCCCCAATCCCAATCGAACCATAAGTTGATATATTGCTACTAGTATCGATCGATATTCTATTCCCGTTCCAAGTTCTAAACACATAACCACCTTGTGACATGCTTACAACATTCCTACTATCATCAATATATTGAACTAGGCGCCCTCCTGAATCGATATCTGAAATTCGCATACAATTATTTTCACAGGACATATACACGCCTGAACTAGTCGCGCCCACAAATGTTAGCAACTCCGGGCTCCAACACGATGAGGTAAATGTAGTAAAAGTTGTATTGTAAATACTATATGAGTTGTGTGCAGTTATATTAAGCAAATAAGATGCATTTCCGGTAACTATACCTGTGTTTAATTCATTCGACCAGCTCATTGAAGTATAACTATTACCAGGTAATGATACATATGACCATTGAATGCCGTTACTCGATGAACTAAGATACCCACTTGATGAAAGGCCTATAAAGTAATTTAATGAATCCGCCCAGCAAATTTGTATAATATTGCCAACTACTGGCAAGGTAGTATACCAATTTATTCCATTGTATGAATACAGATAGGCTGTTGCCGACCCGGCGGCAACAAACATCTTCAACTTAGAAGACCAGCAAACTGTATACAGTGCATTTGCATTAGGTGCAGTTTGTTGTACCCAATTAACTCCCCCATCAACCGAAGTGATAATAGAGCTTGTTACGCCCCCATCGGATACGGCTACAAACATGTTCAATTCAGGTGCCCAGCATACCGATCGCCACGAACCTGAACTAAACTGTGAGATAAGTGTCCAGTTTTCGCTATTAGTAGATCTCATAATTCGATTCGTACCACTCTTTGCGACAACTATTAATGTATTGATCTCATCTGCATAGCAGATGCATTGCCATCCAGAATTTGCAGATGATACGTTTACCTTTTTCCATTGAACGCCATTAGGACTAGTATATATTGGTTGTTCAGATGTTCCAGCTGAGGATGTTACCATAACAAAACAATGTAGTCTGCTTGCCCAACATACAGAGCTCATTGGATATAAAGCATAGTCGGTAAAGGGGGTTACGGCCGACCAACTTATGCCAGCGGCTCCACTAGGTAACTTGCCAACTACATATGATCCGGTGGAACTAATAGATCTAACCCCATTAGTTCCCTCATATCCGGCCGCAACAAAGCGTCGTAGTTCAGGGATGTAGATAATAGAACGTAGTAGAGTGTTCACTGAAGTCCCTCTCGCTGTCCAAGTTAAACCATTAGTAGATACCATTATTGAACTGGAAATATTATTTGTATCACTAACGCACATTGCGAAAGTACTATAATCGGGTGCATATGCAATGCGATAAAATGCACGGGTACCAGTCGAAGTACGTGACCAAGCCGACCCATTGTATGAATAACATGAATATGACGTACCAGAAATAAGTTGACCAGATGTAACAAATAAACCTAAGTCTGGAGCCCAACAAACGCCACGGGCATTACCGATAATTCCTGTATTCACAAAGCTCCAATCAGTACCATTAGTAGAAGTTGCCACCCAATTAGTAGCCGTTGTGCTTCCACCGACGGCTACAAACATTCCAGCTTCTGGAGCCCAGCAAACATCATACAACGAAGTTGCAGTACCGGTAATATTTGCATTTGTCCATGTAGTTGCATTCGATGAATAACGAATGAACGAACCACCATCTGAAACTAGAACAAATAGTTTTAACTCCGGTGACCAACAAATATTACCTCCAGTAATGGTCACTGATGAGTTTGCAACTGTCCAATTGATGCCATCTGTAGATGTACTAACATTTGCACCTACCGCAACGAACATATTCAAGTCTGGGCACCAACAAACTCCGTGGAAACCAAGATGTGAAGTATGTGCGCCACCTACTAACCAGGTAATGCCATCATAAGAATACATTGTACTTGTTGTGGAAGCCGTACCATACGACACTGCAACTAAGATATTCAATGAGGGAGACCATGCCATGGTATAAAAGTAAGTACTGCTGTTTCCTGAGTATGCATTACCAGCGGACCAACTAACGCCAGCGGGACTTCCGGTATTTCGAACATCAACTTTTGTGGAGCAGATATTGATGTTCGAAACATTCATTAAGCTATAATCATTGTAGTTGATCAACTTATTATCAGATGGGCTAACATATTTAGTCATACCATTATCATCCACTGTAGAAAGTAACTTACCTTTCTGGTTACCTACTTGGAGTACATTCTTATGATCAGATACAAACACATTACTTGCGTTATTAGCTTGAATGGCAGTTGCCCCACGAATACTAGCCATACTGTTGGATACACCGACTAATCGAGACTGATTGCGCGACCAACAGATTGATCTAATTGAGGAAGACATATATGAACCATCTACAATATGCCAGTTGTGGCCGTTAGTAGAAATCATAATAGATCGTTGCTGGGAAGGAGTTAGCTCCGATACTTTGCTATTCATAGAGGCACCGGCAACGAACATACCTAGTTCTTCGGCCCAGATAACACATCCCCAAGTAGAGTATATTGATGCAAACTTGACTGACCATGTGATCCCATCGTTACTAACCATAATCACATGTTGATTCATACGAGAAGTTAATGAATTATCCAGAGTGCACCCATCAGCTACTGCCGCAAACATACCTAATTTACTCGACCAACATACCGATCTCCATTGAGAGTTAGAATCAATACTTTGTACTGTCCATGCGCTACCGTTTGAAGAAGTCATAACTCTTTTATCAGAATTCGTACTACTGCCATAAGTACCATTAGCAACGGCGACAAACAAGCTTAGCTCTGGAGACCAACATACTGATTGCCAATTACCATTGACTGAACCAGCAGTGGCAGACCATGTCGTGCCATTTGACGAATACATTACTCGGTTAGAGCCATAGCTACCTACTGCGACAAACATATTAAGCGATGGTGCCCAGCAAACGGAGTTCCATTTACCAACAGGTACATTAGTGACCGAAATCCAGGTAGTACCGTTAGAAGAATACATTACATTATTAGTAACGGACGGGGTACTTGCATCATTGGCAACTGCAACCATGCGATCAAGACTTGGCGACCAACATACCGACTGCCAGCTATTGGATGAAGCCGCGGCGCGCGCGGTCCATGAAGAACCATCTGGTGAGGTCATAACACGGTTTGAACCGGAGGAGCCAACTGCCACGTAAAGTGACAATTCATCTACCCAGATTACTGAGTTCCAGTTTGATAAGACACCGGAATTAACTGCTTTCCAGTCATATCCACCAATGGACCCTCCTGAAGATGATACTATTTCCATTTTATTATATATATATGGAAATACATTCTCGGATCAATAACGTATAATCATAAGCGACCAATTAGGCGTTAAGATGTTCAAGTGTATCCGATGATTCGCAGTCGCAGTCTCTAAGTAGACGCACATTGTCTTTTTGTCAAATATTGTTTACACGGCCACATATGATATAGTCTTCAGTGTTGTATAAGGGGTTGGGGAGAATTCTCCCCAACCTAAAAACATGTAAAATTGAAGAAGATTATCATAGATATACCCAGTGATCACAAGAATTCAAACGTATAACCAACCTACAATGAACTTTGCCAAGACCTCAGCTGAAGACTTTACTATCATCAAGAATGGAGTCGACGATAGACTTGAGATTATTCGCCATGATGAAACTGGATATTACAATATCACGAAAGTTGCCAAGTTGGTTCAAGATTTGAAATCTAAAGAGGGGGTTGATCGGAAACCCGATCAACCCAAGAAACGCGGCAAATTAGTTGGACATTGGAACGAGAACAACCGTACCACGGAATTGAAAGCCGAAGTACAATCACGGTTAGGAGTTGAGTCGATTGAATTTGAACTTAAGGAAGGTACTGACAATGATTACAAAGGTACTTACGTACATCGCTATCTCTATGATCATTTCTTGATGTGGCTTGATCCAAAATATGCTTTCCGTGTATCGCACATTCTTGATAATATTCACAAGGAAGCTAATCGTAAGATACTCAAAGAGAAGGATGATAAGATTGATGAACTTATTAGGGAAATGAAGATTCAAACAGTCGAAATGAATGAATTGAAGCAAATGAACATGGAACTCCTCATCAATAGTCAAAAGACTCTAAACAAGCTTGACGATGTATCAGATGAATTAACAGAGACTAAAGAAACCGTTCAAGTGGCTAAGTCGTACCTTGAAGAGAAATCATTTACATCCACCATGAACCCTGAAAATGAACAGCTTCATCACTACTTTGCCGCTACTGAGACGGCCAATGAACATCAGACTGAAGTAAAGTTTGTTACTGGTCATAAGGGTTATGTTGAGAAGCAAGTTCTCCGTCACCGTACTGACTCTGACGGAGAATTAGCAATTGAACCATTCTACATTGCTAATGGCATCGACTTGCGTAATAACATGTTTGAAGAATTCAAGCAACGCCGCCGCGAAGTAATCAAACAAGTGAATACCGCAAACGCGATTGCGGATAAGGAGTTCAATGATGAACTTAAGATCGAGATCAGAGAGTACAACAAGGTGAACTCTCCTAAACGAGTCTTTAGTCAAGAGAAGCAAGTCACTCCAAAGATTGGCCCAAAGCATATCTCTGTTGAGTTCAAGAAGACTAAATTCATCTACACCGCGAACCCATACATGACATTCGACGATATCATTCAGATCGTGAAAGATGTGCATAACATCACTCAGGCAAGTCCTATGAAGACCGATAAGTAAGTGTCCATTGGCACTGAAAGTATTTTTTTGTCGAATGTGTTAATGGACAAATATCACACATAGAGCAGACAATATAGAATGCCGACTGACAAGCGAACATTTATTGTTTCCAATCTCCACCGCGACGAAGGCGAAGATGTAAATAACGATGTAACCATCACCCTTCCTGATTCGATATTCAGCGGTAAGGTAGAGGCGATTAATATGAAGCATATGTACATTGACTACTCAACCGAAACTATCGGGTCATCAAACTATGAGTTCTTTATTACGTATCCAGAGACTGGTACCCCCACGCGTATCACTCTTGACATCGACAAGTTCACTTCTGTGATTATTAAAACCGACAGTGATCTATCGTCGCTAATAGCGTCAAGTATTAATGCGGCATTGGGTACTACAGTGTTTCAAGTATACTTTGATCCGATCATTGTCTCTAATCAAGATGTTTATCGCGACAATAGTGATATGCTTAGCGCATATACTATATTTGCAAACAATAATGCAAACTTTATTCTCGACTTCAGTAGCAAACGCTCATTAGGCCCATTAATTGGTTTCGGTAACGAAGTATTTGAAGGATCGTTTTCTTACAGAGGCGGTAATGTACCACCGATCTATGCATATGAATCAATTTATGTTTCCAACAAAGCATATGATACGACATTCAAAGAATACGATCAACCTACAGATATCGCATGTAAGATGGATCTGTTTGATAGCAATAATCAATTAATTCCAAATTATCTTGATGCACGCGATGCAACGATTAGTTTACCTATTGTGCGGGGTTATATCAGCGATATCCATACGTTCGTTGAATATATAGAGACTGAATTGAATAGATATTCAAGCGATTACTTTGCCGATACACCCACCTTCAGTGTGGACTTTGATTTGCAAACATACAAGTTCACAATTAGTAACGACAAAAACGTTAAGTTCGGTATCGGGTTTAGATTCGATCGTGGCGAAGGTACTAATAATTACGGTTCCTTACATCGACATTTGGGATTTGAAAAGCGTATGTATCTTGGTTACCGGAGCATTACCAGCGTTAAAGAAGCTAAGATCTTTAGTCGCGCATATGTAGGAGATTACTTATTTGTATGCAGCGACTTAATCAAGTACAACTACGATACCAGTTTAATTGTTCCTGAGTCGCAAGGTAGGGCGTCTCAATATGAGAGCATCTTTACTATCCCAGTCTCTCAGATAGTCAATGGCTCATACAGTCCCGCATTCGAAGATGAGCATAAAGTACGCATTCATTCGTCTATGTTAGCCAAGCTATACAATGAAGATCGCCAAGAAGATAAAAAAATTAATTTTTACTTGAAGGTGGCATCGGGACGCCATATCAAGTTGAATACTCAATGGAGTATCAAGTTCGAGATTGAATATGTAAACTAATGTCTCTTCTAAACAATATAGCAATCATGAATGTCCAAGAATACGCAATTATCATTAAATCCATTTGTAATAAACTGGGGATTGAAGAAGCAGATTCTACGCTTATCCGGAATGTGACAACATATTGCAAGGGGCTGAATCATGGACAATTGCGCGAATTGTACCCAGATAAAGATGATCGACATGCAATGATTATTAAAAATTACCTTGATTCGGTATCGGCAATAACGAAAGAATATGATTACGAACAACATGCGCGAAGTCAGACATTAAAAATCAAAGCGGCGGAAGACGCGAAAGAAATGATTTCTCCATTTACTGATTGGGTAGGCGAACGAATGCCAATGGTATCCAGCAAAGCTATGAGTGTATATATCGATTCAAGAGTACGCAACGCTAGTGATGTAAATGCAACTGCTATTACAGATTTCGGATTTACATTAGTCCCTCGAATGACAAGGGCGCAACTAGGAGATGGGCGTATCCAGGTACGTGTCATGCCATCGCAAATTACATATTTTAAGCTCGGTAAGATGGTAGTTCCATATCCGGTATCATTCCGCAATCACAATTTCACCAAGGAACTCACACTAACATTTACTGCTCTGAGAAGTAACGGTATAATCGCACGTGAAGATACATTCCATTTTGCTTTCACTTATGAAGTGCATGCTACTAACCCCGCATTGGTGGAGCTCACGCCGGTGAATAAATATTGCAAATTCAATCCTCCACTGCGTGTTTTAGATGATCTTACCCTTCGCTTTAATGATCCTATTTATCCAGTTTCATTTAATGCGGATCGTGCACGTGTATCGTCAATCAATTATTTATCGTCCGATGGTCGCATTGCATTCGACAAACCACATGGGTTACAAACAGGAGATGTTGTAGTTATCATGGGCCTAACAACTGGCGATAACTCTGCAAATGCATCAATTCTTACTACCATTAATGATCCTCGAGGAATAGTAATTACCCGAATTGATGATAATATCATTGCAACTGGAATGGATTTCACAACGATTAAGTCTCCAGTTGCTACCGACAAACCATTAGTGTTATTCCATAGCCGTACGTTCCGCTTTCCGCTAGAGATTGGTTACCAGGATATTACGGATTTAGATTAAATTGATCTAAATGTATCACAGTATATGGCAACATGGCCAGCTTTGACAAAGTATTATCGTGCATTGAAGCTATTTCGCTTGATAAGGAAGTACATACAGACTTACCAATTAAAGAGATAGTTGAACCGAAGCGATCTCGTTCCAGAAATGATGGTTCGTTTGTGATGAGTTATGGCGTGGCATGTGTGCGCCGCAATGCAGATACCAAATGTTATGAAATTCTAATGATTAAGAAGAGACATACTTATTCATTTGTTGAGTTTGTCAGAGGCATGTACGATCCATATAAAGATCATGATCTGTTGTATATGTTTGATGCGATGTCTATTACTGAGAAGTCAATGATTCAAACTCGCAACTTTGATACTTTATGGAACTATTGCAATGGCCAGCCTAATAAGAGCTCCGAGCGTTCGGTATATAATCGTTCACTGCGTAAATATACAACATTAATCGAACGCGAAGGCGATGTGTTGCTCCAGTTAATAACAAACACAAAAAATGCAACACTTCTTTGGGAGATTCCTAAGGGAAGATCTAACAAAAAGGAATCGCCATTAGTATCGGCAACGCGCGAGTTTGAAGAGGAAACTGGCCTTGCCAAGACGGCATACCGGATATTATTCGACGAAGGCACTATAGAATATTGCTTTGTCGACTGCGGTGTAAAGTATAAATATGTGTACTACATTGCTGTACTATGTGGCAATGTGCACCCTAAATATGATTACGCAAATGAACATATGTTGTGGGAGCTGAGTGAATTAAAGTTCATGACTTCTATTGCTATTCAAGAAATGAATAATCATCGATTAGCAAAAACAGCTCGGATCATAATCAAAAAGGCAAAAAAACACTTGTGAGTAAACTATGTTTTATACATGCTTTAGTATCCATTCACGCGCCACCCGAAGAAACCATGAGATTCGATACCCGACATCTTCAAACATGACATGCCCGCCTCTTTTAGTAATTACAATTACAATATTTGGATTTATTGACGGTAGCGAAGTATATTGTTTAGTGATATCGCCATCAAATACTCCGTCATCAAGTGATGAAATAAAAAGGCTTGGTACATTGATCTTATGTAGGTAGTTAACGGGATCGCAATCCTTTTCATATTCCTCGCGCGATGCATATCCATTTAATTTACTTTGAAAGGTTATCCAATCCTCTAAAGAACTAATTAAGGCAAGTTCATCTTTACAAGGAAGGTGTCGAATCATATACTTCATTTTGTTCACCAAGTATGAACGATAGATAATATTCATCTTTCGCATTGATCGAAGAAAGTGATATCCTGGCGAAACCAACACTGCACTTTTAATTTTTTTAGATTCATTGTATCCTCCCAGGTATCTAATCAATAATGCAGACCCGGCACTTGCGCCAATTGCATGAATCGGCACTCCTGGATACATATATTCAATATAATCAATAACAACTTTCAGCTCCTCTATATTTCCAACAAAGTTGAATTTACTAAAACGCAAGGAACTGTCATTTCCAGATCTTGTATATGAAACATATGCAAAATTGTCGCTGCGAACAACTCGGGCGGTATGTGCTAATTGTGTATAATCGCCACATACTGTATGTAGGTACAGCACAACGGCTAGAGGTTTAGCAACGGGCGCTACTGCCAATAATAATTCGGTGCCGTCATTCATACGGATGATAGATCGATGAAAATCATTAGCCGCTTGCTCTTCCATTGGTTTGATCTTCAATCTATAAAGGATCATCTGTCCTAAGCCTGTCATATATGGTTTAAACCATGTAATTGGTTTGGTCAATATATCAAGAAATACTGGATATGCAGAGTATACCTGGGGTATTTCTTGATCGTACAACATCCTGCTTATTATATGATACGATAAAGATGAAATCAATCCTGAACGAAGATACACACAAATATAAAAGAAGCATCTGCCATGTCAACGATTACGTTACCCGCCGCTGTTGTTAGCCGTGCCCGCGATTTGTTTGTTCTCTACTCGACAAAGAGCGCTTTCAAGCTTGAGGAGTACGCCGATGTAGGCGCCGTTTACAAGCGTCTTTCTGATGCCGCTCAGGGCGAAGAACCAGCTGAGGTATCGGAAACTGATGTTAAGTACATTATTAGCGCGATTAACATTTGTGCGCAACGGACTCCGGTTGAGGTTCAGAACTACAAGCCTATTGCTGACCTCCTTGACGCTCTAGCCAAGTCTCTTCAGCCCGTCGAAGATGATGAGACCAAGACAGAGCTATAAGTGCACATCCGCAGTTTGCGAGTATTCATTTTTTTTATAAATCCACTAATCGGTATATAATGCGTTTTGGATATAATTTTGATTGAGCCTTCCATGCCGCTTTCTCGATGAGGTCAATGAAATCCTTTTTAATAGATTCTTTTCGTAAAGAAACATTTAGTAATCTAGCAATACGTTCAAGCTCGGTAATGGGTAGGAACCCCAGTGTAATGCCTTTTGCTTTTGCATCGCTTTCAAAACGAATCTTTAATGCAACCGACAAGGTCTTTCCTATTCGTTCTTCATAGATATAGAATCCATTTGGATGCTTAGGTTGCAATCCCTCTCCAATTGATACAAGCTCCATCCATGAGCGATCATGTAAATCAATAACTCGAATAGTTCCTTCTATCATATGCCCGATTGGTAAAGATGCAGTAGACGGCTTTGTATTTGTACTATACCACGATGAGCCGTTATTTACATTTAATTTTTTGTATCGATCATAAATGCGCGTATGCTCTAGATCGGATACGATGATCAATAATCGTGTATATCTATAATAGTCAACAAGATATTGCAACAAGACCAGATCTGCCTTTCCTTTAGAAGTAGCGTATTTAAGTGCCTCTTCTATTGCCCATTCGGCCAGAAGCGCATGTGTTGCATTTGGAAGTTTAGTCATTAATGATTCTTTGCCTTTGGTTGTATGCTCTTGTAATAGATCTTCAATAATATCGTTGACATCGATGGTAGATGCCCACTGTTCGGATATCTGTTTTAAGTCAATAGGGTCATTGACGCTCGCGGTGTATAGCCGTCTATAAGCATCGATGATCGAATTATCGCCTTCCATCAATGAGGTTAATAGTTGTTTAGTAAGTAACGAATCGGAACATAATGTGTTGCCAAAGCATACTATCTTATATTCTCTTCCATGACTGTCAATCAATGTCGAAGATTGGTCAAATAATGCATCTGCAAGTTTGATATCCTCTACTGGTCGTATTAAACGAATCTGTTCACGTTTAAAGACAAGTTTATTGATTGCCACTACAATTGCCTCTGTAGAGATTAACTTGGTATTGTATTCGATATGAAACGGAGGCTCTCTGATCAATTCCTTTAGTTGGCCGATACTAATCGCTGGTTGGTGATCAAGGATTATGCGTTTTATAATAATCATTACTAGTCGCACCTCACCATCGAAGTGGAAAATGTTAAATCGATTAGTGTGAATCCCTGTAAGTGCGGTCCCATTGCGAAGGTCTTTGTATGCTCTTGTTAGTGCCTTTTCATATGTCGAATACGCATTCTTGTCTAAAGAATATGTTTCCCCAAGTAGAGTGGGAGTCTCGCGAAGTTTGAATCTGAAGTTGATTAGATAATCCACTGATATGTCGTACATGATTCTTTCGACTTTGTCAATCTGCCCGTACTGAAGTACTTTAATCCTGTATGCTTCTTCTTCGTCCGCTACAGGATCAGTGGCAGCCGCCTTGATCGCAGATACATTTGTAGTTAATACATAAACGCTAACAGAGCGCATCTGAAGAGGGAGCATTGAATGTACATGCTTACGAACTGCCCTACCAATGATTTGGATCATTTCCGATATTGAACTAGGTTCATGCGCAATCATCACATGTCTACAAGCTTTAAGAGTATGACTTTCGCGCATCGCCTTTGATCCAATAATAATCTTAATTCGCTCTCCGTAAATGTTTTGGTCATTATTGAAAGCATTCAAGCGACTCGAAACGGCCGATTTACTAATCGAACCTGTCACATAGGTAATATGAACCGCGGAATATTCATGATCCTTGATACTACCATGCTGCGAATATTGTTTATCACAATGCATACACATACTATCCTTCGATGGCTCATCTCCAGCGAGCACGAATCCATTGGCAATAAATGCGCTAACTAGCATGTCAGTACCAGAGCCTTGCACATACGGATGATAAACAAATATTTTACCATGTTCGGTACCCTTCATTGAAATGCACATGTCTAAGAGTTTAGCATACTTACATGAGTATTTCGACAATTCCTTTAGTTTGAATATCTCAGATGAATATAATCCAGCCTGTGACTTATGTACCGCTAGATGCGATGGTAGGTCTGCCAGATCAGGAATGTTTTTGCTATATGTTACGCCATGGGGTGTTGCTTTAGTTGACGGTAAAACAATATCCTTGATCATGCTACTTCCCCGCTCTTCAAGCATAGTGTCTCTTTGCTCCCAATGCTTGAAACAATTGAGTTGATGCCCAGTGGGTTCTGTTCGAATAAATTTTAAATAATCAATACCCTTGATACTAACTCCTTCAAACGCTGATGATGGGTATTCTTTTGGATTATCGTCCATGATATAGCTTATTCGGCCTGCCAGTGATTGTCTTACTTTAGTCGATCCAGATGGTGTTAATTGATCTACTCCATCAACTGTAGTAAATACATCTGTGCGCTTTAGCGTATCTCCTGTTAATAAAGTGGTAATTGGAATTATCTCTAAAGCAGTAGAAGTAAGAGGGGTCGCGGAAAGCATCAACGACCGCACTGATCCGTAGTTGATGTCGTTATACTCCAGCTTCTTGAAGTAATAATCAAAAACCATCTGAATAGCGAGACCGTATGTATTAAACATATCCATTTTGTACAAGTTATGCACTTCATCGCATATGAATAATGACCGCGCTAAGCTTTTAATGAAATTTTCATTTATACGTACACTTCCTGAGTCAATCCATTTCTTTAGCAGCACAGTATCGAATTCTAGTTCGTTTAAGTCTTCAGTAGTTTGCTTCTTCAGCATCGATCTTACATCATCCATATTTATCAATTTATGCGCGAATTGTCGATAACCATAAAACTGATAAATACCACGAACCTCGCGTTTGGTTAATCGCTTTTGATAACCAGTGCGTTTAGATGCATATTGCTCTGCAATTACAGAAGATTCGTGTGCTTTCTGTTCCAGTTCTTTTAGCTGCTTAGCTTCTTCTAGATTGACAAATGCGAATTCGGGATGGCTCAATAGTTCTTTTTTGAAAATATCTTTGGTAAACCCAAGTACGACAATTGACGCGATCGAACTATGCTCATTATTTGGGTCATATTGCTTTACATATTCAGTCGCAGTAGCTAATGCAGTGATTGTTTTACCGGTACCAGTCATATGCACTAGTAATAATGACCGTAAACTAGATTGCGGATTCATGAAGTCGCGAATAAATGCTTGATATGTGTTTAGTTGGATGCGCCCTGATTCGTGAATCAGATTATCGGTTTGAGACCCCTCGTCGTAGTCTGGTTGATTCGTTGCACTAAAGACTGCATATGTTTTGTCATACTCCATGGTATCATCATACTCCATGGTATCTCTCTAATATACTATATGAAGCATACTTAACAAATCATGTCTAACTGTGCACTTGATCTAGATAATAAACCAAAAGAGACTTGCTTAGATACTTCACACTTAAGTATCATCAGCAAATACACCGAAGGCAACTCACTGGCTGAAATAAAAAAAGAAACAAATTGCAATGATGATACATGCATTCTTACGACTATCAACCTCCCACGGGCGGTAAAGCAAACGATTGAAAGAGAAGCATTCAAGGCACCCACGGGAAGCTTCAAACATGATTATTGGTTAAATAACACTGAGATTGATACTATCATGACACAGTTTAGAAAGCAATTCCCCGGGTTTGGACATGGGTTTATACATATGATTGATATGAAATCATTCCCGCCATCGAACATTGATACAATTGATTATAAAGTACACTCCGCTGATAAGATCGACTTTGGAAAGGAATTCAAGTATGCATTATTTCACCAGCCCGAAGGATTCAAACCTTTGATTGAAACATACAATAATACTCCGCTTCATTCATATGCGATCGTATGCAATACAGACACATCAAAGGGTACAGGCCAACATTGGTTTGCCGTATTCATCTCAACCGATCATAAAGACCCAAATGATTCCGCCAAGCCATGGATTCGAATTGAACTATTTAACTCCGCCGGAGGTGGAACTACCCATTCTGCATTTAATCAATTTTGGCAAGAACAATCAATGAAAATCTCAAGAGAGACCGGTTTACGGTGCACCTTTGATATAGTTACTACTATACAACACCAAAGCCCAGATACAGGCAATTGCGGATCGTATAGTTTGTTCTACATCTTCTCCCGATTGAAGGGCGCCAAACCTTCGGAGTTCAATGACCCAAATAGTCCTATTACTGACCACGCAATGCGTAAGTTCAGAGAGGTATGCTTTCAGGTCAACGGAGGAAGCAGCATGTTCACCATTGATTAATAAAAACATTATATTTTTTGAATTTATTGCTTTCCGTCTGCCTTAAAGCGAAGGTACTTAACACAATAACTCAAAAGGCGTTTCATGCTCTTTTTCACAAATGTCTTTTGCTCTTCGTCGTATGTTTCCCAAAGGCTACGTAGAAGACTGATCATATCGCGAAGTGATCGATTATCAATCTCGTACATAAGATCATCATTCTTCTTATCAATCTCACTCTCCCAATCTTTGTAAATAAGATCATCCCAGCGTTCCTCTGCGATAATGTCGCGATACTCAAGCATCTCCGGCGATGTCTCTTCAAGAATATACGTTCGGTCGCAGGCAAGGGCAACGCGGAATCGGCGTCGAATTGTTTCGACCATTTTGTTACCAGGAAGATCCGCAGAGATCATATCTAACAATTCGCGAATTAGCGTGTTGTACTTTCGCACTTGTTCATCCATGGTAGTTCTGATAGACCAAAATGAATATGTATAGAAAGCCGGTGTTTATACTTTAAATATTATTATATCAGAACCACGTGCGATGGCCAAGGGACGTAAACAATATAAAGTTGTTACCAATGCTGGTGATATTGACCAAGCGGAGCTACTAAGTATGTTTCAACAGCTTACGGGAGATCCAAGTAAACTTGATCCTGAAATTGTGAAGGACAAGTACGAGCGATTGAAGAATGATATCATCCGCTGCAATAAGTTAGTACTTAAGTTCAAAGAGGCGATCTTAGACCGGTTGCATACTAAAGTAGGAAACGACCCATTCTTTGACCGTGAAGTATCGTGCCTTGTTGATTTCGTCAAGCAAGTAGATGAATATGTTAACACAGAAGTTGACGATTCCAATATGGTCTACACGTATCAGGCATTGAAGGATTCATTTGTTGTAGAGGAGTATCTTAAGGTATGTAAAGCTCTGCGCGTCGGAGAAGAATGTATTAAGGATCGTTGTGCATTGTCTGATCGATTCATTAAGCGTGCCGTAGGAGAAGATTTCTACATTTTTGATTTTGCTAAAATCAACTTCAAGCATTTGTTCACACATATCCTTGAAGAGAACTTCCCTGAGAGGGATGAGTTTGAAGGCTGCAAACAGTATATCTTAGTCATGTGTAATATGCTTTATATCACAACCCAAGATATTTACACGATTGTTACTACACCTGACGTTGATATCGATAAGTTGTCCGAACTAATCATTAAAGCTATTTCCGCGGCGAAGAAACAAGTACCACGGTGCGATAAAGCTTTCCGTTTGATCGAAAACAGTGTAGATATGCTTAAGAATGGAATGAGTTCATACTATAAGGATTTCGTTGCATCGGGTAACCCAGCTGTCATCTTTGAGAACTTTATTAATGATATCAGCAATGATCTACACATTGATACCTCTACGTTAGGGCAGTTTAAGCGAATCATTTTCCATTTCCGAAAACAAGCCAATTCGATGCCAAAAAAGAATGAAAAGCTTGATGGCGTATTTACTACACTTGACAAGATCATGGAAATCATGGAAAACGACGATTCTAAGTAAACCAGTAGTGATTAGCTGCGATATTCATATTAACTGATAATACTGCACAACATTCTTAAGACCTATATATATAACAATGAGTGACCGTACAATCGATGCTATCAAAGCCTATCTGTCTGGTAAAGACCGTAAACAAGCGCCGCAAGTTGCTTCAATGCATCACATTGAACTTGCCAAAGGAAAGCGGGCCAAGCAAACTATTGATGCAAAGCGTAGTAATCAAGATTATTATAGAATGCAGACCATTCAACAGCCGTTATTAGACCATTATGAAAATGTTGATTGGTGGGAACGCGACACAGAATTTGATCTACCAAATAGTGCAATGTAGAAACTATTAATATTTGATCACAAACATTTTTTTCTCTCAACTACCAAGTCGCAAAATTGATCATTACAACTACAATTATAGCCGTTACACGCTAAGAAAAGTAAGTTGATCCTGAGCTTTGCCTGTACGATTATATAAGCATAGTAACGAGTACGTTTAGCAATCATGGTTCGCAAGGGAAGCAAGACCGCCACTACTTACACCAACCTTACTTCCGAGGATGTAGGGTCAATCGTGTTGGCTACGTCAGGTAGCATCAAGGATAAGGCAGTTGACCCGCGCAAGATTGTTGGCACTATTCATATCAAGAAGTATCTTGCCGATGCCAAGATTAATGGCAAGGTGGAGACTTGGATTTCGATTATCAAGAAGCTTACCGCGCCCGTCGAGGAAGGCGAGACTAAGCCAGAGCTTACGTCCGATGAGATTGAGGCGCTTGAGCAATGTAAAGTGGAGACTAAGGCGTATCTTGAGGATGAAGCGTCTGATGCGCTCAAGACTAAGGTATCAGAGTCCACTGATGAGCTTAAGAACTTAAAGGATGTTTCGTCGAGCATGAAGTTTAAGTTCAGTCGTCATGCCCATGAAGTTGTCACCCATGTAACTAATCTTATGGTTCGTGAGTTGCTCACATTCACGTGCGATAACTGCGCCTCGCAGAAGGCTAAGCTTACAAAGGTTTCCCACATCCCATGGGCTGATCTTCAGACTAAGTTGATGGCTGGGCTTTACATGAATACTAAGGCTACCTTTGACAGTGTTCACCCATCGTCAGAGCCTGTTGTGGAGACCACAGAGGAAGTATCTGAAGAGGAGACCACTGAAGATACTGCCGTGGTTGAGGAGGTTAAGACTACTAAGCCACGCCTATCTCAGTATATCTCTAACACGTTCAAGGAGATCGTATCCCGTGATGAGCGATTCAAGGGTCTTCTTCTCGGCAAGGAGGTCACGGCACTTGTAAATGATATTATCTATCAGGTATTGGATCGCTACACTAATGTGATCAAGTCACTACTTCAGGCTACCCAGAGTAAGACTGTCAATGAGCGCCTTGCTGTTCTCGCCACGAAGATTCTTCTTCAAGATCATGTCCATGCCAGTGATGCCGACGTATTGGTTGTACTGGACGTTGTTCAGGCGCGTCTCGACGAACTCAAGTCTCAACCGGATGATGAGACTGAGGAGGAGCCAGTTGAAGAAGCCCCTAAGTCGGTCAAGAAGGGAGGCAAGAAGAATTAAGTAGTTCTTAATGCGGCTAGATAGTTTCTGACCACCTTCATTGTGAAAGGTTTCTTTTTTTAAGCTTTTACAGTATTATATAACTTCAATAATGGCTTGGATCGAACGTGTTAATACTCAACGGCACATTGAATGCTTTGTCAGTGAAAGCTTCTTGCGATTACGACTTCAATATGATGATTATAGCACACTTAACTGGATGCGCATATTTAACTCAAAGATGGATCTTAGCGATGAGTTCATTGTTGCAAATATAAGCCATATTAAATGGAACTGGTTATTTCGTCCATTATCCGAGTCAATAATCGACCGTTTCGCTAATCAAGTGATTCAATGGAACGCGCAGTTATATACAAAGCCACGCACGATAGAGTTCCTTGTTCGGTACCATGCTCGTTTTGATTGGAAGGGAATAAGTAATTCACCGCCACTATGGTTTACAGATTTACATTTTGAATTATTTGGATCATCGATGCATTGGGAGGCATTAACTAAACATATCAATAAGATGAGTTTATCACTTATTAGTAGATTCGCGGATAAGCTTGATTGGGAGTGGATTACTAAATATGGAATACGCGATGAATCATTTGGTCAACGGTTCGTATCATACATTATATGGAAACACCCATGCTTAGACACTCATGCGCTTAGCACTGAGTTCTTATATGAAGTATATCTACTTCGTAAAGCATCCTATGAGATGATTGATAGATCAGTCGTCTTTATTTCGCCAACAAAAAAAGTAATTGCTGCTTTATCCGACTATCTAGCAGATGGATTTGATCCAACGGATAAACTACCAATTGGTGCAACAATTACAACAACATTTGCGATTCAACATCATGAAGAGTTAGATTGGCGTGAAATGAATCGTAGAGGAATGATTACTCATGAAATCGCAATGCAACTTCCGCATTTGACCGATATTGACGACTCAACTACTCTGGGTTCTACTGAGGACATGGTTTACCATTAATTGTACATGTCCCCCCGGATGCAGATACATTAATGTCCGCACTCTCAGTGGTATGCCCTCCAGTTGTAGCCATACTATAGATAAACGATGAAAGTGCGCCTACGGCAGCGCTGATAGCAAACTGCTGTCTTGAAGCAGATTTACGTTTCTTTAATGTTAAAACTGTCTGTTGCATTGGTAGATATTGCATTTGTCGCCGTTGCATTGGCGGATATTGCATTTGTTGCGGTGGCATTGGTGGATATTCTTGAATATAAGAAGGAGGGATTTGCGATTGCTGATCCAATGGCCCCTTTCCTTGGACCGTATGCATCAAGCGACGATCACGAGTAGCTTCCCATCGGTCATGCCGGAGCTGATTAGGTTGCAGTACTCTGTACCATTTAAGTACGACCCATGTCATGGTAGTTACGCATACAAACATTGCAATAGATCCACCACTGCCTGGAGCAAGTACCAATACAAGAACTAATGCAACCAGTGCAACAATAAATGCAACGATTAGTTTGATTTTAAATGATTTACTTTGAGGAATGCCTTTTTTTCGTTTATGGAAAAGTGCATTGTCTCGCCGAATAGATGACTTCGAGTAGGCAGGTCGTTGCGGGATATGATGAGTATCCATTGCTATATATCATCGAAGTTATTTTAATTGATTCAATGATAATCTCTCCCAACTTAATGATCGCTGATTGCGTTCGATCCATTTAGATGTAATACTTGGATTCGACGAAAGATACGATTCAATCGATTTAGAGTCTGACCAGTTAGTTCTTACCCAATTCATATCAATTTCCGATAAGTCAATTGCCGCGTTTGCCATTACAGTAGGTAAGTGCCATTTCACCAATTTATGTTTTTTTACATACTCAAAAGTGATGTTTGGATTCATAGATAATCCATGGCCGTCCCAGTCGATCTTACGATATAATTCAATATCTGTTAATGATGCATGTGTACTGATCGTATGATAGTTCCAATCATATTCAATGTGGTCATTAACATACACTATTGGAAGATTAATGTTTGCGGATAGGTTTTTGTAGTCCCATTCAAATACCCCCTTCAACGTTGATTTGAATATATCTCTGGCGGTGATTCCGGGATTAGATGAGATAAACGGCACGAACCAATCGCGTGAATTGTTAATTACAAAGTTACTTGTTAGGTTTGGATTGGCGGACAAGTATCTATCATCCCAGTTGTAGTTTGCATATTTCAAAATATCGGATAGACCGATCGCGGGGTTTGCAGATAGATGCTGCCAATCAATGCGGCGAACTTCATCTGGTTTAATAATATATTTATTAAAGAACTCTATTGACATATTCGGATTCATGCATAGACTCTCATAGTCCCATGCATAGTTGAGGTTATCGATTACATCAAGCTCGTATACGCTTTCGTTTCGTGAAACATATTTAGATACCCAAGGCAGCCGCGAATGCTCTTGTATGAACTGAAAGGAAATACAAGGATTCATAGACAGTGCGACCCAGTTCCATGGCGCACTTGGATATGCAAGAATTAACTTCTCCAATCGTGTACTCATGATTATATATTATTATTGATTGAGAGTGCAATTGAATTGCTGCGTGTTTCCATTTCTGGTAAATGTACCATTGACATTCTGCGATTCCGCATTTGTAGAATTAGTTACTGCTGATCCACTGATCATAACACATGCTTTGTATAGTTGCCAGTTTGGTTCATGGATGGCCATCCAATAAAACTTGAATTCGCATGTTGACGATTTACATTTTTTATAATTAATGGGCAACACTGCAGGGTATTCTTTGTACGTATACGCACAATTATCATTTGTAAAAACCTTTGTATCATCAATCCATGCTTCACATGGCCCTGTATGTGAAGAAATAAAACCTTCTTTGTATTGGTCATTTTGCCAATGCATCGACGTAAGACTTTCCACATCGATAACTTGATTAAGTACGTTCTTTGGGCATCCATTTACATAGCTATCAATAAATGGTTTCAGTTCATTGATAGCGCCTTCGTGTAATAGTTGTTTATATTGCACACTGTTCTCCTCAGGTGACCCATTCCATTTTTTAGATCCATAAATCTTGGATGCATCTACTATAGTGATGTAATTAGTCATTGTACTTAGATCCGTGTATTGAGCAGCAGGCTCGCTTAGGTATCCATGGGGATAGACACTGGCAAAGCGACATATCAATTGCACTCCTAACGCTTGAAGAATACCTAGAACTCGCATTGTTATATATTCATGCAAAGAAAGTATAAAATTGAATAAAACAATTGTAAACATAACAATGGTGCAAAATAATCAATCGGTGAACGGCTGGCTTAGGTCTCTAGTGCCCCAGCGCCTTTCACTGTCGGAGTTTGTAAAACAATATCTATCAATGTTTAGACCAATGCCGGATATTGTATTTATTGACTATCTTCTTGATAGACTTGACGCGCATGATCCAAGGGCATTCGAAGTCCCGCACACTATGCTACGTACGTTCAATGTCGCAGTCGGGGAATATGATATTGAAGAGTATTTCGGTGATCTCGGATTAATAATTGACGAAGATTGGACCATGCCTTCTGATAAGTTCATGTTGACAGTAAGCGCGTTTAAACAATGCTTGATACATGCACCGAATACAATGAAGTATTCGAAGTTCTACAAGTACTGCGACGAAGCAATGGCATACTATATCAAGTATATGGATAGACAGATCAATGCCCATGAACAAAATATTAAACAAACTACTGAGCAACTTGCACTTGCCACTAGGGTCATAAGCGTACAAAATGCATTACTTGAGAATCGGCAATAAGTGCAAACATGTAAAATTGAAGAAATATATTCTAGATATATCCTAGCAGTCTAAAATGATCGATGAAACCCTCAAGACGATGGTGTGGCAACATGCGCAGCCGGTACAAGGTGAAGATCCTGCGCTCTTCCGCCGCGACCCCTATGGTAATATCATGTACAGGCATAGTTATCGAAAGGTCAGTACCATGGGGTGGAACATTGATCACATTATTCCACGGCGCGATGGTGGAGCTACCGTACTTGAAAACCTACAAGCGATGAATACTCAACAAAATTATAAACTTCGCGATATGCTTAACAAGCGCACTCGCTTTGCTTAGTGGGCTATCATATGGTCCTCAAGAGTTGCCTTGTGAAGTAGATAAATCAGGATTCGACATTATTGATATTATCGCGGAGATTATCCATGCTTAGATATTTTTTTGTCGCCTGCAAAAACGTGATTTATGGATCGATGTAGCACAAAATGTCAGTCTTCTATCCACAGCGATCGGATGTCATTAATGCCATTTAAGGTGCGCCAATATGCCACGATTACAAGATGAATATAATATTTAGTACACACATTCTACGAAATGTATCCACTAAACTTGTATCTTTGAGCAAAATGAATACAAGTTTAGTGATGCTCAATATATTACACTTGACAAAAAATACGATATTGTATCCACAGCGCCATTTACACTTTAATTTGGTGGTCCAACACGATAAAGCGGAAGATGAAGTAAATACAAATATGCCAACATACAAAAGCCTTTATCGATAATCATTATTTAGATACAATTACGATGCCGTACATGATCTTAATATTCGTATCCACAATATAAAAAAATACTTTGGGTGGCGGCCCGTATATTAGTATTATCATCTATCATGTTAGAGTCATTTATTAAATTTCCCGTACATCTGGATTTGGTAATCAATAATAATAATAAGAGAGCTAAGAAGGTCAAATCAATGCCTGATGATTGGAAGCATTCTAAAACAACATCTATTCCAGCTAGTGATAACTATGGAATCCTAACAGGCGCTATTAATAACATAACTGTAGTTGATATATCTGCCAATGAAACATTTGATTGGAATATTGTAAACACGTTTAAGGTACGGACCCCATCGCAAGGAATGCATCTATACTTCCAATATGAAGCTAACCTGAATAGTATATATAACGTGGTTCCAAATATTAGCGTTCTCAACGACAATTGTTGCGTCTTCTTTGGAAGTGGGTATCGGGTCATTGAAAACCTTCCAATTGCACAAATGCCTCAAGTTCTTGTAAGCCAATTTTCATCTCAACGTACACCTACATTAGATAACACAATTGATTTAGAATATTATGATCTTCTGAATATTCTTGACAATTCTTGGTTCAATAAACATGAACTCATAATCAAGCTTGTACATCTTATTAGAAACACAAACATGCCCGAAACAATGCGTATTCCAACATTACGTAAATTAACGTACCATCGATCCATGTACTTCAATGATGACACATTCATTGGTTATTTTCAGCAACCGATGAATTCCATTCAGAAGAGGTACAAAATTGCTACGATTGCAAAGGTGATTAAGAATCAGTTTCCCGTTCAGTATAATGACTGGCTTATCAAATGGCATCCACGGAAAGCCGATTATTCAATGCTTTTCAAGTACAAGAAAGGTGCATTTGTTAAGATTTCTTCTATCCAGGCAAAGTACAAACGAGTAATCACGCCTTCGCGACTCGCGGAGATTAACCCTGAATTCACAGTCGCGACAAAGCATGTATGCAAATCATGCCTTAACCCACATCTCAAAGGTTGCTGCGATGATTACTCAAGAACTAATCGTACAAGTTGTGTGTTTGTTAATAACATCGAATTAGTCGATTGAGATTATGTAATGAATGGATTCATTTTTTTGTTTTATTATCATGATTATAGCCACGAAGACTGGCATCCATCAACTCCCGCAAAGATCGTCGTGTCTACGATACTTATATTCGATAGCGGCAGGGTCCCAGTTGATGTCGCTTGAAGGTATTCAAAAATATGCAAAATTGAAGAGATTTTAATTAAAAAATACCATTGATCACAAGATCAAAACGTATACCAGCCAACACAACAATGAACTTTACCAAGACCCTAGCTGAAGATTTTACTATCATCAAGAATGGAGTCGACGACAGACTTGAAATCATTCGCCATGATGAAACGGGATATTACAATATTACGAAGATTGCTAAGTTGGTTCATGATTTGAAGATTGCAGAGAAAAGGCCTGCAGGAATATCTGCAGGCCCAAATAAAATGCCTTCTAAACGACCAAACGCTTGGTTCGAAATTCAATCAACGCAATTATTGATAAGTGAAGTACAAACGTTGTCAAATATCATTAATCCGAAATATGAGCTTGATGTTGGTACAAATAATGATTTCAAAGGTACATACGTACATCCCGATCTATACGATCATTTCTTGATGTGGCTTGATCCGCGGTATGCACTCAGAGTATCATATATTCTCAAGAATGTACATAAAGAAGCTAATCGAAAGATTCTAAAAGAAAAGGATGATAAGATTGATGAACTTCACGCAAAGATGGACAAACTTCTTGGATTTGCCGAAGATACCAAAGACGAGCTACAAGAAGTTAAGAGTGAACTAAAGGAAACAAATGTTAAGCTTGATGAACTTCATGTTAAGTTTGATGAATCATTCGACTTCGCGACTGAACTTGGACGTATGGCACTTCATATGTGGGTTGGTCCAAATGTATTTAAAACACAGTTGGACCATTTGATTAATGGACATACTCTTCATTACGCTCTCCAGCATTTAAAGGTTATGTTCATCGTATGCTTTCACTCATCCAATGAAGGTAGTACTCAGATGATCTTGTACTTCTGTTGCACCAATTTTGCAGATGTTGGGCCTCGTATTAGTCAGCTTTATCGCCGTCATCTAGATATGCAAATGTTCAAGCCAGAAGCGATATGTTTAATCTCTCACGAGATCAACAATGAACGCGCAAAGCTCCAACAAATCGCATTTGCTAATGATGAAGTAACCTACAATGCGAAACGTAAATCATTTGAACTACACCTATCATCAACTGATGTTAATCAAGTCGTTGACAAGTTTAATGTCATTGTTACAAATGTTCGTAGTGAGAACTTTCAAGGATACCAGATGCGCAGAGAAGAAGCGTCATCCAATGAAAGTGTTAATCTTGATCCTAGTATTCTGGCACATATTACTAAAACAGATAAACAGTTCTTCAACGACACACTGCCATTGTGTCAATCGTATATCGACTGCTATGTCGAACAAGTAGATGAAACGCAATGGTATAAGTACACCAAATCTTCTCAACGACGTATGCTTCGCCATGATCTGGGTTTGGAGTTGCGTGATCTGGATTACCCATTATACAAGCTTAATGGAATTCTTGAAGAACGCGGTTCGGCTAGTACATTCGATCACATGATCGAATCCGGTATTATCAGCAAGAGCAATACTAAGGGGTTGCTTCGTACTAGCAAGATAATCGCCGACAATGAGCAACTTGAGTTAAATGCTGAGATGCGACAGAAGCTTGATGAGATTGTTCCTCATTTGATCTCGGATGATGAAGATGAAACTGATGATGAGTCCACCCAGTAGATATTGCATTTTTTATAAAAGCGTAAAATTGAAAAGTAATATCATAGATATACCGTACCACCATGTTTGGAGCCACACTTTGGGATTGCAACACTTTTGAAGATGCGTTCAGAGCGATGAATGCGGGAGCCATCAACTGTGAGTTCTATGGATTAACTTGGTTCTTGATGCACATGCATCCATCACTGCCTCAAGACATTCGCGAAAGATATCATATCACTCGTAGTGGACCGGTTGTAGATGGGGAGATTCGCCGCATTGTAGAAGCGTATAGTAAACTTTATAACATACATGCATTTGATGCCCACGCATCAAAGAAACACGGCAAGCGTTGTACTTACATTCAAGGGGCGCTTCTTGACCTAGGATGTATCCCTTCGTATAGAGATCAAGTTGAATCGATATTGCATGAATATTCTACTCAGCCGTTGCGGCGTTCTTCGCGTAAACGTCAGCGTGTCTAGATGTGTGTATAATTCATTTTTTATACAAATAACTGTAAAATTGAAAAGTTTTATCGTAAGTATACCATTCAACGTACCCTATGTATAGTTTAATCAGAAACCCAATTGATGACCAACTTACAATCATTAGAGACGACAAAACGGGGTTTTACAATATTTCAAAAACACTTAAGGAATATTGTAAAACGTACAATTCAGTGAAAATCAAAAGTACAAGACATTGGCTGACAAATAAACGAACGATTGCAATGATTGAACTAGTAAAACTAAAATATAAATTGGAAGAAGTACAGTACGGACATAAAAAAGGCGCACCTGTCAAATGCGCGGGACTTATGTCCATCCAGTGCTTCATACGCAATTTATGATATGGTTAGATTCCTCATATGAAGTTAATGTATCAATGAATCTGTATGATTTACATTCAATACAAGGAGATGTTATAATTGAACCGTTAGGAGATACTGAGGTTGTAGTTTGTCAAATATGTCAATCGGAGAATGCACATCCGATGTACGACGGCCATTGCTGTAGATGCTTCCAAAACACATTTCCAGATGCAATACAGCAATCGAATTTTAAAACCAAGGAGAAATCATTTATGGATCCACTGAAGGAGATATATCCAGACATGGCATTGGATCGCGTTATCAATGGCGGATGTTCCAAACGTAGACCCGACGGATTTCTTGATTTATACACGCATGTCATTATCGTAGAAATCGATGAAGGTCAGCATCGTTCGTACAGAAAAGAGTGTGAAAACAAACGATTAATGGAAATATACAAAGATGTAGGATATCGAAATATTGTAGTTATTCGCCTCAATCCAGATGAATATATCAATGATGGAGTCAAGGTCGAAAGTGCCTTTGGTATTACCAAACAAGGTGTGTTGGTTAAGCATATATCTGAATACGAAAAACGATTACAGCTATTGAAGGACACCCTAGTTGAGGCCGTAGCAAACGTACCTGATAGAATGGTTACTACAATTTATCTTTGCTTTAGTGATTAGTCGATGATCTAAATCAAAGGAAGAAGCCGAGGCCAGCGGATCTCCGCGGGCCTCAACCATCCACATGTGTGTATAATTCATTTTTTATGGTATAATCCGATTATCAAAAATGGCCAAAATTGATTAATATGATTGATAAATATCACAACGTTGCCAATTTCAGACATCCAGATATCATGATTCGCACCAGCTTTAAGAAAACCACGCATAATGAATTTAGAACACTGACGAACGGAGTTGATGACAGACTATCGATTATTCGTCATGAACTCACTGGGTTTTACAATATTTCGAAAATGATAAAGTTAGTTCATACTTTGAAAGTGGAAGAAGCCGAGGCCAGCGGATCTCCGCGGGCCTCAATTCCTCTAAAAAGTACAAAACATTGGTTCGATAATCAAGATACTCGAGAACTCATCCAAGCATGCGGAGACGCAAACCCTCAGTTCGACCGAGTACATTACGAGCTAAAAGCCGGTACGCCCGTTCAGTTTGCTGGTACTTATGTGCACCATAAACTGTATGATCATTTCATGATGTGGCTTGACCGTAAATATGCATTGCGCGTTTCTAGTATTCTTGATAAGATCCATCGAGAATCGCAAGAAAAACTAGAACGTGCATTGAAGGAGAAAGATGTAATAATTACAGATTTACGTTCCGAGTTTGCCGCATTTAGAGCCGAGGCAAATGCTAGGCTAAATGAAATCATTGAGCAAAATAAAGAAACTCATACACAGAACCGCAACCTTAAGGCTACGGTTGATGATCAATGTTTGGACATAAAGCAATTGATTCGCGTCGCCGATAACATCAGCATTAAGAAGGATAATGCTATATCAGTTGTTGAAGACTCATATGATCAAACATGTGCACTATCCGAAGTTGCGCTGCGGCAACATGAGCATATGCAAGAGATGTATCAGCATCCGGTATTGACCCCGTCCAATCCATCATTGGTTCAAGGCACCGCGTGGTTTCACCGCAAGAATGCAGATCGTTCAATCGATATCATAGTTAAGGTAGGCCAGCGACGTAATGTAATGGCTCCCTTGCGGTATGTTGGATGGAAGCCGTTAGTTGAGTTCAAACCATATGGTTCTGGTATTAATTACCGACTAGCAGTGAAGCAAGCTCTAAAACAGCATATTACTGATTTGGTTGAAACTATAAATCAAGATCTTCAACGAACTATCAATACATGTAAAGGATACATTCGGGCATTTGAAGATCTTGAACTCTCAATCGCAAATGCGAATAATCGAAAGGCAAAAGGTATCGCAGCGATTGCACTGATTAATGAAAAAATAAAAAATGCAGCAAGCGAAGCTGCTAATTGGAAAGCTAACATGGGTGAATACAATCAACGAATTCGCAACGAATATCAAGAACGTGTCAACGCATTGAAGTCAGAGATTCGCGAATACAACAAAACTAATAGCACTAAACGTAGTATCCGTGCTGAAGTAGCCGCACTCGATCCACCGGCACTAATCAAGACCAAAAAAGCGTGGTTGGAACTCAATGATGAAATGAGTCTTGAATTCAGTAAGGAAAGGCATATATTAGTTATTGATGATACGAGTTATGAACTTGCCGAGCTGACTAATAAGTATAATGATGTAAAGGAAAAATCTGATAATGCGCATAAGTTCTTTGCAAATTTGCCTGAGATTCCTAAACTTACAGTCGATTCGGTGTTTACACAAAGTAGGTTTGCTGTTGAACTTGCAGATTCACAATCGATCAGTGACCAAAGTGATATTGAAACTGAAGTGGATGCAGGAATAACTATTCATACTATATCTGGATTTACCTGGCGCAATCATCAACTTCTACGATTTAGCAAAGTCCGGGAGTTTCTTAAATCATTTGACGAGCGCTCTAAGACAGTTCCCATTGAAGTCGATGAGGAGTTGACTTCAATGCATATACTAGAAGAGCGCATTGAGTATCTAAAACAAGCAGACATCGAAGACGACCTTGAAGAACTAACATTAAAGCATCTTAATGTATGCTTCGAATAGTCCATATATTCATTTTTTATAAACAAGCAAAATAGCAAAAAAATATTTATTAAATATCCAAACAATACCCAAATAATGTCGACCACACCATTTGCGATTCACATGACATCATATGATGCCACTAATAGTGAGATAGACACTAATGTTCTTCACTCATACAATAATGGCGAGATGCCTTGGATAGAAGCACTTAATAGAAATGCTGCTATTCAATTGAACATAGGTCAACCCTCTTATTCATTTAGCGAACGAATATACAATGCATCAATCGTAATGACAAAAGTATCTTGTGCTATTGTAGCAGGATTTTCGTTTAGGGACAAATGCCGTGCAATTGCAAATGGTAGAGATTTCGATATAGAGATGGCATGTGTCATGTTTCTTGCCATATTTGGTTCTCTAACAATGGCTTCAGCAGGATATCACTTCTGCACTCGTCGTATTCCAACGGTCGAATATCAAATTACAAATATTAGAGATATTATCAGACGGCCTCGAGATTATCTTGAAATCAATAGTGATACCAATATAACTATTGCATCGGACACATTCATTCAGATAATTCGGCACAATATGTTTACACCATCAGTTAGTAATGCCGATCTTGCGAAAGCAATTAGTGAAACCAACAGACAGATGATGCTGGGATTCGCTAATATTGCAATCGAACTAGGAACTATGAAGGTTGATATTGCTGGTCTGAAGACAGACGTTAGCGAACTGAAGACAGACGTTAGCGAACTGAAGACAGACGTTAGCGAACTGAAGATAAGTACTGACTATAACTCGTACCTTCTCCAAGAGCTTACGAAGGGTAAAGGATTGTTATCTCGCGAAGAGTTTAAACTCGCTTCTAATGATTTGTAATTTGTATACATTATTGTATGATGTTTTTTTGTTCCAAGTGGCATCGCCAGTAGTATATAATCATGAATAACCTACAACGTGACTTGGAGAGCAAAGATAATTTTATTAAACTAATTCAGCTTATATGCTCTGAGTACAAACTAGATCCGTCGCTTAAAAGCAATGTAATCAATATTAAAGCATTCCTTGAACCACTACGGGTTGATGCAATTATCAAAAAAACTAAAACTATTGAAGATGCAAATAAATTTATCGTAAAGCTATATGGAGAAACCATGAAAGCAAATCGCGCTTCTGTACCCGATGATATCGATAAAACTCGTAAATATCTGATTAAAATGATTAAGACACCCGGAGATAATGTCCGCAACGCAGGTACAAAGTATAAAGGTACATTTACAGATAGACAAGAATCGTTTCAAGAAGGATTTGATGGCGTTGGGGCCATTTTAGATATGACGCCTGCTCAGCGGATTGAAACTATTAAATACATTAACTATAGTTCACTATTTCGCGATGAATATATTTTGGTTGATTCGCGTTATCAAAATACAGTGAATGACGATCCTACTAAAATGGCATTTTCATTAATTACTTCTACTAAAACAAAGAGTGATCATGGTGGAGTTATCGTTGGTAATACAATCAAGGATATAGTTGAGATTGAGGTATTTCCATTCTCTATCCCATACAAGCCTGTATATGCAACATTCTATAACAAGATAACCTTAAGTATCAATGAGTGGGTATCCAGTTCATTCGAAGCCTATGAAGGTGGGCAGTTCCATTTCTGCTTTGATATCGACCGTATCGACAATAACCTTATTTATCTTAAACCCGTGAACGCAACATATTCATTTTCCAAACCAGTAAACTACATTGATAGCTTTACACTAAGTTTTGGAGCCGTGTTTCCAAAGATTGCATTCGATGCCGACCGAATGTTTCCTAAATCAATTGATTTTACTAATCCATATGGATTACTTACTTTTGAATTACCTCACGGATTAGTTACAGGAGATTTGGTATACATAACTGGATTCAATACACCAGATGCTGCACGGGACGTTGCGATCATCAATGAAGTAAATCGTCCTGAAGGTCATTCGATAGTCAAGAAAGACAACTACTCATTTATAATTAATGTCGATATCGCAAAGACTCGTCATGAAGACCCAATCGGAAGTGGCCGCTATCCAATTGATGAGTTTACCCAAGAAGCGCTTGTATACTTCGCATCAAAGCGCATACAGATTCAATTGCGGTTAAAGTATCTTACATCGTATTCTAATTGATAAAAAATAGTCTGGCAACACCCTGAGGGCATTCGCAGACTTTAACCATCGATAACTCTAATCCGGCTATCGCATGGCGGGGTTATCAAAGATACCTTTTCATGAAGCACATGTCAATACCATAATCATTGTCTAGTAAACGTTTGACAACTGAGGCATAGATGATATCTTTATTGAATAGTGTATATATTAGGTCTGACATAGTTCAAATTGATAAAGAAACTAACAAATACGTAGCCCAATATAGACACCAAAGCGCGCACTGTGTACGTCATGACTTACCCACCTCGCCCAAGTAATATTAGCATCCCAGCGGTCGTCGCGGGCAATATTCTTCAAAATGACGATACATCTATCAGTGCGATTGATAGCGGGTTCGATGGCGCGATTGTTATGAAGACGCAAAACAAGCTTGCGGTATTAGTAAATCCAGAGCAGAAGATATCTGTCAATACCGAAGCAACAACTGCAATGTTTACGGTCAATAACGAATCATCATTGATTCCCACATTACGAATGAGCTATCTTGATTCATATTACTTCGATGGGCAAATTTCTAGCGATGGTAATACATTCTTTGTCCCTAGTTGTGATGACGCGACCAAAAATGCAACATTGGCAACTGCGTTTTTAAAGAATTTTGATATCTCAGACCACAATGGTGCGACAATGGGTCTTCGTTTAGGTGGTAGTTTAGTTACTGCATCCGCTTCTGAAATTAATTACGTTGATGTAGTTGCAGGTAATGCTCAGCCCCTCAAGGCCCTTGTATTGGACATTAATAAAAACATCAGTACTATAAATCGAATTGAAGCCAGTGAGCTCATGGGTACAATTCTTACAGGTAACCAACCACATATTACTACTCTCAACAATATCCATATTACGGATGAGCTTCGTATCCGTGGAGAAGTGGTTGATGTGAACCCTAAGACTCTTAGATATTTACAGATCGTATCTGAAGGTATTGCTTATCCATCAAAAGCGATTATACTTGATGAGAATTCAAATATTCGGAATATTAACACCCTTCAGGCTAATGTACTCACTGGTACATTGACGAGTGGGCCACAGCCAAACATCACCTCATTGAGTGCACTTACATCGTTAACGAACAATGGTCCTACCCAGTTAAACTCTGCGGTTACTATTCAGTCTGCTACTGATCAACTAATCCTTAAGTACTCCAACGATCGATACTCGTCCGTGTTTACTAATATCAACGGAGATCTTGTGTTACGTACTTCTAGTAATGAAGTACGTGTCGATACTAGTCATAACCTACGTATCGTTGGCCACAATGGCGCGTCAAGTGGTCTTATACTTGGTTCAACTCTAATTACAGCTACGGGTACTCAGTTGAATTACACTCGCGTGACTCCTGGTACAGCTGAACCCAATGCAGCATTAGTTATTGACACAGATAAAGCAATTAGAGGGATTGGCCTAATCAGTGCATCTGCAATTGCAGGTACCATCCAGACCGCTTCTCAGCCGTTTATTACCAGTGTATCTACATTAAATGTTTCATCGCATAACGGAACGACCACAGGGCTTTCATTAAATGGTGTACTTGTTACAGCCACTGCATCTGAGTTAAACTATGTAGACACTATCCCAGGGACGGCTCAAGCAAGTCGTGCATTGGTACTTAATACATCTAGAGATATCACTAATATTAACTCACTTGAGGCTATTACGTTAGGCGGTGTATTGATAACTGAAGATCAACCAAATATCAAACAAGTGAAAACGCTCACCGTCTTAGACCATAATGGTTCTACGGGTCTAAAACTAGGATCTACATTAGTAACAGCTACCGCCTCTCAGATTAATCGATTAGTAGTAGAAGAAGGGGCTTCAGAAGCACGCAAGGTACTTGTATTAGATGGGTTAAAGAACATTACAGGCATTAATAGCATTGGTGCAAATTCACTCACTGGCACGCTCCAAACTACATTTCAGCCATTGATCAATCGTGTTAACACATTAAACGTATCTACGCACGATGGTACTATTGGGTTGTCGCTAAATGGCGTTTTAGTAACTTCATCCGCTGCTCAGTTAAATAGAGTAAACGTAGATGCCGGCTATGCTGGGCAGGGAAAGGCATTAGTACTTGATTCTTTAATGAGCATAGTTGGTATCAATAAATTAGATGCAATTACACTTGGAGGTGTACTATCTACTACAAATCAGCCAAATATTCGCAATTTGCTATCGATTAATATCGGAGATCATAATGGTAGTACAACTGGGCTATCATTGAATGGCGAATTGGTTACTAGTACCGCTCGCCAATTAAACTTCTTATCCGTTGACCAAGGCACCGCTGCCCCATCGCGTGCATTGGTAGTAGATACAGAACGCAAAATTCGTAATATTAAAACACTTGAAGCGGATGAACTGAGTGGAATATTGCAAACATCAGTACAGCCAAATATTACAAGAGTAAATACTTTAAATATCGCAAATCACAATGGTTCAACTACTGGTCTATTGCTAAACGGAACACTTGTCACTGCAAGTGCGGAGCAACTCAATCGTGTTAACGTTGCGCCGGGAGTCGTATCTGCTCGAAAGGCTATTGTAGTAGATGACTCTAAAGACGTGCAAGGCATTAACCGATTGACTACAGTATCTGTTATTGGTACTATGTTGACAGAGGTACAGCCCAACTTGAAGACTGTTAATACACTTGACATCGCCTTTCATAACTCGAATACGACTGGCCTCTCACTTGGCGGTACTTTAATTACCTCAAGTGCGGAACAGATCAATCGACTTAATACACCGGCCGGTCCTGTCGCCGCTAACAAAGCAGTTGTCGCAGATGGGCAGCGTAATATCACGAATATTAATGCTTTGACCGCGGCTACCTTGACTGGTACTATCCAGACTTCTACACAGCCTCTAATTACATCAGTACAGACACTTAATATTAATGGTCATAACGGCGGATCTGATGGTCTACGATTAAATGGCACCCTTGTAAGCGCTACGGCCAATCAGTTAAATTATACATCTGTTGTACCAGGTACTTCCACTGCAGTCCGTGCTATGGTAACTAATGAGTTTAACTCTATCAGTGGCATCAACACCCTAAGTGCCACTAAAATAGTTTCGCAAGAACTACAGCTGACAGGCGCCGTTGCCAACTTTAATACCGGAAGTGTATTAGTTAAGACTTATTCATTCACAGATATGGTAGGACGGATGGTAGATATCCAACTCTTATCTACACTAAGTTTTAGTAACTTCTCTCCTGGTAACTTACCAAATGGCTATTCATGTGAGATCATTGGATACATTAGACCTATTTACTCAGAGACACATTCTTTCATTGTTACTTGTAATGACAGAGTGCGATTATGGGTCAACGGTGAGTTAATATTACATTCGTGGGATAAAACAGCCAATGCGCGCCAGAGTTCTTCAATCTTTTTGAATGCGGAACAATGGGTTCCTATTTACATTCAATATCAAGTAGATACTGGGAGTGTACCGCAGTTTTTACTAGAGTGGACTTCTACGCGGACTGGAAGAAGTCAAATTTCTAATCAGCGGTTTGCGTGGGATAACAATCCGCCATCAGTTAGTAGCAAGCACTATAGTCAGAACTCAATTACTATCTATAACACGGCAACAGCGGCACCAAACACCGCGTCATTTGTTGTGAACACAAGTGGGGATCTTACTATCGATGCAAGTGGCAACGATATTATGCTTGGTACAGGAGATAGTATTAATATCCCTTCTCATGATGGATCTACAAAAGGCTTATATCTTGGTGGGGTATTGGTTCGCCCAACGGCGTATGAGTTAAATTATCTAAAAGTTAGTCCAGGTGTAGTTAGCGCATCTCAAGCGCTTGTGGTCGATGCAAGTAAATCGATCACTGGGTTAAACTCGATTACCGCGACATCACTTGCATGTGATAGCTTGCAAACAAACGCATTTACGATTAGTAACCTATCGTTATCAGGTCCATTGAATAACTATAATACCGGAGGATTGCTAATTCGACAAATTACTGGCGCAAACGTAAGTGGACGCGTGGTAAACGTAAGTACAATTACTGATATTAATCTTACTAATTATGACCCGAAAGAACTAAACACTTATTTCTCTCTTGATATCATTGGATACGTCCTTCCATCATACACTGAATCGTACCGATTTCATGCATTTGCAAATGATAGAGTGCGTATTTGGGTAGACAATAAATTGATCTTAAATGTATGGGGAGATTACGATGGTCTAGAATACACATCGGACCCGGTAACTCTTGTCGCAAATACATGGGTTCCGATCTATATTCAGTTTCAAAACAATGTGGGCACATCATCTCTACAAGTAAGATGGTCGTCGTCATCTCAGGCCAAAGGTTTTATTAGTAATTCATTTATGGCATGGGATAACTCGGTAGTGGCGCCTCCACGTGCATCAAGCGTGGCAGATCAATTAACGATCTATAGTTCTTCCTCAGGTCTGACTAGTGTACAATCTGGATCTATTAACATTGACGGGAACGGTAATATGAGTTTGTCAACCAAATCAGGAAGTGTTGCTATTGCATCCACATGCGATTTAAATATTTCTGGACATAATGGTACTCGTGGCCTGCACCTTGCCGGTAGCATTGTAACGGCATCCGCCGCTGAATTGAATTACCTTTCTGGAGTTACTGCCGGTACAGTAGTCGCAAACAAGGCAATGGTTATGGATGCGAATTTAGCACTTTCAGGGTTTTCAACCATTAGTAGTACCAATCTTATTGGTACTATACGAACGGGCTCTCAACCATTTATTACTTCATTCGGGACACTTTCGTCTACATTGAATACGTCATCTGATATTGTTATTAACTCTACTAACCTCCTTCGATTAGCCGCGGACTCGAACACTTGTTACATTCAAGCTGGTGCATCAACGACTACCGATTCATCTGCCGATCTGTTTATTGGCAATTATGGCACTACTATTGCAGCGTCTACACGAAAGTTTATGATTAAAGGTTCTGGATTTGTAGGCATTCAAACATCGACTCCTACTAGAGCCTTGTCGATTAATGGGTCGGGATCAACCTATTGCTTGCGGCTAGTTAACAATAATTCAAATGGTACAGAAACTGCATTTTGCGATTTAGGCGTAGATGCATCTTCTAACTTTAGAATTGGATCAAATGTAATAATTGGAGGCACCGGAACTGCATCAATATCGGTTAATGGGACTGGGGTGATGAAGATTACACCATCTGGTGGATCGTTGCAGATTGGCAATACATCAAATAATGTACTTCCGTTAGAGGTTGGATCTGCTTCATTTACTATCAACGCTACAGTCGGATATATTAACTCGTCCGGAAGCGCAGGTATTGTAACACCAACTGAAACGTCATATTCTATTCGGACTGATAGTTCAATCATTGTTAATGGTACTGTGTGCATTACATCAGATCGTAGATTAAAGAAAAATGTTGAAGTATTACCATACGATGAGTGTAGGCGATTTATCATGAACAGTCGCCCCGTTCGTTTTAACTATACTAATGATCCACTTGAGACCACACACTGTGGGTTAATTGCTCAAGATGTCGCAAAAAGTAGTTTTAATGAATTGGTGCGAACTGCGCCATTTCAGGGATTATGCGAAGAAATTGATTATGATGGATATGTATCCCCTTCTAACGCGGCTTTCAATGTATCATACGATGAAATCATCCCTATACTAATGACTACTATGAAAGAGACACTTAATGAGAATGCTTTATTGAAAACGCATGTATATGCATTGTCGACCCAACTAAAGGTAATGGAAGCTAGAATGAAAGAGATGGAACGTAAACTATCAAAGTATTGCTGATTCCTCATTAATGTAATATAAGAGAAATGGACTATACCGGCATCCTCAATAGTGCATCTAGACTCAAGAAGAATAGCCTTTACAAGGTAACAATCGCAGAAGCGACTAGAGAGATCCTTCTCCAATTGAATTCGTCTATTATGGCTAGTCATGAAGCGGGCTTGACCCGTGTCGAAATGAGATTGCCGATTAACTTTAGAATCATTGACGAATCCATTACAAACGCAGAGATGCAGACAGCAATTTATTATAATGTTGCATCAGAGTTGGAAAAAAAAGATTATCGTGTACGCTTCAGCTTTTGTAAATCTTACACACTTCTAAAGGTATCATGGGCGGTTAAAGCGGAGACGAGTGAAGTAGAAATGATGAAAACTAAGCTGATGTCTCTGAGAGAGTAAAATTGAATATATTTATCTATTATATATACTACATCATGAATCTACTCCGCGCGCTAAAGAAACTTCTTCTGGGCCAAACGCCGGTCCAATCAATGAGCAAGTCAATGATCATGATATTAGTTGCTCAATACGATTTAGACTATATCATCAGTGATCGGAAGTCCGGCGACCAGTTGACGTATCTTGATCTTCAAGACTATGATCCAAGTAAACATACCATTTGGATCGAAGATCAAGATATGTGGCATCGCGAGTTCGGGATGTAATTTATTTTTTGCAAAATTGACAAAAGATAGATCTAATATCACCATGGCTGAACAATTGGTACTTACGACGATTGACTTGATCTGGAAGCAATTGCTACTCCGCTCAGTCGTCGAACGTATTTTACCAAACGTAAGATCTCCTATATTGAAAGCCATCATCGGATTGATTATTCGATTATTGCATTACAAGATCAAGGATATAATCGACAATGGATTGTTTGACGAATATTGTGATCTTCCATTTGTTGAATATATAATACTTCCAAAAATGACACTGTGTAAATATCGTTCATACATCGAACACGGTATGAAATGGTTTCTAGATTTTGTTAATAGGATTCTTGCGGAAGACGGAATCAAACAATCAATTGATAGGATGCAAGAACAGATGCACGGGATGCAAGAACAGATGCACGGGATGCATGGTGACATTCAAACCATTAAAGGAGATATTAAAAATATTCATCTACAGCTGCAGCCTGAGCGACAATTCCAATTATTGCTCACACGTGAAGATCTGCGTCATGAATAAGCATTCCAAAAAATGTATATTGGTATTATGTGTAAATACATTTTTTTGTAATTATGGTTATTAATACTATCAAAAATACGCAACAAATGGATTTGCCCACATTCCACATGGTCTAGTTGGACTAGATGCGACTTCAATGAATAAGTTAATAATCATCGACAGTTCCAATACTTCTTCACGTAAACTATCATTTACTTCTTCAGCGCTCATAACCGCTTCACACAATCGTGCAATATCCTGAAGATCAGGTACCCTTAAACACTCATGTGCAATATTTGTCCTAACTTCAATTACTCTAACAAAAGATGTAATATCGAATAACTGAAGCATTGATCCTAGGTTAATAAGCGCATAGCACCTAAGTTTGATCGGATCCGGCAACTTAATTGGTCCACTGTACATTGTGTATATTAATCGATTGATTACTCAAGGCGTTGCAATAGAAACGCCAGTAACCACCCAAATGCGCATCCAAAGAATGGGATGATCATTGGTACCCAGAACCAATATTGTTCGCCTGAAAATACATCAGTTCCAAATACAATAGCAGATGCTAATCGTGGACCAAAGTCACGTGCAAGATTGAATGCAAATCCATTTGATCCTTGAAATAGACCCAGCCCGCCAAGTACGGCACCAATTGTAATTGGCTTGGACCATGACATAGGCGTCTTGACAATCGCAAACATTAATAACGCGCTACCTATGAATTGGTCAACAATTGTAGACAGAAGTGAATTATTTGTATTCTTTAAAGTACCAAATGATCCAATAAATGTATCAGGGTCTTGATGGTTGTTGATCCAGCTGTAATAGACCGCTAGAACGAGTAACCCCGCGGTGAAACCACCACATACCTGTGCTACAATGTAACCGACGAGTCGAGTAACTTCGAAGTCGATAGAAGTCGCGTAGGTTGTAAGGGTCACTGCTGGGTTCAGATGCCCGCCCGAGCGACCCGCTACGATGATACCAGATGAGAGCCCTAGGCAGAAGCATAATGCAACATGAAACTGATCGGTACTACCTGAAAGTACAACTTGGTTTACACCGGATAAAGATATATAAACAAATGTAAGCGTGCCCAGGTACTCTAATGCGATATCTTTCCAGAGAGAACGCACTTCTGGCTGATATATATACGAAACGTCGGGGGTCGGAATCTCTACGATTGTTGACATGACTATATACCATGCATGTTTTTTTGTTCAACTAACAATTCTGTACTATACGTGAGTTTAATATATAATAGTCATGTCTTCTAATGCACAGTCGCTATCTGGGAATGCGATTCCTCAGCTTCAACGAGTGGGACTTAATTCATTGATAACAAATCTTACTCTTGATGCAGACTCCGGCAACAGTTCATTGGTTGTACGAACGGGATCAAATACATCATTTTACATTGATAAGTACTCTAATGTTGGAGTTAATACAACTAGTCCAGGGGCTCAGTTAGAGGTGGCAAGTGCAAATGGGGCATGTATGCGGCTACGTTATGGTGCATCTACTACTGCCTTTGCTAGCATTTTCATGACTAGCTTAGGTAACTTGTCTATTAATCCAAATACCGCCGGTAGTGAAGTGGTAATACCATCATCTCTAAACCTCAGCGGGCACAATGGAACAAGTACGGGATTAAAACTAAATGGAGGACTAGTGACAACTACCGCTACTCAATTAAACTATAATACAGTTACCGCGGGCATTGCTACAAATGGGAAGGCGCTGGTACTAAATGATAGTGGAGCAATTACCGGCATTACATCCATCGGAGTAAGTAGTATTACAATTAATACATCTACACTTACTGGAACACAAGCGGCATACTTAACTGGAGTAACTGCTGGAACTGCATTGAGTGGGAAGGCTTTGGTATTGGATGCTAGTGGCAATATATCCGGAATTAACTTACTTAATACATCCAATTTGGTCGTGAATGGCATTGACGTGACCAACTCACTGGCCGCATCAGGATACGTGACAAATGTTACCCCTGGTACAGCAACTGCTAGTAAGGCGCTTATCTTAAATGCGGATAAGACAGTGAATGGAATTACATCGCTTGGTGTATCATCAATATCTATTAACGGTGCAACCATCGCACAAGAAGCTGCTTTCTTGTCAGGGGTCGAGGCAGGTTCAGCTACTGCTGCCAAAGTTCTTGTATTGAATTCATCAAAGAATATTAGCGGAATTAATTCGCTTAATACCACTACTCTCAATCTTGGAGGCA
>JACCDX011006729.1_pt1 | contig 39584 bp, 26 predicted proteins | sample 7449681 | NCBI WGS metagenome assembly JACCDX01 (sample SAMN15323450, study PRJNA562643) | freshwater metagenome | isolation source: river surface water | place: USA:Blue River Watershed | collected 2017-08-18
AAATCAAAATAAATCAAAATATTTGATTAAATCAAATCAAAATAAATCAAAATATTTGATTAAATCAAATCAAAATAAATCAAAATATTTGATTAAATCAAATCAAAATAAATCAAAATATTTGATTAAATCAAATCAAATCAAAATATTTGATTATATCAAATCAAAATAAATCAAAATATTTGATTAAATCAAATCAAAATAAATCAAAATATTTGATTAAATCAAATCAAATCAAAATATTTGATTAAATCAAATCAAATCAAAATATTTGATTATATCAAAAAAAAATTGAAAATAAATAAATAAGTATAATATTTGTATTAAAACCAAAATGGAACATAACGAATCTCGTACTGAGTTTATGACGTCGGAGTATACCACCAAAGTTTCTGATATCATTAAATTTGAGATTAACCAAATTAAAAACAAGCTTTATAAGCGTGATTTGGAAATGGAAGATACAATTCTGATGATGGGTGAAGATGCCAATATTAAATATGAACCGATTGAGAATTTAAATTTGTCTCTGGTTGAACGTCAAAAATTAAAAATGGATTTGGAGATGTGGAATAAGTATTCCACGATGTATCCGATTGACGTTTATGATGATATCATTGGAAATGCGACTAATTTGGTAAAACAATTGGAAAAAGAACATTCTGTGGCGCTTGAGAAAATGAAGACTGCGAATCGTAATTTAGGAGCAGCTGAAAGTCAATTAAAACAGAAAAAAATGGAATATCGGAATTTAACCGAAGATACTTACGAAAATAATCAAGTAAACAATAGTCAAGCCAAGAAAATACCTGAACTGAAGAAACTATTGGATAAACTTAATAAGGATATTCCAACATTACGAAAGGAATATCAACAGGCTAAAGAACCGGAGGTTATTATTGCTAAGAAACTTGAAACTGCTAAAAAGGATTTGCTCTCACTTAAAAAACAATTTCAACCAACACAACAACAACAACCGCAACAACCTACCCCTAATAATGGTTTAGTTTTAACGACAATTAAAGAGGAAGCCGTAAAAGCTCCACCGAAATGTTGGTTGTGCGATGATGGCGAATGTACGTGTGATTAAATACTTTTTTATATTACTTTTTTATAAAAAAGTATTTAATTGTAGAAGGTGGCAATTTTCATTGTATCAATTTGTGTACTGATATTATTTGAAAATTCTACATAATAATCCATTTTTTGACAAGCATTAAATACGTATTTATTGTATTCGGTATTGATGTGATTATAAGTGTTTTCCATATCTTTTTTAAGTGTCTTACAATGAAAATTTCCGGCGATGAGTTCTTCGTTTAAACTATCTATGTATTTTTGAAAATTTGCGAGAATTTCACCAATATAATTCAAATTATGCGAAATATTGTTGATTATTTTGCCGAGATCATCGTTTTTATTAGTCATCGGAATTAATTTACTATCGCTATTTGGAATATCTTTGTAAATATTAACAATTGACATTGTTAAAAAAGCAATATTTTCTGATAAATCAAATAATTGTGTATTGATATTTGTCAATAAAATATGTTTCAGGTTTTTGAGATAGTTAATTTCGTTTAAGATAATTGATTGTTGAAATTGAAGTAAGTGCGTGGAATCCTGTAACTTCAGATGAACTTTATTTAATAACATTTCAATCTTTTTTTTAATCTCGGTTGACTTGTCACTTAAAGTTTGGATATTTGTGTCAATCTTTTCAATATTTGTATTTAATGTTTTAATACTGTTATCAAAATTATTCATTGATTAGTTCTTTCTAAATTATAAAGCATAAAATATTTACATACGCTTTTTTATTTCTTTTTTATTTCTTTTTTATTTCTTTTTTATTTCTTTTATTATTTCTTTTTTATTTATTTTTTTTTCTTTTATAATACATAAAAATAAATAAATAAAATGGCAAATACTATTGAAGCTTATACTGCGAAGGAATCCCCTGTTTTTGAAGAAGGATATGTAAATTTTTATGATTTGTTTAATACTGAAACTACACCCCAATTTAATTTTGTGTATAAAAATGTTGATGGAAAGATGTTTACTAGTAAATCACGGGTAATAGATTTTGTTCGTGTTTTTTTTGATATTATTTATAAAGATGAACGCAGTTTATATGTAAAATTTAATAAATTTGTTGAGTTTGATGAAACATTTCCCACAAGAAACACCGCTTTAGCAACTTTAGTTGAAAATATGTTGATTGCGCAATTTGATGAGGATAATTATCCAATAACAGAAAGAGAAAAAGGCTTATGTGTGTTTGAATTAACAAACTCTTGTACTCGTCCTAATTGCGATTTTTTACCAGAACACGAATTATCTGAAGAAATTAGAAAACGTGACCCTATGCGTGCTTTAGGTTTAGCAATTAATCGTGTACATTTTATAAATCAGAAAAAAAAGAAACAAAAACTTGAAAGAGGTGCTATGCCCAACAAAAATAAAATTAAACTAGTTGAATTATTTACAGTAGCTAGAATGCAAGATGATTTTAATCGTGATATATCACAATTTGAAGATGAAGCTCAAACTGTAATTCCAGAATCAGTAAAAGCGGATATAAAATTAAAATTAAATCATTTAATAAATTTGAAAGACAGAATTATATCAGAATTTACATCAGACGTAGGTCCAATTACCGTATTAAAAAGATTAAGATGCCCAGATATTAAGAATGAAGATCAAAGATCTTCATATTATAGAACAATATATGGTGTTTTAGTTGGATATATAACACAAATCGTAGCTGATCCACCGATGGCGGATATTAAGTATTCGGATGAATTACGTAAAATGTACAATGAATTAATTCATATTCAGATTTCGGAAAACACCCGAGTTAATGAAACTTTTATTAAGTTTTTACAAAATGAGATGCTTATAGATGAGATTTATAAGGTTGGAAAACATTTTCTTAAGGAGTTACTATTTTTAGCTGGTTGGCACAACAATCATAATCTATATTTACAATATGCTTTCCCATTAGCCGGTCAACGTCCAGACCGGAAAGAAGCAAAAAAATACGAGAGATTTAGAGATCTTCCAACAACCAAATGTTACGGTGGTCGTGCTTATAGTTTTAACTCAACAAAAGTAAAAGAATTATTTAATCTTACTTTTGATATAGAAACAATGTCAAACAACATCACAAAATTAGAAAAAAAAAGAGAAAAAATACAAACAAGCGGTCAAAAAAATTTAAAAAAAAGAGAGCAATTATCAAAGGATATTAAAGAAAAACAAGAAAAACGCAAGTTGGCTATTGGAAAAAAAGAAGCTTTAATAACGGAATATTTTCTTGATACCGTTGCAGATGGTGAATCTGGTCTAGTTTCTGGAGGAGAATCAATGGCTAGTTCTGTTACTGATAATGAAGATATTGAAGACAGCGATTATGTACCACCATTTAAAGTAAAAAAAACTAAGGCAGAAAGAGTAGCAGCTGAAATACGTCATGCACAACGTCATCAATCCTCCGCAAAATAAAAAATAAAAAATTAAAAATGATTATTAAATAAATTATTATTTTATTTCTTTATTTAATATAAATAATTTAAAATGTCTTCATCCCAACCTAAAATTCAACCAGCTTTATTAAAAAACTTAGATGATGCTATTACTAGAGTAGGAGCAACTTCTGAAGAAGGTAAAATGTATAAATTATATAAATTCTTTTTTACATCCGGAGTCACCTATCATTTAAGACAAGAAGATAAAAAAGAGTCTGAATCTGAAGTTAAAAGTGCTGTACGAACTTTACAAAATAGTAGACGTCAGAGCCGACAGGCGGCCTCAAGAAAGAATCCCAATGGTTATGAATCAAATTAATAAAAATAAAAAAAGTAAATAAAAAAGTAAATAAAAAAATAAGTAAAAAAGTAAGTAATTATTAATTAATTTTTATTTTGTTTCTTTTAAATTTTGATTGTATTTTTGACATAAAAATTATATATCTTATAATTTAAATATGATAACTTTTAAATATAATAAAAAAAAACAAACTACCCATAAAGGTCAAATTAAAAAGGAAAAATATAATCTAGGGTCAAGAATTAAAAAAAAAGAAAAAGAAGGGTCAACTCATAAACATATTTTAAAAGGAGGTGCTGATATAGAAAACTTATTAGCACAAACTTCTCCATCTGTTTTATCTAATAAGGTTGGTAAATTAGTTACAATATTAAATAATAATAGTCTATTAAAAGACCAAAATTTAACTGCACCGATTGGTTTTAATTCAAATTATATTACGAATGGTAAATTAAAAAAATTACTTGTTGAAGAAAAAATCAGCAAAGAAAAGAGACAACAATTATTTCTGTTTGCTCTTCCGTCAACGAAATGTGTTTATAAAACAAAATCCAAAGATACTGGGGCGGAAACAGAAATATCCGAACCATTAACATCAGATGTATTATATTTATTGAAAAAAGGCAAATCAATTGAAAATCCTCAAAAGTCAGCACAATCAAATAGAGAAAGAGAAAGAGAAAAAGAAAAAGAAACAAAATCAAATAATAAACAATATTTAATTGAAATTACTATTGAATACAAACCTTATAGAGTAAGTGATAATTTAACTTTACCTATTATTACCAAATTAGAATTGAAAAAAACATATGAAGAATTGTTTGAAAAAACTAAGTTAGATATATATGTTTTAATTGGAGCTAAAAATGATAAAGGTGAACAAATTAATCCAGCATATCAAAAATTAAAACAATTTTTTAGAGATAGAAGAAGCACCGAAGAAAAATCAAAAGAAGATTTCATTAAGTTAATTAATTTTTACATCACAGCTTCACAAGAAGATAAAGATCAAATCATCGCAGCTTTGAAAATATTAACGACAGAAGGACATTCAGAAGACCAAATTGCTAACGCAAAATCCACGATTAGTCGTTTTATAGCTAAATACGATTCTGCTGAAAATCCACCAATCCAACAAATTGAAAAACAAATTAGAGGATTAGTTCAATCACGTACTCCTTTAGAAAAGAGAGTTGTAAGAAGCGCTATTAAAAGAGGTACACCAGTATTAAAAAGACTAGCTACTTCACGTTCTCTTGAAGCTCTCAAGAAAAATATGCAAGATACTATGAGTGAGGAGGTTAAGAAAAAAATGGCTGCTTTAGAAAAATTAGGAGTTAAAACAAGAGGCAGATCTAGTTCTGAACCACCTAAACAAGTTCAACAATTATTACAACAAGCCCAACAAGCTAAACTACCGTCTTCTTCAATGCCATTTGGAACATCGGCTGCTCAAGCGGTTGGTCTTCTTGGGGCAGCTGGGTCAACAGCAAGTTATAAAGAAGGATCTAAAATTAAAAATCAACAACAAGGACAAACTAGATATGTTTATAAGGATCAAGAAAAAGACGAAAAAGAAAAAAATAAAGAAAAAGAAAAAAAGAAAAAAGAAGAGGAAGAAAAAAAGAAAAAAGAAGAGGAAGAAAAAGAAAAGAAAAAAGGACAGAAAGAACAGCAAGCACAAAGTGAAAATAATTATTCATATAAAATGACTCAAGGTAAGAATACTGTAAAACTTCGTTCCGCAATGAAACCATCACGACAATCAAATTCATCTTCATCTTCAAACTCCGTAGAAAAAACAATAGTACAACCAAAACCAGAAAATTTAAAAGAATTACAATTGTTAGAAGGTGAAATAGTAGGACAAATAGGAGTAATTGAAAGGGTTATTGAAATTGGTAATGATGGGGCAAAAGGTGGGAATAATTTTACTTTTAATGAAATAAAAACAAAAGCGTTTATAAATTCAATTAGAGAATTGGAAAGATTAATAAATGTGTATGAAGCTAAATTACAAACTGAAATCCACAATGGTAATTTAAGCAGAAACACATCAGCTAGTAAACATACTTTATTAGGTTGGTATCAAAGTAAATTACAATATTTTAAGGATATTTTGGAACAAAGAGGGGATAGAAAATCATTACTTTCTTCTATTAGGTTAGAAGAATTAAGAATTGGCTTAAAAAACCACGATGCTATCATAGCTCTAATTAAAAATAATGAACTATTAAAAACTATACAATCTTACCTTGATATAATTATTGGCTCACCAACTATACCACAAGATGTTGAACAATTTAAACAAAACTTAGATAGTATGTTTACACTGGTAGAAAATATTAAAACCGCCAGAGATTCTTTTAACAATTTGTTAACTAACTCAATAAGTTTAAATATAAACGGTACAGAAATGAACATTATGTTATTGGAATCTGAAAAAGGTGTCGCAACACGTATTATGGATGGTATAGTTGCTCAAGCAAAATCAGTTAATACTTTTGTTTCTAAAGAAATTGGAGATATTTTACAACAAACATTAGATACCGAAAAATTAATATCAGATTTAGAAAGAAAAGTTTCACCTATTTATACAGAATATATGAAAAATCCTTCGGATAAAGCTAAAATAAAGGAATCATTTCAGGTTTCATATGATAAAAATAGTGTAATTAAAAACTTAGAAATAAGTATTACAGGACAAATTGGTAGAATTAATGAAAATAAAAAAAAATATTCATTTCCAAATATTATCTGGTTCAATCTATTAACAACAAAACAAACAGAAATGGATATTAAGTTTGGTAAAGTAGTAAAACAAATTACTGAATTAGGTGATTTGGAAACAACTGATTTATCAGTTGTAAATTCTAAGGAAAAGAAAACAGCCGGGGAATATTTTACATCAGTAATAAACGGTTATCAAGAAAAAATTAGGGATTTAACATCACAGCTAACTAATATACCTTGTGAAGATCCAAAATTAGATGATTTTAGAAGTTATTGTAGTATTGAGATTGGCAAAATTAATGATTTTATAAGACAAACGAAAGAAAATCTGGGTAAGGGGTTTTTAGTATATAAAAATCAAAATACTCCGGTGGAAGAAGAAAAGTCTCAATATATTAGTATGTTGGATGAAGTTTATGAAAAGGTAGTACTTTTAGAAAAACAATTAGAAAGTAAATGCCCATCTGGTGTTCCTGATCCTGCTCCTGGTGATGGTACTGGTGATGGTACTGCTGCTACTGATGCCGCTACCGCTGCCGCTGCTGCTGCCGCTGCCGCTGCCGCTGCTGCTGCTGCTGCTGGTGCTCCTGGTGATGGTACTGGTGATGGTACTGGTGATGCTACTGATGCCGCTGCCGCTGCTGCTGCTGCTGCTGCTGCTGCCGCTGCTGCTCCTCCTCCTGAAGCTGCTGCTGAACCTGTTGCTGCTCCTCCTCCTCCTGAAGCTTCTGCTGCTCCTCCTGTTGCTCCTCCTGTTGCTCCTCCTACTCCTGAACCTGCTGCCGGTGCTCCTCCTCCTGCTACTTCTCAACCAGGAGCACCAGCAGGCGAATATATGGAGGTTAATGCTACACCTCCATCTTAATTCTGAATTAACTTTTTTGAAAGAAAATTGATTTCGTTTATGTTTTGTTATTTTTTTATAAAAAATTCTGTGATGGATTATTCACAAGAAGAAATTGACCAAATTATTAATTCGGTTGAGCTACCGAATATTTCCACCACAGATGATGTTGAAAATATTTTAGATGAAAGTATTTTTCTGATTGAATTATTTAATGAAAATCATAAATGTGAACAACAAAAATCACGTTTGTTGTTAAATCTAATCAAATTGTATAATACCAAATATATACAATGGAAAGCAGCCTATAATAATCACAAAGAAAAGATTAAGTATAATCAGGCTATTCCGTTTGATTTTGAGAATTGTAAATATCAATTATCTGAACTGGAAAAAATGATTATGAATAATTTCTAAAATAATTACATCAATAACACTACACTTAAAACAGTGCCTATTTTATGATTTTTATTTTATGTCACATCGGGACATAACGGTAATTATTACTGTGTGCGGTTATATTAATTTGCTTTTTTCTTTTTTTTGAGTAATCAAAAACAAAATAAAAAATAGCCAATGTCGTCCACCGAAGTATTATGTAATGAATGTAATTCATTATTTAGTAGTAATGATTTTTATATCATTCATAAAAAAATAAATAAATGTATTAAAAAAAATAATGCCAATAATAAATATAAATGCCCCGTATGTGACAGGGATTTTAGATTATTGGCTAATTTACAAAGACACCAAGAAACTGTTAGACATCAAGAAATTTATTCAAAAATAAAACAAAATTGTGAACTTGAAAACGAAAATTGTAATACTGAAATTGAAAGTTATAACCAAGAGGATAATTTTAGTTTAGACGAAGATGTAAAAAATATTTTCGTAGATATAACACCTAGAAAGGAAATTACTTTTGATGAAATGAATGAGATGAACGAAAAAAAAATTAATACAGAAGACGATGACGATTTTTTAACAAATCTTAAAAAACAAAGAGACGCCGCATTAACAGGTTTTTTAACTCAACCCAGTGTTGGTGTAAGTTTTTCCGATAATAATAATATTATTGTAAAAGAAGAATCAATATTAAATCTATCAAATGAAATTGAAAATGCGAAATCAGAAATAACCAAAAATATAGATATAAGTATTGAAGAAAATAGCAACTCTAATTACTATGAACAAGATGATATTTTATTATCAATCCAAAAAACAAGAACACAAAAATTTATAGAAAAAGAAAAAACTGAACAACAACAACAACAAGCTATTCAGCAACAAAAGACAAATCAAACAAACAACAAACCAATCATCAATAACAAACAAATCATCAATAACAAGCCACTCATCAATAATAAGCCAACAAATAATAATAAACCAACTAATGAAGATAAAAATAATAAAATAAATGAAATCAAAAAAAATCCTCTTTGGGGAAAACTATCTGAATTAGTTAAAAACAAAACCAAAAATGACTATAATATGATTGCTAAGAACATAGTTTTATTAATGGTTAATTATCCATTGAATTATTATCCGATAATCTATTATTTCGTATATTTCTCTGATAATCTAGATAATATGATTGACTTAAAAATAATGTTGGTAAGAGGAATGATTGAAGTTTTAAATAATTACATCAAATTATATAAAAATCGCCAATTAATATGGAATAAAAAAAACACAGCAATTGCTATTTCGTTAATGCAGACCTGGAGATTAAACGAATTTTTGGATAAACTACAAAAAGAAAATAAATAAAAAATTGATTGATTATAAATAATAATATCAATCTCAATATCAAAATCATTCAATAAGAATAATGGAATCGCCAAAGATTGTTCACGTTCCTCTGGTTTGCCCAGGTGCTCCTCGCAAAGTTCGTCCTCAATCAACATCTGATAATATTCAACTGACAAACAAAGATGTCCGTCGGAAATTAACATTTACTCATTAAAAAATAAACCAAATTATTTTTTAATAGGAAATTAACATTTACTCATTAAAAAAACTAATTTGGTTTGTTTTTTTATTTAAAAAATTGATTTAAATAGTGATATAATAAATAAATACAATAGACATAATGACAACAAAAATTGAAAAATACTCAACAATTGAAAAAATTTTCATTGCTGCTTTGGACAATGTTAAGAAATTACCGACCAAAGATGTTGTTGATAAATTACGTTCTGCCAACAAATTAAGCATAAAAATCAAAGACATTACCAATATTTCTTTTGCTTATTTTGACCTGTATTTTACAGAATTAATTAATCGTAAATTCCCATTTCGTCCGGAAACAGTTTCTGAATTTAGAAAAAAGAAAATTCATATCAGGAAACACAATTCATATGCCAGATTGGTTGGTATCTTTAATGATACCGAAGATGATAAGAAAATCTCACAATCAATTGAGCAATCAATTGAGCAATCAATTGAACCACCCACCAAAAAAATGAATTCTAGCGCCAATCAATACGAAGCTGAATGGGTTGATTGGATAATCAAAAACCAAGAATATGTTCACCATTTCAATCCATTGGTTTTTGAAAAAACAATAGAAAAATTATAAACAAGTTATCATTTTTCATTTTTATTTTTTTTCATTTTTTTTCATTTTTTTCATTTTTACTAAGTTATATAAAAATAAGTATTATAACATTATAAATATAAACAAAAAAATGGAAAATATTTGTCATTATGAAGAAGATATCTATTGTGAAAAAGATAAATTAGATAAATCAGATAAATCAGATAAATCAGATAAATCAGATAAATCAGATAAATCAGATAAATCAGATAAATCAGATAAATCAGATAAATCAGATATATCAGAAATATCAAACAACAAATATATTAAAAATAATTATGTCCAATCTATAATTGATAAAATAAATATAAATAATCAATCAAAGTTATACGAGGAATTTATGTATTCATTCTAACATTTTTTATTTTTAATTTTTTATTTTTAATTTTTTTTTCATTTTAACAATAATTTTTGAAAAAACATAAGAATGAATTATATATAAATTATATAGGTATTCCTATAAAAAAATGTCAAACGACACTGATAACATTTCATTCGCTGATTTAGATTATCCCAATAAAATCATTAAAATATATCATATTTCCGATATTCATATTCGGCTTCAAAAACGTCATGATGAATATAAAAAAGTATTCGCTAATTTGTATACTGGATTAAAAGAAGAAGTTAAAGAGAGTTTAGGAGGTGATTCCAGTAAAGGTCTCATCATCATCACAGGTGATATTCTCCATTCCAAAACTGAATTATCACCCGAATGTGTCTCAATCACTGCCGATTTTTTCCAAAAATTAGCCAAAATTATGCCCCTCGTCATTATGGCCGGTAACCACGACGCCAACCTCAACAACAATAACCGACTTGACTCTTTAACCCCCATCGTTGAAAAAGTCATCAGTCGTTCCCAATGTTATTACCTACGTCAATCCGGTTTCTATCGTTTCAATAACCTCCTAATCGGTCTTACCAGTGTCTTTGATTATAACTTCATTAACGCATCCGATATCCCCAAACTAGAATTAGATGGTATTGAACACACCGTCGCCCTCTTCCACGGTCGCGTAGATGGTGCTATTACCGACACAGGAACCATTATGGAAGGTGAACGAGGAATTAACAAAAAGAGCTTCGATGGATACGACTATGTTCTCCTAGGTGATATCCACAAACACCAATTCTTAATTCCCGAAAAGATGGCCTACGCTGGCTCACTAATCCAACAAAATCACGGTGAATCGCAAACCGGACACGGATTTCTTATTTGGGACCTAGAAAACAAAACAGTCTCCCACAAGGAAGTCAAAAACGATTATGGATTCGTCACCCTGCGAATTAAAGAAGGCAAACTCCTTAAAACAAAGGATTGTTATATCCCACAGAAATGTTATCTCCGTCTAGAAATTGACGACAAAACAACCCGCGAAGAACAAAAAGCCATCCTCCAGGAACTAAACGAAAAACGAACAATCCTGGAATTAATCCAAACCAATGTCAGCTCATCCTCCACTGACCCCAACACCGACACAGACACAGCCGACCAAAAGATGTTACAAGCTCTATCATTCAATGTTTTAAACCATCAATACCAAAACACCGAAATTGAGAAATTCCTGAGCGCCAAGAAGGTTTCCGCCGAAATGATAGAAAAAGTCAAAACACTAAATAATGAATATAACCAACAAATTCTGGTCGGCGAAACCATCCTAGGTGGTTCCTGGAAATTAAAAACGCTGGAATTCAGCAATTTATTTTGCTATGGCGAGGAAAACGTAATTTCATTTGAAAAATCCAAAGGGATTGTCGGATTAGTCGCACCAAACCATTCCGGTAAATCATCTATTATTGATATTATTTTATTTACTCTCTTTGATAAAACATCTAGAAAAGGGGCTGCGCGGGATATCCTTCGGTTAGGCGAAAAATCATTCAAATGTAAACTGGAAATAGAAATGGATAATAAGATTTTCGTTATTAAAAAAGTTGGTACTAAAAAATCATCCGACGTAATGAGTGTATCAGTTGACTTTTCATATTACTCACTTGATAATGGAAGTAAAAAAAGTCTAACCATCACCAAATTAACAGGTAAAACACCAGCCGAAACCAAACGGACCATTGAATCTTACTTCGGAACCTTTGATGATATGGTAATGACCTCCGTTTCTCTCCAAAATAATAATACTCAATTCGCCGATTCAACCACATCCGAGAAACGCAAGGAATTTGAGAAACTCCTTCGGATTGATATTTTTGAGAAATTAAAAGACGTTTCCAGCGAAGTTAGTCGCGAAAAGAAAGCCATTATTAAGCATCTTACATCCGAACTACCAGAAGATGCCCTCAAAATCCTCTTGGATGAACACATTACACTCCAAGAAAAGATGACCCAAACCGAAGCAGATCTGATCAAAGAAAAAGATAGTCTAACAGATTTACGACAATTAGAAAGTGGTCTGATGATCCGTTTATCCAGCGCAATCAACCAAATCCCCGCTGAATACAAAGATTTAGCCAAACGTGGTAATAATGAATTAGAGAAATATCGTAATAAATTGGCGAAAGATGTGGAGACCCTGAAGGATGAGTTTGATTTGGAAGCCGCTGCGGAGTTGTTTTCTAGTGCCAACTTGGATGAATGGAAAACAAAAGAAAAAGAACGTAAATCAAAATTACGCGACGTAGAAGCCAAAATTGACGAATTAACCCGCAAATTACATTATATCCCTCCGAAGGGGGGCGTGATACCCCCCCGAGAGCGCGAAAAAGCCCAAGAAGAATATGACACGGCGACTGAGGAGGTTTTCAAATTGAAACAGAAACTGAAAAAATTGCGGGAATGTGATTGGGAAGAGAAATCCAGGGTCGCAGGGATTTGCGCGGAAATCATCCAACGTCAAATCGCAATCCACCCACGCAAAGGTAAACAACTTCCAACCTTTTATGATGATATGGAGAAAACCGTCGCTCAAGTCCTGGATGAACGGTATCAACCAGGTAGTCAGTCCGAAATTGACGATATTTCGCAAATCATCAAACAAAAGAGCTCCGCGATTGATAAATTGTGCAATGAGATGACTTATTATGATGAATATTACAAGAATGAGGAATTGCGGAAGAAGAATGAGAAAACACAAGCGGAGATTGATGTTTTGAAGAAGAAGAAACGTAAATTGGATGCCAGTGAGTTTGACATTAGTTCTTTTATGGATTATCAGAAATTGGGTAAGATGGAAGCGGAATTAAAAGCATTGGATGAGGCATTTGATAATTTGCGGAAATATACTGAGTGCCACACGGAATTAAATGAGGTGATGGCGAAGATTCTACAATTGGAGAAGTTGATTGATAATCTGGAGGAGAAGCGGGGTAATTTGAAGGGGTCTCTAGGTGTAGTGGAGACGGAGATGAAAACGTCAATGGAAAAGAAAAAGAAATTGGAAACTTGTATTATGGAGATGGATGTTTTGAGCACTTACCAGGATTGTTTGAAGGCTATTCCGTTTATTATTATTGATAAGATTATTCCTCAACTGGAACAGAATATCAATATGATGTTAACTAGTTTGGTTAATTTTACACTTAACTTTAAGATTTCGGAGAAGGAGTTGAATATTTATATTACTAGACCACACGGACAAATCCCGCTGAGTAATGCGTCAGGGTTTGAGAAATTCGTTGGTAGTTTGTTCCTTAGAATGGGGTTGATTAACATTTCTAATTTACCGAAAGCGAATTTCCTGGCGATTGATGAAGGTTGGAGTAATTTTGATTATGAAAATATGAATAATGTTGGGATGATTATGGATTACTTACGAGGCGAGTTTGATTTTGTGATTCTAGTTTCACATTTACAAGCAATGCGAGAACAAACGGACCAACAAATTAATATTAAGATTGAGAAGAAATCCGGAGTGGATGAAGTTTCTCTTAGTAGCATCAAGCACCCTTTTTAAAAAAAATAAAAATTGAATAAAAAGATTAAATAAATAGTTGTTATAATCAATATAAAAATGGAAACTACAAATGAAAAAACAAAAATGGTTGAAACAAAGAATATAGATGATATCTGTGATAAAGCGAAAATAGATATTAATTTCAAAAAATGTGTTGAGGGTTATCATTTAATAAATTCATCCGTCATTAACGAAACTATTTGGGAGGATATCAATGCTACCATATTTTCTTCATTGGGAATAGATATTTATTCCAAAAGCGAAGGTAGTCATTTATCTGGAATGGATATAAATTGTTCATTAGGCAAAATTAGTAATAAGTCATCCAAATATTCAAATAATAAAAAAAGCGTTGATATGAGTTCTTATCGTTTGACTACTATTTGTAGCGAAAAAAATTGCGGAACACCTGACAAAATCATTGAAGAAATCAATAAGAGAAAAAATTTTGATTATTATTCATTTATATTAAGAGACGAAACCGATAAAGAACATATAAATTACGATTGGTTATTAATCCCCAGTAATTATTTAATTTTAGATCCGGCTTCTTATGTGTGGCAGCCGACGATTGGAAAAAAAGGAAAAAATAAAGACTCTCAAATCGGTTGGCATACAAATGAAATCAATGGTTGCCGAATGTCTATTACATTTAGTATGTCCTCGCAATTATGGATACATATTGAGATAACAGATGAAATAAAAAAATTCATTAAAGCAAGTGCAATTGTTAAAAACAAACCGAAATATAACTATATTGAATTATTAGAAAAATTAAATGATAAATTAAATGATAAATTAAGTGAATCTTTAAGTGAATCATTAAAAATAGAATAAATTTAATCATCATTTTCATCTAATCTTTTGTTTGCTGTAATAATATAATCAGGGTTTAATTCAAACCCTATAAAATCCACATTATTTTTTTTAGCTGATACACATTCGGATCCCGAACCAACAAAAGGTACCACCACCACAGTTGATGTTGACGATGATTTATTTAATGATGCTTTTATGAGAGTATCGCATAAACTCAATGGTTTCTGGGTCGGATGGTCAACTCGTTCTTTTTTACCAGCTCCACCGGCTAACGCAGGAACTTTAATTACATCGCGTGGTAAAGCACCACCTTCGTGAGCAGTATATGTTGTTTCTTTATCACCATTACTAAATCGCCCGACAGTTGTTTTTCTTACTTTACCAGCAGCATTTTTTAAAAACGTATCGGTATAGGGTTCTCTAACGTCATCCCGGTTAAAGATTGGTTTTTCTTTATAACAACACAATATGCTTTCGTGGGTTCTTTGCCAAAAATTGAGTGATGGAGTTACTTTATTGGTATAATGCCATACTAACCATCTAACATTACAATTCATACGAACTCGTATGAAAGCAAGAATTTCGCTAAATCCATATATATATAATGTTCCATTTGGTTTTAATATTCTTAAACATTCTTTAATCCAGTTATCACACCAGACTAAATAATCATCCATTTTTTGTTTATCACTATCATTGCCAAAATCTTTTCCAATATTATATGGAGGATCACAAATTATAATATCAACCGATTCATCTTTTATTTTTTTCATACCAGAAATACAATCTTCATTGTATATTTTATTGATTTCCAATTCATCTGATATAATTATTTTAGTATCAGTTTCAGTCTCTTTCGTTTCGGTCTCTGTTTTAGATTTAGATTTAGATTCTGATTCTGATAATTTTTCGGTAATTAAATCAATAATTTCTTTTTTTGTTTTTGATTTATAATTGGTAATTTGAAGTTCTTCACATTTTGTAAAAAGTTTTTGTTTTGATAATTTTTCAAGAGTCATTTTTTCAAAAATACAATTTATATCGTTATTATCGGTCATATTTAATTCAATTTTTTAACTAGTATTATTTTATAATTAGCAAAATATCGTTATATTATTTAATTGGTTTCAACCACATCATATTCAAAATTTTTTTTATTCATTGATAGTAAAATATGATGCTAAGTTATCAAAATATAACAATCAAGGCTAATCCGACAATTTTAAGTCGGAGAGGCCAAAAACATAATTTAACAAAATTAAAAGTAATTTCACCTCCTAAAAATTTATATTATGACAATTTAGATTGAAACCCCCGATTTTCAATCATTTCTAATAACTTTTTATTTTTTCCTTTATTTTTATATGATAATCTCAATAAGATTTTCCGGTTTCCCTTTGCCACCCTAGGACACCTCTCGGTAGGTCGCGCATTCGCTAATCATACGTAATCTCCGTGCGAAGCCATACGAGACTTACGTAAATAGTAGCGATGTTTGATAGATTATTTAATCCCTAGAATTCTAAATTACTTTTTAATAAAAAGTAATATCAAAAAAATAATATTAACAATATATCCGGTAGATGATAATATTTTTTGATAAAAAGTTTGTTGTGTATAGTTATGTATCTAGAAATCTAAAATAAAAAAAGTAAGTTTTTGGGGCTTACGCCCTTTTAAAACCTACGGTTTAAAAAAGGGTTTAGTAAATGAAGGCATTGTACTTTGCTGGTCCATATACGGAAATGTGCTTTTCTTGTTCGTATACGGTGTGGGTCTTATTTCCTCGTTCAAACACAATGAGTGCATTGGCACCAGTATCAAGTGTTGCTAAAACAATAAACCGAATCTTTCCATCTCGCATTCGCACCGTGCGATGACGGAGCGCGTGTGGAACTGAACCGTCAAGTTCATTTAAAACCGGACGCATTGTCTTTGGAACAAGACCAGTGGCATTCTTAACGTGAAGCTTGAGATTCGCAATAACTTCGTCAGAAACACTCATCCATCGTTCTGGATTGTTGAGTGTACGAATGGAGTCGGCATCCAGATCATTCTTGTATGGTCCAGACTTGACGTTCAAAGGACGTCCGTACATTTCCGAAAAATTAATCGCCAACCCAATAAAATTTTCAGGCGTGAAATTAGTATCAGTAGCCATATCAATTTATGGTTTTTTATGTTATTTTATATTATATTATATTATTCATTTCAATTTTTATCAATAAACTAATATCTAGAAATCTCGGTTTCTAGAAATGGTAAATATTTTTTAAAAAATACAAACTGAAAAAGATAATCTTGATAAAATAAAGTTTTTTTGATATTACTTTTTTTAAAAAAAGTAAATTTTAATATTCAATGATGATGTTCCTAGAAATATGTTTTCTAGCAACTTGTTTAACGGAAAAAGTAAATTTTAATTTCTCTCATACATTTTTCTACATAATGGACATTTCTGGGAATTAAAAACTGATCCAGGTGTTGCTTCTGATAATTCTAGTGATACACTTTGGTCATCATTATATTTTTCAAAATCTTCTGGATGTTCTGTAGCCCATTTTTGGATAACACCTGGATTTTCATCATCACCAAAATATTCATAGCAATCACATTGTCTTCCTCTTATAGGATTTTCACATCCGTTAGGACAAGGAGGACAACCATATGGTTCGGGTGATAAATGATATCTAGTTTCATCCGAGAATAAAATATCTCTAGAACATTCACAACAGAACCAATGACCGCAATTAGCTGGAAATTTAACTTGTCTATTTGATTCAATACACACAGCACATTCTTCATTTTCAGGGCAGTCTCTAAATTCTAATTCTTTCCAATTAAACATATCACAATTAGTGCATAAATATTTACCGTTACAATCATACCACCATTTTGGTAATATTGTTTCACATAAATCATAATTTTTACATTTTATACCACCACCTTCATTTTCAGTATATTGATAATCATATCCGATATTATTTTCTTCATATTCTAAATCTCTAGGCATTTTTATAATATCATTTAATAATTTATTTATATTACTTTTGAAAAATTATTATTAATGATCGTTGTTGATGTTTCTAGAAATCAGTTTTCTAGCAACTTGTTTAACGGAAAAAAAAATAAAATAAAAACTTAAAAATTATTAGTCAAATATATTTTCAAATATATCATAATCACCTTGATCATTAACATAATCTATCATCATTTTTAATTTTATATAATTAAATTCTTTATGTGATGTATCATTTGAATTATTATGAAGAACAGAATATTGAGCTGGATATATATGACATTTATCGTCACGATTTAATCCTATAAAATAACCATCAGAGTAAGTTAATTTATTTTTATTTTTATTAAATGCATAAATATTATCATCTCTTATATAATAACTATGAGTATAATGTTTTCTATCAAGTTGTTCTATTTTGTTCTTATCAATATTATTAAAACAAAATATATTACTCATATAATAATTATTGGTGTTAATAACTTTAATACAAATATCTAAATATGATAAATAATTTTCAATATGTAATAGTATATTATACATATAATAATATTTACATATAAAATCTTTAAAATTATTTTTATCATTAATTATTTTTTTATCACATACCAATAATTCTATTTTTTCTTTATCAATGTCATTAATTTGTAATATTTTTACAATATATTTTACTATATTTTTAAATAGTTTAATTGATGTTTTTGTATTTAAATTATATAATCCAAATAAACAATAACCAGAATAATCATTTGGATTATTTTTTTTTATTTTTGAATCTATATTTGTAAAATGTTTTTTCTTATCATCTATTTTATTATTTATTATAATATCCTTCAAAATATCTTTTATAGTTAATATTCTTTTTATTTCATCGTTAATAATATTTAATCTTTCCTGAACTAAATCTCTATTATATAAAATATTTATATTTTTTAAATAATTTATATATACTGATTCTTTTGTTTTATCATATTCTTCACATTCATATGATAATTCTAAATTAGATAATTCTAATATATATTTTGTATCTTTTGATTTATAAATAATTTTATTTTCATTATTTATAATAGGTTCTCTATAGAATAATGCAAACGTGTCTTGTTCTATTTCAATAGCTATTTTATCATGAAATTTTAATATTATTTCAAGTTCTCCTAAATTAGGAACTAACCTATAATTTGATATATCTTTATTAATATCATTAAATAAACAATTTAATTCTATTGAAAAATATGTCATAGTAAAAAAAATAATTAAAACTTATTTTATATTAATTTTTAAAATAATATTTAATTATTATTCATCATTTTCTTTTATAAAATATGATTTATATTTACCATCATTAATAAAATTACTCCATTCGTTATATATTATTTTATCTTTCATAATTTCAGTGTGTGATTTATATATTCTGTTTTGTCTCACAATCCAAGCCCCTAAAGATTTTATTTCTTTATTTTTATCTGTGCTTGATGGTCTTTTATTATTATTATCAATAAATTTTTTAACTTTTTCTAAAGTATTATTCCAAATAATATTATTATCTAAAAAGTATTCTTTGTATTTAAAATCATTTATAAAATTAGTCCATTTATTATAAATCTCTTCCGATGTAAATGATTTATTTTTATAATTCATTTTTTGTCTAGACATCCATTTACTTAAAGTTTTTATTTCTTTTTCTTTATCTGTTTGAGATGGTAGTTTATTATTATCATTGATATACTTTTTAATTTTATCTAATTGGGTTATCCAAATAATATTATCATCTATAAAATATTTTTGATATTTATTATCATTAATAAAATTAGTCCATGCTTCATAAATATTATATTCTTTCATAATTTGACTTTTTTTTTTATAATTATTTTGTTGTCGAATGATCCAAATACCTAAAAATCTTATATTTTTATCTTTATTTTCCGATGATGGTCTTTTTTTATTATCATCAATATATTTTTTAACTGTTTTTAAAGTATTAGACCAAATTATATGATCATCTAAAAAATATTCTTTATAATTAGAATTATTTATAAAATCAGTCCATTTATTATAAATCTCTTCTGCTGACATAATATAACTTTTATTTTTATAATTACGTTGTTGAACAGTTAACCAACGACCTAAAATTTTTATTTCTTTATCTTTATTTAATTCAGATGGTCTTTTATGATTTTCATCAATATATTTTTTAACTTTTTCTAAAGTATTAGACCAATTTTCTTCATTTGATACAAAATATTCTTTGTATTTTATATCATTTATAAAATCAGTCCATTTATTATAAATCTCTTCTGCTGACATAATATAACTTTTATTTTTATAATTACTTTGTTGAACAGTTAACCAACAACCTAAAGTTTTTATTTCTTTATCTTTATCATGTGTTGATGGTCTTTTTTTATTATCATCAATATATTTTTTAACTGTTTCTAAAATATTAGACCAAATTATATCATTATATAAAAAGTATTCTTTGTATTTTATATCATTTATAAAATAAGTCCATTTATTATAAATTTCATCTAATTTCATAATTTGTTTTCTAGTTTTATAATTAATATTTTGTTTACTAATCCAACTACCTAAAATTTGTATTTCTTTATCTTTATTTAATTCAGATGGTCTTTTATGATTTTCATCAATATATTTTTTAACTTTTTCTAAAGTATTAGACCAATATTCTTCATTTGATAAGAAATATTCTTTATATTTAGAATCATTTATAAAATCTGTCCATTTATTATAAAATTCTTCTAATGACATAACCCATAATTTAGTTTTATAATTATTTTGTTGAGTATTTATCCAAATACCTAAATTTTTTATTTCTTTGTCTTTATCTGCTGCGGATGGTCTCTTTTTATTATCATCAATATACTTTTTAACTTCTTCTAATTTTTTTAACCAAATAACATCATTATCTAGAAAGTATTCTTTATATTTATCATCATTTATAAAATCAGTCCATTTATTATAAATCTCTTCTGATGACATAATCCATAATTTAGTTTTATAATTATTTTGTTGTGTATTTATCCAACTACCTAATTTTTTAATTTCTTTATCTTTATCTGATGCGGATGGTGTTTTTTTATTCATATCAATATATTTCTTAACTTTTTCTAAAGTATCAGACCAATATTCTTCATTTGATAAGAAATATGCTTTATATTTAGAATCATTTATAAAATCTATCCATTTATTATAAATTATATTATTTTTCATAATACGTGTCCTTTTTTTATAATTATTTTTTTGAGTTGCAACCCATCCACATAAAATTTTAATTTCTTTATCTTTATCTAATATTGATGGTAATTTATTATTTTCTTTAATATATTGAATTACGTTGTTTAAATTATTATTCCAAACTGCTTCATTTGATAAGAAATACTCTTTATAAAATTCTAAAAAATCTTTAAATTTATTATAAATTATATCATCCTTCATAATTTGAAAACGTGTTTTATAATTTTTTTTTTGATGTAAAATCCATCTATTTAAATATTGTATTTCTTTGTTTTTATGACAGTGTGCAGGTAATTTATTATTTTCTTTAATATATTGAATTACGTTGTTTAAATTATTATTCCAAACTGCTTCATTTGATAATAAATACTCTTTATATTCTTCTAAAAAGTTTTTAAATTTATTATATATTATATCATTTTTCATTATCCATTCTTTTTTTTTATAATTGTATTTTTGATCTGAAAACCATTTACCTAATTGTTTTATTTTTTTTTCTTTGTGATTTTCTGATGGTCTCTTCTTATTCTCATCTATATATTTTTTAACTTCTTCCAATTTTTCATCCCAAGATAAAAACTTGAATTCTTTAATACCCATTATAAAATCACTAATAACTGTATTATCTTCAATAACACCATTATCAATAAAACCTAACTGATTATGAGAATTTATACCATTTAATTTAACTTTTTCACGAAACTCGGAATCGTACTCCTTAATCCCACTAAGTGTTTCTAAAATATTAGCATATTCATCGCACCAAATAAAGATATTACCAACTTTAAATTTATTATTAATATCAGTTCTTATACATCTAGAAAGGCGTTGAATAGTTCGTATCTTACTCTTACTAGGATATGTAATAAAGATACTATCACAACTTGGGATGTCAATACATTCATCCAAAATTCTAACACTAAATAATAATTCAATCTTTTTAGATGTTGCAAAATGTTTCAATCTAGCATCTCGTAATTTATGATTAACATCACTTGTAATATAATCCATATGGTAATCCAAACAATAATAATCATCTAGAATAGTAATAGCATCCATCATAGCTTTCATTTCAGTTGTATCAGTGCAATAAACAATACACTTTCTAGAACCATTATTAACCAAACACGAATACATAAATTTACATTTAGATTTGATGACATCGTCAATGTCATAAATACTAAGGTCTTTATCAAGAAGATCAGTATTTTCGTGAATTGATGGCAACCATACTTTATAATCGGTAATATAGTTATTAGCAATCGCTTCAGTAAAATTCATATTGTAAATGACTTCACCAAAAATAACATCATAAAAATTATTGTCTGTTTCATTTTCCATCTCATATACACGAGGTGTCGCACTCATAAACAATTTTTTATGATTAGTATTAATTAATTTATAAAACAGATCAGTTTCATTAGATACATTATTTTTAGATAAATTATGAAATTCATCGATAATAAAGAATGGTTTAGTCATTACGTCTAGAGATTGATAAATAACATCAACACTATCATAAGTTGCAGACATTACAAACTTAGAATTATCTTTAATGAATTTTTTGATAGTTTCAACATCACGACAACCATCTGAATCAACCAATAAAGTTGAGTTAGAATATCCATATTCAACGTATTTATCAAGATTTTGTTTGGCAAATTGTTTTAATGGACTTAAAATTATGATTTGATTAAATAATTGTGAAATAAGATATGATGTGTAAGTTTTACCAGTCCCACAGGGCATACTAATAATTCCATTGGTATTCGTTATATTATCTTCATCATAATCTTCTGTTTCTAATTCATAATCTTCATCATTTTCCGATTCATCATTTTCATTTTCATTTTCATTTTCATTTTCATTTTCATTTTCATTTTCATTTTCATTTTCATTTTCATTTTCATTTTCCGATTCGTATTCTTCTTCTTCTTCGTCATTTTCTTCTTCAATTTCTATATCTTTGTAATATTCTTTTGCGGCTTCAAAAGCGATTAGTTGATATTTTAGTTTTTCGTTATCAACATTAAATATTTTACTTTCGAGTTGATTATTATTATTATTAATTGGTTCAATATATGGTTCTTTGATGTAATGAATTCTAGGATTAGTTGGAAGGCTTCTTAAATTAAGTGATAATTTGTCGGTATAATAAACATATCCGTGTAATTTATCTAAATGAGACATCCAACACATAAAACCTGCTAAATCATTCATTGTAAGACCTTTTTTGTAACCATTTTTACATTGGACGATGGAACATTTACCATCATCTTCTAATTGAATAATATCTATTCCAGTGTCTTGCAATGGATTCAGTTTATCTTCTTTACGTTTTAATCTAGCATCATTATGTGTCCCGATAATATTATTTTGTAATAAAATAGTTTCAGGTGTATGAGACCATAAATAAGCCATTTTATTTAATGAATTAATAATATAGTCTCTAATTTGAATTTCATATAAATATCCTTTTTCTTTATTCATATTTTCTATATATGATGTAATAATAGTTTTGTTTATTTTCAATTTTTTGCTTTTTTATTAAAAAAGCAATAGCAAAAAAAGAAGGCTATGAATTAATGATTGTTTTATTTACATTTCTAGATACATAACTATAGATAACAAAACCTCCATCGGAAAAGTATGTTAGAATTAGTTAGATTTCTAGCGATATAAATACTATCGGTAGTCTAACAAAAAATCGCTAAGATTTCGTATTATTCGTTAATAAGTGCTTGGTAACAGGGAGATTACGTAAGATTAGCGAACTTTGTTAGTAGTCGCCGATCTTATTTTTGTGGTTCTAGGGTGGTAGAGAGAAACCTAATTTTTATATCAGGTCATTAACATAAAATAAAAGAAAAAATAAAAAATTAATATAAATTGATAAATTTTAATCTAAAATGAGTAATAATTTATAAAATATTCATTATATGTTTCTAAAAACTCTTTAAATTTATTATAAATTATATCATCTTTCATAATATATTCACGTGTTTTATAATTTTTTGTTTGAGTTCTTATCCAAAGTCCTAATGTTTTTATTTCTTCATATTTATTATGTTTAGATGGTGGTTTTTTATTTTCTTTAATATATTGAATAATTTTTTCTAAATTATTATTCCAAACTTCTTCATTTGTCAAGAAATATTCTTTATATTTTTCTTGAAAATCTTTAAATTTATTATAAATTATATCATCTTTCATAATATCTATTTGATTTTTATGATTTTGTTTTTGTGCAAAAAGCCAACGTGCTATTTTTTTTATTTTAATATTTGTATCATTTATAGAAGGTGTTTTTTTATTAATATTAATATATTTAATAACTTCTTCTAAATTATTATTCCAAATTTCTTCATTTGATACAAAATATTCTTTATATTTTTCTAAAAAGTCTTTAAATTTATTGTATATTATATTATTTTTCATTATATTAATCTGGTTGATATAATTTTTTTTTTGTGTTACTATCCATAATCCTAAACATTTTATTTCTTTATCCTTGTCTTTTGACGATGGTGTTTTTTTATTCAGATTAATATATTCAATAACATTTTCTAAATTATTATTCCATATTTCTTCATTTGATAAGAAATATTCTTTATAATCTTCTAGAAAAATAGTAAATTTATTATAAATAATATCATTTTTCATAATTTCTTTTCTTATTTTATAATTTTTTTTTTGAGTAGAAACCCATTTACCTAATTTTCCAATTTCATTATTTTTTTCTTTTTCATATGGTAATTTATTATTTTCTTTAATATATTCAATAACTTTTTCTAAATTATTATTCCAAATTTCTATATTTGATAAGAAATATTCTTTATATGTTTCTAAAAAGTCTTTAAATTTATTATAAATTATGTCATTCTTCATAATTTGTTCTCTTTTTTTATAATTTTTTTTTTGATCTGAAAGCCAACCACCTAAATATCCTACTTCTTTATCTGCTGCGGATGGTGTTTTTTTATTCATATTAATATATTTAATAACTTTTTCTAAATTATTATTCCAAAATTCTTCATTTGATATGAAATATTTTTTATATAATTCTAAAAACTCTTTAAATTTATTATAAATATTTATATTAGACATAATTCGTAATTTAGTTCTATAATTTGTCTTTTGAGTTCTTATCCAAAGACCTAAAGTTTTTATTTCTTTATCTTTATCATATCCTGATGGCAATTTTTGATTCATATCAATATATTGAATAACTAATTTTAAATTATTATTCCAAACTTCTTCATTTGATGGAAAATATTCTTTATATATTTCTAAAAAGTTTTTAAATTTATTATAAATAATATCATTTTTCATTATATATTCTCGTGTTTTATAATATATTTTTTGATGTACTAACCAACCACCTAATTTTTTAATTTGTTTATCTTTATCTGTTGAAGATGGTCTCTTCTTATTTTCACCAATATACTTTTTAACTTCTTCTAATTTTTTCTCCCAGATTTCTTCAATATTCTTTAATTCACCAATGCTATCAAAAATCAATTCATATTTAAGTTCAACATCATTCATTAAATCAGAATTATCATTAAAAGTTTCTTCATCATCAAAAACATTTTCTAAATCAAAATATCCACCTAGTTTCTTACTCTTATAAGATTTACGAATTCTAGCATCATTCTTAGCCATTATTTTCATAAAATTAGCAATTGCTTTTTCGTCATCCATTTTAGAAAATGGTAAAATAACATTAGCAATTGTCTTTTCCGGATGTAATCTTAAAGCTCTACCAATAATTTGAATTAAAGTAGTGCTAGATGACGGTAAAGACATAAAGCAAACACCTTTAGTAATGGGGGCATCAAATCCCTCAACTAAGATTCTAACATTAACTAGAAAAGGTAATTTACCAGATTTATAATTAACGATGATGTCATTACGTTTCTTTCTAGATGTATTACAATCAATATATTCACTACATCCTTTTTGGATTTTATTTAAGAATTTATTAATCATCGTACCATTCTTCTGAGAATTACAATAAACAATAATATTTCTGTAATTTTTTACTAAATATTTACAAACAGATTCATTTGTTGGATCTTCTGGGAAAATAGGAATATTGATTGTATAATCACATAAATAACCTTTTTCAGTCATTTCACGAATATCTTTTTTGTAAAAGTTGAAACCTTGATGTTCATCAATTGTCGCAGACAAATAAACATTATTATTAAGTTTTGAAAACTCTTTAATTGTTTTAATAAAAGATTTATTATCACAGTTTTCATTTTCTGGATCATCTTCTTCTTTTTGTTCCTTTCTATGTTCATCTTCATCGTCATTTTCGTCTTCATTTTCTTCTTCAATTTCTTCATCATCAAAGTATTCATCATCTGAATAAGATGCATCTTCATCAAATTCTTCTTCGTCAGAATCCATATCAGATGATGAATAAGAGTATTCATCTTCATCTTTGTAAATTTCTGGTTTTCTGATATGATGAGCTTCATCAACGAAGATTTTATCAAACAGTTCAATATGTTCTTTAACAATATCAACACTATTAAAAACACAAATTGTAATATCCTTGTCAGTTTTGAATTCATTATTTGAATCACCAATCATTTGGATTTTAGATTTAATTTTAGGATGATGTTTAATGATTTCATCTTTAATTTGTTCCATCAGTATAATTCTAGGAACCATAATCAAGTATTTAACTTTGGGTAATAAAGAGTGGGTAATAATAAAGTTCTTACCTGTTCCAGTTGGTAGACAAATGATAAGATTCATATCATTCATTTCGTTGATTAGTTTAATACATTCTTCTTGATATTCGCGTTTTTCTATTTTTGTGTTTGTATCATTTTTTAAATGTTCTGGTGGATTTTCGATTAGATTTTTACAATATGATAAAAGTTCTGTTCTAGGATATGTTTTATCGGTAAATTGTTTAAATCTAAGTTTATCATTTAAGTTATCAGATAATTTACTTTCTTGATTTCTGGTAATGATAAGTTTCTTCCATCTAGTTTTTAGTTCTCCATCTTCATCCATATAAACAATACTTCCGAAGAATGTTCCGCATTCTTTCCAGGTTAATGATTGTTGTCTTAATTTACATTGAACTATGGTGTCTATTAAATTACAAGCATCAATTCCTGTATCATTCCGACTCATTTGTTTTTCTTCTTTAAAAGTTGGATCTATATCGGCATATTCATAGAATGGTGTATTATATTCTTGAGTAAGTTTGATACAAGAGAAATATTCAAAAATTTTATGTAGGTCTGTTTTATAATCAAAATCATCAATATTTTTACCTGAATTTAAAAGGTCTTGAACCCGTTCATAAATATAAATATTATATTTTTGTATTAATTGTTCTTGTTCTTTGTTCATCTTGTAATATTATATTATGTGATAATAGTTTTGTTTATTTTCAATTTTTATAACCCCTTTTTTTAGAAAAAAGGGCATTCGCCCCCAAAAAATACTTTTTTTACAAAAAAAAGTAATATCAAAAAAAGTATTTTGATTTACATTTCTAGCATCATAACTATACACAACAAACTTTTTATAAAAAAGTTTTATCAAAAAATATTATCTTCCGTAGGATATATTGTTAGAATTAGTTAGATTTCTAGTATCATTTATATCGCTAGAAATCTAACAACTATTCGCACTCATTATGTAATATTCCCGCGTAAGCCCTTACGGGGGATAATTACATAATATTATTATTTTAAGTTAAAAATAAAAGGAAATATTAACCTCTTGAATCATTATTTATTTATTTTCGTGATTTTCGTGATTTTCTATTTTTTCTTGATTTAAATTTATTATTTCTTTTAGTTTTTTTCATTTTACGTGTTCTTTTACCACCACCTTCAGGTATAGTTGGTAGAGGAGTACCAAGTGTTGGAACAGAACTTATTCTTCTTCTTTTAGCTGTTATTATTCTTTTAGCTGAACCAGCTGAGTTATTAGGAGCAGGAGAATTCGCATTAGCAGGTCTTTTTCTGTCAATTTCTGGTTTTGTTACTGCCATAGCCATCTTAACATTACTAACCGCTTTATTATTAGTATGTAATATGCTTTCTTGTTCTGTTACTGCAATATCCATATTAACATTATTAGCAGTTTTATTATTAGTAGATAATATACTTTCTGATATTGATGATGATCTAAGTAATTGTTCAGCACTTGTATTTATTACAGGACTACCTGACGAATCAGGGATAGGACCTAATAATGTTGGACCAGCAATAGAAACATTAACAGCTCTTTGTGCTGGTTCTGGTTCATCTTTAATATCACTTGTTTCTCTTAACATTCTTCTCAATATAATAAATATTTCTTTTATAACACCTGTATCAATAAAATTTCGATTATAATGAAGTTTATCTAATATTAGAAGTATGGTATTTGAATCTGCTTCAATTTCACGAATTAATACAGTTTTAATTTTACGGTGGTCTCTAAACTCAGTAATTTTATCAAGATAGTCAGCATATATAGATTGTGCTTGTACTAATGGTTGTTTTAAAGCTTCATCAATATTAGTAATATCAGTCACATATGCTCTTCTTATGTGATATATTTGTGGGGTGGTATTCATCGTAGGACTAGCTCTAGGTACATTAATATTATGTGGAATAGTTGTTGCCCATTGAGAGGGTATTGGAGGAAAATACATAATCTCATCAGGTGAAACTTCTTCTAGATATCCTATGTGAGAATGAAATAGGTTATCTAAATGAATAGTATCAGGTCTCCCGGTTACATATTGAATTAAATTATTATCAATAAATAAAGAATTATCTTTATAATAATCATATTTATCAGGGTTTGTAAATAATCTTTTTAATATTACACCATCAAGCCATTTAAATTTATCTCTTGTAAAAAATTTACTTCTATATCTTAGGCCTAATAACATTGCCAAATAATCATCACTTTCTGAACCTATAACTCCAGGAATTCCAGAAGGAGGAGCAATTGGTAATGAAACAAAATAAATATTTTTTCCCCTATGTTGATATTTAATACATATTGGTAATGGCTTACCAGTTGACGAATTGATATTTTTTAACATATCAACATTTCGTCGATGAGAAAGATGAGTATTTATACTCCAAAAGAAATCAATAATACTGTGTCGTTGCATAGTAACAACATAATTATCAAATTTTAATTCTTCTTGACAATCTGATAATAAATCAATTAATTTACAAACAACATTATAGTTAATACCATATATATTTACAGCATTTTTAGCCATAGATGGATATGTACAAATATTATATGATGGTGAATCAACTGTTTTATTCTTTGTTTTATCTAAAAATAAATCACATAGTCTGCTTGTTTGCACCGTTCTAGATGCATCACTATATTCAACTAAGTTTTTTGTTTCCCACATACTATAACCAATATTTTGACCATCTATACATAAATTTTTTTTTCCAAATAAATTTTTATCAAAATACGCAAAGAAAGATTCACGTGTTCTACTCATATCATCGCTATTACCATCAAATAAACATATTTCATCTTTATTTATTTGATCTATTGCAAAATTTACACTATCTCTCATTTTAATAACTTGTTCTCGAATTTTTTTTTGTTCAACAGTTTCACTACTTCCTCTTCCATAAGTATGTGAATTTCCACGTTCACCTGCTCTTACAGCATTCTTAACATTGCTAAGAGGTCCACTTCTAGCACTAGCACTTAATACTTCCGGATATTTAAAATAAAATTTAAATGTTTCATTTAGAGAACTCATTATTCTTACATCATTTACTGTGTTAATAGTAGCATTTACTGAAGCTATGCGCATTACAGAACTCGCATCAAACATAGTTTTTTTTTCCGTTGAACCTGTTTTTTTAGCTTCTTCTATTATGCTCGCAGATGAAATAGCATTATAATTAAAACCAACATTTTTTACCGTTGGTAAAGAGATAAATGCCCTTGTTAATTGGGCATTTTTTTTAATGTCTGTTATAGTAAGAGAACTAAGCGTTGTACGTATTTTTTCTGTTTCAGGTCTAATAGGTAAAGTTAAATTAATATATGGTAATCCACTCAGATTTGTTGGTGCTGCTGCTGCCATTTAATTATTTTATTATTAAAGTAAGAAAAATAAATTCGTAATATTGTATCATCTTATTGTTTCTTATTGTTTCTTATTGTTTCTTATTGTTTCTTATTGTTTCTTATTGTTTCTTATTGTTTCTTATTTTTTTTTCAATGGTTGTTTTATTTAGATTTCTAGCATCATAATTATACATAACAAACTTTTTATCAAAAAATATAATCCTCCTTCGGATACATTGTTAGAATTAGTTATTTTTGATATTACTTTTTAAAACCTTTGGTTCAAAAAGTATTCTAGCGATATAAATGATACTAGAAATCTAACAACTATTCGCAATTCATATGTATATATCCTGCGTTAGCCCTTATGGAGGATAATTACATAAGTTTTGCGAAGTCTAGTTAAAGCTATACCCCCGACTTGGCAAAGGGAATTCATAAAATCGTATTGGAATGGTGATTATAAATCAAAGGAGAAAATCGGATTTACACATAATCAAGTAATTTTGTGGTTTACCAAAAATATTAAAAATAAAAATCTAAAAAGTATTTGTAATATTCAATGAAGATGTTTCTAGAAATCTAACATTATTTTTTCTTTAATATAAAATAAATCTTACCAAAATGGTTAAAACTAACAAAAAAAAAATTCGTAGTTCTAAAAACAAAACTTCTCACAAAAAAAATAGAAGTAAACAATTAAAAGTAATAAAAAATCAAAAAGGAGGTGAACGGATAGATTGGGAAAAATATAGCAATGTTGAATCGCTTGATTTAATGGAAATAATACCGAATAGTGATAATCCACCAAAAAAGTTTCCGTTTCATTTTCATTATTTTATTGATAACGAAGATGAATTTAGAATTTTAATAGAAAAAATTAGAAATAATGATACACTATTAAAATTAAATATTGGTAGAACATTTTTTAAAGCTGACCAATTTATTCAATTATTAAAAAATTTACCAAAAAATATTGAAACATTAGATCTTACATACGGAGGTGTGTTACCACCTCCGAGTTTATGGAGTTTACGTATGTTTAATACTGATCCATTGATTGATTTATTTGTTAATAATCCATCAAATCCGCCACTTCCAACTATAATTCTAGGAGAAAGAGGTGGAGTTTTTTTATCTAAAGAAGGAATATATAATTTATGTAAATTACGATTTTTTGGTAAGATTAAGGATATTAAAATAAATCACAATTTGAATGAGATTTTTATAATGAGACGTCTTTTAGAAAAAATGAAAAAACAAGCTCTGTTTGCGATTACAACATTTACACAAGGAGAATCATTACAACTCAACCCATCTAAAAATAACAAAGCTCTTCCAAGACTGCCACTAGAAATTCAAGAACAAATTATGATATCAATGTATCCACTTACTCACGAAGATCAAATTACAAACGAAGAACTATTTAAATTATGTACATTTGGATATCCAAAAGATTTACTAGTTTTTGTTGATCATTTTGTTAGAGAGTTTCAACCAGATTTCAAACTTGTAGAAAGTTATTCTGAAATTGCAACCGATTCATTTAAATATTTTTATCCTAAAGAAAACTATTATATGATACATACAAGGTTTCTAAAAAGAAAAAATACGGATGATATATATTTTAATAAAGAATGGATGGTTGCATTATTAAATAGAAAAAATTACCGTCAATTTAAAGAATTTCTAGAATATTTAAGCCCTAATCAAAAATTTCAACCTTACCAAACTAAACAAACCAACGAAAGCGAACCCAGAAAAAAACAGTTTTATGGTTACAATAACCTTAACCTTAACACATAATATTATTCAACGATTATTTTATCTTCTTAATTCGTATAATCCATTCAAAATGTGGCCTGTTATATCAACCCGTGAACTATTATCTAGAAATGAATATAAGACATTATAACAATTTTTACGTTGTTCTAATTCGAATAACAATTCAAATATTTTAGGCAATAATCTACCGGTTGAACGATATACAAAGCATAAAGCTTCAAAAGCAACTGCGATAAAATTAGTTTCGAACATTTTTTTATTTGTCAAAATATTATTTATTTTACTTTCCAAAATAAATATCAATTCGTCAGATGGCTTCTTATTTCCACTAATAATTGCCTGGATTACCCAATTCATCTTAAATATAGAATCATTCGGATTGTATCTAAGTGGAATATTCTGATTCTGAATCATATTACATCCAGCCTTATTCAAACCAATAATAAGTTCCTGTTTTTCAAATTCATCTTCGGCAAAAGGTAAATCCTTTAATAATTTTTTACAAAATCGGTCATTATTAATATTAATATTATTGTCAGACAATTGATAAACATAACCTAAAAATGACAATCCTTGTGAGCTATATTGGTCTAAATTTTGTAATATGCTTAATATTTTCTCTTTTATAATTTTTAATTCCGATTTCTTAGCAATATCCGGGTATAAATTCGCATATTTAAAGACATCACTTAATGTCGCAATATTTCTTACATCATCTTTGGGATACCATTCAACCATATTATTTTTACAGGAATAGATGAATGGAAAAGTTAAATTAGGCTTCATATTATCAATTAATAAACGTGAAAAAGAGGAGATACAAATATAACTGAATAGATGATCGGTTAAAAGATCAGCGAATTTGGATTTGATTTGGGTTATTTGATAAGCATAAATGTCAAAGGGTTCTGAGGTGATGTTTGCTTTATTTTTTATTGATTCCAAGAGTTTTTTCCAAGAAATATTAGGAAATACATTTGGTAAATAGGTTGCTCTTTTGGTTTTATCTTTCGTTTGGATAATAATTCCAAAAATTTTATTTGATAGTTTTGTATTTAATTCGGTGATGACACCTGTTTGTTGGTCTACTTTATAAATCGGATTTAACATAAAATCTATTTCTAGAATGGTCTGGGGGTCTGTTTTGATTGGTTTGAAATATTGTTTTCTAGAATCATTCCATACGGAATCGTAAGCAACACGTAATAAATTATCGTATACAGATTGTTTATCTAAAGTTTTAAAATCGGTATCCCAATAACCAATACATCCGTGGATATCAGTGGGATATGATTTTAATTTTTTGGGTCTTCTAATTGTGCTAAAGACACCAAATATTTTTTTGGGAAATGATTTGACAATTTGTTGTTGGTTGTCAAATAATTTTTTATGGAATAATGCATAATACATTACAAATGTTGTTAAATTTGTATGATCCATTTATTATATAAAAATATATTACTTTCTAGGATAGTTTTTAATATTATACACTTTTATCAAAACTATTTTTTTTCTAAAAGAGTATTAAATATGAAAACAAAAAAAAAGACATCATTAAATGTCTATGCTCGTAATATGAATTATATGTATGACGAGAAAGACAAAAAATATTTATCACAATTAACAGATTTTCTAGATGAAACTGAATGGTTAAAAGTTAGTCATGGTAAATACAAAAGTTTTTCATTTGATAGAAAATATTTGGATGATTCAAAAATGATTGGTATGAAACCTGGAAATGTTAGTTGGTTCTCTAAAGGTAGTTGGTTATTTCACGATATATGTTGTAATTTAGATTCTGATATAATCTATGTTAAAGTTGATTATTCAAATGTATATAGAATTGCTAATTCATCACCATATAGTGATTTAAACAAGGACGACCAATACAAAAAACAATTAACTAAATTTAATAAAAAATATATCACCAGTAAACCTAGACTAAAAATGGTTCATAAGGATAATATATTTGCTGGTTGTGAATTTATAGAAAAAAAAGAATATTGTGAAAAAGGAGATGATGATAGATCTTGGTTAAAAAACAAAGATGAAAAAACAGATGGAAAAAAAGATGGAAAAACAAAAAAGAAATCTCAATGTAGATGGAACACAAAAAAACAAAAGTGTGATTATATACCTTGTTCTAAAAAATCAGGTAATTGCAAAATCCTTTATAGAATACCGTCCTATCAATGGGATAAATTATTAAAGAAATACGATGGTTTCGCAATCTATCCTATAATGACAATCGAAGATATGAAGAAATTACAACAACACTACGGATTTATTGGATGGGATGTTGAAACGCTTGTTTTATTAAATGACAAACCTATCACCAAACATTATAATCTGGGAACCCTCCGAGAATTACTTAATATTCCAAAAAATAAAGAACACCAAATTAATTACTCAAAATTAGTATCGGCTTTGATTAAAAAAATACGCGAAATCCGGGAGGAATAGCAAAGGGAAATCCTAAAATCGTATTGGAATGTGTATTATAAATTAAAGGAAAAAATTGGATTTACACATAATCAAGTAAAATATATTCAAATTATTATTTATTTTTATTTAAATTCTAAATAATTATTTGTTGTGTATCCATAATGGTACATATAAGCTTCTTTCGGCATTTTCTCTAATACATTAATATCTGATTGTTTTGTTCCGTGCCAAGTGTATGGATAAAAATAAACTTCCGGAAGAACAGTAATTGGATACTTTTCAACAACTGCGGTATTAACAAAAACAGGCCCTGTCACAACCCATACCGGCGATTTTTCTCTAATTTCTTGATAATTATCTGCGATTTCTTCAAGCTTATTTAATAAAAAGACTAATGCGGGATGTTCTTTAACTGAACCAATAGTTCCGTTAGCAACAAAATCTTGATTAGGTTCTTTTCCTACAAAAAAATTAGTTTTTTCTTGATAAGCTTTTTCAATTATTTCATCCAAATTTTTGTCATTGACCCAAATTGAATCAGCATCAGTGTAAATTCCACCATATTGATTTAAAATTAATAATCTAGCTATATCAGCTTTTCCATACATTTCCTTTTCTTGGTCATATATTTTTCTTAATTTTGGTGTCCAATTAAGTTCATTGTTTATTTTTTCTTCATTCCACATTACGTGTGTGAAATCAGGATACATTTTGGTATAATCATCTTTCCAACGATTAATCCATTTAGTTGGCGGTTCTCTGGGTCCAATCCAAATTTGATGTATTACTTTTGGTATTCTTTCTTGTGTATCTTTGTTTTCAAAATTTTCAAAATTATTTCTAAATACAAATTTCCATAATAAAAATAATATTATTATCAATATAAAAATTAATACTAATAGTATGAGCTTATTATTTTTTTTTGATATTATTGTCATTTAATCTATTATATAGAAATTATATTATTCCAATCAATTTCCAATGATTTTTCATTTTTTCATTTACTTTTATATGACAATAACACCAAAAAAATAAAAGTTTGACAATAAATCAAAATATATTTGGATTATATGTCATAACTTGTTGGGTTTCGATGATTTTAAATTTTGATTTCGTAATCATATCCAATAATTTTAATGAATTTCTGTGAGCACCTTTTATGTTTAATTGTTTAATGATAAAACCTGTCATATCATTGAGGTTATCTAGATGAATTGTATTGTTGTCTTTATTTTTTATATCAAAATTTAACCTAGAAAACATATTTAACAAATTTTGCCAATATGTTTGATTACCGATTGAATGTTCAATATTGATTGTTGAATTTTCAAAATCCATAATTACTAGTTTATATCCATAAGTTTTTATTTCGCAATTAGATTCTGATTCAGATTCCAATTCATATCTGATGGTTTCTGTTTTTGTTTTTTTCAATAAAATATTATCAAGATGAAGATCATTATGTAAAAATCCATATTTGTCATAAGCTACAAATAATGCTAAAATAGCTTGTTGTAAGATTGATTTAAGTGTATTATACTTATCTGGATCCCATTTGAAAGTTCTCAATGAACCGTCTTGTATAAAAGGCATAACTAAGATTGCTTTTCTATTTTCATCTTCTTTTTCGGCATTACACAAAGATAATGATAATGATTTAATATTATTCATCTCAATTTTCTGATAAATATCGTCATAACATTTGAATAAACACATATATCTAATAAATCCAGGTAAATTATGTTTTTCTAAAAATTTTCCGATCATAAATTCGTGTTCGATTGTTTTGTTAATTTTACCTATTTTTACTACAATGTGCTTCTGTTTTGACGTGATATTTGTATCATTAATAATTGATTCTAATATTGTTACATCACCTTTGTTTTTTATAATTTTTTCTGAAATAATTGGTATGGAACTAGGATTCTTCTCTAGTTCAGAACAATTAAGATGGTATTTGTTGGCCCCATCAGGCTTGTGATGGTTTCGTTCTAAACGATTCATATATTTTACTTTATTACTTTATTACTTTATTACTTTATTACTTTTATATAAAAAAAATTAATTATATTCATTTTTACTTACTTTTTATTTTTCACCTAATAAATCATATGACCATCTCAATACGATTTTATCGTTTCCCTTTGCCACCCTAGACCCCCTTCCGGTCGGGTATTAACAAAATATCGCAATTCCGACATAATCTCCGTGCGGAGCTTATATTTACGAAACTTATGTATGCATTGCGATTGTTTGTTAGACTCCCAATAGTATTTATGTAGCTAGAATTCTAACAAAAATTAACAATATATCCGAAGGATGATTTGTTATGTTTAGTTATGTATCTAGAAAAGTAAATAAAAAAGTTATTAATTTATAATTTCCTTTTTGCCAATGCTTTAAAACCAAAGGTTTGAAAAAGCATAAGAAAATTGAATTTTATTTATTAATTTTATAATTTGTAATAATCTTAAAAATGAGTAAACCTATCATTTTTGGTATATTTCCATTACTTATAACTATTATTAAGGCTCAAGATAAATGTACGATTGTATCATCCTGTAATATAGTCTCCTGGCCTTATTCTTGTAATATTGTTTGTGCTGATGGATGTGTTGAAGTATCTAGAGATGCCAACAATAATATGGTATGTATGAATAAAACAGATTCTGAACCATTATATTATATTGATTTTGGTAATATTGCGAATCAGCGTTATTCTGAAATTAAACCTGGTCAAACTAATTATACAACTTTAATGGATTTTATAAATTCGTCTAACTTTGATTTAATGAAAACTGATTACCTAAATAATATTTACGGTCAAGGTGTTTCTTGTCCAGTTGGATGTTTTGAAAGAAATCGTGAATGTATCCCTCTTAATACTAAATATATTTGTTATCCTGAAAAGCAATTACAGTGCCCTGACCAGTATAACTGTGTTTACAATAAAATGACGAATAGTTGTTCTACTACTAAACCATATGTTCTGTGTGGAACTAATCATAAATATAAAAGATGTCCTACAGATTGTGGTTATGATATGAATACCAATAGTTGTTTTAGTCCTACCCCTGGTAAAATATGCGATCTTGGTTATACGACAGTATGTCCTCAATATTGTGGAGTAAATTACGATGATTCTTGTGTTCCTTCGTATCCTCTATATCCACAATATCTTAATACAATTTGTCATCACGTTCCTGTTCCACAATGTCCGGATGGTTGTTATTATAATTTCACACAGCAAACTTGTATGTCTAAGAACGGAGATAATTTCTGTGTCGCATACGTTTATATCAATTGTGAGTTAAAATATGGCTATGATTTTGACTTGAATAATGTCAATAGTTGTAGTTATAATATGAAAAATAATATTAATGAGCTTTGTTCGGATGATTATGGACGTCTTAAATTCCCATTGTCATTGATTGAAAAATATAAAAACATCAAATGTAAGTATTCTGATGTATATTGTTCTTATGATGGATGCAGTAAACAATCAGGTGGATGCCCTTCATATATTAAACAATGTCCAATTAATTTAATATGATGAATTATATAAATAAAAATGGTGTTTTTTTAATATTACACGTTATCAAAACTATTTTTATTTAAAAAAGGGTTTTTTTTGGGCGGCCGCCCTTTTTTTTTTAAAAAAAGGGGGCTAAAATTGATTTAACACAATCTATCATATATATAATTATATAATCAATATCAAAATGGCATATGAATTAAAGCAAACTATAAATGAGAATTCCCCACGGATTGAGCAACCCGATAAAATTATTATTCAATTAAAAGAGCATCAAAAAGCCCTTATTTACAGAGCTAGAAAACTAGAAGAAATGAAGCCAATTTCAATCAATGAAACTCAACAAATGATAACTCAATTCGGTGTCATTTGTGACCACGTCGGTGCCGGTAAATCCTACGAAGTCTTAGGAACAATTGCCTCCGCACCATCTCTTTCACAGAAACTTAGTGTTTGTGATTTAAATACCAAAGATAATTACGTGATATTTTCTACTTTAGAACCAACCAAGATTGATATCAATTTAATTGTTGTGCCCCACGGTGTTTTAAAACAATGGGAAGATTATATCGTTAAACATACCCATCTTACGGTATATGTCATCCATAATTTCCAGAAACTCCGAAATATCATCAAAGATTACAAATTAGATGAATTATATGACCAAGCTGATAAGATTGATGAACCGGTCATAGATAACTTGCTTGATAACCAAAAAAGTTATAAAACCAATAAAAAAGTTAAACCTGTCAAAGACACGCGTGATACTGGTTATTACCGATATTTAAGTCGTTATTTTAATAATTACAAAGAAAAAGACCGACTTCTCAATCAATATGGTTCTATTGATACCTCTAAATTAAAAGGATTTGAGATTATGTTAATCTCGGCGACTATCTATAACGAAGTAGCTTTTTATTTCAGTAAGGATAATTATTTTGTCAATCGTCTCATTTTTGATGAGGCTGACTCTATTAATATCCCCAATAATCTGAAAATCAATGCCTTGTTCTATTGGTTCGTTACTAGTTCATATCTTTCATTATGTAATCCCGATGGGGTTTATAAAAACGTTGTTATGACCAAAAAGGTTAATTATGGCGGTGGGATTACTCAAGATGTTGAATACGAAACAGTAATTCGCGAGAATGGTATCAAATGTACTGGATTTATCAAAAAAACCTTCTGGAATGTCGCTAAAGATGATATGCGACAACATTATTTTCTGAAAAACGACGACAAATTCATTGAAATGTCCTTTAAATTACCGGATATTATTGAACATTTATTTGTTTGTCGGGATAACCTCCAAATTAAGGTTTTGAATGGTATTGTATCAAATGATGTGATGATGATGTTAAATGCGGGTGATACCGAAGCGGCGATTAATCGTCTAACGTGTGAGAAGGGTAGCGAGGATAATATTATTACCGTCGTTACACAAACTCTGGAACAAAAGATTTTGGAATATAAGAAGGATTTGGTTGAAAAACAGGCTAAGGAATATTCCTCTGCGAAGGCTAAACAAGAGTCTCTGGAAAAAGTTCAGAAAAAAATCCAGGAAACCCGCGAGAAAATTAAGTCAATTGAGGAACGTATCAAAGGTGTGGAATGTTGTGATATTTGCTTTGATGATATTAATAATCCGGCTGTAACAGGATGTTGTCAGAATGTCTTTTGTTTCTCTTGTTTGGCGATTGCGATTTCTGGTAAAAATATTTGTCCTA
>JACCDX010946704.1_pt1 | contig 39562 bp, 43 predicted proteins | sample 7449681 | NCBI WGS metagenome assembly JACCDX01 (sample SAMN15323450, study PRJNA562643) | freshwater metagenome | isolation source: river surface water | place: USA:Blue River Watershed | collected 2017-08-18
AGCCCCAAAATGATCACGGCAAGGATGGCCAATGAGCGTCCAGAGCGAGCTGAACTCTTTACAGTTTTGATAGGTGTGGACATAAGAGGAGAGTCTAGGCGTCAGGCGCAGGTGTGTCGAAAAGGGTCAAAGCTCCAGCGGGTGGTGTTCGTCCCAAATGGCTCCATCCAAGGGCTGTTGCTACTCGACCGCGAGGGGTTCTCGCCATGAAACCGTTTCGAACGAGGAAGGGTTCGGCTACAGATTCAACGGTTTCGATCTCTTCACCGACGGCGATAGCCAATGTAGAAAGACCTACCGGCCCTCCATTGAACCGTTCAATCAATGCAAGCAGCACCCCGCGATCGAGTCGATCCAGACCCATCTCATCTACCTCATACATCTCGAGAGCGTTGAGTGCATCCTGATGAGTAAGGGAGTTCGAACCGTTGACCTGCGCAAAATCACGTACACGTCTTAGTAAACGGTTAGCGATGCGTGGAGTTCCTCGTGATCGGCCAGCAATCTCAGATATAGCTTTTCTATCTATCTCAAGATGTAACAAGGCGGCGCTTCGTCGAATCACCTCTTCTAGCTCAACGGATTCATAGAAATCAAGGTGCGCTGTAAATCCGAAACGATCTCGCAATGGACTTGGAAGTAAGCCAGCTCTAGTTGTTGCTCCCACCAAAGTAAAACGCGGCAGTTGAAGTGGAATCGCTGTAGCACCTGGACCTTTACCAACAACTACATCTACTCGAAAATCCTCCATCGCCAAGTAGAGAAGCTCTTCGGCAGGCCTTGGAAGTCTATGAATCTCATCAAGGAAAAATATTTCGCCTTCAACCAGTGATGAGAGGATGGCGGCTAAGTCACCGGCATGGGTAATCGCAGGACCACTACTGATTCGAATCGGAGTATCCATTTCACTTGCAAGAATCATCGCCAAAGTAGTTTTACCAAGACCTGGAGGTCCTGAGAGCAGAATGTGATCGGCGGGCGCGCCTCTCTTTTTGGCGGCCTGCAGCAAGACGCTAATTTGGGAGCGCACGCGCTCCTGTCCTATGAACTCATCCAAGCTCTTCGGTCTTAAGGCGTACTCGATTGAGCTGTCATCTTGTGATGAACCAGGTGAGACTAAACGGTCATCACTCATCATCATCTACCACCAGATTGAAGAGCCAGTTTTAGGAGTTGCGATAACTCCATCTTCGAAGCATCGATCCCTTGTGAAGTTACATGGGTAACAACCTGTGAAACAGCGGCGTCGGAGTCCTTTGCTGAGTAACCAAGAGAGATTAATGCGCTCACTAACTGCTCTCTCCAAATAGGTTGATGATGCAAAAGCTCTGAGTGCACAAGGTTACTTGTTTGAACCCTCCCTTTGAGCTCCAAAATCATTCTTGCTGCACCTTTTCGACCAATACCCGGAACCTTTTCGAGTGCAGTGGTGTCTTCCTGTGTAATCGCTAGAGCAAGAAGATCAGGTGTAAGCGCTCCAAGAATAGACAGAGCTACCTTTGGACCAACACCACTTACAGTCTGAACTAATTCAAAGAGATTTCGTGACTCCTCATCGATAAAGCCAAAGAGTGTTAGCGAATCCTCTCGAACAACTAATGAGGTAAAGAGCGAGGCATCTACCCCAACGTTCAATGCGGCGCAGGTTTGATGAGTGACATTGATTGAGAACCCAACTCCCCCGACCTCAATAACCAGCTTGTCGACACCAAGAGATTTAATAACACCACTAATTGTTGAAATCATCTTTTAGCCAACTTTGCGATTCGCGATCTCTCAACCTTTAAAGCCGATTCAATCTTCGCATTTCCGCCTCCGCGCCAAAGGTTGCATATTGCGAGAGCTAGAGCATCGGTAGCATCAACGGGTTTCGGCGCTTCCTTGAGATTAAGAAGTTTGACAACCATCTGAGCAACTTGAACCTTGTTCGCGCGGCCAGACCCTGTAACGGCAGCCTTAACCTCAGAGGGCGTGTGCATGATGACTGGGGTATCTGATTTTGCCGCTACTAGAAGGGCAATTCCGGCAGCTTGTCCGGTTCCCATGACAGTTCGCACATTATGTTGCGAAAAGACGCGCTCTATTGCAATCACATCTGGCTTATGCGCCACTACCCATTTTGTTAACTCCTGCTCAAGCTGCAAAAGTCGGTGCTCTAACGCTGTATCGCTGTCAGTCATGATTACTCCAACGCCGATGAGTTTTATCTTTCCACCGACAGCGCCTTCGATGACACCGACACCACAACGGGTCAATCCAGGATCTACTCCTAGAATGCGCTTTTGTGTCTGGCTCATAACTTCCTAGCCTAGGAGCGTCTTGAAAACTTCTAGGAAAGGCTCGCCATAACTTCATCGGATACATCAAAGTTGCTAAAAACGTTCTGCACATCATCTAGCTCTTCAATGGCATCTATGAGTTCGAAGACCTTCTTCGCCCCTTCAGCATCAAGGGGAATAGTCATCGAAGGCAAAAATGAAGAGTCTGCAGACTCGTAATCAACGCCGGAGCTTTGAAGCGCTGTTCTGGCGGCCACCAAGTCGCTCGCCTCGCAAACAACTTCAAAGGAGTCTCCGAGATCATTTACCTCTTCAGCGCCGGCCTCTAATACAGCTTCAAGAATCTTCTCCTCGGTAACGCCCTCAACCTTAGAAACAATGATGACGCCTTTTCGATTAAATAGGTATGCAACCGAACCCGGATCGGCCATTGAGCCGCCATTTCGTGTAACGGCAACGCGAACCTCAGATGCAGCGCGATTTCTATTATCGGAGAGGCACTCAATCATTATTGCAACACCATTGGGGCCATACCCCTCATACATAATGGTTTGCCAATCGGCGCCGCCTGACTCCAACCCTGCTCCGCGCTTGACCGCGCGTTCAATGTTGTCAGCCGGCATGGAGTTCTTCTTCGCCTTTGCAATTGCATCAAAGAGCGTGGGGTTACCATCGACATCAGGTCCACCGTTTCGAGAAGCTACCTCAATAGCCTTAATCAGTTTCGCGAAGTTTTTTGCGCGACGGCCATCGATTACTGCCTTCTTATGCTTAGTTGTCGCCCATTTGGAATGGCCTGACATGGAACACCTCTATCTTGAAAGAAATTTTGAAAGCTTCTATGAGGCTACTTTATATGGGATTTGCAGATCTGTTCAAAAAAGTATGTGTGCACACGTAAATCCGAGGTCAACTCCGGATGGAAGGATGTCGCAAGAAGGTTGCCCTGCTTTACCGCCACTGGGTATGAACCACCATCTGGAAGCACAACACTTGATAAAACCTCAACATCAGCTCCAAGTGAATCGACCCAAGGGGCTCGGATAAAGACCGCCTCCAAGGTATCTCCGGCAAATTGGATCTTTGATTCAAAGCTATCGATCTGTCTACCAAAAGCGTTTCTTCGAACAACCATGTCAATGCCGCCAAAGGTCTCTTGATCAGGAGCTGGGTTTGAGAGTTTGTCTGCTAATAAAATCATTCCAGCGCAAGATCCGTACACCGGCATTCCAGAGGTAATTCTCTCCTTGATTGGTTCGAATACTCCGAAACTTCTTGCAAGCTTTGCAATCGTTGTTGACTCACCGCCGGGAAGAATAAGTGCATCAACCTCGTCGAGCTCTTCAACACGTCTTACTGAGAGTGCAGCATGTCCGGCGGATTTGATTGCCGCGATATGCTCTCGAAAATCACCTTGTAAGGCTAGTACGCCGATTTTCATAACTTAAAGTGGTTTCATAGCCTAAAGAACGACTACTACCAACCGCGTTCAGCTAAACGGTGTGGTTCTGGGATATCTGCAACGTTGATTCCGACCATTGCTTCGCCTAAGCCACGTGATGCGTCTGTAAGAACCTTTGCATCCTCAAAGAATGTAGTTGCTTTAACACAAGCAGCAGCCCGACGTGCTGGGTCTCCAGATTTAAATATTCCAGAGCCGATGAAAACCCCATCAGCACCCATCTGCATCATCAGCGCGGCATCTGCTGGTGTAGCGATTCCGCCAGCGGTAAACAAAACAACAGGAAGCTTGCCGGTATCGGCAACCTCCTTTACTAGAGCGTAAGGAGCTTGCATCTCTTTTGCTGCGACATAGAGTTCATCTTCGCGAAGGGAGGTAAGGCGTCGAATCTCTCCGCCGATTTGGCGCATGTGTGTCATCGCATTGGATACATCACCTGTTCCTGCTTCACCCTTTGAGCGAATCATGGCCGCTCCTTCATTAATTCTGCGCAGAGCTTCACCAAGGTTTGTGGCACCACAAACAAATGGAACCTTGAAATTCCATTTATCAATATGGTTTTTATAATCGGTTGGGGTAAGTACCTCAGACTCGTCGATGTAGTCAACGCCGAGGCTTTCAATTATCTGTGCTTCGACAAAGTGACCGATACGCACCTTTGCCATTACAGGAATGGAAACCACAGCCTTAATCTTTTCGATCATGTCTGGATCTGACATGCGGGCAACGCCGCCTTGGGCACGTATATCTGCAGGTACGCGCTCGAGCGCCATGACAGCTACTGCACCAGCATCTTCGGCAATCTTGGCTTGCTCAGCGTTAACGACATCCATGATGACGCCGCCCTTGAGCATCTCTGCCATGCCGCGCTTAACTCGCGCGGTACCGGTTGCTTCAGACATTTACTACCCCTTTGAACTTAGTGAATCTATTGAGCCTATCGATACTGTGTAAGGAGGCTAATACTACTTTGAAGAGGTCGGACTCGCATCTGCAGTAACAGGCGTGAAAATAGGTTGCTTATCTGTTAACGCTATCCAAATCTGTCCCGGGGCAAAGGGGATTTCATTTCCTTCGAGGTCCATCCATGTGGTGCCATCCAACGGTGTTGGACGCGTCCATTTCGCAGCAAGATACTTGCCATCGCGAAGAATGTAACCCGTACCAGAACCTACGGTTTCCGAAAACGGTGTTACTCCCCCGAACTTATCGCCGTATATTGATGGAAGTATTCTGACAATTTGTATGACAAAGGTTGTTGGTCCCAGATGCAGGCCATCGGCGGAGAGATCTGCTGTATCCCTTGTATACAAAAGCCAGCGCTTTTCAATCTCTGACCATTGCACTGTGTAGCTACTTGCTGGCCAACTAACTTTAGCCTGCGATATCGCTGTGCCGGTCTCAAACTTCTCACTAAAACTCCAGCCAATACTTTTGGAGATATCGACCTGCGCACCATCATCTACAAGTTTGCGCATCAGTAAATCTGCACGCAAAATCATGGCAACCGGAGAGCGACGGTTTGGGTCTGTGTTGTAGATAGTTGGTGACTGCCTCTGTGCTCCCATATCTTGGAGGTTTGCTGCCGCAATTACAGGTAGCAGTTTTTGTTGCGCACCGCTATAGGCAAATGCGATATGACCATACTGCGCCAAAATATCAATGTCGGAGATTCTTGCACTTCTAACCGGTCCAACTCTCGTTGGAATCTTTGAAGAGAAAATCGCTGCAAGCCTTGTTAACCCACCCTCTACCTGTTCGATATAGACAAGATCGGCATCTTCAAGTCCAACTTGAGGATGTGCGGCTTGAGTATCATCAACCTTTACCGCAAGCACGGGCCCATCTACCCCTTCGCGACCACTAATAGAGTTTCTTATTGGTTCAGGTGATCCAATTATTGGAATCGAACTTGGAATTGAAGCGCAACTAGCTACCACTATGGAGATAGAGATCGCTCCAACGAATCTGCTAAATAACTTTCTAGAGGACATCTGCTTCAAACTCGTATGTAACGGGCAATGGAGCTCTACCAGCTAATCGGAAAACTCTAAAAACAAACTTCTTACGAACGGATTGAGTCCGATTTACAGCATCAACATGCAAAGCTATAGCAACACGAATCTTGTCAGTTAGCTCGGAGAGCTCACGCATTAAATCCTTTTCAATAAAAGCCGTCGACGATATTTCATCATGTAACAAAAGTCCTAGCGCGCCAGATAATCCACTCTCAGCCATAGAGCGGTCTTGAACGTTGGCCTCTCTTGCCTGGTGTGCTGCGGCTGTCAGAATAAGTGAGGTCGCCGGATCAGAAATCGTGCTGCGAGCGATTTCGAGTGCAACCGCTGCTCGTCTCTGCAAGAGACCATCTAAGTTAGCCCAACTCGTCTCAACACGATGATGGAGACGATCTAAACGTGTTGCGCTGTGAGATAGGTACCAGAGGGAAAGTAAAAATAGAAGAAGTACTAATAGCAAATCCTTCACTGATTCCCCCATTCAGTAGTTGAAAACCTATTCCATGCCCTGTTCTCTGAGGCTAACCGAACGGTAGCCCCTCCCACCATTGACATCTCGTAAACAGAGAAGATCTCTTCAGCAACAACATCCCAATCAAATCTTTGTGCATGGGTCCTACCTTTAGCCGCTAACGCCTTTCTCTTGTCCGGTTCGCGAAGTAGATCAATGACAATCTTGGCAAGCTCTTGAGGATTTTCAGTTGGGAAAAGTGCGCCGAACTCTCCATGCCCAAGCAGCGAATCAAAGGCGGGAATATCACTTGCCACGACGGCGCTACCTCCAGCTAGGGCTTCAGCAAGAATAATTCCGAAGGATTCGCCACCTGTATTCGGTGCAACGTAGAGCGCGATAGATGCCATCAGATCTGCTTTCTCCTTTTCGGAGATCCTTCCTAAAAACTCAAAGCGGTGGCGTAACTGCATGTCGATATTTTCCAGAACTTTCTCACTATCTCCTGGCCCTGCGACGAGGACGCGAACATCTGGTGCAAAGCGAGCGATAATAGGCAGAGCATCCAGAAGTATCTGCAAACCTTTTCTAGGTTCCTCAAACCTACCGATAAAGCCGATTGTGTTTCCGCTCCATTTTTCAACACGCTCTCCGTGAGCGAATCTTTTTGCGTAAATGCCGTTTGGTATAACAACCGCATCAGTATCTAAGTGCTCCGTGAGAGTTGATCTAGCCGCCTCGCTGACAGCGATCCGAGCGGAGAGCTTTTCTATGAGCGGCTCCAATATCGGTCCAATTGCGTAGATAACTTTCTGCTTCTTTGCAGCGGCATGAAAGGTTCCAACCATCGGTCCCTCGGCCGCCCAACATGCAAGGAGTGAGATTGATGGGATTGCTGGTTCGTGAAGATGAAGCAGATCAAAGCTGCCCGAAGAGATCCAGGATCTAACTCGAGCAAAAGCAATTGGCCCAAAGAGAACTCGAGCCACAGCTCCGTTATACGGAATGGAGATTGGTTTTCCTGCACTCACAACATAATCTGGAACGCTGTCTTCATCTATCACCGGCGCAAGAACAGACACATAATGTCCCTTGGCAATCAGATACTCCGTTAAGTCGCGAATATGATTTTGTACGCCACCAGGTGTATCCCACCCATATGGACAAACAATCCCGATGCGCAGTGCTTGAGTAATCACGCAACACGCTCCTTGAAACCTTCATCGATCCAAATTCGTTGCAACATGTGCCAATCTTCAGGGTGCGATGCGATACCCGATGCAAAACTGTCAGCGCAGCGTTGAACGATTTGAGAAATATCATACTTTTCGTCATTGGATCTCGAAATCTCGATCTTCTCAAAGTTTATGTGGATCCCAGCTTCTGTGTAGAAAACAAAGGCGGTGATAAGAGGAAGACCGGTTCGCAGAGCAAGTACAGCCGGTCCCGCTGGCATACGTGCGGTATGTCCAAAGAAGTTCACATCCACTCCACTTTGAGACAGGTCTCTATCGGCAACCAACGCAATCAATCTCTTTTCTCGAGCCCTCTGCATCAACGTTCCCATAGAACGAGAATCAAGTGCGATTACCTCCATACCAATGGCTTCACGGTACTTGAGGAACTTTCTAAATAGCGCCTCTGGTTTTAACCGCTCTGCCACCGTAACGAGTGGAAAGCCTTTGCTGCAAAAGTATGAACCTGCATGATCCCAGTTGCCCGCATGAGGTAGGGCAACAATTACTCCTTCACCACGCAACATAGGACCAGTTAAGAACTCTTCATTTGTACATGTGACCGTTGACAGCACTCTCTTAGCACTCCAATCCGGAGATCGAAAAGTGTCACACCAGTAGCGCATGTACGATTTCATTGCTTTCTCTAACAGCGGTTCGATGATATTTGATTCGGAGCTGTTCTTGACGCGGGTCAAATTCTTACGAAGCCGTTGAACGCTCTTGCCGTTTCTAGATCGAGTAAAATTGCCAATGGCAAAGAAGAGTTTGTATGCAAGGTTTTCGGGTAACCAACGGACCAATCGCCAGCCAACAAAATAGGCTCTTGCCGAGAGGAAGTCCTTCACCGCTCTAGCGTCCCTTTTCTAACTACAATGAGACGTTGCGAAACTGTAATCAGGCCAAGGATGGCCAAAAGCCAAAAGCCAGTAGCTAGCGCATACGGAACTGACAAACCTTCCAGTCCTATACATGTCAATGCAATCACAAGTCTCTCGGTGCGCTCAGCCACACCGACGGAACATTCAATACCCAAACTTTCAGCCTTTGCTCGGATATAGGAGATGAGAAAGCCAGAAACTAATGCGACCAGTGCAACAGGTATCAACTCATCCTGAGTCTTCAATAAGTACAAAAGAACTCCAGAAACAATCGCCGCATCGGCGATGCGATCTAGAGTTGAGTCTAGGAACCCTCCCCAGCTGCTTGCTCCCTGTTGTGAAATGCGAGCCATCGCGCCATCAAAGAGGTCGCTCAAGCAAAAGAAAGAGATAACCAAACATCCAACAAAGAGATCACCTCGTGGCAGAAAGTACAGGGCGCTAACAATTAAAGCGCTAGCGCCAGCAAAGGTCACACCATTTGCAGTGGCGCCCATTCTAAGTAAACCCTTTGCAACTGGATTAATTGCTCGGGTTACGGCGGGCTTAAGTGAGGTACTTATCATCAGGCACATCGTATTCTTTCCCCGTGCCCACATCTGCAGATTCATCGCCTAGAACGCCGATAGTTATCGAGGTCTTCGGGCATGTAAGCGCACAGCCAGGAGCTGTTGCCAAGAGGTTCGGTGCTCACTTTCCAGGGAAGGCCGAATCAACCTGTGACTTGGCAATCTTTGCGATCAACCCTGCCGCAGGAATCGACTCAGAAACGATCGAAGCCTGGCAAGGGCTGAGTGCGTTTCAAGTTCCCAGATTGGTTGTTGTTACATCACTGGAAGGCTCTGAGGCTGATTTTGATGATGCCGTTCTCATAGGCAATCGAGTCTTTGATCAACTCATTACTCCCTATCTAGTTCTGCATTCAGAGTCCGGTTCGCCTGTTGCATTGATTTCATTGGAAACTCAGCAAATTTTAGATTTCACCACTAATCCCCCACAGAATATTCCGAGTGATCTAGAACATCAGGATTTGATCAGCGATTTTAGAGATGAGTACCTTGAGATGATAGAAAGTTCAGGTGAAGGAGCCTTTGAAGCGGGTCTACTCTTCCCTGCGATTCCTTTGATTCTTGAAAATAACTTAGGCGTCGAGATTATTGAACGTTATATCGCACGAATCGCAGAATCACCAGGCGTTAGCTAACTCCGAACGCGTTGTCTGCAAAAGTGCCGGCATAGTTTTAGTCTTGCCAATGATTGGCATAAAGTTTGCATCCCCTGACCAGCGCGGAACTACATGCTGATGAATATGGTCAGCTACGCCCGCACCTGCCACTGAACCTTGGTTCATGCCAAGGTTGAATCCCGCTGGATTAGCAACCTTTCGAAGGACTTTCATCGCGTGCGAAGACAGAAACGAGATTTCATTACGTTCTTCATCGCTGAGTTGCGTCAAATCAGCGACATGTCTGTAAGCACAGATAAGTAGATGACCAGCGTTGTATGGATAGAGATTCATGACAACGTAAGCGCTCTTGCCTCGCGCAACAATCAAGCCATCCTCATCGCTTAACTTTGGAATACTGCAGAAAGGGCATGGAGTTTCATCCCCATTTAACGGGCGATTCTCACCCTTTAAGTACTCCATGCGGTGAGGTGCCCAAAGTCTTTGCCAGCTATCAGGCATTCCCGCTCCACCATCCATGCTCATGATCTATACCTGGGCGCGGGTTTTGATCGCGGTCGCAATCTCAGAGATAGCGTCTGCAACTGAGATGCCATTCTTCTGTTCACCGTTACGGTAACGAATAGAGACCGCATTCGCCTTGGCATCCTCTTCACCGGCAATAATCATGAAGGGCACCTTTTGCATTTGCGCGTTACGAATCTTCTTCTGCATGCGATCATCGGATGCGTCTAACTCAACCCGGATGCCTGCAGACTTAAACTGCTTCAATACTTCGGAGAGGTAATCCGCAAAGGCTTCTGCTACAGGAATTCCAACAGCCTGTACAGGGGCTAACCATGGTGGAAACGCACCTGAGTAATGCTCAGTTAAGACTCCAAAGAACCTCTCTATCGAACCGAAGAGAGCTCGGTGAATCATGACAGGGCGTTTTCTTGAACCATCTGTAGCTGAGTACTCAAGTTCAAATCGCTGTGGGAGTTGGAAGTCAACCTGGATAGTAGACATTTGCCATGTACGGCCGATTGCATCTTTGGCCTGCACAGAAATCTTTGGGCCATAAAAAGCCGCACCACCCTCATCAAGTACTAGTTCAAGGTTTTGCGCCAATGCAGCTTTGCGCAACGCCTCCGTTGCTTCATTCCAATCAGAGTCTTCACCGACAGATTTCTCAGGGTTACGGGTTGAGAGTTCGAGATAAAAATCTTCTAGCCCGTAATCGCGCAAGAGATTGAGTACGAAAGTTAATAATGAGTCCAACTCTGCGGGCATCTGCTCCTTGGTGCAGTAAATATGTGCATCATCCTGCGTAAAACCACGGGCACGAGTAATGCCATGCAAGACCCCTGACTTTTCATACCTATACACAGTTCCGAACTCAAAGAGTCGCAGAGGAAGTTCACGATAAGAGCGACCACGTGATTGGAATATCAAGTTGTGGAACGGGCAGTTCATAGGCTTCATGTAGTACTGCTGCCCTGCACGCTTAATGGTTCCATCGGGATGGTGTTCTTCATCCAAGATCATGGGTGGATACATACCCTCTGAGTACCAATCCAAGTGCCCTGATTTTTGAAAGAGCGCAGCTTTGGTTAGATGTGGCGAGTAAACGAACTCGTATCCTTCTTCTTCATGTCGAATACGTGAGTAATCCTCCATCGCACGACGGACGATTCCTCCCTTGGGATGAAAGACCGCCAAACCTGATCCGATCTCTTCTGGAAAAGAGAACAGGTCTAACTCGGTTCCTAATCTTCTGTGATCTCTCTTCTCGGCTTCAGCTAAAAGTTCAAGGTATGCGTTGAGTTCATCTTGAGAAGGCCAAGCTGTTCCGTAGATTCGCTGCAACATTGGATTCTTTTCTGAACCCCTCCAATACGCGGCTGCAGAACGCATCAGTTTAAAGGCCGGAATGTGCTTGGTTGAAGGAAGGTGTGGTCCTCGACAGAGATCGGACCAGACCGGTTGACCATCGCGACCTAAGTTGTCATAGATCGTTAGCTCTGTTCCACCAACTTCGACGCTGGCCTCATCCCCTGCGCCTGATTTGATCCGAATAAGTTCGCACTTATACGGCTCGTGCGCAAGCTCCTTAAGCGCATCCTTTTCCGTTGTTACGCGTCGCTTGAATCTCTGACCCTCTTTAACAATCTTGCGCATAGCGCTTTCAATCTTGTCTAAGTCCTCAGGGTTGAATGGACGTTGCGGATCAAAGTCGTAATAGAAACCATCAGTTATCGGTGGACCGATTCCCAATCTAGTTTGATCAAAACTCTGCTGTACCGCTTGCGCCATAACGTGCGCTGTTGAGTGTCGCAGAACCGCTAGACCCTCTGGTGAGGAGATTGCTACGCCTTCAACCTCATCTCCTTCAACTAAATCGGTCCAGAGATCACGTAGGACTCCATTGATCTTGCAGACGACAATCTCTTTCGACTCGGCGAAGATCTGAGTTGGCTTGGTCTGCGCATCTACTCTTTGCGCCAAACCATCAACTTTAATTGCGATCTCGGACATGTTGCTTAGCCTACCGAACTGAGTTCGTAATTTGCCCTGATTTGCGCGCTCATCGCGTGCGCTATCTGCGTATTTACTAGCACCCTGCCATTGATTGAACGCACCGGCTGTGCCACCTTCAAACTTGAGACAAGAATCGCCTGCTGCACATCTTTGAGCTGGGAGTAAGTGATTGCACGGACAGCAACCCCGCATCGCTCTATGGAAACCGCCCTCACAACTCCCGGCAGTATCCCTACTCCTATCGGAGGAGTCACCCAGACCTCATCAATTTGGAAAAGTATGTTTGAGACCGAGGATTCGAGAATCATTTCTGTACGTGGATCCCACAAAATTAAATCATCGGCTCCCTGTTCCTGTGCGCTCTCAAGAAGTTGAAGCCTTTGGGTATATGGATACATTTTATGCTGCATGCCTCTTTCAGAGAACTCACAAGAAATCAAATCAGCCTCTTCAAGTAACTCTTCATATGGTGCGTGGGAAGCGGCAAAGAAATCATCAGCAAAGTGCAACCTTAATCTGCCATTTATTTGAGGCTGTGATTCCAGAAGTTGAGCTACCGCGTTTCGAATCAGATTTTCAGCTGGCAGCTTGATTCCTAGAACTATCGATGAGTTTAATGCGCGACGCATATGTCGATTGAACTCATAGACCTTTCCCGAACTTGTCCTTAAAGTTTCGAAGAGTCCTGTGCCAGTTGGCCAGAGGTTCTCAAAGCCGCTAACGCTCTCTTCGATAAGTTCGCTGTTGCGCCAAATCTTCATGAGAGTACGCCTCCTGCTATGGAGAGGAGTTTCATCGCTTTGAGCTCAGTCTCTTCCCATTCGGAGTTTGCATCACTTTGCCATGTAATTCCCGCACCGGTACCAAAGCGAAGTACGTTATCCGTCTCTTTCCAAAAAGTTCTTATCGCAACTGAGAGCACGGAAGAATCACCTTGAATCCACCCCAGCGCACCGCAGTATGGGCCGCGAGCACCTTTTTCATGCTTTGAAATGCTTTTGAGTGCTGAATGTTTTGGCGCTCCGCTTACAGATCCTGGAGGTAACAGTGCTTCAAGAATTTGTGCCCAGGAGGTTCCCGGCTTTAAGTCACCGATGACATCTGAAACAAGGTGCCTAATTCCAGGATGATCTTCACTTCGCAGCAGGTGTTCTACCTCAATGCTTCCTGGGGAACATATCTGTCCTAGATCGTTGCGCATCAAATCTACGATCATGATGTTCTCAGCTTGATCTTTCTGACTAAAACCTTCTTCATTAAGTGTTTGAGTACCTTTTATTGGTGAACTCTTTACTCGATTTCCTAAACGGGAAATAAAGAGCTCAGGAGATGCTGAGGCGACTTCTAAAGTGGGTAGTTTCAAATAACTTGCAAAGGGAGCTGGGTTTGCGCGCAGGAGCTCTTTGAAGAGAGAGTTCAATCCTTGAACGACACCACCGGTACTCAAAATTCGACAAGCGTTCACTTGATAAATCAAGCCTTCGAAAATCTCCTGTTGAGCAGATTTAACATATTCGATGTACTCCAAACGATTGAGAGTCGACCTCCATCGGCTTTCTATCGGTGTCCAACTAGGTGCGGTGAACTCCTCATCAACTACTTTGTCGAAACGTGCAAAGGTAAATCCCCCTTCAAAGGTTGTAGAGATCGCCCAGAAGTTTCCGTCATCTAAAACCGCTGGGTCTTTGGAAATTTCGACCAACTTTGTCGCATGCTTACCACCCATCCAGAATTCATAGGGGGCATCGCTCAGATTCAAATCCACGCGGTAACGCTACGGTGAAAATGATGCCTTTGGCGCATTAGCCCTGGCTGCGCTAGATTTGCCCCTGCACAAAATGCGGACGTAGCGCAGCTGGTAGCGCGGAACCTTGCCAAGGTTCAGGTCGCGGGTTCGAACCCCGTCGTCCGCTCGGATTAACCGCCGCTTAGAATTAATTTTCGGGTGGCGGTTTGTCTATGGTGGAATGGCCGAGAGGCGAGGCAAGGGACTGCAAATCCCTCTACACGGGTTCAAATCCCGTTTCCACCTCAAAGTAGAGATAGAACAGATGGTAGAAATAGTTCGAGTTTGTACGATTCATAATTCTCAACGAGGAGAGCAATGAGCGAAGATCTTTCAAAGCGACCTTGGGGCCGTTATGAGATTTTGCAGGAGTCACAGAGCTACAAGGTTAAAACTATCTGGGTCGACCCAGGTAAGAGATTTTCTCTTCAGCGCCACACCAAACGTGCCGAGCACTGGCTTATTGTTCAAGGTAAGGCTCTTATGACACTCAATGATGCAGAGTTTGAAATGGGCCCTGGTGATTCGATCGATATCGAAATTGGAGATGCGCACAGGCTGGCCAATATTGGAGATGAAGATGTCATCTTCGTTGAGGTTCAGACGGGTACCTACTTCGGAGAGGATGACATTGAGCGCTTGCAGGATGATTTCGGGCGCTAAAGCGGCTGCGATATAGTTGCGCTACAACTTAATTAATACCTTGGACGATTGGCTCAGCGGTAGAGCACCACATTGACATTGTGGGGGTCACTGGTTCGATCCCAGTATCGTCCACTCAACACATCTAGTAGATTCTCATCTCATGGAATCACGAGTATCAAAAAGACTCGACTTTATAGATCTCTTGCGGGTAGTAGCTCTGGGATCTGTAATCGCATTTCACTATCTCTACAGTGCAATTTCTCGAGGTCGGACACCAAACGTTTCAGAGTCCCCCGTAATGGGTTGGGCACAGTATGGCTACCTGGGTGTTGAACTCTTCTTCATGATTACAGGCTTTGTCATGATTGCTTCCACGCAAGGAATTTCTGTGAGTATTTTTCTTCGGAAGCGTTTCTTGCGGCTGTATCCGCTGTATTGGATTGCATTAATTATTATCTTTTTCGTTTCTCAGTTCGGCATTTGGAATCGCCCAGGTTTAAAGGCACAGGATCTTTATCACGCATTAACCATGGCACCTACAGCATTTAGTCATCCTTGGCTTGATCCTGCACACTGGTTCCTAGCAAGACTCTTACAGTTCTACGTATTTATCTTCATCGTTTTACTTCTGCGCTTAGGGCGCTTCTTGCCTCACATCTTTGTATGGTGGTCACTCATTGGTTTGGTGTGGAACGCCTTCGAGATAGATCACTTTGAAATTTGGTACTTCAACGGCTTCTTCGCCCTGATAGCTGGCGGAGCAATTATTTACTCAATAGGTAAATGGGGCCTCAATCAATTTAGAGTTGTTGGTCTGCTTTCCTCTTATCTATGGGCGCTGTCGTCTCGAGTGGAACTTGTGCCCTGGCTAGATGCAAACCGCGGACCAGATCACTCTGCACTGATAATTGGCCTCGTTGTTACCGTCATGTATCTCTTAATGCTTTGCGTCTTAAACAAAGACGTTGCAAGAATACGAATAAAAGGCATAGGGACAGCGGCCGCAATCACCTATCCCCTTTACTTGATTCATGATCGAATCGGCAACTTAGCTATTGCCCGATATGGAACTCCATCGAATCAGTACTTTCTATACTTCATAATCATTGCGGTTTTGATCCTGCTTGCCTACGGCATGCTTAAACTTGAGGCAAAAATCATGTCCCTTTTCCAAAGAGAGGGTAACTAACCAATGCTCAGCTTTGCTGTACTTGCCGGCTTACTCACCATGCTTCCAGGTCTGGACACGGTGCAGGTTCTGCGATCTGCAACCGTTGGCGGACGTAGAGCTGCATATCGAACACTCTTTGGAATCATCGCTGGCGTTTTTGTCCTGGGCTTGGCGGCGGCCACTGGGATAAGCGCTGTAATTCTTGCATCAGATCAGGCTTACCAAGTTCTCAAAATACTTGGCGGAACATACCTCATCTACCTAGGTGTGAGTATGGCCATCCAATCACGTCGTGTTGCCAATACTCCGAAAGAGGCGGCTAGTGAAATCTACAGTCATTTCTGGAAAACCTTCTCTAAAGCTTTCATTATCACAGTAACAAATCCAAAAGGTTTAGCTTTCTATATTGCAGTAATGCCAGCCTTTTTACCGGAGGATATGAATATTGTTATTGGTTCCTTAATCCTTGCAGCGATACATAGCTTTGAAGTATTGATTTGGTTTAGTTTACTGATTTGGAGCACTCATAGAGCTAGAACTCTGATAGAAAAGCCTCAGATGAAATTTACCATGGAGTTGATTTCAGCTATGGCGATGCTTTTTTTTGGATTTACCTTTATTTTCGGCCGTTAGTTATTGTCAGATATTAGAAATCGCAATAGGATAAATCCATGTCGACAACTAAGAAGCCATTAAAGGATTTAGACCGTAAACTAGCCAAGATTCATGCTGGCAAGTACAAGCCAACAGATTTCATCATCGCAGATGCTAAAGATGCCGATATGGCCTTTGGCGTGATGGCCCCAGCACCATATCTGGGTAAGACTTGGGGGGCTTCTGGTCCTGGCGTTTATAGAACTCGTCAAGAGTATTTAGGTCATATGCAGACACTCATTAATCAGGGTCAGTTAGACATCATGCTTACCTCTGCTTCAAATGGCGAACAGTTAGCCAAGAAGTCGGGCAACTTTAAGAAGGTAACTTTAGCTGTTCGCGGAAACGACGCTACAGATATTTGGAACCCTCGTGGAACCAACTATCCAACCTACAAATCTATTCCTTTCCAAAGCGTTAACTTGAAGAGAATCAAGAAGTTCTGTGATCTTGTTCTTTATTCATTAACCTTCAATAACGACCTCGAAACAGATCTTAAAACTTTGCAGGCGTACAAGGAGTTCCGAATGGAGGCCGCTGACCTGGGTGTCCGCCACTTCATGGAGGTTTTCAATCCGAACACTCCAGTTGGCATGAAGAAGAGTGATGAGCCAAGCATGGTTAACGATCACATTATTCGCACGCTCGCAGGTGTTACCGAGGCTGAGCGTCCAGTCTTCCTAAAGATTGCATACAACGGGGGCAAGCATCTTCGTGAGTTGGTAGAGCACGACTCATCAACAGTTGTTGGACTTCTAGGTGGATCTGCAGGTACTACTCGCGACACCTTTGAGCTTCTACATCGTGGAGAACAAGCTGGAGCACGTGTTGCACTCTTTGGTCGCAAAATTCAGCGGGCTGAATCACAGACCGACATTGTTCGCTTAATGCGACCTGTCATCGAAGGAAAAATCACGCCTGTTCAAGCTGTTGAGGATTACCACTCCGCATTGGCTAAGTTAAAGATCACTCCTACGCGTACATTGAAGTCCGATCTGCAAATCACAGATCCTGCCCTTCTCGGAGAGTAAGTGCGTAGCGGGGTTCTTTGCGTAGGAACAATTACGGTTGACCACGCAAAGAAGATTGAGCATCTGCCAGAGTTAGAAACCCTTGTCATAATCGATGAGGTTTCAAGTAGCACGGGTGGCCCGGGTCTAAATATCGCCTTCGATCTGAAGCAGCTAGATCCCAGCCTTTCTGTTGAAGCTATCGGATGTCTGGGTAGTGACACCGATGGAGAGTTCATTCTCGAGCAAACAAAAGCCTTTGGTCTAGTCAATGATCGGATGCAGCGCTCTGACTCGAAGTTAACCGGCTTCACCGACGCTCTGACCTTAAAAGCCAACGGCAAGAGAACGTTTCTTTTCCATACTGGTTCTAATGATGAACTAAGTTTTGACTCCATTGATATTGATCTGCATCATCCTAAGATTCTTCATATCGGTGCCCCTGGCATCCACGCCCAAATGGACTCTGCAGATGCGCAAGGTGAATCAGGTTGGGTACGAGTTCTAAAGCGTGCCCGAGATCTAGGAATCGAAACTAACCTTGAGATGATCCACTTAGATGCTGAAATGGAAAAGGCGTTAGTTCTACCCTGCTTACCTTTCCTCTCATCAATAGTTATCAATGAGTCTGAAGGAGGCGCACTCGTTGATATCCCAATAAAGGTAGATGGCGCTGATGCCGAGGTCGATTGGATAACCTTGGAATCAATCGCAAGAAAACTCATCTCCCTCGGTGTTTCTCGGCTAGCCGTAATTCATACCCCCGCTGGTTCAGTGGCTGCAGACTCGAGTGGAAATACGTGGAGACAGGGATCGGTAAAGGTTCCGAGTTCACAGATAAAGGGCACTACTGGAGCAGGCGATGCATTTGCTTCCGGTGTTATCTATGGACTTCATGAGTCTTGGCCTGTTGCCGACTGTCTCGAACTTGGCGTTGCAACAGCTGCGCAAAATATTCAATCTGTAAAGACTGCCGCCGATATCGCTTCATTCACCCAGTGCTTAACCTCTGCTCGAAGCCTTGGATATCGAGATTCAACAAAGTAAGTTGTCAGCGCCTCTGACTAGACTTTGCTTTACATGAATCACACATCACTTTTTGACACTACCTTCGTCGTTCTCGATCTCGAGACTTCGGGTGGCTCCCCCGGCGCAGGAGCAGGAATCACTGAGATCGGGGCTGTAAAGATCCGTGGCGGTCAAACAATCTCTGAGTTTTCAACGTTCGTAAACCCTGAGAGTCAGATCCCTTTCTTCATCACTGAGCTAACCGGCATCACCGATGAAATGGTCGCGACAGCGCCAAAGATTGAACAACTGATTCCCTCCTTGTTTGAATTCATCGGCTCGCATGAGGAGACTGTAATCGTGGCTCACAACGCATCCTTTGATTTAAGTTTCCTTAAAGCTAGCGCTAAGAAGTTCGATTTCGAATGGCCGCAGTACTTAATCCTCGATACGGTCAAGCACGCGCGTCACGTCTTTGCTAAGGATGAGGTAGGCAACTACAAACTTGGCACTCTGACCGCCTTCTTGGAGACAAAATCAACACCATCACACCGTGCATTAGATGATGCTCGCGCTACGGTGGAGCTACTCCATGCAATTATCGAGAGGTTCGGGGACCTTGGAGTTCACACTCTCGGCGAGCTTCTCAACTTCAAGCGAAAAAGGTAGCTACCTCTTTGAAATCTCCTGGGTTAACTCAGCCCACTTGCGCAATAGATCGCGGGTAGCCCCAGAGTCCACCGCCTTGGTTGCCCTTGTTAATCCACTCTGTAAGCGTTGATGTAAATCTAAGTGGTGCTCATTCTCATACGCCGCAATCGCCGCAGCAGCGTTAAGCAAAACCGCATCACGAGGAGCGCCGAGTTCTCCATCAAAGATTGCTCTGGTTACAGCTGCATTGAAATGTGAATCCCCACCAACAAGGGCTGAGATAGGTGCGTTTGCTAAGCCGAAATCCTTTGCATCGATTCGATCACTTGTTATCTCCCCATTACCGATCGTAAGGACGGAGGTTGCGCCATCAAGTGTTATCTCATCGAGTCCATCATCTCCTCGGAAGACAAAGCCATCCACTCCCCGATCACTTAACACTTGTGCCATGACTAGGTGCATACGATCATTTGCAACGCCAATCGCCGCAGCCTTGGGTCTGGCTGGATTAGCCAAAGGACCCAAGATATTGAAGACGGTTGGAACACCCAGCTCTTTTCGAGCAGGTGCAGCGAATCTCATAGCTGGGTGAAAGTTCGGTGCAAAACAAAACCCTATTCCAAGCTTTTCAAAACTTTCCTGTACTCCCTTGCCATCTAAAGTGATCGCAACTCCTAAAGCTTCGAGTAGATCGGCTGCACCTGATTTGGATGAGGCGGCTCTATTGCCGTGTTTAACAACCTTGGCCCCAGCTGATGCAGCGATAATCGCTGCAGTAGTTGAGATATTGATTGTGTGAGCACCATCGCCTCCTGTGCCAACGGTGTCTACGGCTCGTTCGGTAATGGTGATCGGCGCGCTGTGTCTATACATCTCTGCAACAAGTGCGCCTACCTCTTCTGCGCTCTCACCCTTTTCCTTTAAAGCAAGGAGGAAGGTTTTGATACTCTCGATTTGTGCGTTACCTTCAAGAATTTCACGCATAACCACCTGTGCCTGCGAAGGCTCAAGATCAAGACCGGTGTTGAGTCTTTCAATATAGGCATCCCAGGTCATAAAGAACCTTTGATACTTAAGAGGTAGCTAACGCTGATGTTCGCAGTAGGTCGGCTACGGTACTTGCTAAGGTAAATGGATCCACGGGATGAGAGATGCTTGCCTCTGCGCGCGACCATGCTGCTAACCATGCATCTTGGGGTCTTCCGGTAATGAGTAAAACAGGCGGGCAGTTAAAGACCTCATCCTTGAGCTGACGGGCGATGCCCATCCCGCCTTCGGGTACAGCTTCACCATCTAGAATGAAGAGATCGGCTTTGAACTTTCCATCGACACCATTGCGTTCAATGTATTGGCGAAGGGCAGCCCCTGTCGCAAACTCAATAACCTCATGCTCCCCTAGGTCGTTTGCAACCTTTTTTCCAAGCGCCGAGATGATGGCTTGGCGAACAGAGGAGTCATCGGAGTACAGGATGATCTGGCTCTTACGGGGGCTGGACATGGGCGCCAGTCTAATCAAAGCTTTATCAAAATCGAACCTGACTAGGTGCTCTCTCAGTGGCTTTTCAAGTGACCCGTTTCACCTGCTTCAGTGAGGAAAAGGCCCACGAAGAGCGCTCCAGGAATAGGCTCCCGAGCCTCTTTTCGGGAATACTTGCCCGCATGACCAGCACAACCTTGGGCGCACCCCACAAGATAACCAGGCCGAATCTGGTCGCGGTAGGAACCATTGTTTGGCTATCCAGCGAGTTGATGTTCTTTGCAGCATTGTTTGCAATGTATTTCACAATTCGAGCCGTACAAGGTCCATCTGTTTGGTTTATGTCTACAGAGATGCTTAACATTCCATTTGCGGCATTCAATACAACAATCTTGGTGCTCTCATCGGTAACGTGCCAGTTCGGTGTTTTTGCCGCAGAGCGTTTTCAGGCAAAGCGAACCGGTTCGCTTTTAAATATCAGACTTTGGGGAATGCGTGAATGGTTCTCGCTTACATTTCTTATGGGTGCATTCTTTATTTCGGGCCAAATTTATGAGTACGCAGAACTAACTCGCGAAGGTTTAACCCTTGCCTCAAACGCCTATGGTTCGGTCTTCTACATCACTACAGGTTTCCACGGTTTGCACGTTACGGGCGGACTCATCGCCTTCCTCATCGTCATGATTCGTGTCTCCAAAGCTCGCCGATTTACACATCAGCAAGCCACTACGGCAATCGTCGTTTCCTACTACTGGCACTTCGTGGACGTTGTTTGGATCGCGTTGTTTTCTGCTATTTATTTGATTAAGTGAAAGGAAGAATGTGAAGCGCATATCTCGTTTTCGTCGTCATAAGGCGGCAGGTCCACTTCTTCTAATTTTTGCACTTTTTGGAATTGGCACAACATTTTCAGTTGCAGATGCAAGCACATCTACTCCCATGACAGCTGAGGCTCGAACTGCAGCGATCGAAGAAGGTCGACAGTTATTTCTTAAAGGCTGCTCTTCCTGTCACGGTTTAAATGCAGAAGGAGCAGCGATTGCGCCATCACTTATTGGCGTTGGCGCAGCTTCCGTTGACTTTCAGGTAGCAACCGGCCGCATGCCAATGGCTGATATGAGCACACAAGCTATGAGAAAGACCCCTGTCTACAACGAGGAGCAGGTACAAGCCCTTGCTCTGTATATCGCATCCCTTGCACCAGGTCCTGAGATTCCAGCTGAGAGCAAACTCAACTATGAAAGAGATGGCAGCACTGCAGAGGGTGGCGAATTATTTAGAACTAACTGCGCTATGTGCCATAACTTTGCCGGACAAGGTGGGGCGCTCACACAGGGCAAGTACGCACCGACTGTAATGGGAGTAACTCCTCGTCATATTTATGAAGCGATGATTACCGGACCGCAGTCCATGCCGGTTTTTTCAGATAAGACGATTACCCCTGAAGAGAAGCTTTCTATTATCAAATGGATCAAAGCTGCTGAAGCGGAGCCGCAGCTTGGTGGTGCAGCTCTTGGAAGAGTTGGTCCCGTAACTGAAGGATTACTTGTTTGGACGTTAGGACTGGGACTGCTCGTTGGTGTTGCAGTCTGGTTAGCTACAAAGGCGAAATAGGGAAAACATGTCAAAGGAAATCGAAGCTATCCAAGATCCAGGACTTCCGGCGCACGTTCATCGTGCCGCAGATACAGATCCAAAAGCTGCAAAGAAGGCTGAGCGACAGGTAGCGACCCTCTTCATGCTCTCTGCTGCTGGAACTATTCTGCTTATAGTTTCCTACATCTTCATACCGCAAGATGTCTTTATCTTTCTGCCTGTATTGGGAAGTACAAATGCACACCAACTCTTCCTAGGTCTTGGTATGGCCGCATCACTTTTCTTTATCGGTATGGGCGCCATTCAATGGGCAAGAACATTGATGCCCGATGAAGAGGTTGTCGCACAGCGTCATGAGTTCCGCTCCCCTGATGAGGATCGCCGCGAGTTTGTTGCAACTGTAAAGGAGCGCGCAGCAACGGCTGGTTTAGGTCGTCGCTCACTTATCAAGCGCACGCTAGGGCTCTCCCTTGGCCTTGTTGGTCTATCCCCACTAATTCTCTTGCGTGACTTAGGACCACTTCCAGGTGATGAGCTCACAAAGACTTCATGGAAGACAGGCACGCGTTTGGTAACAGATCCCGGTGATCGACCAATTCGACCTGAGGATTTAGAGGTTGGTGCTGTAGCGCAGACGCTTCCAGAAAAGATAGGTGATGGACACAGAAAGCTCAGTGACATTGCAAAGGATGCTGTTCTTCTCATTCGCCTGCGTCCTGAAGAGTTCAACTTAGATGCAGAGCGTTTATCTTGGACTCACGAAGGAATCATCGCCTTTTCAAAGATATGTTCACACATGGGTTGCGCAGTAGCCCTATATGAGCAACAGACTAAACACCTACTGTGTCCATGTCATCAATCCACATTCGATGTAACCCGCGCCGCCAAGGTGATTTTCGGACCTGCTGCGCGCCCCCTTCCGCAACTGGCAATTACCGTCGATGCAGAGGGTTACCTTGTGGCACAAGCACCATTTAATGAACCGGTTGGACCTAGCTTCTGGGAGCGCTCATCATGACAGCACGCGAAAGAATCGCAGGAAACGTTGCATCCTATGTAGATGACCGCACAGGTGCGGCCAAATGGATGAAGAAGAACTTAACAAAGGTCTTTCCTGATCACTGGTCATTCATGTTGGGCGAAATCGCTCTTTACTCCTTCGTCATCCTTCTCTTATCAGGAACCTTCTTAACCTTTTGGTTTGACCCTTCTCAACGTGAAGTTGTGTATGAGGGTAGTTACGAACCTCTACAAGGGATAGAGATGTCAGCGGCCTACGCCTCAACTCTGCACATCTCCTTTGAGGTGCGCGGTGGATTACTTATGCGACAGATTCACCACTGGGCCGCTCTTATCTTTATGGCAGCCATCGTTGTTCACTTGCTTCGCGTTTACTTCACCGGCGCTTTCCGTAAGCCACGTGAGTTCAACTGGATTATCGGTGTTGGACTCCTGACTCTCGGAATCGTTGAAGGCTTTCTAGGTTATTCACTGCCAGATGATCTTCTCTCAGGTACGGGAGTTCGTATTGCAGAGGCGATTATTCAAGCCCTGCCCCTGGTGGGCTCTTACCTTGCCTACTTTGCTTTTGGCGGAGCGTTCCCCGGTGAAGCATTCATTCCAAGAATCTATACCGTGCACGTGCTGTTACTTCCCGCAATCTTCCTAGCGCTGATTACTGTGCACTTAATGCTGGTCTGGTACCAGAAGCACACTCAGTATCCAGGTCCTGGCCGTACTGAAAAGAACGTTGTTGGTTACCCATTAATGCCTGTGTATATGGCGAAGGCTGGCGGCTTCTTCTTTATCGTCTTTGGCGTAACTGCATTTCTAGGAGCAGTTGCCTCCATAAACCCAGTTTGGCTTTATGGTCCATACACGCCTGGCCAAATCTCGGCCGGCTCTCAACCCGATTGGTACATGGGTTGGCTCGATGGTTTGGTGCGAATGGCTCCGCCACTGGAGTCCTACATCTTCGGATACACAATCTCTTGGAACATTTTGATACCTGGCTTAATCCTTCCTGGAATTATGTTTACAGGGCTTGCTCTCTATCCATTCATCGAGAGCTGGGTTACAGGTGATAAGCGCGAGCATCATCTCCTTGATCGCCCTCGTAATGCGCCTAACCGCACCGCACTTGGCGTTATGGCTCTGACCTTTACCTTGGTTGCTCTCATCAATGGTGGCAATGACATCATCGCTACAACATTTGATTTAACAATTAATCAGATGATGTGGTTTACGCGTATCGGTATCATCGTCTTGCCACCAATCGCCTTCGTTATTACTAAGCGCCTTTGTCTCTCACTTCAGCGTGCCGATCGTGACCTAGTCCTTCATGGTCGTGAAACAGGACGCCTATTGCGTATGCCAAGCGGAGAGTTCGTTGAGGTGCATGAGCCAATCTCTGCCGAGAAGGCCTGGTTGTTGACTCAGCATGAGCAGAATCCTCCTCTAGCTCTTCCTGAGGTCGACTCTCATGGTGTTCGACGTACAGGGCTTCTCAAGAGCAAGCTCCGTGCTCGTATCAGTGCAGCTAACGCTGAATCTGTTCCCAAAGTTAGCGCTGATGACCTCAAAGAGATTGAGCACCATTAGAGCTTACCTTTTCCTGATTTACTAAGTAGACGCCCAAGACGGTCAGCATTAATCCTGCTAGCCCTTGGGCGTTTAACTTTTCCCCAAAAAATAGGTAAGCCTGAAGTACCGACATCGGTGGAATTAGATAAAGCAGACTTGAAACCTTAGCTGCAGAGCCATGGTTGAGTAGCCATATGAGCAAGAGGATCGCCGCAATGGAGAGAATCAGTACTGACCACACCATGGAGAGCGCAGTCGTGAGAGTGGGTTCAAGGCGAACCTTTCCGAGCAAAGTTGAGATTACAAGCAGAACTAAACCCGTGGATGCAAACTGATAAGTTGTTCCAATCAGTAGTGGGACTCCCCCACCAATTTTCTTCTGTAATAGTGTTGCGGCTGTACTTCCGGAGAGGGCAAGCAGAAGCAACCCAAAGGTAGCTATGGTCAAGTGCCCCGTCATGTTAGGCCCAGGAATAACTATCAGAGCAACGCCTAGAAATCCAAGTACTAAACCTGCCAGCTGTACCTTAGATAGGCTCTCATTGAGCAAAGAAACAGCAAGAATCGACACCAGGATTGGTTGAAAACTCGTAACAACTGAGGAAACCCCCGCCGGTGCGCCAATCTCAATCGCCGTCCACACGCCTCCTAAATAGAGTCCATGGAGTAGAAGGCCGATAAGGATCGATGAAGCCAGCTGTTTACGAGTTAGCACTACCGTAGCTCGCATCATTAAGGTGATGAAGTACAAAATGAGGGCGGCTATTAGAAGTCTGACCGCTAGAAAATATAGTGGGTCTGCGTCAGGAAAAGCGAACTTGGCTACAACAAAACCTGTACTCCAGATAAGTACGAATGCTGATGTCGCAAGAAAGGTTGAACGTCTCACTTACTGATTGCTTGGTGACTGATTAGTGATTGCTTGCTGATCCAGCGGGAAGTGGCTTCTCATACTCAGTAACCATTCCAATTACGCTAATAACTAAAGAGGTGAGAGCAATAAGAGTTAACCACCACCCGATCACTAGGCCTAAACCCATTGCGCAGGCACTGAGGGCTACAGGCAGTGGCCACCATGAGTGTGGGCTATAGAAACCAAGTTCACCGGCGCCATCTGCAATCTCGGCGGAGGTGTTATCTTCAGGAAGCGTCTGGCCAATTCTCTTTTGCGTAAACCAAACGTAAAACCCGACCATTCCAGCCAAACAAGCCGCCAGAATCATTCCAGTTATGCCAACTGGTTCTCCGTCGATCTGCCAATAGACAATCGCCATCAATACGTAGAAAACGCTAAGACCGGTAAAGAGCTGCCAGGAAGCTTTCATTAGTGACCCTCTGTCTTAATATGTGGGTGGTGTAAATCAAATGCTGGTCGTTCGGAGCGAATACGTGGCATTGAAAGGAAGTTGTGTCGTGGTGGCGGACAAGATGTCGCCCACTCCAAAGATGAGCCATAGCCCCAAGGGTCATCGCTTTCAACCATTGGTGACTTGCGCGTGATCCATATGTTTACAAAGAATGGAATCATAGAAAGTGCAAGTAGGAATGAGCCGACGGTAGAAACCATGTTCATGTAGGTAAATCCATCGGTAGCTAAGTAGTCTGCGTAGCGACGTGGGAAGCCCTTAATACCTAGCCAATGCTGAACTAGAAATGTTAGGTGAAAGCCGAAGAAAAGTGTCCAGAAGTGAATCTTTCCTAAGCGCTCATTAAGCATCTTTCCAGTGAACTTAGGCCACCAGAAGTAGAAGCCAGCGAACATCGCAAAGACTACAGTTCCAAAGAGTACGTAGTGGAAGTGGGCAACTACGAAGTATGTTGCAGAGACCGCAAAATCAAGTGGTGGAGATGCAAGGATAATTCCTGTTATTCCGCCAAAGAGGAATGTTACTAAGAACCCCATCACCCAAAGCATCGGTGTCTCGAAGGTTACGTGGCCTCGCCACATAGTGCCGATCCAGTTGAAGAACTTCACACCCGTCGGAACACCGATAAGGAATGTCATAAATGAGAAGAACGGGAGAAGGACCTGACCGCTTACGAACATATGGTGCGCCCAAACAGCAACAGATAAAGCTGATATCGCGATAGTTGCAGCGATCAAACCCTTATATCCAAAGATTGGTTTGCGGCTAAAGACTGGCAAAATCTCGGTAGCGATTCCGAAGAACGGAAGCGCCAGAATGTAAACCTCTGGGTGACCAAAGAACCAGAAGAGATGTTGCCAAAGCATTGCTCCACCATTGGCTGGATCAAAAAGGTGGCTTCCATAAAGTCGATCTGATTCAAGTCCGAGCAATGCTGCAGCTAGTGGTGGGAAGGCTAATAGAACCAGGATCGATGTAAGTAAAACGTTCCAAGAAAAGATTGACATGCGGAACATCGTCATACCGGGAGCGCGCATTGTAAATATTGTTGTAATGAAATTCACGCCGCCGAGAATGGTTCCCAAACCAGAGATTGTTAAGCCTATTACCCACAGATCTCCACCAATTCCAGGAGAGTAGGTGGAGTTAGCCAGAGGAGCATAGGCGGTCCATCCAAATGAAGCCGCTCCTCCAGGAGATAAGAAACCAGCTACGGCCATGAGCGAACCAAAGAAGTAAAGCCAGTATGAAAGCATATTTAAACGTGGAAAAGCGACATCTGCTGCACCGATTTGAAGAGGCATTATTACGTTTGCGAAGCCTACGAACAGCGGCGTTGCAAACATTAAGAGCATAATCGTGCCGTGCATAGTGAAGACCTGGTTGTACTGCTCGGTACTTATAAACTGTAGTCCTGGACGTGAAAGTTCTACGCGAAGAACTAAAGCCAATAAACCACCGACCATAAACCAGGCAAAGGATGTCATCAGATAGAGATAACCGATTGTCTTATGATCGGTTGAGGTTATCCATTTAACAAAGTTCTTACCCTTGCTAGCGGGTGCAACTCCCGGAATTGTAAGTGTTGGGCGCTCTGCATATGTTGTCATGCGGTACTCGCTTTCAGATCCTCAATATATTGCTTGTACTCAGCTGACGTTACGACCTTGACGTTAAAAAGCATCTGGCTATGGTTTCGTCCGCAGTGCATATTGCATCGCCCTGGATACTCCCCCACCTTGTTCGCTGTGAACTCAATCTTGTTTGTATAACCAGGAAGGTTCATCTTTTGAATCATGAAAGCCGGAATAAAGAAGGTGTGAACAACATCGTTAGCGGTAATCGTGTAACGAACCTTCTCGCCGACAGGAATAACAAGAGTTGGTCGGTTTGCTGGAGTTCCAGTTATCACGGCTTTAGGTCCTGCCTCAGGGTAGGTGAACTGCCATGACCATTGGAAGCCTTCAACACCTATTTCATGCGCTGGCGCTGTAGTTGTTTCAACAATCTTCGTCTCTTTTTGCACAGTGTAGAAGAATAGAACTGCGACGATGAGGAATGGGATTAAGGTGTAAAGAATCTCAACCGGAACGTTGTACTGAGTTTGCTTAGGGAACTCGCCCTTGCTCTCCTTGGCGCGGTGAAAAACCGCTGGCCACAGGATCAGAATTAATGTGAAAACACCAACTACTCCAGCAGCTATCCAAGCTCCCTGCCAAAGTGGAAGCGTAATGTCGTTAACACTAGATAAACCTTCTTCATATCCCAGCCCTGAAACCTTTGAACAACCCGACAAAAGCACAGACACAGGAGCGATCAAAACCCAGAGGAGTACTCGACGAGCCTTGCCCACCTTGTGGGTTTTTGAGGCTTTGAAAGACATAGGGTTAAGGATAGTCATCGAACTCGCCGTCACCGACATGAGGCGATAGCGTTAGCCGGGTGGTTCGTGTCACAAGCAACTTTGCAGCAGAGAGCCCTCTCCACCCCAAGGCCAGAGAGGCGTTTCTTGCCGCCCTCGACGCCGGTTGGGCAGATCCTCGAAAGGTTTCACAGGCTGCAGACAAGGCGGCAATCCTTAAGGGCCACGCCATTGAATCCATCGCCAGCGGTTTAGGGGTTCGGGTAGAGCAGGTAGAGATTCTTGGAGAGCCCTGTCTTGGTCACTATCTGGCTCTCGGAGGTCTCTTAACCCCCGATGCAACCCTTGTTTACGGGGCAGCAGATCGCAGCGAGGTCATCGCTGTAGCGCGATCACATAACGGTCCAGTTCAAGAGCTCCCAGTTGATGGCGATGGTCAACTGATCTCCATGCAACCACTTCCGAAAAAGAGTGTCTTGGCTTTTCAATTAGCAAATATTGAAACGGGGGTAATCCAGCAACGCACCATCCCGGCTGATTTCATGGCTGTTGATGCAACCGCTAGCGGACCTCGAACACCACTTCCTGAAGGTTGGAGCACTGCGATCTTCGATGCAAAATCTTGGCAAGGTCCTGCTGGACTCGGTGTACTTGCAATCGCAGATAACAAGCGATGGCGCTCGCCTTTGCCACATATCTCAAGTATTCGAGTGCCCTACAGCCACTCCCTGCCTTTGCTCATGTGCGCAGCGGTAAGTCTTGAAGCATTTAACAAGGATGAGTCACGTATTCGAGACCTGAATTCGCTAATGCGATCGCTGCTTTCCTCTGCAACTATTGCAGGTCGGCTAGAACAATCTCTGCCACATCTTCTCTCTCTTTGCTTTGAACGTTGCGATGGTGAGGAGCTACTACGAATGCTTAAAGTTGAGGGCTTCTCTGCCGACTCTGGTTCAGCATGTACAGCCATGGATCTTGCACCGAGCCACGTGCTTTCAGCCATGGGTTTGCCTACACAGGGAAATGTTCGCATAGCAATTCATCCTGATGCCACAGCAGATGATGTGAGCGCCTTTGCCGACAAACTTCTTAAGGCCGTCGAAAAGATGCAGGGGCAGTTAACTAGGTAGAAGTTCAGAGATTTCGCTAGCTGCGCCTTCACCAAAGGCTTCTGTGAATCGATCGATAAACTCACTTTTTACGTAGTGGTACTCCTGCGTTCCCTTTGTTTCTATGACATAGGTTGCAAGCATTGCGCCGATCTGACCGCAGCGCTCATGTGAAACCCCCCAGGAAAGTCCGGCGATAAATCCAGCACGAAAAGCGTCACCAACACCCGTGGGATCGATCTTGGATTTCTCCTTCGCACAACCAATCAACACCGGATCGACGCCTTTGCTCTCTATCTTTGCGCCCTGTGATCCAAGTGTGACAACACGGTACTTAACCCGTTCAAGAATCTCTAAGTCGTTCCACCCGGTCTTTTGAATAGCTAGGGCGAGTTCATACTCATTAAGGAAGAGATATGTAGCTCCATCAATTAAGCGGCGGATTTGATCACCACTCATGTACGCAAGTTGCTGAGAAGGGTCAGCGGCGATTGCTACCCCCTGACTAATGGCGGTTTCGGTGTGACGGAGCATCGCCTCAGGATCATCTGGTGAAACTATTAGGAGATCGAACTTACCAACCTTGTTCATTATTGGCGTTAACTCGATTTCGCGAGCTAATGACATAGCACCCGGAAAAAAGGAAGCGATCTGATTGAGTTCGGTATCTGTAGTAACGACGAAATGAGCGGTGTGTAGTGACTCTGAAATGACTACGTGTGAGGTGTCAACGCCGTGACGCGATAGCCACGAGTCGTAGTCTGAGAAGTCCATGCCTGCTGCGGCGATAAGGGTTGGGTTGATTCCCAGCACCCCTAGACCGAAGGCGATATTTGCTCCGGTTCCACCTCTGCGCACCTCAAGGTCATCAACTAAGAAGGAGAGGGAGATTTTTTCAAGCGATGAGGTTACGAATGAATCCGTAAACTTTCCGGAGAAGGTCATTAAATGATCAAGACCGATTGATCCCGCAACGCCTATCTTCATAGGCAAAACCTAGAGTATCTAGGGCTTATTTCAGGTTAATTGAATGAGTCGCCACATGCACATGAACCTTGTGCATTTGGGTTATCAATCGTAAATCCCTGCTTTTCAATTGTGTCAACGAAGTCGATACTCGCCCCGGCTAAATACGGATCGCTCATCTTGTCGGTAACTACCTTAACCGCGCCAAATGTACGGGTTACATCTCCTTCTTGATCACGATCATCGAAGTAGAGCTGGTAACGAAGACCTGAACATCCACCTGGTTGTACGGCTACGCGAAGATAAAGGTCATCGCGACCCTCCTGCGCTAGCAGCGCTGCGACCTTAGCTGCAGCAACATCAGTAAGAAGGATTCCGGTGGCGGTTGTCGTTGTCTCTGTAGTCATGAGGAAAGAGTACTAGGTGGTTAAAAGGGTCGCGACACGAAGTTAAGAGGACACGAGGAGGCAATATAGGTAAGAATATGGCCATGTCACTGACCGACCTCTTGCTTCTCGGAAATGGTCGAGATCTATCTTCAGAGCGTGGAGTCTCATGTACAGGTGAGCTACCAGAAGCTAGCGATCCGAGCCTTGTCGAGCGCGCCAAGGTGGCCAGGGACGTACTCGGTGATCGGGCTTTAGTTCTGGGACACCATTACCAACGCGATGAAGTTATCGATTTTGCAGATATCACGGGAGACTCATTTAAGTTGGCGCAATCGGCCGCTGCCCAAAGCTCTGCTGAATACATAATCTTCTGCGGAGTTCACTTCATGGCTGAAAGCGCAGATATTCTTACTAGTTCAAAGCAAAAGGTAATCCTTCCCGACTTAGCTGCTGGATGTTCTATGGCGGATATGGCTACCGCCAATCAAGTCGAAAAGTGCTGGCAAGAGTTAACTGAGGTTGGAGGTGCAGACAAAACAATTCCAGTGACGTATATGAACTCATCAGCTGCTATTAAAAGTTTTACTGGTGAGCACGGTGGAACTATCTGCACCTCATCAAATGCACAGAAGACCATGGAATGGGCCTTCACTCAAGGAGAAAAGATTCTCTTTCTTCCCGATCAACACTTGGGCAGGAACACAGCTGTCCAATCATTAGGTCTATCAATAGATGATTGCGTTTTGTGGAACCCCTGGAAGCCGATGGGTGGATTGACTCGTGAGGCGATACAAGCCGCCAAGGTCATACTGTGGCGAGGACACTGCTCCGTGCATGGAAAGTTTACAAAGCAGTCAATTGATGAGGTAAGGCTACGAGTTCCAGGTATCCAGGTACTCGTACACCCCGAATGTCAGCACGAAGTTATTAAGAACGCAGATGTTGTTGGTAGTACCGAACAGATCATTCGCACTGTCAACGCCTCCCCCGCAGGAAGTAAGTGGGCCATTGGTACCGAGCTAAACCTCGTTTCACGATTAGCAAAGAACAATCCAGATAAACAGATAATTTTCTTGGATAAAGATGTCTGCTACTGCTCGACCATGAACCGTATCGATCTGCCTCACCTCGTTTGGGCGATGGAGTCGCTTGTATCTGGTCATGTAGTTAATCAAATTAGCGTTGATCCCCGGGTAGCGAAGTTCTCTAGAATCGCCCTAGAGCAGATGCTGGCCCTATAGTTGCGCCATGGTTTCAGACTCAAGTAAAAAAGGCCGTCCAACTCCAAAGCGCAAAGATGCACAAGCATCGGTCAAGGTTGCCTCGTTAGCTCCTGCATCTACCAAAGCGGAAAAAGCTCGTGCCCGTGCTACAGCTCGCGCAAATCGCCTTGCTGTAAGAGAGGCTCAACTCCGTGGCGATGAGAGCGCACTACTTCCACGCGATCGTGGTCCTGAGCGACGTTTTGTCCGAAACTATGTAGATTCACGAAAATCTATCGCAGAGTTCTTAATGCCAACAACCTTTGTTGTTCTAATTCTTTCCTTGATCCCTATTCCTGCGATTATGGCCTTTGGAACCATTTTGATGTACACGCTACTTGTCTTTGCAATCATCGAGGGTGTCTTCATGAACCGCCGACTTAGGAAAGCCTTTGCAGTTAAGTTTCCAGCAGCTGTTTATAAGGGGTACAGCTTCTACGCCTTTACACGCTTTATCTCGATGCGCCGCTTGCGCGTGCCTCGCCCACAGGTAAAAGCAGGCGAATCAATCTAAAGCTATTTAGGCCCTTGGATTTGGGCTTAAAGTTTTAGCAGGATCCATCTCTGCAACCGGCGCCAGAACCGTATTGATAAGCGCCATGCTCTCAGGTGATAACTTGATTCCAGAGGCTTTTGCATTCTCCTTCACCTGAGATGGTTTAGATGCACCCATGATTGCACTTGAAACACCTGGGTTGTTTAGCACCCATGCAATCGCCAGTTGAGACATCGAGATATTTAATGAGTTGGCTATCGGCTTCAAGGCTGCCACGGCGGTCAAAGTCTTCTCGCTCATAAACTTAGAAACTGAAGCACCTCCACCCTTCTTATCTGTTGCACGGGAACCGGCGGGTGCCTTCTTTCCTGCCTCGTACTTACCTGACAAAACACCTTGCGCCATTGGGGACCAAACGATCTGGCCGATTCCATTCTTCACTGAAAGCGGAAGTACTTGTGCTTCGATGACGCGCCAGAGAGCTGAGTATTGAGGCTGACTTGAAACAAACCTTGTGTAACCCTTGGCATCTTGAATCTTGAGCGCTTCTGATATCTGCTTTGCATTCCACTCAGAGAATCCAATGTAGTGAACCTTGCCCTGGCGAATGAGATCGTCAAAGGCTGAAAGCGACTCTTCTAGTGGCGCTTCATAATCAAATCTGTGCATTTGATAGAGATCTATATGGTCGGTGTTCAACCTTTTCAGAGATGCGTGAACGGACTCCATGATGTGCTTGCGGGATAAGCCTCGATCATTCTTGCCCGTACCTGTTGGCCAGTAAACCTTTGTAAAGAGTTCGTAGGACTCTCGACGCACGCCTTTTAGCGCCTTTGCCAGTACCACTTCGGCCTTTGTTCCTGCGTAGACATCGGCGGTATCAAAAGTAGTAATTCCTGAATCTAGGGCTGCGTGTACGCACTTTACAGCTGCATCGGACTCCACTTGAGAGCCATGAGTGATCCAGTTTCCAAAAGAGATTTCAGAGACATACATTCCAGAGTTGCCAAGGCGACGATATTCCATGAATGGAATCTACCTACCTGCGTGGCGGATTGCCAGAAGTACCGGTGTGTGGTTGCCTACGCCTACAACTTAATAGGTTTTACAGGAGGGGAAGTCCGGTGAGATTCCGGCGCTGACCCGCAACCGTAATGAGAATTTATTCTTGAGTCGGATTACCTCTTGTTTAACTAGAAATTGACAAACACCCGCCGAGGTTTGCGGGGCGTAGTCCTCAGCCGATGGTGCCATCTTGCACTACCTCACTGAGCTACCCCTGTGAGACTCTTCAACACAGAGAGGCTACACAGATGAAAAAGTTCAAAACTTTATCAATCACAGTGATTATCATTTCAGCTCTACTAACTTCATGCAGCTCGCAATCGCAAACAGATACTGCGGTTGAAACAACCACTACCGATTCAGCTGATAAGGGTTACCGCTACTGGGGATACTTCCAAGCCGCACCCGGTGATACTCAATGGACTCCAGCGATGACGGGCCCCTCCGTCAAAATGGCAGATGGTGCGGTTGAAGGCTGGGCCTTTACCTTTAGCGGTGGAGCAGTTCCTGATGCCTCCGCGCCAACTTCAAAGCCAGACTTTGACTCCATCTGTTCAGGCACAGACTCCAGCGCGGGAAAGAAACGTGTTGGTGTTTTCATTGACTTTGGAGCTAGTGCTCTAGCTCCGGATGGAGAAACTCCTCCAAATTCGATCTCTACCTGCGTCCTTGCCGATGAAAAGGCTGTCGGTGCCGACGTTCTTTCCCTTGCTGTAAAGGAGATAAGGAGTGATAAGGGTATGGTCTGTGGAATTAGCGGATATCCGAAGAATGAGTGTGGCGTTGAGATTCCAACCCCTGCACAGTTGAAGAAGTAAGCAACCAAATGCATCCATTGACGTGGTGGCTAGCCTCAATCTTTGGAGCTGTGAGTATTGTCCGCTCCAATAGCGCGCTAGTTGCCACGTTAATGGTCGCAATCGCTGCAGTATTAGTAAAGCGTTTTTCTCAGAACGCTCCATGGGCTAACGGATTTTGGTTCTCACTCAAACTTGGCCTGTGGATTCTTCTAATACGGTTATTAGCAGGCATCTTGATTGGAACACCCGATTTCGGAAAGGTGCTCTTTACCCTGCCTCAACTGCTTCTTCCAGATTGGATGGCTGGTATTCGAATCGGTGGTGCTGTTTCACAGGAGCGTCTTCAATCCTCGATACACGAAGGCATCATCATTGTCGCGATCATTGCAATGTTTGGAGCAGCGACCTCACTAACTAGTCCGCACAAACTTCTCCGAGTTATTCCTGTATCAATCTATGAGGTTTCCGTTGCTCTTGTAATTGCTGCTTCGATACTTCCCCAGTTGGTCGTGAGTTTCAAAAGAATACGGAGCGCGCAAAGCATGAGAGGTGGGGCATCGCCCAGAGTCGACAGGGTGCTCATCCCACTTCTTGAGGAGTGCCTTTCACGATCAGTGGAGCTAGCCGCTGCGATGGATTCACGTGGCTATGGTTCGAGCCCAGTGCGCAGCAAGTATAGGAAGATCACATGGAGTTCTACAGACTCAATGGTTATCTCTATAGCTTTTTGCGCTGTATTTCTACTTCCGGTGGTGACACCTTGATTACCTTTTCAAATGTCTCTCTTATCTATCCAAACTCAACTAAAACAATTCTCGAGGACTTATCTTTTGAGATTGTTGAAGGCGAGTTTGTGCTTGTTATTGGTTCTACCGGATCCGGCAAATCTTCATTGCTAAGACTCATTAATGGATTAGTTCCCCACCATACCGGCGGGATTTTGGCTGGAGATATTCATGTCGATGGTTTGTCTACGCAGTTAGTCAAACCTGGTGGATTGGCACATTTAATTGGAATCGTTGGCCAGAATCCAGCAAATGGATTTGTTGCAGATACGGTAGAAGAAGAGCTCGTCTTTGGCATGGAGGCGCTCAACACTGCCCCCGAAGTGATGCGCAAGCGGGTAGAGGAGATTCTCGATTTGCTTTCGCTGACCCCATTACGCAACCGTCAGATATCAACTCTTAGCGGAGGTGAACAACAGCGCTTAGCTATCGGAACCGCACTTGTTATGCATCCTAAAGTCTTAGTACTCGATGAACCTACAAGCGCCCTCGATCCGATAGCAGCTGAAGAGGTGCTATCTATACTGCATCGACTCGTTCATGATCTAAGTCTTACAGTGGTTATTGCCGAGCACAGATTGGAGAGAGTGATCGGTTTTGTGGATCGAATTCTGGAGATATCGGGGCAAGGCGTTGCTCGCATTGAGGTTCCAGAGATTATTTTGAAGGACTCCAAAATTGCACCTCCGATAGTTCATCTCGCTAGAGGCTTGGCTTTACCTGAGGTTGGATTGAGCGTTCGTGAGGTTCGACGTATGACTGAAGAGTTACGAGGCTCTGATGGCTCTGAAGGCACTGGGCGTTTTGAAAGGAAAGTTATTGCATCATCAACACCTCTATTCGGTGTTAGCGATCTTCACATCTCTTACGGAGATTTTCCTGCCTTAAAGGGCGTATCTGTAAATATCTATCCGGGCCAAGTCCTATGCGTTATGGGTCGAAACGGTGCTGGAAAAAGCTCCCTACTTCGAGCACTCTTTGAAAAGGCTAAGTGCGGATACGTCCCACAAGAGCCAGGGGATTTGCTTTACCACCAGAGCGTAGCTGCGGAGTGCGCTCAATCCGACCGTGATAACAAGCTGGCGAAGGGAACAACTTACTCTCTTCTCTCTAAGTTACTTTCATCGATCTCCCCTGATGTTCACCCTCGTGATCTATCTGAAGGACAACGCTTAGCGCTTGCGCTAAGTATCGTTTTAGCCTCCAATCCGCAGGCGTTAATTCTCGATGAGCCAACTCGTGGTTTGGATTACCAGGCTAAAGCTGTACTTATAAACATTTTGAAGAGCTACTCTCAAGAGTTGGAAAAGCCAATCATCCTTGCAACACATGATGTAGAGCTGGTGGCTGAAGTAGCTGACCGCGTCCTCTTTTTGGCAGATGGAGAAGTTGTAGCCGATGGACCCGTTCTCGATGTTCTTCTCTCCTCTCCAGCTTTTGCTCCTCAAATTGCGAAGGTTATGTCGCCCAAACCTTGGTTAACCGTTAGCGATGTCATGAAAGCGGTATCTGAGCCATGAGAACTTTGGGCGTTTATCGCTTCACCCCGTTATCAATCTTTGCCTTAATCATGACATCGGCGATTTCCGCTCTTGCCTTTACCTGGCCCTTTTTGGTTTCTAGCGATGAAGGGCGCATTCAATTGATCTTCTGGCTCGCTATGCCTTTTGCGCTCTTGCTCCTCCTAGCTTCACTTAGCAATAAGAGTCTGGATGCAAAATCCATTGCACTTCTTGGGGTTCTAGCTGCACTGTTTACCGCACTTCGGCCACTGGGCGCTGGCGCTGTTGGTATTGAGCCGATGTGGTTTCTCCTTATTCTTGCTGCGCGAGTCTTTGGTGCTGCTTTCGGATTTTTACTTGGAGTGATCGGAATGATTGCCTCTGCCGCCCTAACCGGAGGTTTTGGACCTTGGTTGGTGTATCAAGTATTTGCCGCCGGTTGGATTGCATTAGGTGTTGCCATCATCCCTAAACGATTTCGCGGAACTCCAGAACTACTTGCGCTGGCACTCTATGGAGTCGTAGCAAGTGCTGCCTTTGGAGTATTGATGGATCTGCAGTTCTGGCCCTGGGCACTTGGCGCCAATACACAGCTCTCCTATCTGCCAGGAGAAGCGGTAATTGAGAATCTCCAGAGGTTCTTCATCTTTCACTTTGCAACTTCAATGGCTTGGGATATTCCACGAGCGGTAATTACAGCAACCCTTATTTTGCTATTCGGTTCCTCTGTTTTGAACGCGCTTCGACGCAGCTATGTTAGAGCATCCTTCTTAGCACCGATTGAGTTTCGGGATTTATCCTCTAACGAACGTGTGAGGGCACAAACGGAGCTTTAACTACTTCGCAAACGCACTCCCGACCTCTTACATCAATGACGACTCTGTCCCCAACTGCGTAAGTCGGCGAAATCAAAGCTAGCGCAATCCCCTTTTTTAACGTTGGAGAGAAAGTACCGCTGGTTACCTCACCGATAACATCGCCCTTGTCGTTCTTAACAAGCATCCCAGCACGAGGAATTCCACGATCGGTTGAGAGCAACGCCCGTAGCGAACGAGTCACGCCATCGGCTTTTTCCTTCTGTAAAACCTGCGAACCGGTAAAGCTCTCCTTACTCCAGCCAACCGCCCATGTTGCACTCGCCTGCACTGGGGTAATTTCAAGGCTTAACTCATGTCCGTGAAGTGGGTATCCCATCTCGGTGCGAAGTGTGTCTCGGGCACCAAGTCCACAGACCAAACCATCGAAGCTCCCTAAGCTGGCAGCGAGTAACTCCCAAATTTTTTCAGCATCGCTCCATTTTGGAATAATCTCAAAGCCGTATTCGCCTGTATATCCCGTTCGGCAGAGAATGACCTCACATCCAGCGATATCCATTTTTGCAAATGACATGTAATCCATCTTCGCAGTCAATCCGATTGACTCAAGTAGTTGGAGTGATTTCGGCCCTTGCAACGCCAAAACAGCAAACTCTTGATGCAGATTTCTAATCTCAACCCCCGCTGGTGCCTTGTGGCTAATTGAAGCCACTACATCAGATGTGTTGGCTGCATTGGGCACGAGGAAGAAATCTTCCTCCGAGTTCCTATAAACAATAAGATCATCAATTACTCCTCCGTTTTCATTGCATAGGAGTGTGTACTGAGCTTGGCCATCTGAGATTCGGGTGAGGTCATTTGTAAACTGTTGATTGAGAAAACTCAGTGCCTGCTTGCCCTTTACGCTGGCTTTACCTAAGTGCGAAACGTCAAAGAGCCCCACACTGTTGCGTACAGCGTTGTGTTCGGCGAGCACGCCAGAACCCTGGTACTCGATCGGCATGAGCCAACCACCAAAATCAGCCATCTTTGCCGAGAGATCTATATGTTTCTGGCTCAATGGTGAGTTTTTCATAGTGACAACCTACACTTGCGCAATGCCGAAAATCAGAATTTCCGATGGAGTCGTTAAGGATGAGGTTCTAGTTGTTGGGCTAGCTCAAAAGCCTGGTAAGAACGCACTTGTAATTGAAACATCAGATACCACCCTCAACATCAAGGCGCTACTAGAGATGCTCGATGATCTAGGCGCTACCGGCAAGGTTGATGAAGTCACCAAAGCCCCTGGGAAGAGTACCCGCTTAATCGTTTTCACCGGTCTTGGTCTAGCGAAAGACGCATATGGGCATGAAGTACTTCGTCGAGCAGCGGGCGCAGCATCTAGGGCGTTAGCTGGAAACACAGGTGCAACCTTTGCGCTTCCTACGCGAAGTAAGGAAGAGGTCGCGGCTGTAGCTGAAGGCGCAGGCCTTGGGGCGTACGCCTTTGATGAGTTTCGAGGAAGTAGCGCAAGAGAGAGAAAGGCCCCGCTTCGCAACATAAACGTGCATGTTAAGAAGATGGACAAGGCGATTGCTGCCTCTATTTCAGAACGTACAACCATCATTTGCGAATACACATACCTTGTGCGAGATCTGATTAATACCCCTCCGAGCCACCTAACCCCAGACTCTTTTTGTAAGAAGATCACAGAAGCGGTGAAAAAATCCGCCGCCTCAGGTTTAAAGATTTCAGTGCTCAATGAAACTCAGTTAAAGTCAAAGGGATTCGGTGGAATAACTGCGGTTGGTCAGGGCTCAATTAATCCACCGCGTTTATTACAAATTTCCTATACCCCCACAAAAAACCTATCCAAGAAGAGATACGCCTATGTAGGCAAGGGAATCACCTTCGACACAGGCGGCCTTGCTCTCAAGCCAGCACTTGGTATGGAGGCGATGAAATCAGATATGAGCGGTGCTGCAGCCGTCTGCGCAGCCGTTATAGCGATCGCATCTATGAAACTTCCAATTGCAATCGATGGATACGCAC
>JACCDX011459524.1_pt1 | contig 39554 bp, 46 predicted proteins | sample 7449681 | NCBI WGS metagenome assembly JACCDX01 (sample SAMN15323450, study PRJNA562643) | freshwater metagenome | isolation source: river surface water | place: USA:Blue River Watershed | collected 2017-08-18
CATTAGAAGATACTAAATTAGAATTATTTGTTAATGCTTATAAATCAGTATTTGATAGTAAAGATAAAGAACTTGTTGAAGTTGTTGAAGGTGAAGAAATAAGAAATTGTTATTTATATTCAAACTATTCTGAAATAAAAGGACAATTAGGAAACTCTTGTATGAGATATGATAGATGTCAATCATATTTAGATATTTATGTTAAAAACCCAGAAGTGTGTAAATTACTTGTTTTAAGAGATGATAATGGTAAAGTTAAAGGTAGAGCTCTTTTGTGGACTTTAAGTGATGGTAAAAGATATATTGATAGAATGTACACAATAGATGATTCTGATAAAAATATATTTAAAGATTGGGGTTCAAAAAATGGAATTACTAAACACTACGATAATGTTGATAATGTTGGTGGTGAAGTACATTTAAAAAATTTAGATTTCAATAAATATCCTTATATGGATACGTTTGTTTTTTTTGATAATCAAAATGGTGTTTTATCGGATGAGAATATGGATAATTCACTTAAACTACAAGATACTCAAGGTGGTTATGAGTCTAATGAAGGTCAAGTTCGAGATATTGATGGTGATTGGATTGATGAGGATGATGCTCGTTGGTGTGAAGATCTTGATGCGTGGGTATATTATGAAAATACTTACTGGTTAGAATATAAAGATATTTATGTATCTGATAGATGTAATGTTGAATATAGTGATTTTCATGATGAGTATTTCGAAACTGGTGATGTTTATAAAAATGAGGAAACTAATGATTGGTATTACCCTGAGTATAGTAGTGATATAATGGAGTATTATGTTGAATATGATCAATCAGGTCCAGTTGTTGGGTATATACCAAAATCATATAAGAGTTATTATTTTGAAGTTGATGGTAAATACTACTCTGTTAAAAATTATATTAAAGATCCTTATACTGATGAATATCATTTTAGAAATGAAATTGTAAATGGTCAAAAATTTGAAGTTTATTTAGATAGTAAAATAAAAGAAGAATTGAATTTACCAGATAGATTTAGAACTACAGAGGAATTGAAGGTTTTTCAAATGGATTTCTTAGATCAATTAATTAGTATGCCAGAGTCAAAAGAAGTTAAAAAGAAAATTAAAGAATTGAGAGATGAGTTTAAATCTAGTCTTAATGTACGTCATTCTGCTTATAAAAACTTTGAAAAATCTTGGTATTATTATTTACCTATCATATTCTATTGTATAAAAGAAGCTAAAGTAATGGGTGGTCATGTTACTTATTTAGATAATCCAACTAAACATGCAATTTTGGATATTGTTGATAAAATGAAATATAAAAAATCTGAAAAGAAAGATATTAAAGATTGGTTAGATGATAGACTTAGTAATTTATATAATAGACCAAATTTTTTTTCATTAACATCTCAAATTAATCCAACTTTATTTGGAGATGAAGTATATAAGAAGTACTTATATCTAAGTATTTAAATATGATTGAAGACCTTCCAGAAATTGAAAAAGATAAAGCAAACCATTTTATTTATGGTTTGCTTATTTATTTTATAATCACTTTATTTTTTGGTGACTTAGTCGGTATAGTTGTTTGCTTTTTAGCGGCAATTGGAAAAGAAATATATGACCACTATAGTCCATTACACCATTTTGATTGGTGGGATTTTATTTGGACTATAGCGGGTGGATTAATTGGATTTTATATACACATTTCTTAGGATTTAGCTAAGTATCTATCTACTAAATGTATTACAAATCCTAAAACTGCTGAGAATCCTAATCCTGATAATACTAATGCTGGACTATCTTTAATTGCTCCTAATACACAAGCTGTTAAAAATGGTATAAAGATAACAAACCCAATGATAACAGCTGTTAATTTAGTATGTACTCTTTCATTCCAAACTAAACGTGAGATTGCATCTTGCATATCTTTACCATATGCTGGTACTATATGTCTTGTTCCATCCACTTCCTCAATCTCGATGTTATATCTGAAGTAACCTGGATTATCTTTTGATTCTCTTACTAATTCAGCTGAGATAGCTTTTCTTCTTGCTTTCATATTTATTGTTAATTTTAATTATATATCTGATTTTAGATTACAAAGTTAGTAATTATTTTTAGATAAAAAAACATTATTACACTTTTTTTATATCATGTGTATGGATAAGGTTTATATAACAGGTTTAGTTCAAAAGATTTTAAATAAAGAATTTTCCAATCAGAATAAAAGACGTATTGTTGATTATCACGATCGATTAAACTTTTCTTGTCCTTATTGTGGAGATTCTCATAAAAATCAATATGCTAAAAGAGGTAATTTGTACTTCAATAGATTAATATTTATTTGTTTTAACTGTGATAAGAAAACATCATTTGATAAAATGTGTAAGTATTTCAATGAGATGGTTGATCCAGATAAAAAGTTAGAAATGATTGAACACTTAAATAGTGTTATGACTTATTCTGACTATGAATCTAATGTATCTGATGCTAAATTTGAGAACTTAATAAATCTAGAGGATTTAGAAAAAGTATTTTCCATGGACTTAACACCAATTTCAGATTTTAAACCAATTCAAGTTAATAGTGGTGTATATAAATATTTAGTTGGTAGAGGTATTGACCCTATTTATCATAAAAATATTTATCAAGCTAAGTGGTGGAAGAATGATGATGAGAGTGAGTGGATAATAATAATGTTGAATCGTAGAGATGAAAAAGTTCTTGGTATTCAAATAAGAAATTTAAAATCAGGTAAGCGTAGAATGTTTAAGATTTTTAATTTTGAAAATCTATTAGAATGGATCAATCTGATTAAAGAAGAACCAATTGAAATTGATATTAATGAGATGGTTATTTATAATAAGTTATCTTATTATTTCAACATATTAAATATTAATTTTACTGAAAAAGTAACAGTTTTTGAAGGATATTTAGATTCTCTTTTTTATCCAAATTCAATTGGGTTAGTTGGAGTAAATACCGATTATAAGTTAATTGAAAATAGTGGTATGGATATACAGTACTTTTTTGATAATGATGAAGCAGGATTTTCAAAATCTGAAGAGAAGATAAAACAAGGATATCCAGTGTTTTTATGGAAAAAGTTATTTGAAGATATTGTAGATAAAAAGAAGTCTGATGATCCATATAAGTTATTATATAGAATAAGTAAGGTTAAAGATATTAATAAGTTAGCTGAATTAGTACCTAATCCTTATAAAAAATTAGATTTGTTTGATTTCTTTAGTCATGATGATTTAGATGTTAAATGGATTCCAAAGAGAATTAAAAAGATGAAATCCGAAGATATTGATTATAATAAAAAATTCAATAATATAAAATATTTATGATTTTTCCATTTTATATATAAAAATAAAACATAAATGGAAAAACAAAAAAAATTATTCTTTGGATGGACTAATCTTAAATGGCTTTGTACAGAAATTATTAATATTTATTCCACTAAAAAATCTTATTTTTCTAAGAAAAGAATTGAATCTGGTTTAGCTTTCATTATCGCTCAATGGGGTATGATTTTCTTTTTATTAGAAAAACACTCAACATTATCAATGGGAGAATTCTTATTATGGGCAGCAGCTGAGTTTGCTGTTTCTGGATACATAATTAACAAGATTCAGAAAGAAAAATCTTCAGTTAGTGATCAAATAACTGATAGTGTAACTCAAGGAAACGAATAACAAAAAAACCACTCATTTGAGTGGTTTTTTTTATATTTTTAGAATTTTGTTCTAAATCTTGATCTATAACTTTTTGATTCAAATTGTCCTTGAACTTTTTTTCTACCTGTTTGTTCAACATCAACTTTTTCACCTTCTCTAGCTTCTTCTTCAGGATCTTTACCGGTTTGAGTTTCAAAATCTTCTGTTTTATTAGTTGATATATCACTTTTACTACCATCATAATCATCCTCAAGTTGTCTCATCAATTCATCAGCACTAACTTCTTCGAATTGAGCTTGTCCTTGAGCTCTTTGTGCTTGAGCTTGTCCTTGAGCTCTTTGTGCTTGAGCTTGAACTCTTTGAGCTTGAGCTCCTTGAGCCTTTGATTGAGCTTCAGGATTATTTAAATAATCGATAACATCTTCTGCTGATGATGTAGGAACTAATTTATTTCCTTCTTCTTTAATTCTTCTAACTCCATCAACTTCAAATTCACCAGTTTCGGATGGTAAAGTAATTTCATGACCTTTATATTTAAGAATATTATTCATTAATACTGATCCTTCTAGAGTATCATGTAAATATTCTAAATTATCTTCAATACCTTCTTCTCCTTTTGCTAATGGATCTGGATCAACTGAAGGCGCATCTCTTCTCCATCTTTCTCTTCTTGGATCTGGTGTTTGTGTTGGTGCTGGTGCTGGTTCTTGTTGAATCTCTGGTTTAACCGGAGTTTCTAATTCTTCAGCCTCATTTACTTTCTTAATAAATTGATTATATCTTTTAATCATATTCCTTTTTATTTTTTAGTATATATTAAATTTTAATTTCTATTTTCTAACTCTGATGCTACATAATCAACAAAACTATCTAGTTCATATTCATTACCCTCACAAAAGTCAAATACGTCATAACTCACATTACTAGTTTCATATGAGAAGTCTGGTATTATAACACCAGTTTCCGGTATATGTATAATTGTTCCTGATAATCTACCTTTAATAGTTCTACCATTTAATTTTAAATCCGGACAAGTAAGTATACCATTATAGTGTCTTTCGTATCCTTCAACTTTAACTGACTCTAATTCAAACTTAAATAATCCATTATCATCTTCGAAAACATTTTCACTTTCTTCTTTTGTAAGTATTTTATGTATCTCTTCTTCTTTTCCTAATTTGTGTGCATCTAAGAATTCTTTTTCTAATGAAGTCAAAGATTTCATACCATACTTTGATATTTTATCAAGTATGTCATCGACTCTTTGTGAAGTCGTATATCCTTCATATCTCATTAAATGTTTCATAATTTTCATTATGTTATATATTAAAAATAGATACACTTTTTACGCCAAACCCCTTAAATTCCAAGCTAATGGCTCATAATTTGATTTAAAAATTTTATCTTTTATTACCTTATATGTCTCCATCACAAACCCATTTGTATGATAAATACATATTGTATTTTTATCAATTAAATCTGGATCAAAATCATTGTCCACATCATCTAATAACTTATTTATCTTTTGATCTCTTTTCCATTTTTTAATTTCATCATCCCAAGAGTAAATAAAAAATATTAAGAAATTACCTGATGTATCTTTGTGTTTTCTTATCATCTCAAAGTCTATACCATCATAAAAGAAAATATTATAATTATTATACTTTATTTTATCAATCAAGATCATCGAATATATCATCAATTTTTTTATCTCTTGAAATTTTTATCATCTCACCTTCAAAAAGTTCGTCCTTTTCAATTTTATTTTTGAATTGTTCAAATGCTGATAAACTTATTTTTTTAAGAGCATATGAACCTTTATTTAATTTACCGAATTTCAATTGTTCATCTAACCAAGATAAATACAATGGATATTTTATATCATTTTTCATAATTTTATATATCCATTTTTTATATATACACTATGAAAATTTTTAAATATGAACAATTTGTAAATGAAGCCGACCTTTTTACTGGAAGTGGTATAGAGGGATATGATTCTAATAAAATTGGAATAGCAGCTAAAACTCAATTTTGTAGAAATGTTGCCAATTTGAAGTCTTGGATTTATAAAAGTGATGGATTAGGATTTCAAAGTGCTGTTGAAAATATACTAGCGACAATGTCTACCACTATTAATTTTAATAGTGATCCTAGATATCAATTACCTCTTAAACTTCTTAAAAAGACCGGTAGATTTGATGATCCGAGTGATTATAGGTTTATAGAAAGATTACCAAATGGTAGTTATTATGCTAAATGTATTGATACTTTCCCTCAAGTATTAGATGCTAATGGTAGCTATGATCCTGTTAATAAGTTAAATACTAACTATTCTGATTTAGCTGAGTTAATATATGATATTTTAGAGAAAGAAGATCCTAGTCTTATTCAATCTTCTTTGAAATTAGATCAAACATCATTTAAAGAACTTTTATCTAATTTCTTTAGTGTTAAAGATTTAGGTGCTTTGATAGTTAAAAATATACCAGATATAAGAAAATATGTATCACATAATAGAGTAATGACTTCAATTGGTGATGCGGTTGAAAATTTTGTTAAAGATAAATTTGAGGATTTTGAAAAGGAAGATGGTAGTAAAGTTTATAGATGTGTTTATCAAGGTGGTGATGGTGACCCAATCGATATGGTTTATGGTGTTGATTTAATCGTAGGAAAAATTGGTACTCATGATTTTAAATTGGTTCAAGTAAAAGCTAGTTCATCAGGTGCTCAAAGTGCTTCTCGTGAGTGGAGATATTCTAAGATAGACTTATTTTGTTCTAAAATAGGTGATCAAATTGTTGTTTATACAAAAAAAGATCAAGTTGGTAAAAAATGGTAATAAAAAACCACTCATTAAGAGTGGTTTTTTTTATTTTCCAAACCCAGAAAAAATATCCATTACAACTGATAATCGTTCTGTAATCTCTGGCATTCCTAATGGTTCAATAATTGAATTTATAGGTGATAAGATTGACTTAGCGAACTGTAAATCATAATCTACCTCAGGTGCAAATTCAATTGGATAAGAACCTCTTATGTAAGCAAATATATCACCATTAGATTTATTTTTACAATAATAATACTTAATCTTAGTACCTGATTTAATCATCTCATACTTATCAGCATATTGTTTGTTTTTATGTAACAAATAGTTATAAAGAGCTGAAGCTTTAACAGCGAAGTGAGCACCTGTTACAAATTCCAAAGGTAAAATTTTATCATTTATTACTTTAGTATCATAATTTGAACAAGATGATTGCATCGCAATATCATCAATGTTAGCTAACTCAAACTCTTTTCTCAAATCTTTAACTAGTTTTAATAACTCTTTTATATTAAAAGTGTTTGAATTTTCAAATAAGTATTTAACAATATTAATAATCTTTTCTCTAGCAAAAAGTGGTGTCGATGATCTAACTAATTCTACTCCTTTAGGGAATAGGTAAGTTAATCTATCATAAGGTATACCATCCTCAAATACAACGTGTTGAATATATTTCTTTTTAGCGATTGAGATAATTGACTCTGATACTCTTTCTAACTCGAAATCTTCTTTATTCTCAACTCCAAATGATGAAGCATAATCTTCTAAACATTTTTTAAAATAATCTCCGTATCTAAAGTGATCTATTCCGTGTATATAATCTAACTCATTTGACCAATTCCAGATAGGTTCACAAGTAAGTGCTCCTGAATTAATTAATTTATTTAAATCTCTGTTTTTAGCAAAATGTCCATCAATTATTAATTTTTCATAATCAGTGGATAATAATTTCTCAAAATCACTATACTTATTAACAACTCCTAAACAGTTTGGATTATTAAAGTTTATTTCTTCTCTAGTTAGAACAATGAATTTATCATCTATACTTTCTAGATAGTTTTTGTTTATAAATAAGTTTTTCCATTCTGAGTGTTCAATTGCTGGTAAGAATGAAACGAAAAGTGAGTCAGTATCAGCATAAATACTTACTGGTTCTGAATTAGGTATTTGAGTTATATTTCTAATTCCTAATTTATTATGTAGTTCAAAATCTAAGTGCCAATTATTATACCAATAATCTTCATTAACTTTATCCATCGTTTTAGTTAAATCTCTACCTTGAGCTGTGATGGTACCAGCCACATGATTGTTAAATAGAATGAAATATGGTGTCGCGAAGGCACCGTAACTTCCATTTAATACTAATTTCAAAGCTAATTGTAAAGCATTATAATAGTCAATTTCTTTTTTTAGATCTGATGCCTTAGCTTTCAATGACTCTAGTTCTTTAATTTTTTCTTCTTTAGTCATCTTTAATTTTATTTTTTTATAGTATCAACTATAATCACTGTTGGAGTTTTAGTTGTACTTGTATCTAATTTTTCTTTTGGTTTTGGTTTAAATACTTTAATATCTTTTTTTGGTTTGATTACGACTACTGGTTTTTCTAAGCTGTCGATTTTCGTATTCAACTTACTAACATCTTTTGATACTTCTTTAATCTCATGTAAATTAGATAAGTTTTCATATTCCAAACCATTAATGGTTTCTCTTTGATAATTTAAGACATAAACTAAAACTCCAATAATTATTATTAGAATTGTTATTATTCTATTCTTTTTATCAATAGCCTCGTTTTTATTATAATATGGTCTTCGTTGGTATCTATTATTCATCTTCTTCATTAAAATCTTGTTCGAAAGAAAGCATTAAATTTGACTCCTCATCTTTAATTAACATAAATGTTTCAAATATGTGAAATGTTATTTCTTCTTTACTATCATTTATACATGAAAGGAATTTTTTATTTAAGATAAAACTAGCATTTCTATCTTCAATTTCATCAATTTCTAATTCCCAAGCTGAAGTTTCTGTTATTTTAACTAATCCTTTAACAACGCTTATGTTTAGTAACTTAGTACCGTTAATAGATGATAGTTTCTTTATATCTAAGTAATCATTTCTTTTAATTGAGAAACTCCATTTTTTATTTTTAAGATCCAGTCCTTTAGATAAAGATGTTTTATTCATATCTCTAATCTCATAATGTTCACCAGCAATTAAATTTATTTTTAATTTACCTCCGACTAATTGAATGGCTCTTGCATCCATTATTGTATCATCATCATGATTTTGTTTATAAGATATTTCAAGTGTTATCTTTTCATTACTTTGTAGGAATTCTAAGTTCTTAACAAATTTTTTACCTTCTAAAATTATAATATCAAATGTACTTTCTAACTCGTCCTTTATTTCAAATAAGTCAGATGTTTTAAACGTATAGTTCTTAAAAGCCAAAACAGCGGCTTTGCCTAAAACAGAATAAATTAGTATATCATCATTATCAATTTTTAGTTTTATTGTAGGCGATATTTTTGTTAAATCTTCTAACTTTTTTAGAAAATCTCCGAATTTGTCAGTCTTTACTTTAAATTTTATCTTATTCATTTTTGATATTAATTTCTACATGATATATTCTAAAAAGCGATTTTGTTTTATTAATATATAAGTTATGATAAAAAAATGGATAGAATTTATTAATGAAGAATTCATAGATAATTCTGAGAGTTTAGTTGATGTGAAAATGCAAGAATTATATGATTTAATTCAAAGTATTTCAGATGAAAATGGACAGAATTTAATTTATGAGTGGAAGAATGATAATGACCATGAATTGATTGTTAATTTTTCCAAAGAAGATTTACAATTAAGATGGGAGTTTGATATTGATGATCTTCACATTAAAAAGTTCGCTGGTGAAAACTTAGATTTTGAAAGAGAAGTTGAGTCAGTTGATGAAGGTTTAGATATTATTGAAAAAGATATACAAATGATTTTAAATATATCTGAGCGTGTTAAGGCTCAAAGATATAAAGGTCGTAAAATACCGGGTAAATACTTAACTAAAAATCCAGGTAAGATGAAAAAAGAGATTGATACTTTTAGAGGTAAAAAAGAATATAAAAAAGATTGGGACGCTGATTATTCATCTGGTAAAGGTGGAGTTGGAAAAAGAGTAAAAACTAAAAAGTCAGCGGCTACAAAGGCTTACCAAAGAATGTTTGGTGATAAATAAAATAAAAGTTATGAAAATAATAAAAGAATTTAAAAATTTCAATCCACATCCGGAAAATCAATTTCCTTACTTAGATGATGTTGAATCTAACAATGTTGACTTGGATAGAGAAGAAATGGAAGAACCACTTAATGTTGTGTCTGGCTTTGAAGATGATGAATTAGAAGATATGTCGGATGATGAGTTAGAAAGAATGTATGCCGCTTTAGAAAAAGATGTAGAATTGAGAAACGAAGGTTTTATTAAATCTTTTGAAAACTTTAGTATGTCCGAAAGTAGAGAAGATTTAATTGAAATCCTTACATCAAATTCTAACTTTGAAAGAGAAGAGTTAGATGAAATGACTGACACAGAGTTAGAAGATTTATATCATAGTTTAGAAATCGAAGATTGGTCAGATGAATTAGAAAGAGAAGGCTCTGGTGGTGAAAACTGGATAGGTGGTCCTTATTCTTATGAAGGATGTGGATGTTGTCCAGTATGTACAGGTGAAAAAGACTGTGAGTGTGGATGTCCTGAGTGTAATTATCCAGAAGAGTTAGAGGAATTAGAAGAATCTAAAAAATCAGGAGTTACTGCTTCTTTGAAAAAGAAATCAAAAGCTTCTGGGATTCCAGTGGGAATTTTAAGAAAAGTATTTTCAAAAGGAATGCAAGCTTGGAACGCAGGTCATAGACCAGGTGTTGCTCAACATCAATGGGGAATGGGTCGTGTAAACTCATTTATTACTGGTGCTGGTGGTGCTAGAAAAGCAGATGCTGATTTATGGGCAAAAGCAAAAGCAGCTAAAGCAAGAAAAAGAAAGAAAAGAAAATAATTTAACAATATGTATAGTGTAGGTGGTGCAACGATGATATTTGGTGTTCTTTTATCTATAGGATTTGTTGTATTTATGGTATGGTATTTTAACAAACAAATTGATAATAAACTAAAGGATAAACAATGGCTAACTCGTTTTGCAGCACTTTCTTTAATCGCTTTACTTGGTTTATTTATTGTTGATAAATTGGTTTCTTTTAAAATGCCATTATTATCTGATGAGATGAGTAATAATTTATTTGAGTTGATTAAGAATATAGTTCTTGTTGCATTTGGATATCAATTTGGTGGTGGTAGGTCTACTAATAATAAAGATGATGATGAAAAATAATCTTTCTATATAAAAATATAAATAATATGAAATACATAAAATTATTTGAAAACTTTAATACATCTGATATATCAGAAGAATTGGATAACTGGATAGAGGCTAATAGTGATTATATATCTTCTTATTATTTAGAAGATAAAGTAAAAGAATTGTTAGGATTAGATGATGAGATAACATCATCAGAAAAGGTAGAGAGAAGTACTGAAGGAAATGAGTATGGTGAGAATTGGAGCACAAAGATTATTATTATTAAGTATAATGATAAAGATTTAATTAAAGTTTGTGTAACAATGGATAATAGATATGATTTTGGAAAAAACAGTATTTTGTTTAGAGGTTTACCAAAGGATAAAGTAGTATCACTACCAGTTGGAGTTCGATTTTACTTTGATAGAAGTTTATTAGGATAATAAAAATAAAAAAACCACTGTTTAAATAGTGGTTTTTTCATTTATTAACATTTTATCAAAGTATTCTTTAAATAATTTATGATTAACTGCAACTGATATTCTACTACAATTATCATAAACTCTATCTTTAACTAGCGCAAAGTTATTTAACGGAACACTTGAAATTCTATTTCTTAATAATTGCTCATAACCTAAGTTTATAATAGCAAAAGGACCAATTGGTGATTTAGTATAATCATCAAATAATAAACCTTTATTTTTCAAATAGTTTATATTCTCTGTTATATGTTCAACTGTTTCCTTTTTATAATCTTTAATAACTTTTTTATTTTCTATAAGTTTTGAAATTATATATTGTGGTAATGTTGAAATGGAATTATATTTATACAAAGATCTAATTGTTAATGTTTTATACAATTCTTCATTCTTAGTTGCAATATAACCAACTCTATATCCTGATAAACCAATAGCTTTAGAAAAAGAAGAAAGTACAATTACATTATCAAAGAAAAAATCAGATAAGTTATTATCAGTATCATTAAAAAGGTAGTAATAAGGTAAATCTAATACAACAGTAACATTATTTTCTTTAGACCAAATTAAGAAACTTTTAATTTCTTCTACATCTGGACAATAACCTGTTGGATTTGATGGATAACATAACATAACAACACCATCAGTATTATGAAAACTTCCTAAATTGAAGTCGTCAAATGTTGATATTTTTTTATTGTGTGTTTTTAAAATTTTATTCCAAGAACCCCAGTGAAAGTTTGATATGTAAAAGTTCTCTTCGGATAGTGAGTTGATTATTAAATCTAAAGCTGCCATTCCACCTGGTGTAACTACTACTTTATGATCCTCTAAATTAAACTCTGATTTTATGTTTTTAATTAGATCTGGGTGACCATCGTTACCACTATACTGTTGGAGTTTCAAATCGTTAAGATCTATGTTTAAATCTAATGAATTGATGTCTATGTTAGTTACATCCATTACACCTCTGTGTAATTTTAGATATTTTAAGCCACTTTCAGCTTCTAATTTTTGGACATTTTCACCAATTTTAACAATTGACGAGTATGTTACCGTTGCATTATTTATTTTCATAGTAAATCAGGTATATTTTCTTGTAAAAATTTTTGTATTAACTTCAATTTATTTAAAGATGTATTCACATCTAATTGGATACGCCACTTTTTAACTTCATCATCACTATTAGTTGTTATTTCCTCAACAATCAAATTTAGTTCTTCATCATTTAATGGCTCAAATAGTAATTCATCATTTGATTTTGCTTTCAACATATCATCAAATTTCATAAAGTGTGATACTTTATCAACTCCTATTATGGTATAATTACCATCTTCATTTGGTGTAAAAATCTGGCCCTCATCGTATATTTTAACTTTATCAAAAAAGTTATCAATATACCAATCTTTTTTTAGTCTAAATTTCATACTTGTTATATATTTTTTACTAATTTTGTTTTTCAAACATTTTATCACAAAAGTATATAAAACTTATGAAAGTAAACGAAGAATTTTTAAAAGATTATTTAAACTCTAATTCGCCTACTGGGTTTGAGTATGAGTTAGGAGGTCAAAAACTTTGGATGGAATACATCTCTAAGTTTGTTAATAAAGTAGAGATTGATAACTATGGTACTGCTTATGGTATTATGGGTAACATGGATTCTGACTTTAAAGTTGTAATCGAAGCTCACGCTGACGAGATCAGTTGGTTTGTAAAACACATCGATTCTAAAGGTTACATCAAAGTAATCAAAAATGGTGGATCTGATGCTCAAATTGCACCTTCTATGAGAGTAACACTATGGGGAGAAAATGGTCCAGTTGAAGGTATTTTTGGACACCCCGCAATTCACATTTCCTATCGTAAGAAAGAAGTAGATTTAGATTCTATCTTTATCGATGTTGGAGCATCTAGTAAACAAGAAGTTTTAGATATGGGTATTAATATCGGAACTGTTGCAACTTTCACCGATGGTTTCATGAAACTTGGTAAAGACTATTACACTGGTAGAGCTTTAGATAACCGTATTGGTGGTTTTATGATTGCTGAGGTTGCACGTAGATTGAAAGAAAAAGGTAAAGAATTACCATTCAAACTTTACATTGTAAACTCTGTTCAAGAAGAAGTTGGTTTATGTGGAGCTTCTATGATTACTGAAACTATCAAACCAAATGTTGCTATTGTAACTGATGTTTGTCACGAAACTTCATCACCTTGTTACAATGCGGCTAAAGAAGGTGAGAATATTGCTGGAAATGGTGGTGTTATCACAAGAGCTCCTGCAGTTCATAACAAATTGAGAAAGTTGGTATTAGACACAGCAACTAAAAAAGAAATTCCTTTCCAATTAGCGGCTAGTTCACGTTCAACTGGTACTGACACAGATGCTTTTGCATTCTCAAATGGTGGTGTTCCTTCTGTATTAATTTCATTACCATTGAAATATATGCACACTACGGTTGAAACGGTACATAAAGATGATGTTAAAAATGTGATTAAATTAATTTATCACACTCTTTTAAATATTGAAGAGAATCACAACTTTAAGTATAATGCTTAAAAATAAAAAACCCACTCAAATGAGTGGGTTTTTTTAATTTCTACCAAGATAGTTTAATAAATCAGTCATATTTTTAACTGCATATGAAAGACTTTCTAAATTTTTAATTGTATCTCTTAAAAACTCTATATAAGATTCAATTATTTCAACTGTTCTTTCAGATTCTCTTAAATGTCCATCTATTAAAATTGCTTTTTCTCCCATTGATGTTTTAACTCCGAATCCAGTTGCATAAAAAATAAATTTATCTTGTCTATTTTTTTTTACTTTTGATGTTTCCCTACTTCTTTTATTCAAAAAGACTGTTATTTCTTCATTAATTTGTTGTCTTAATGTTAGAGCTATTGATTGAGCATCTAATACTTTTGTGAAGTTACTAGGATTGGTAACATCAATTTTTAAAACGTCAAAAAGTGGTTCAATAGATTTATTCCAATCTCCTCTTCTTGTATCAAAGAAGTCTTCCATTTTTTGGTTTTTATCTGTATCTTTTTTAATACCTTCTATTTCTTCATTACTGTAAAGATTCATCGTCGTCATTAAATATTTTTTTCATTTTCCATTCTCTATTAATATCTTTTTTATAGCAACTAGAAAATGTATCATCTATAATACTATCTATTTTAGAATTGAATTTTTCCTTTAAATAATTATCTAAAATTTCTACCCATTTATTTAATAGGTTAATATCCTCTATTATATAGTTTTCTAGTTTATGAATATGGATACATTCATTTCTTATATCAAAGTGAATTGTTAGTCCATTGTAACTACCAAAGCCCAAAACTCCTCTCATTGAAGAAAATGTACTTTGATTATTTAGATCATCTGTTTCTGAATCTGGAGTAAACTTTATATAAAAGTTTTTATGTCCGTATTTTTTATCAACTGTTATTTCAACTCTTTCATCATCTTTTCTTTCGAAAAGAAAGTTGATTAATTCATTAATCTTTTCCATTTTGTAATAATTTATTTAATTTAAATTCTCTAACATATTCTTTGAGATCTAAATCGATTGGTGTTTTAAACTCAATTGAATTCAATATTATATTCATAGATTCTGTTATATTATCAATTTCTTCCATTATATCATAATTAAATGATTTAGCTGATTTTGATAATTCATAAAATTGAATGTATCGTTCTAAACAATATTCAATATACTTTTTTATTTCTTCAACTTTATCCATATTTATTTTATGATAATATGAAACAATTGTTTATAAAAAAACCTCTCAAATGTTGAGAGGTTTTAATTAAATTATTTTATATCTGAACTTTCTATTAATGTATATGTAAATGAGTTACCGTGTATCTTAGCTGCTTTTTTACAAATTTTCATAAACTCATCAAAGTCTTTAACTCTTTTAAATACTTGACATCCTTCTGACCAGTTCTCAACCCAAGTTGAATCTTGACCAGCTTTATGAATATTAATTCCATAAATACCTTCGGTAATTTTATTCTCATCATAAACTAAGTCTTTGTTAGAATCTCTATAAACTTTTACATTTTTTTGTTGACCTAAAGCTTCATATTTACCTTGATGTAATCTGATAGTGTGAGATCCTCTATATTGATTAGGTACTAATCTAGCTACACCAGCTTTATTATGATATTCTAATACACCTTTTTTACCCGGATCAGTAGTTGCTGCCCAAATAAAATATTTCCACTCACCATTTTCTTTAAATGATATTGTAAGGTGATCATCAAAAACATTAGTTACTTTTTTACCGGTTGATGAGTTTCTAACACCAACAATATTTACATCATAACCTTTGTTTGCGTCATCATTAAACCAAACATAACCTTTAGCTTTTACAGCCGCTTCAATTTGTTCTCTTGTATAAGACATATTTTTTATTTATTTTTTATTACCATATCTCTCATATGATTATCATGAATAGTATGAGATGATTCAGGACCACCTAATAATGGTTTTTCTTCGTGTGAATTGTGACCAGCTAAAAAGTTAAAAACTTCTTCAACATCATCTTTAGATGTTGCGATGTGGTCTAATGCCCAGTTGTGTCCATTTGTAAGCATAGCATCTACTTCTGCTTCATCCATTTCCAACATTTTATCAACCAGTCTTTTGATTGTTTTAAGATTGCCAAAGAACATATAGTTCTGAGTTTCACCACAATGACCTTCTTTAATTTCTTCATTTTTATTAAATGAATTAAAATTTTTAATATTATTCATAACGATTTTTTTATTTTATTTTTTATATATTAATTTGTAGAATAGAAAAAATGTCTTATATTTGTAAAACATCTTCTAAAAAAAGTTATGAACGTATATAAAATCAAAACAGGTTTAACTCAAGATCAAATTGATAAATTAAATGACTCTTTAGATACTTCTGATATTTCATTAATTGAAACTTTGGAAGATCAAGTTTTAAATGTGGATGTTGTAGAAGATGGTTTAGTTTCATCTTACATGATTTGTACAGAAAAAGTTTTAGAATCTGTTTGTTCTTTGTTTTATAAGTATGAAGTAAAATTCAAAGTGCAGGATATTACAAAGTTGTTTTTATATGGTCAAGTTAGTATTGAAGATGATGATTTTCAAAAATACTTAATAGAAAATTTAGATATTGACACTATCTTGGATAAAATCAATGAAATTGGTATTGAAAAATTAACAGAATTAGATAAAAAAATTTTAACTAAAAATGTATAAAAAAGAGTTTTTATTTTTAATATATAAATCATATTAAAAAATAAAAATATTATTATGAAACACTTAAAATCATTTAAAATTTTCGAAAACGATAATTTTAAAAAGGGATCGTATCTTGATGATGATCATCTTGACACAGAAAGAAGTGCAAATAGCGTATTGCCAAAATCGGAAAACGATAATTTTAAAAAGGGATCGTATCTTGATGATGATCATCTTGACACAGAAAGAAGTGCAAATAGCGCATTGCCAAAATCGGTAACAGATGCTTTAGCAGATGTGGTTAGTAACCTTTCTTCAAAAGATATAGCAACGTTGAGAAAACAACTTACTGGCGTAACACCAGATAAAATTGAAGATGCTGTTGAAAAAGCTCAAGATGAAGCACAGAGTGCACCTGAAGCAAAAAATGAAAGTTGGCTTGGAAGAAATAAAGGAACTATAGGAGCTACTTTATTTATCGGTGGTCTTGCTGCGTTAGGTATTAGAGGTGAGCAACTTTCACATATAACAGATGTATTAAAAGATGCTCAGATATACGGTGACTTTTTTAAAGATCCTGCTTTGGTGTCTGCTGGTATTTCAACTCTTTTAGGTCTTGTTGGTATTTCAACTGCTGTTAAACAAGGATTTGATAAAGCGGCGGTGGATGCTAAAATCAATTGGGAGAATAACATGATTAAAAAAGGTCTTGCTAAAAAAGATGCTAATGGAGTTTTAATTAGTTTAAAAACTGGTAAACCTCTTGTTTATGCTCGTTAATCGAATAAAAGATATAAAAAAACCGTTCATATTGAACGGTTTTTTTTGTTTTAAAAATTTAGTCTCTGTTTTCTAACACAAAGTCAATCTCTTTTAATTTAGTTCTTGCTTTTTCGTTTAAGCTTTTATCAACAAGTTTATTTCTAATAAAGAAGAATGATATAAAAGCCGCTACAAAGTTATAGTAGTAAAATTTTAATAAAATTGGACCAAGTACAAAGAACAAAACAATAGAAGGTGAGCAAAGTAAAAACATTGAAATTAAAAATACTAAATACTCATTAGTATAAAGTAGTAACTTTTCGCAACCACTTTTCATTTTTAAAAGTTCTTCTTTAGAATATTTGGAAAACTTATCTACTAATAACTGGTCTTTATAATTCATACTTTATATTTTATGTGTTTAACAAATATACAAAGTTTTTTTATTTATACAAATAAATATTAAAGTTTTTTATCATATAAATATAAATCATATAAAGTATTACCTTTTACATTCTTAATACTTTTCAAAACTTGTCCTGTTATAGAATCTAATACTTTGAAGTTACCTAATTCTTCACCTTTATCGGTTTTAACTTTAACTGTGTTACCTGGTTGTCCCATAGCTCCTAATACGGCAATAAATTTATTACCATAAATACTTTTCAAGAATGATAATCTAAGTGTAGATTGGTCTTTAGTATTATTGATATATGTATTTTCCATAGCCTTTGTTAAATCTAATTGAGTTTCTGTTTCTTTAACAATAATACTAGCGAATGTTCTTTCTGGTGTACCTAAACTAATCTCTTCTCTATTAATAATTTTATTTTGATTAACTAAGTTTTGTTGATTTCTTCTAATCTCATTAAAGTCAGCTCTTGCTATAATACCACCTCTCATTCCTTTATCATACATATTATAACCAGAAGGAGCTAATCTATAAAAAGATCCAGTAAAAGTCATCGAAAGTATTCTATCAGTTCTAAATAATCTCCAAATTTTGTTAATATGTCTATTATTAGAAACTGACCAACCATTTAAATGCCATCCTCTTAATAAATATTTACCTTTTGATGATCTACCTAATACTAAGGGATATATAACTCTCTCATGACCAGCAAAATGTGAATCTTCTTCACCTTTATAGTTAATTAGAAATATCATTCCATACTTAATTGCCTTTATCATAGTTTGTTCATTAAACTTGATTGGTTCATTAATTGGTATATTAGCAATATCTTTAACATTCTTTAATGAGAATCTTGGGATAAACTCATTATCCTCAATAAGATTATAGTGTTCTTTAACTACAAACTCTATAGGTTTAAGATTGAAATAATCTCTTGTTTGTTTTAAATTCATAATGTATATATTAAATGTTGATTTTCTAAATATTTTTTTTAATATATACTTTACAAAAAAAATTAGTTATTATGTCTATAAATAATAGAGAAGATGCTAACAAATATTATCAACAAATAAATGAGTTGATAGATGATTATATGGATAAGTGGAAAATTAGACCTTCTAATTTAAAAAGATATTTACAACCGGGTTCTGAAAGATTTAATAAATTCTTGCATAGAAATAACTTAAAAGAGGTTAATGGTATTGATCGTGTTTTATCCGATGTTATTGAAGATAGAGTTAATATGGAATCTGATGGTGTTTTGACGTTTGAAAGTTTTAAATACTTTGAGTCTAATGAGTTTAAAACATCTAGTTTAAAAGAATGTTTATATAAAGGTATTGAGAAAGCTGATATCAATTTAGAAAAAACTTTAGCGGATGTTTTCGACACAAACTTAGGCTCAATTGATGTTATCGATTCGGATAAACACATTTTCAAAATAAATGATTGGAATAATAAAGATGTAAATGTTTTGATTTATTCAAAAGAAGATTTAGATATTATTAAAAATAATATGATTGATTTCATGTTTGAAGAACTTAAAACTAAAAAGATTTTATTAGGTGGAATTCCAAGTGAAATTGGTGTTGAACTTTCTTTGAGTAGTATTACTAGTGATATTGGTTATATAAAATTTTCGATAGGTAATGAATTAAAGTTGGTGGAAGTTATTAATTTTCTATTAGAAATGGAACATCACGAATCATTTAATGGTTATGAAATCTGGATTGAAAAGAAATCAACTTTAGAAGACTATTTATAGTCAAAACATGTAACATCATGATATAATAATAACTATAATTCGGTTTTTTTAATTTTCTTTTAAATATATACGTAAAATTAATTTATGTATATGTTATTAAAAAATGGTTCTAAAGGTGGAGATGTTAAGAAACTCCAAGAGAAATTGGGATTAAAAGCTGATGGATTATTTGGTCCTGGTACTGAAAAAGCGGTAAAAGATTGGCAATCTAAAAATGGACTAACACCTGATGGTATAATAACCTCAGCAAATAAAAGTTGGAATTTAATTTTTGGAACAACAACTCCAACATCGAATCCAGTTTCAAATGTTACTATACCACCTAGTGATTTTAAATTAGAAAAACTAAAAGGTCATATTCCTGATTCTGTTATTGCTCAAATACCTGAAACTGCTGCTAAGTTTAACATTACTAATACTCTAAGATTAGCTCATTTCTTAGCTCAATGTGGTCATGAAAGTGGTAATTTCAAAGCTGTAACTGAAAACTTAAATTATTCAGCTGATGGTTTAAAGAAAATATTTGGTAAATACTTTCCTGGTGATGCTAGTTCTTATGCTAGAAACCCAGAGAAAATTGCTTCTAAAGTTTATGCTAATAGAATGGGTAATGGAGATGAAGCTTCAAAAGAAGGATTTAAATTTAGAGGAAGAGGTTATATTCAATTAACTGGTAAATCTAATTATGCTGGTTTTACAAAATTCATTGGTGAGGATTGTGTTAGTAATCCTGATTTAGTTGCTACAAAATATCCTTTAGCTTCAGCGGCTTTCTTTTTTGATTCAAATAAATTATGGTCAATTTGTGATAGAGGTGCTGATGATGCTACTGTAACTGCAGTTACAAAAAGAGTAAATGGAGGAACAATTGGTTTAGCTGATAGAATAAAACACTTTAAAGAGTTTTACAATTTACTTAAATAAAAAAAAAAGAGAGACTTTAATTGGTCTCTCTTTTTAGTTTGGTTAAAAAGTAATCATTGTTACTTCAGTCCCTTATATCCTTTTTACATTTGGTTAAGAAACAATCTGTGTTGTCGTTTCATTTCCTTAATACAAATATAAGTAAATTTTTTAATATACCAAAAAATCACTCAATTATTTTATTTATTTTCCAATCTCTTAGAAATGCCTTATAGGAATTCATAAAGTCTTCACTATTTCTAATCATAGAAATCATGTGCATTGAAAAATCGCCAATATACATTTGATCTATTGGATCTGAATTAAAGTTATATTTAACTTTTTTATCACCATATTCAAATATAATACATCTTTCTTCTATTGTTATATGATTAAATAAAAATGATGTTTTCTTAGCCATTTCAAGTTGTTCTTCATTGAATTGGTTATCCCATTCACCATTCATAATATTAGATAAATTATCTCTAAGATAAATATCTGAGCTTTCTAACTTCATAATAATTGTTTTAATTTAGAGTCACGTACTAAAGATTTAAACTCTGAATCGCCCATAGCGCTTTTTAAGAAAGCATAAACTCTTGATTTTGAAAAGAAACCATTGTATGTTTTTTCTCTACCATTTTCATCAACTTTTTTTAGATGAATAAATAGATTTGGTTGTATTCTTAAAATTATCTTATAAGAAATATTATCATATTTTACAATATAGAAAAAAGCTTGTTCAAGTTCTGGTCCAAAATTACCAAATCCTGGTTCAAAATTTAAAATTTTGAAAAAGTTTAATACATGATTATATCTATCATATCTATCTGATAATCTTATCTCAGAATCGTAATAAGCAAATCTTGATGGCATTGAATTGAATTCATTTTCATCAGCAATATAGTATTTAAAATCATCATCTAAAACCTCTTCAATTTTAATATCTCTTAAAACTTCAATAGATTTGTTGTTTCTATTTACTATATTTTTAATCTTTTTATCAAAAATAAAAAATATCTTATCACTTTCTTCACCTAACTTATTACATTCATCAATTAATGATTGTGGTATATCACTTTTCTCATAAGTGAATGTAGTATGATCTTCTACATGACCATCAGGTTTACTACCATCATTAATTTCAAGAGCAGTTGTTCCATCAGGTAGGATTACTGTGTTTATTTGTATTTGATTGCTCATTTAAATAATAATTTTTTTCATGATCAAATCTATTAGAGATATACTCTTTTAAGAATTGACATTTCTCATAATCTTCTCTCATTTCAAAGTAAGATATTATACTTTTTATGAAATCTTGAGTATAAGGTTTAAAATTTTCATCAAAATGTTTTCCGTGGAATATTCGTTTGTAACTATTATTCATTAAATAGTCAAAACTGTGTAATGTCAAATTCATGATTACTTGTTTAAATTATCAAGGAATTCTTTTTCCTCTTTGGTTATAGAATTTATACCGTGTCTAGAAATCTTATCTAAGATTGTATCAACATCAAACTTTTTATCATTTTCTTCAACTATATCATTTATAGTATCTTTTTGAAGATCTAAATCAATATTTAGTGAATTTGGATTTTGTTTTAGAACGTCTTGAATATCTTGCATTCTTTTGTTAAATTCTTCTTTTGAAATGGTCATACCCATAATGTTAACAACATCATTTATTTGTACACTAAATTCCTTATTGATTTCAATTAATAAATCTGACTTAATATTATTATCTAAACTATCAGAGGTGTAAATGCAATTATTGTCTTTAAATATACAAACTATTTGTTTATCCATTAGATAAACTATGTTAACAACATCAAGATTTTGTATTCTTGTATCAAACATAACTGTATGATTTACTCTACTAACGAATACAGTTTTCTTATTTTTAATGTTAATTAAAACCTCTTTAAATTTGGAGTTTATTTCTTTGATAATTTTTTTGTTTCTATTTTTCTCTTTGATTGATAAAGAAATGTGATACATAACAAATCCCCAAATAATTCCTAAAATAAATGTAGTTGTAGCCATATTTTATATATTATAAATATTTTTTCTAATTTTTACTAATAATTTATTTACAAATGTTGTATCAACTTTATCAGGTAAAGTTGAGTTTTTAAACAATTCATCAATCTCTTTAATCTCATTTTCAACATTATCGATTAGAGTTTGTAGATCAACTTTACCTCTTCTAATATCAAGTAGTGATTCAGCATCTGGTCTTCTCACATTTATACCTAAACCTTGTGCAATTTCTTTACTCATTTGAGTTAGACGTTTGCAGTGCATCATGTTTTTACCATCAATTTTTTGACCATGTGATTCAACATCTACCCATCTTTGAGTATTTCTTTTCTCTAACCATTCTTCATATTCTTTATATTCTCTACAATGTTGTGAGTAACCATCTTTATTATAAATGATATTACAAATTGGTGTTTCTCCTTTTGGAATACTAGATAATCTTAATTGGTTTGATTCCGCAATATTATTACCCTCACCAGTTTTAACTAAACCTTTATAGTTTAAAGTGTATGATTTGACTGATGGTAGATCGCTATAGTGACAATAGTTAATATTCGGATCATCATAATATAAGGCATAAACATCTCTGGCATTTGGTACATTACAAACACCACATAATCTTTCTTCGTAACCTTTAGTTTCATTCCAAACTTTCCAAGGAATAGATTTTTCACCTTCGATTACATAAACAAAGTCGAGTACATCTTTACGAGTTACTTTATCTTTTTCCCAGTTTTGTTTTTTATTTTGACCTTTAGCTTTTTGAATTTGTTGAACTGCATATCCACCAAAAGATTTGGCGCAAAGTTTCGTGATAAACTTATCTTTATTGTTTAATACTTCATCAAAGATAGGATCTTTGTAGATAATACAATCATCAGGTGTGTTCAATAATTCTAATACGGTTGGATTATTACTTTCTAATAATTGAAGAAATCTTTTAATTTCATAGATAACAATATCATTTTTATCATCATTGATTTGTTCTACATAATTAAAACCTAAAATATTATCCATAGATTGGATAAAAACACCAGAAAAGTCTGTATCTGAAGTTTCAATATTTGTTCCATATGCGTGTGATCCTCTAATAACTAAGAGTAGAGGTTTAGCACCTGGTGATTTTTCTTGAATTAAATCTAATAGTTGTTGTTTCATAATTCTAAATATTGACAAATATAATCAAAGTTTATTAAAAAATCAAAATAAAGTATTAAGAAATTAATATATAACAAAAAAGAATAATTATATGCCAGGAACTTCGAGTTATGTAAATCCTCCTATTTCAGCGGATTATAGGTTTACGGTTGATGAATTATTAACTGTATTGCCTGATAATGCTGCTAATTTAATTGATGCTAAAGATGTTAGAGATTCTGTATGGACTCTTTGGAATAGAATAGATGATGTAGAGATAACAGCTTCTCAATCATTAAGTACTAATACTAACTATATTAGATCAACTCCTACTCAAGTAGCTGTTGGTGGTGCTTCAATTGGATCAACATTTACTGGTACAATTCAAGATGCTTTGGATAAAATTTTATATCCATATGTTCCTCAGGGTAATACTTTTTCTGCTTCAAGTAGTTCAAGACAATTTGGATCATCTACTGCAGTTACATTAAGTTGGCAAGTTATTAAAAATAGTAATTCAATTGTTTCTATAACAGTTGATGGTACTAGTGTTTCACCAACCGGTGCGAGTCAATCTGGTAGTAAAGCTACTACAGCTACTCATAGTTCATCTCCAATTGCAGTTACTCAAGTTCAGACATATACTTTTTCAACATCAGATGGAACTACAACAGTAAATACAAATACAACTGTTACTTGGTCTAATAAAAGATATTGGGGATTTATAGATTTAACTTCTTGTGTTCCTTCTAATCCTGATTTAACATTAACACCAGGCAGTTCAGCTGCAGTTGGTTCGTTTATAACCGATACTAAAGTAAAAGGATTGACTGGTGCTGGTGTTGGTAGTGGTAGTGAGTTAGCTACTAGTTTATCTAGAACATTTTCGAATATCAATGGTAGTGGATATTATTTATGTTTTGCTTGGCCGACTTTATTCGGAACGCCGACATTTGTTGTTGGTGGATTTACTAATACTGCATTTACTAAAGTTAGATCGAATAGTTCGTTCTCAAATGAGTTTGGATTTACAGGTACTAATTATGATGTTTGGATTAGTAATACCGCTTATAATTCTCCAACTACGGTAGTAATAAGTTAAAAATAATTAAAAAATATGAGTTTAAATACAGGTACATTAGTAGGAGCAGCAATTAGACCGATAGATTCAGCGGATTTAATTTCTACCGCTTGGGATAATGAAATAAGAGGTGGTCATCATGCTTATGCTACGCTTTCTGAGAGAAATAGTATAATTATTCAAAGAAGATCATGGGGAATGTTGTGTACAGTTTATAATGATGGTACAAACAATGGTACATATCAATTAAGATATGGATATAGTAGTACTACAATAACTGATAATAATAACTGGGTACCTTTTACAGGTGGTTCTGGTCCGGCTGGTAGTGAATATTGGTTAGATCCTGTAATATCAGTTGCGATAAATGAACCAGCTTCTCCAAGTAATGGGGATAGATATATTGCTGGTTTAAATAATACGGCTACTTTAACTGGGTCAAATTGGTCATCATATACAGGTGGTTATATTGTTCAGTGGAACACTACTTTAAACGATTGGGATAAAACATCACCAAAAAATGGATATACATTAAGAGTACAAAATGAAGATGATGCACTTTATAGATATGAAGGTTCATATTCTAGTGGTAAATGGGTAAAAGAACATGTGAATCAAATATTAAGTTTAACTGCTAGTACTTCTAATGGTTATACTTACACATCTACATCTCTTCCAAATCTATTTTCATATGAAAGAAACCAAGTTTATTTAACTGTTTTCTCAGCAACAAACTCTGGTACATCTTCAGTTACATTAAATATTAATAGTTTAGGTGCTAAATCTATTAAAAAACAAACATCCAATGGATTGGATGACTTATTAGTTAGTGAATTAAATCCAAGTTTAACATATACTTTATTTTATGATGGTACTTACTTTAGACTTAATAAACCATTTAGTAATGCTCCGTTTGATATAAAATGGAGAATTAGAAGTAATGAGATTGTTCAAGTTCCTGATTATAATGAGTATTTGATTTATGGTGATTTAACTGTTGAGGGTAGATTAGATATAGATACTTATGGTAAAGTTGTTATATTGGATGGTGGATTGATATTAAATGGTGGTACTGTATCAAATTCTGGTAATGTTCAAATAGTTGACTTAGCTTTGGGGCCAGCAAGTGGTGGTGGTGGTACTAGTTCTATCTCAAAATATACTACACTTCAAACTATGAGTGCTGGTGTTACTTATTCAATAACACATGGTTTGAGTACAACTGCTATTATTGTTGATACTTGGAATGAAGTAACTGGTGAACAAATTTCTATTAATGTTGTTAGAACATCAAGTAATGCTATAGATATTAGTTCAGGAACTTCATTATCCTCTGTTAGAGTCGTCGTTATGGGATAAAAAATTAAAATCCTCTATTTTTCATAGAGGATTTTTTTATTTGGATAAAATTGTTTCTATATTATTTAGTGAAAATGATGGATTTGACAAAGGATCTCCACCATCTTTAAGATAGTTATTATATAATTCGTTATAATCATCCTCTGTGTAGAATTTACTGTCTATTTCACAGAATATAACATTTGTATCATGTGATGATATTGTTTTATTTTGTAGTCTTGTTTCTCCATATGCTGGTCCAACTGGACCAACTAATTCTGTTCCTGAAACTTCTTCGTTAATAAAATCTTTAAATTTCTTAATCATTATCATCTTCTATTTTTTCAAAATATTCATCTTGTTCTTGTAATGAATATTCATCTTTCTTTTTATTATATATTAAATTATAAAGGAACTTATCTTCCAAAAGGAAGGTTTCATTACCTTTTAAATATAAAGTACATTCTTCATCTTCAAAATGGTTTTCAATATCTACTATTTTAAGACCAATCTTTCCATCTCGGTCATGTAAATCACAAATTACCTTTTTATTTTTATCTAAAAGATCTTTTATTCTGTTATAGGTTGAATTCTTTGAAAGAAACATAAAGTCTTTCATGTCTTCTTCTCTCGTATCTTGGTAAAGATTTAAGAAATTAATCTCTTTATCGGATAGTTTTTTCTTACTATTGATTTTATCCAATATTCTATTAAGTTCTATTTCTTTAATAGATTCACCTAATAGGTAGTACTTAATTAGTTTTTTAATTTTCATCTCTTCTAACCTCATTATATATATTAAGGACCGTTTTTAATTTTTATATATAGTATATTAAAATTTATATAAAATAATGGATCAGAAGTTACTAGATGCGTTAAATAATTTATCATTTGCACTTGAAGAAATATCCGATGCTCTTAAAGATAGGAAGGGTACGAAGTCGGATACAACAACTGCTTTACAATCGGGTAATTTTTCAAAAACTATCAATCAGATTAATGTTGGTATTAAATCAATTAAGAAAGATACTGAGAAAATATTAAAACAACAAAAAACTATTTTAGAATTATCCAAGAAAAAACAAGCTGATAAAAAAACTGATGTATTTGAAGGTGATAGTAAAAAAGAAAGTTCAATTAAAAAAGGTGTATCTTCTATTTTATTAATAGCTGTTGGTGTTTTAGCAATAGGATTGGCTTTTAAACTCGTTGGTAAAGTTGACTTCTTTTCTGTTATTGCTTTAGGTATTGGTATTTATGCTGTTTCTGTGGCTTTTGATAAAATTGGTAGATTAAAAGATTTAAGTTATAAAAAAGTCTTGATGATATCTTTAGTTATGCCTTTAATGGGTATGGGTATTTGGTTAGCATCTAAATTCTTAGCTAGAGTTACTCCGATGAGTCTTGGTCAAATAATAACCGCGATTGGAGTTGCTACTGCCTTTTATTTTATTGCTCCTGTTATAACATCTATGATGGATGCAATGATGAATACAAAAGAGATAACAATGCCTGGTGGTAAGAAAATAAAGTCATCTAAATTTGATATGGGTAGACTTAAAGCTACTATTGTTGCTTTACCTATTCTAATGGTTGCTATGGCTTTGGGTATTACATTATCATCCTTTGTGTTATCTCGTATTAAACCAATGGGTCTTGGTCAGATAATAACTGCTATTGCCGTAGCTGGTATGTTTTCAATTGCTGCTATGGGTGTTAAAGGTTTAATACACGCTTTAACCGAAGAAAATGAAGTTAAGGGTGCTGGTGGATTCAAGACTAAGAAGATGGATATGGGTAAACTTATGAAAGTTGCTTTATTTTTACCTATTGTAATGATGGCTATTGCTTTAGGTATTACATTATCATCTTATATTTTAGCTGGTATTAAACCTATAACTTTAGGTAAGGCTATAACTGGTATTTTAATAGCTGGTATGTTCGCAGTTGTTTCTTGGGGTATTGCTAAAATGTTAACCGCATTAAAAGACCTTGATCCAGCAACAATGTTTGAAGCTGTTATTATTTTACCGTTACTTTTACCTGCGATTGCATTAGCAATTACTGCATCATCTTGGGTTTTAGGTTTGATTAAACCAATTAGTTTTTCTCAATTTTTAACAGGATTGGCTATCTCAATAATGTTTATTGCATTTAGTGTTACTTTATTAATTTTAGCAAAGGCTGATATATTTGGTAAAATAGATAAGAAAGATATTGTTATGATACCTTTGATGTTTGCCGCCTTATCATTAGCAATAATGATATCATCTTGGATATTATCAGCATCCGCTGAGATAACATTTGGAAGATCTTTAGAGATACTAGCATTCTCTGTTGTTATGTGTATTGCCGTTATAGTTGTTGCTTTAACTGCTTTATTAATTACAAAAATTGGTGATGTTAAGATGTATATTAAAGCTGGTGTTTCAATTGCGATATTAGCCGCTACTATAATGATATCATCTTGGATGATTAGTAAGGGTACGTATAAAAAATACCCCGATTGGAAATGGGCTTTATCAGTTGGATTATCATTAGTTGTTTTTGGTGGTGTTTCTTGGGCTCTTATGAAAATTGGTAGTGTTAAAACTTATATAAAAGGTGCGGTTTCTATAATAGTTCTTGCTGGTACAATTATGATAGCATCTATTATTTTAAATAAAGGTTATTATAAAAAATATCCAAGTGCTAAGTGGTCTCTTAGTGTTGGATTGGCTCTAGCACTTTTTGGAGTTGGTGCAGTTTTATTAGGAACACAAGTATTAAATCCATTCTTTTATGGTGGTTTAGGGGCAGTTTTATTGGTCGCTGGTGTTGTGGTTGCCGCTTCACATATTTTAGGTTTGGGTAATTATAAAAAATATCCAAGTGTTAAATGGGGTGCTGGTGTTGGTCTCGCTTTGGCTGCGGTTGGAGTTGGTGCGGTTGCATTAGGAACTCAAGTATTAAATCCATTCTTTTATGCTGGTTTAGGTGAGATACTTTTAGTGGCAGCTACAGTAGTTGAAACTTCACACATTTTAAATAAAGGTAACTATAAAAAATACCCAACTGTTTCTTGGGCAGGTGGTGTTGGATTGGCATTGGCTGGATTTGGTTTAGGTGCGGTTTTATTAGGATTTAATGTTTTAAATCCATTCTTTGGTAGTGGTCTTAAATTGATTAAAAAAGTTGCTAAAACAATAGTCGAGGTTTCACATATTCTTACAAGAGGCGCGTGGAAACAAGCTCCTGATACTAAATGGGCAAAAGGTATGGCGGCTCTGTTTAAAGAAATGGATCCGGTCTTTGCTATTATATCTGAATATGATGGATTTATGAGTAGTTTTGATGATATTATAGATAATATAATCAAGATTAGTTATGGAATGGTTAGAATGGCTAAACAATTCGCAAATTCATCTAGTTGGAAATATCCACCATTAGAATGGGGCGATGGAGTTTCTAGAAGTGTTATTTCTTTTGTGGATTTATCTAACTATGTTTCAAATAAACTTGACTTCTTTGCTGGTGATTCTATTCGTGGTATGGTTTATCAGATGGCGACAACTGCGAAGATTATTAAGTCCAATCAAAGAAATTTCTTAGCTACTATACCAGAAACGTTTATGCGTAATTTAGCGGCTAACATTCTTACTTATGCTTATTTAACAAGAAGTTTAGATAGAATTTTAAGTATTGAAGAAAAGAAATCTATTGGAAATGGAGTATTTGGTAGTTTTCAATATACAAGTAAAAGGTCTGTTGATTTATCAAATATTAACAGAGTTGCTTATCAAATGGCTATCACTGCTAGAATTATAGCAGCTTCAGCTAAATATATGCAAGTACCTATTAATATTAACTATATGAAGAATTTATCTTCTAATATTTTGACTTATGCTATGTTGAGTAGAAAATTAGATGGTATTTTAAGTATTCAGGAGAAGAAATCTATATCAATGGGTGTATTTGGTTCAATAGATTATACTACTAAGAGAGCTGTTGACCTATCTAGTATTAACAGAGTTGCTTACCAAATGGGTATCACTGCTAAGATTGTTTCTGCTGCTTCTAAGTATATGAAAGAAAATATAAATCCTGACTATATGAAGAATTTATCTTCTAATATTCTTTACTATGCAACTTTATCAAGAAAATTAAGTAAAGAACAGTCTTTAGGTAGTTTAGTTAAAAATGCTTTATTTGGTGATCCAATATCAAATGTTGCTAGTGGAATGGTTAAGTTAGCGAAAGCTTATGATAGATTATCCGTATCTCTTAGAAAGTTAGGTGGTGCTATGAAGACACTAGATTCTAAAAAATTAAGAGAGTTTAATAATTTAACAGCCAATGTTGCAGTTTTATCATCATTAAATAGTACTATGTTTGATAACATGTTACAAGTTCTTGAATCAAGATCTAGTGTTTTCTCTAAAATATTAAAAGAACAATCTGGTGCTAAAGGTGTTGAATCTAGAAGACCTCAAGTTGGTGCTACTAAATCAGAAGATAGATCATCTAAAGCTAAAAAGGGTAAACATGGTGACTTAAATAGACAAATGGATATTCTTATTGAATTAATGGCTGGTGTACTTAAAACTGTCGGTGATGGTTCTACACTTGATGATTTCTTACAGAAAAAAATGGGAGAAAGACAATCAAAATCTAAAGAAAAATAATAGAAAACTTTTAAAGTTAAATTAATATAATAACCATGAAACAACTAACATTTTTTAAGAAGTATCAACTATTTAGAGTTTTTAAAAAAACTATTAAGGAAAATAGAAATGAGCTCGAACAAAGATTTGGTATTAGAGTTGATAGAGCTTATAGATTATATACAATACTAAATATTCCAGAGGAACTAATTGGAGAAGCATTCACACTTAGAAAATCAGATATCGATAGAATTTCAGAACCTTATATTAAAGAATATACATCAGAGTTGTCTAATTACTTAAACTCAAAAGGACTAAATGAAATTTACGACTTTTATGAGTTAAGAAAAGAAGAAAAGTTAGCTTGGAAGTTAGTTATCGGGTATAGATTTTTTAGATCTAATGAGTGGTATGATAAATTATATTTTAGAGTTTTACCTATTTCTTTATTATTAACACTAATAACTTCTTTAATAATACTTTTTTCTTAAACTTTTACCTATTTATTCTTTATAATTAAAAACATAAATTAATAAATATGGCAAAAGAAGCTAAAGAAACCTATTATGAAGTAGATTCTTCAACTGAAGAATTATTTTTAGAAGTCTTTAATAAGAAATCACTACCTGTTAATGTTAGATTTCTTTTTCAAGGAAATTCAAAACAAAAACAATTAATCAAAGTTTCAAAAATTCCGGATCAGTATGCCTTTTCTTTAGGAAAAGAGTTATTGATTTCTATTAATGAAGATCTATTAAATGTTTTTGATGATGAGTCAATTACTATTTTAATTGAACAAGAGATTGATAAAATCAACATCAATTTTGAAAGTGGTAAAATTAAATTAGTTGGTACTGATTTAAATACATTTTCATCTATTGTTAATAAATATGGTGTTGAGAAAGTTGCAAGAGCAAATAAAGTGGAAGAGTTATATCACGAACAAAAAGCTGACGCTAAAGGTGACGAAGAATTTATTATTTAATTATGAGTTTAGGAAATAGATATATAACAGCTCTATCAAAGAAGTATGAAGCTGAAATGGCAGAAGCTGAAGCAAATTTAGCTCTTTATTTTTCTAATAGTAATTTAGCTGCTATTGGAGAACATTCTGATTTAATGGAAGAGCAAGATAAGTGGATTGAAAAATACACAAATGCTAAAGATAAATTGGAAACATTGAAATCTTTAAATTTTAAAGATGATTCAAATGAAAGAATTAACAGCTAAGCTGTAAAAAAATAAAAAATAAAATATGACTATTGAAACAAATGTTGTAAAACCTGAAATTTCATTTTTTGAAAATGAAACTGAAAACTTATTGATTACTCCTTTTTATGAGTCTGAATTGGATTCTAAAATTCAGAATATTGAAAATTTCATTTCTACTAATGAAGGAACTGGTTTGAGTGATGATGAAAAAGATTCACTTTATAAAGGAGCTCAAGAATTATGGATGGCTTATGCTAATTCATTGAGAGATGCTAAATATAATTTTCACTTAAATAGATCACAATGGAAATTTGTTACTGATTTAGTTCTTTCTAAATTAGAATATGATGTGAATACTGTATTCTTTGCTATTGAATTGACAGAACTTTTAGGCTCTATGAGAGATGCTAAGTTTTCTGATGATGATCAATTAGTGGCTTTCCCAGTTAATGCTACTGAGATCACTTATATTTACCACTTAATTGCTAAGCATAAAGTGAAAGGTCTTACTAAAGATGCTTATATGTTTGCTGAGGTATTAAAAAGAATAGGTTCTATTTCTAAAGTATTTAATTATTATGATACTTATGGTAAAAACTTATCAACTGATATTCAAAATTGGGTAACTACTTTTGAAGAAGGTGTTTCTTTTGAAAATAGAGTTAGTGAAACTAATAGTGAAGAGATTGGTGAGTAATCTAATCATCTAATAAAAAACCTCTTAATTAAATTAAGAGGTTTTTTATTTTTAATAAATCGGTTCGATCGGTTCGAATGGTCCAATAGGTTCTATGTATTTAATAGGTTCTGCTAAGTCTTTAAGAGTTCTTATCTCATAATTCTTCTTATCTCTGTAAACAGCACCATATCCATTGTCTGATGTTACTTCTATAACAACAAATGGATCTATATTAGCATCAATTGTAAAATTGAATGGTAGTAAATTATCACCTTTTCTAAATTCATTTAATACTTGAACAGGTTCAAAATCTATCATTTTCCATTCTGTTACATTTACCCAATTTGAATTATCACCTTGGTCTAATAGTGGTGGATTTGTAGATTGTGTTGATCCTAAACCACTATATGAATAATATTCTCTATTATATTCAATTATAGTAGAAACCTCATATGATTCATTTGCACTCCAAGCTATAACATCCTCATATTTTCTAGGACTTTTAATTTTATTATTATCTATAAATGATTCATATATTTTACCATAATAAATAACTTTATCACCTTTTGCGTATGTTGTAAATGGTGCCCATTCTTTATATGTTTTATATGTTTTAACTTTTACATCAAAATAATCGGGTGTTTCTAATAAATTTAAGTATTCGTTATTTGGCTTAGTTGGTGTTGATAATCCAAAAGGATTTTTATCAGCTCCTAAATTCTCAATAATTGAGTAAAAGTCTATTACACAATTGTAGACAGTTGATCCGCTATTTACTGGCATCAAGTAAGCCTCATTTAATTTAAATGTAATTGGTGTCATATTTTGCTTCATATTGAATATAGTTACATCATTTACTTTATGTGTTATTTGAGTACCTCCTGTGAAATATGCTTTACCTGTAATATCTAAAATTCTATGAGTTAATGGAATAATATTTCTTTTTAACCAATGTTTTAGACCTTGTAGTTTAATAGTTACTTCATCTAAGCTATAATTTAATACATTATTTCCCTCTTCATCTGTTATATTAAATGTTAAATTAAATAAATTTGTGTATTCATAATTTTCATTAGGTAGTGTATGTTTGATAAAATCATTTTCAGTCCATCCTTCTACTGTATTATCAAATATATCAGGTATCTCAACTTTAAATAATTTTAAGAAATTTGGTGAAGTTTGATCTATATTTCTATAATACTCATTCAAACTAAGATCATTATACCCAAAGAAATTTATAGCATTTATTATTGATTTATAAGATCCTATGTATGGAAAGATTATATTTTTTGTTAATAATAATTCTTTTCTTTTCTTGTTTAAGAAATTCCAATCGATACCACCTTCTAATATATCATAATCTTTGAAAATGAATATTTCATTTGGTCCTATGTTTTTACCAATATTTGATAATTCTGTTTTATATCTAATATCTTCTATTTCTGTTTGAGCATAAGTTAGAAATCTAGCTATCTCTCTATCCACAACTTCAAATGTTGCTTTTAAATAAGTTGTGTTACCAGTCTTTGGATAATCCGATATAACGGTTGATTCATTGATCATGAAATCATTTTCTGGATCTAGGAAGTCTAATACAATTGTTTTACTAAAAACTTGTCTTATTTTAAATAAACTACCATTATTATATGATATATACTGATTTCTAGTATTTGTCATATCTTTTAAGTAGATTACTATTCTTTGTCCAGGTGATAGCTCTTTATCATTGAAGTATTCATCGGATTCGGTATTTAAAGTTATAACAGCTCTTCTATCAGTATCGAATTGAGATGCGGTTCCTAACATTTCGAATTTGACTACTGTGTTATTTGTTGTTGTACTTGTAATTGTAAATTTAATATCTTCTTGTTTGTATAATTGTAATACCGATCTTAATGGACCTTCTTCTTCTGATTTATAACCTAAGAATAATTCTAAAGATTTTGGTTTTGATGATGTTGAAAATTCATCATCTATATACTCTAATGTATATTCAACTCTATCAAAAACTGTTTGTTGATGTTGTGGTGAGCTTATTTTAGTTAAGTCTCTATTTGGTTTTTTATTAAGTGGTGTCTCTAATAAAGGCTTAGGTCCAGTGTAAACATATGATCCGGTTTTTTCTAACTGATCACCTGAGATATCATACATAAAAAATTCCGGAGCGTTATCTGATAACCATTCATAATAATAAACAACCGGAGTTTGTCCTGTGAATTTTTCTCTTGGTCTTCTAACATATTCTCTTGTTTTTAACCAAAGATTCTCTCTCTGTGAATAATTCGGATCTAAAGTACCATACATATTCTCTACAAAAGCTTCATTTGTCTCACTTGAGTAATTTATCTCACTTAATACATTTGGTAAAACTTCAATTAGTGAATTTATTGATGGTTGAATCGCCCATACTGATTTTCTTTCTGGGTTATAAATTATTTTTGTTGATTTGGTACCAATTGGTTGATTATGTATAACTTGGCCGTTGATTGGATTTATCACAAAAATAGAATTTAATACTTGTGATGATACATAAAGACTTGCATCAAATTGGTTTAAGGCTAAGTATCCATAGGCACCAATATCTATATTAGTTGTTATTGTATCAGTTGTTAAATCTAATGATAAAAATCTCTTACTTGGGTCGGTTAAGTTCATCTCACCAGTTAAGTTATTATATAATATATCACTAAATGAACTATTTGTAACTGATGTTATTGAGTAAGTTAATCCATTATCAATTCTATAAAGGTTTTCACCATAAACATATATAGATTCTCTTACCGGTTCATAGAATATTGAATGAGTTAAGCCTGGTACAACGTAAGATGTTTGATAAGTTCTTGTTGATCCATCAATTCTTAGTACTAAATTTGCATCAGTTGTGACATACATATCTTTTTCAAAGTCATTGAAAACCATTTTACCAGTCATTGTGTCTAATGCCGATGGTGTTGTTATTGTTTTAACAAATGAGTTTGAATAATCATAAATATCTATTGTTGCGCTATTTGAATATGTTATGTAAATATCTCCATTATAAGGATTTATAGCCATATCTTTAGCATTAGATGTTAATGTTATGTATTTTACAATAGAGTTTAGTAATGGATCAATAACCCATATTTTATTTTTTGATAAACAGTATAAGTAGCTATTATAAGTATTGAAATCCATTTTAATTGGATTTGCGTTACCGGTCAGTGTGATAGTTTTTACATGAATGTATAAATAAGCATCCATAACTATTACATTATCACCAAATAAATAAATATAATTAGATAATTGTATGTACTTCAAATCAACTAAGTTAGTAGCACCTAGTTCTATTCCTAGTGAAAGTGAATTACTATCATATGTTGTTGGGTTATATGAAAGTCCGAACATTACTTGATCAAATTGGCCTGTGTTAAAAGGACCTCCACTTCCGCTCACACTTGGTATATAACAAGCAGTTGCTCCAAATCCTAAGTCAAATGCTAGAGTTACGTAAGCAGATGAGTTACATATGGAACTTGTCAATCCCCAGAATGGACCTTGATAACTTAAATTCATTACTTGTGGATCTAGAAATTCAATATTATACTCTTGATTGTTATATGGAAAGTTTGTGTTGTTTATTGATACAATCATTCCAGTCGCAAATCCAATTTGTTCAAATGACGCTGTTGCTGTTGTTGGTAATGCAATTTCATTTGATGAAATTAAAGATCCAACATTACCTTTCATTTTCCTAGTTATAGTGTAATCCTCAGCTCCTGGTATTTCAACTTTTCCGGTACTTATAGAGTATTTAAATATTCTATCTAATCTTTTTAGATCAAACTTTAGTAGATTATTTATGTTTGTTGCTACTATACCCATTTCTAAAAGATTCTCACCATGAGTATCTACCCATTCTTTTAGAGTTGATGATATATCAACTGGTTTATAAGCCGATTGAGTTGCTGAATATGTACCATATACAGTTTCTTGATCATACTTTTTATTATTTATATCAATTGATAGATAAGGACCAAAAGAAGCTGATGATCCAAATAAAACTCTTGAATGTTCAATAAAGAAATTAGCAGTTGATCCAACTTCAACTCTTTCTAATTCAAATGGAACATTCGGATAAAAACTCTTTAATACTATTCCGTTATAAAATGGTGATGTGAAGCTTCCTAAATAAGCCAACTCAGCCACAATACCCAATGTGTATAACTTAACATAGTTTCTTGTTAACCAAGCTCTAAGTGTTCTATCGATGGTTCTTTCCATGTCTGGAGATCCACCTGAATATACCCAGGCTACTTCTTCTTCATAAACTTGTTTATTGATTATTAATTTAATTCCATATTCATCTATGTCTGTGAAAACTACATTATATTTAAAGTTTTCTGAATAATCATAATTTAGCTCATAGTTTAGTTTTTCTCTTACTTCAACAAGTCTTTCATTTGTTTGAGTTTCATGACCAATTGAATATGTAGGTCCTATTTTCGTATGATAAAAGTTTACTATAGCATATTTACTTGGATACATAAGGTCTGCTCTTAAACTACCATCTTTGTAATATAAATCAACATTGAATGATTTTATATCATCTTTATACTTCTGTACTGCGGATGAAAAAGTAGTTTTAGTACTTTGTGTCCAACCATAATCAAAGTAAACTTTATCTGTTGTTAAATAAAGTTGGCATAATGGTAATTGTTCTGTTGTAGTTGATTCATCTACTTTAACATAAGTTCTTTTACCCCAATTAGTTGATGTTTCTGGTGTTATATAGTTTAATGTGCCTACAAAACTTTGTGTATAACCAATTAAACACTCATATACTTTGTTATTGAATATAACTTGTGACTGTGTTGCATAATAAGTCATTTGTGAGTTTCCAACAAATGTTGGTATTGGTGAAACTCTTAGAAAGTTTGAGTTTTCAACCGATCCTTCAATTTTAAATTCTCTTCCTGGTTTTAATATCTTTGGAATTTCTTTATCATCATCAAAGTATAATTTACTACCATCTATTGTTAAACCACCTTGATATATACTTGGTAAATCAGTTCTTGAAATAACTTCAATTATTAACTTTGAGTTTTCGGGTATTTCGTTTGTCGAATATTCAAAATGTATAGCATCTGTTAAATTATCTCTTAGAACGGTTATTACTCCGTCATTTTTTTCAGTTCCTACTATATTTAATTTTTTACCAGGGTAATACTTATCATAAAAGTCTGGTTCTGACCAGTCAGATATCCTATTATTAAATTGAGAATCTATGTAATTATAAACACCTACTGTATTTATTCCTTTTATTGTAACATCAGTATATGATGATGTTGCTGAGTAGATTGAATAATAATCATTTTCAAAAGTTGCATTATCAACTGAAGATAAAATCATTATTGCATTCTTTTTAGAACCAACAACCACATATGTTTTCTTAGGATCTGTAAATTCTAAAAAAGTTTTATTGAAAACTATAAATGTTCCAATTGGATATAAATTCTCAAAATTATCACCATATATCCATTTTGAATAAAAGCTGTAGTCGTTATTTATTGGTTCTATAAGATCAATAGATTGTGTTGAACCATTAGTTCCGTAGAAGTGTAAACCGTATTCGTTGAATAATTGAAATTTATTTAAGGTTAATTCTCCTGGTAATTCATACTCAAACGATGGAACTTTTTCCATCATGTATAAACCATATGTTTTGTATATATCAGAAGAACTTTGGTGAAAAAGAATATCACCTTCAAACCTATCTGTTGTTTCGTTATATTGAAAATTTAAACTACCACCCTCTTTATCGAAGAATATTAGATTCTTATGATTAGACATTTATATTTAATACTTTTTGGTATATATTAAAAAAACATTTCTTTGATAATCAATTTTAATATATACCACTATAAAAATTATTTTATAATATGAGAATAAGAAAATTTTCTGAAAATAAAAAAGAAAAAGATTTAGAAGAAGTTAAGTTTGATATTAAATCTTTTGAACCATCTAAAGATGATTTAGTAGGTTTTGAATCTGAACTCGATGAAACACCAGAGAAAGAGATTAATAAACTTAAAAAAGAAATTCAAAATGATGGTAATACTCCTGGGCTGGAAAGAGCTATCAAGAAATTTGAAGAATTTACTATCTCACTTTCATTTGATTTGGAACCGGAAGAAGATGTTTTTGATCCTTCTAAAATTTTTACGAGTGATATAAATACTGATGATAAGTGTTGTTCAGATTGTCAATGTGAACCTTGTGAATGTGGTGAGACAACTGGTGATGATGATTGTTGTTCAGATTGTCAATGTGAACCTTGTGAATGTGAAGAATCGCCTACTCAAGAATTACAATATCACTTAATGAATTCTTTACCTGTTACTGAAAATGTTTTTAGACCGGGTTCTAAAAAGTTTTTTTCTTTATTAAAAGAAGCTAGAAATCTTTATGATTCTGGACTTTTAGAGTTGAGAGGTGTTGATAAGGAGTTATATGAATCAACTGAGATTGGAAAATTTGCTATGTTTAAAGGTGAAATGGTTGCTTTAGATATTCCAATGGAATATATTGAAGAATTAAATGAAGCTGAATATAAAGGTAAAGAAGTTAAATTAAATTACCCTATGAGAAATTCTGGTGGTGGTAAAAAGTATTATGTTTATGTTAAAAATCCAAAAACTGGAAATGTTAAAAAGATTTCTTTTGGTGATGTTCATGGTGGTTTAACTGCTAAAGTTAGTAATTCAGAAGCTAGAAAATCATTTGCTGCTAGACATAAATGTTCAACTAAGAAAGATAAAACTAAGGCTGGTTATTGGGCTTGTAGAATAAACAAATATGGTCACTTGTGGGGTGGTAAGACATACCCTGGTTATTGGTAATTATGAAACATTTAGAAACATATAAAGTATTTGAATCTAAGAAAGATGAACTGCCTAAATTATCTGATTTAAAAATTGTAAGTATAGATACAATAGAAGGTAAAAATAAATGGCATAAATCTAAA
>JACCDX010539539.1_pt1 | contig 39537 bp, 37 predicted proteins | sample 7449681 | NCBI WGS metagenome assembly JACCDX01 (sample SAMN15323450, study PRJNA562643) | freshwater metagenome | isolation source: river surface water | place: USA:Blue River Watershed | collected 2017-08-18
GCTCGGAGTGAACTAGTCACTCCTTCTCGATACATCGCACGTGCTGATGTATCAAATTCCCCGCCGTGTATCCGGACGCGACGGAGAAATCTATTTAGGTGAAATTTCACGTGCTTCACCGTTTTACCTTTTACTTCTTGTCTTCAGTCACAAGTACTGACTGAGCCAAAATTTGTGTCTTGCCTGCATTAAGAACAAGTCGAGTTGTAATCGACTTGATAGGACCTGTTAGGTCGAAGCCGCGGTTGCCCACGGGGATATAGAACTCTGAAGTTGGGGTTGAGACTACGAGAATTCTAACGGTCACAAGGTACTGCCCGTTGGACATCCGCTCAAAATCGGCAGTTGTGGCGCCGAGCTCAAGTGGGGTCCAACTTCCTGCAACACCAACTGAAACCCCATTTACGAGGTAAGTGGTGCCGTTGCCATCCACTGTGATGCTCTGAGAGATCATCACATTTGGGCCACCGACCGCTGTTATGGCCTGGGTGGTCAACTCTGTTCCGGCTTCAGTGGCTACCGGCGTATTTTTATTGACGCGGATTGTGCCTAGGGAGCCGTCCTGGGTCGCAACAGTAAATCCTGTTGGGATGCCCTTTTCGTCCAAGCCTGGGAAGACCAGCTTGGCTGACTTGATTGCCACGCCAGAAACCATGGTGCTGGACTTCTTGGCTGGCATTGAAATAGAAGGTGTTGGAGTGCTTGCCTCGACCGGAGCAACTGATTCTGATGAACCAGCAACTGGGCCAGATGCGATCTCTGATGGAGCAGAAGGAGTAATTGTTACTCCTTCGCGGCCGGTCATTGAGTTAAAGCCAAGGAAAGCTGTAACAACTAAAAGGAGTGAAAGCGCGACCTTAGAAGATTTCTGGGCAAGCTCTGCTGCCTTCTTATAGGTAGTAGAAAGCATGTCGAGAGCTGTTAGGCCACGCTCTTCGTCGATAACGAGCTCTGAAAGTACGCGGCGAAGTGATGTGCGAGCGCGGGAAACAGTGTGGCGCACTGCAGATTCCTTGATTCCAAGCTCTGCTGCGATTTCTTCGGTTGAACGGCCTTCCATTTCCCACATAACAAGCGCTGCGCGCTCTGCAGGAGAGAGAAGTGCAAGTGCCTGACGAATGATTGCTGCATCTTCAGCAGCAGAAAGAGCTTGTGAGTGATCGCCGTCTACCTGCCAGGCAGCTTCAACTTCAGCCTGGGCTTCATCGATAACCACAAGGTTAGGGCGGCGTCCTTCTAGGCGGAACAAGTCGATGCAAAGGTTTTCGATGGTGCGGTGTAGATAAGAAAGAGCGTGATCATTTGATTCAAGCTCTGGAGCTGCAAGCATGAACTTAATCAAGGCATCTTGGGTGATTTCTTCAGCCTTAGCGGAATCCTTCAATACGCGATTAGCGTGGGCGAGAAGCTCTGAACGGTGCTCTGTGTAGAAAGCACCGAGCTCTGCGACGGTCCACACACGAGGACCTGCAGAGGCTGCAGACTTCTTAAATGCCACTTTGGGACTTCCTTCTTAACCGGTTTTGTGCTTCAGCGACACCCGTCGGTGCCTCTATAGCCTTCTACGAATCCTAGCCCCAGATGTAGCGGGGAAGGGACAAAACGGACATTTCACCATAAAGGCTCTATCGGGGATAGTAAGTATTTGTTGAGCCGATAGGTCTTTGTTGAAAAATTGATCTACCCAGGCGAATAGTTCTAATGTGGGGTGGCGTTATCGCGGAATTAGATGAGATTTCGAGGTAAGTATCCAGGCTAAATCGGGACTTCACGTCCCAGTCGGTTCGATTTGAGTAATTCTCTATTAGAAATTCCGCTGCAGATCGATTAAGGATGTAAGCCTGAGCCCCTGTTGTAAAACCTTCTAAAGGCTTTGCGCGGACTCCTATTAGCTCGCGTAAATCTCTTTGAAGTTTCGTATATCGCGCTCTACCCAAACTTTTTTTAAGTTTCTTAAATGGCCCTCCATCAAAATGGTATCGCTGAAAGATAAAGAAATAAAAGTTTCTCAAAAGTTTTGCCAAGAAATTGCGTTCTTTGAAGCCCATATTTCCAAATTGAATTATTGAATATCCTTCCGGTAAACAATTCATAATTTCTTGAAGATTGGTTAGGACTTTGACCTTTATATCAACGTCTGAATCTAGATCAACATCATCTTCAAATATTAAACAATAGTCTTCTTTACTTTCTAGAAAACGAACCATCGATTTCACATGTGAGTCCCAAATAGCGATGGCTGAGTTTTGCTTGTGAAATGGCAAATCTCTTGGAGTAGTTGCGTCTAAGAATTCAAATTCAAAACCTAATTTACTTAACCGCTCAAGAATATAATTTCTTCTGCTTTTACTCTCAACTAATGAAATAACTACGATTTTCATTCGTGCAGAACCTCCAATATCAAGAATATGAGTGAATAGAAATACTGCAACTATCTGGAAACAGACTGAACACCTTATCCATATTCCCACCTGTATTTTCTAGTATTTTTCTAGAAAATTGCTCATTCGCAAATCTTGAGAGCCTAATACGAGCTGGGAAAAAATTGTATGCGTAAAGACCGTAAGTGTTGTACTCAGAAACCGGGCTTAATTGATTTCTATCCATGCTTTCAAGCCAATCATTTAAGCGATCTCCCGACCAGATATCTTCAACAATATCCTTCTGCCACAACTGATGGTGTGTAACAAACGTCAATCCAAAATCGTGAACTAAAGGCAGAAAACTTTTTAGATGTTGGATGTAGGGAGAATGATATTCGTATGCAAAGGACAATATTTGCATATTTCCACTGACGTATAGTTTTGGCTTGGTAAGAATAGTGTCTGCGTCTAAAATTAGGATGTTGCTTTCGGTACTTTGGAGGCAAAATAGAATTTTAATTAGCTGCTGTTTAATCCATCCTGAGTCCATTTTTAGATCAGCGAGCAAATTCTTCACCTTCGGCTGTCCTAGAAAATGATTATCAGACAATATCTTTACAGAACCAAGGTTTTTAGGCACTAATTCTACATCCGGCGTTACAACAGTTATTTCTAAAATTGGATTTCTAATGTTTGATCTCGCTGCGCAAATAACTGTGGGAAGCATTGGAAAGTCTTTTGAAGAGCACGGGATCATCACAGATAAACCCGACTTTTCATGGGGTAGTTCGATGAGCGGATCTACGGGAACAATTGAATCAACAAACTTCTTGAAAAATGGGTTTTTGTAAGGTGACAAAAACTTCAGGGAATCACTCGTAAAATCCAAGAATTCGAGAAACCCATTCACATTTGCTTTACTAAAGATGTTTGAATCTGTTAACAATTCAAAAATAGTTCGGCTTACCCTTGAAGAAATTCGAGCAGGGATTGTTCTAATACTTTTCATTTAAGACCACGCGTCTACATAGGTCCAGTTAGGACTTTTTGATAAATCGCTCGCGGCTCTCTTCATTAAAGGGTTAGGGGCGATAACTGTTGACCTGTCTTCAGCGAAATATCCTGCCCACCACGAAAATGTCGAGTTGGATAGAATTATTCTTGAATGTTTACTCATAATTAACAACTCTTGTGCGGGCCTCAAGTTTTCGGTTTCAAAAGTACGCACACGCTCGCATCCCATGTCGGAGAGCATTTTCTTCCCTTTGGTTGGGTCATCGGAGAAGAGTAGAATTTGAGTTTCCTGAAAAGAGCTCTTATCGACGAAAAGTTCGAGCGCTTTTGTGTAGTACTTTTCGTCTAAGTTTCCATACTGATGAGCGATATCTCCCTCTAAGAAATCTCCAAATCTCATGTGGATAGCGATTGCTGTGTCAATATTTTCAATTTCTGATTTATTCGAATAAATGGGATCGAAGCTATTTGATCTCTCAATCTGCGATATTTCATGCCTTAAATACTTGAAAAAATCATATTCGTGTTTACTTTCAGAGATATTTACCCGCTTCCGCAATTTTTGATTCTGGATATCGGAGAAAGATTTGATAGAAGATGATAGTAAATCCCTTTGCAATAGATTAATTCTATGCATGCCTCGTACAATAAAGTTTTTATCCTCTAAATAATTATCACCGATGATTCTTTTTATCAACGAAAACTTGGATACTTTGTCTGGTTCAAAATTTAATAGGTAGTGAAGATCAACAATTGGCTGATCTGTGTGAACAATAATCTTACTATTTATACCAAATGATTTTTGACTTTTTTGTAGCGACATCGCTATCGCAGCAAAATACAACTGATTACCCAGTCTTCCCGTAGGATAAACATGAATCTTTATTTTTCGCATCACTGAATAGTCATTCGATATTTATTGGGCTTACCAGAATTTCTGGGGCAAAGTTGGGAACTTGGGTTTGGATCTGAGAGAAATCTCCCTCGGCTACAACTTGGCCTTTTTCTAGATAGATAATTCGCTGCGCATCTTTAATTGTGCTCAATCTGTGTGCAATGACAAATAAGGTAATCTCGCCACGAAGCGAATGAAGCATTTGGGTTATGTTGGCTTCAGTATCTCCATCGAGGGCCGAAGTTGCTTCATCTAGAACCAAGAGTTTTGGTTTTGTATAAAGACCTCGCGCAAGTCCCAATCGCTGTCTTTGACCGCCACTTAGGTTTGCGCCGCGTTCTCCAATCTGATGATTTAATTGTTGCGGTAGCAATTCCACAAACTGATCCAGTTGTGCTGAACGCAAGGCTGCCCAAACATCCTCATCCGAAATCTCAGACGTTGGATAACCGAGGGCAACATTTTCCCTAATGCTTGCGTCGACGATAAGTACGTCTTGCGGTACATAAGAAATTTTGCCCTTAAACTTCTTGATGGCGATCTCCGGTGGTATTCCTGAGATAGTTAACCGTCCGTTTGAAGGATTCAAGACTCCTAGAATCAAGTCAACAAGAGTTGTTTTCCCCGCGCCTGAAGCGCCAACAATTGCAAGCATTTCTCCCGACTTCACTTTCAAATTCATGTTTTCAATTGTCGGCGATGCTGCATTTGGGTAAAAAAAGGAAACATTATGGATTTCTACCGAAGCGTCAAAAAGTAGATCTTGATCAATTCCTTCAACTGATTCTTCCAAAACATTCGGTTTTGGCTGGATCTTTCTCCAGAGTTCTAGAGTGTCAGCCGCGACTGCAATATTTGATCTTATCTGTATAGCACCCTGTTGAAGCCTCAAAATAGCCGGTGCAATTCTTGAACCAGCAGCTATAAATATTGAGAGAATAGAAATAGCTTGCACCGCATCGAACAAAAGAAATTGTGTTGCTGCCAGCATTAACGATCCAATAACTAGCGAAATTTCAACAACATACTTACTAATGGTTGGAATGAACATCGCCTCCGCTTGGGCTCTCGCCATTTTATATCTATAGTCCGAAATTATTTCTGCATAATAATCTTTACGGTTCCTGACTGTGGCCTCGCGATATGAAATCAATACTTCAGCAAGTTTCTGGTTGCTCTTAACGGTCCAGCCGGCATCATTGGCCGCCAACACAGCAGCACGATGCTTTAATAACTGGTACAAAAGGAACCCAACGACGCAGAATGCTATTGCCGTTAAAACTGAAATAGTCAGGTTTACGAAAGATAATCCGATCAGCATTACTACCAATAAAGCACAATCCGCAACTAATGACACGCCGATTGCAATAACACCATTTGTTATTGCGCCAACGCCTACGGTCACCCGAAATATAGTTTCTTGAACTGATTTTTCTTGAACAACGAGAATAGGTTGCTTTAGTAGTTCGCGAATCATTTTTGATGAAAATTCTGCTCCTCTTAAATTCAAAAATAAGAGCAATCTCCTAGAGAACCAGAGAGCCAACACGGTTCTCACAACAAGTAAGATTCCAGACATAAGACCTAGAAATGCCGCCTGCTGTTGGAAACTGAAACCACCGATACCTAGAACGAATAGAACATTTGAAACGGTTCCATCAGGTTGTTTTGATTGAATACCATTTATTGACAATGCCGTAAGCAGGCCAATAAATGCAACGCTAATTAGATCTAATAGACTCAAACCAATTTGAATTAAAGTAACGATTAAGATTCGAAGTTGATCTCTTTTTGTCAAAATACTTTTAATGTCTTTGTACACGACCCCCAATTGAGTGGCAATTTTTACTCGAAAATTGAATGAATTAATCGGATTAGAAAGGCTCATCAACTTCAATCCATTCTCGAGGCTTTATTCCTATCGGCGATTTACTGATTTTAAACCAAGGGGTCGGCATGAACCTTGGACATTGACGATTGTAACTTAGGTAAGCGGCCCACCAGCTAAAAGTTGAATTAGAAATCACATAAGCCAACCCATGTCGCATTAATTCAAGGGTTTCAGAAGGGCTTAAGGAAATGTCTTCAAACAACATGGTTCGATACATGCTTGGAACATAATCTCTTACATCAATGGTTGATGGTTCATCTGTGAAAACCCAAACATTCTTTGAAATATCTCCTAGAATCGGATTATTCAAAGCTCTTTGAAAGTAATTTGGACTCAGAATGCCAATGCCATCTTCATTTCTATAATCTCCAAGACGCACATGAACTATAATTGGTTTTTCTAGTTTAATTAACTCAATCCAATTTAGAAATTCTTCGCTTGGGGATTTCAGGCGTAAATCGTGAAGAACCTTGTTAACATTTATATTATTTGCCCAAAAATCTGTTTGGAAGTATCCATTTAGGATCGAATTAGCATTCCGTTTTTTCAAATCGAAAAATCCAACGCCAATACCCGAAACCAATTTCGTTTGCGTTCGCGTCAAAATCAAAAAATAGAAATTGACAACTGCATTAAAAATTGCGCCTAGAAATCTAAATTTTTTAGATTTTTCACTTTTCATTCCAAGTACAAGACTCCAAGAAAGCAACTTTTTTGTTATCCTGTTGCTTGGTCCCACATCCAAAGATAAATTTATGGGTAAAGTAAAATGTGCTAAATCTACTTCATCTTGAGTCTTTCTTGGTTCACCAGTACTAGTCCAGATCGAAAAATCTTTCTCTAAAATTGCAAGCGCAGCTGCAAACTGGAAAATTTGATTACCTAAACCTCCTCGCAAGATCAACGCTCTCATAAACTTACCTCAGATAGATTATGAAGAAAAATTCTTTGGATTAAAAGAGACTTTATAAAGAAAAGGGTGGCGTTCAGTTTAATCCTGATTATGAACCGGATATTTCTAATTAGTATGTTCAGGGGATATTTATCTCTTAACCGTTTCAGCGCACTTAGAAATAATCTTAAGTATACGATCGAAAGGAATTTATTCAATGTGTAATTCTTATTCTGCACTGATTCTTCGATTATAGACAAGGCGCTCAGTGAGTTTAGATTCGACTGGTTAGTTAATTGCCCCTCTGTACCGGTTATGTAGGAATACGTAACCTCTTTGGAAAATTCAATATTACGCTTGCTGATATCAATATCTAAAAGAAATATTTGATCTTCCCCCATACGCAGATCTAGAAACTTTTCTTTTTTAACTATCTCTGTTTTAAATATCATTCTCCATAGACCTGGGTTAAGTGCAACGTGGTCTAAATTTGAATGGTGATTTACGACGGTAGAATGCTCGCCGCTCACTATTTCAAAGTTGGAGATGATTACTTCAGTACCGGGCATAGAATTGCCAATATTAGAAATGGTCTTTTCAATGTTTGGAATATCATCGGAATCCCAAAAGCAACACCATTTGGAGTCTGCTAGTGTCAGGCCAGCATTTCTTGCCAAGCCAGGCGAACCGAAATGCTTCTCTAGGTAGACAATCTGCGGGGTTCTAATTGAATCGATAAACTCAATTAGCTCTTTGCTGGTCTCAATATCTTGAAAATCGTGAACAAGTATAACTTTTATATTAGTACCAATAATTAAGTTAATCCAAGCCTTTAAGTTTTGTAATTTTCCTGCCATTCTGGATATTGGCACGATCACCGTAAGTACATATTCACGATTATGGCCAAAGTTCGTCACACTGAAAATCATACTCGCGGATACCCTTGGTCCGAGATACCCTTTGCTACATGCGCGCCATACTGATAGTTGCCTACCGACGCGCTGATGCTCTCTCCCAAATACTGGAATCTTGTCGCATGTCTGGAATTAAAAACATTTTCATCCATATAGACGGTCCAAAGGATTCATTAGCAGGTCCAGACGTCGAAAAAGTTCGTACAGCATCTCAAAATTTTGCGAAATCAACTAGTTTGAATATCCAATTATGTATTCAGCGAGAAAATTTAGGGTGCGCTGTTTCTCTAGTAACGGCTTTGGACACTGTATTTGTTTCCGCAGACGAATTAATCGTATTGGAAGATGATTGCATACCGGGAGCCGATTTTTGGAAATTCGCAGATCAAAGTTTTGAATTTATGAAGACAGACCCGTCGATCGGTCTTTTTTGCGGCCCTCAATTCGGGCCTAGAAATATTCTTTCCTCAGAATGGTTTCTATCTAACTATCCATTCCATTGGGGTTGGGGGATAAATTCAAGAAGATGGTTTGAAATTCGAGCTGAGCTATGTTCCCTCGCGGTTCTAAAAAATACTGAGCAAGAATCGAGATCAGAGTCGCGCTACTGGAATGCAGGTTGTCAACGCGCATTGAATGGAATGACAGATGTTTGGGACACTTTATTTGTGCGTCAGATGCGCCGCTTAGGATTAAAAGCTCTACTCCCACCCGAAAATTTGATTCGCAATTTAGGAAACGATCGAATTGCACTACACACTTCTGAAAACAGCATTTGGACAAATTATAAAATAGGAAATTATCAGATTCAGAACATAAAGCCAAAACTAAATTATAGTTTTGAGAATTGGGCTAGGAGCGAGTATTTTGGAATATCTCCACGGCATCTCGTAAGTACCCGAATAACAAGTGTGCTTGACAGATTTAAGAGAAAAAAATTTCAAAATTCATTAGAAGAACGCCTTAATGCTGCTTCTGCGATTTTTTTATGATACAAATCTTTTACGGATTTAGCTATTTTTTGTGGCTCGACATTCTCTAGCGCTATATTTCTAACTATTGCTCTATCGGGAGCGAGGTTCTTTACTTCGAGTATTGCTTCAAAAAGACTATGTGGGTTTCCATATTCGAAAGTTCTATTGCCGAACATTTCGCTCAGTTCCGGTAGTCCCGCTCTGTTTGATCCGAGAAACGAAGCACCGCATAAAGCTGCCTCAAAAACAACGTTCGGACTATTATCTGTTTTGCTCGGCACCAATAGCAAGTCTGTAGATTTATAAATTTCTATCACACCCTCTTCGCTCAGATTAGGGTACTGCGTATAAGAAATATCCCTTATATCCAATTTTGCCCCGTGCCCTACAAATATAAACTGAATATTTCTTCTAACAAAATCATTCGCGTAAATCTCAATGCATTCAAGGATATTATCTAACCCTTTATACGAATTCCTAATATTTTGTGATACAAAAGTAATTGTATATTTTCCGTCTACTTCTTCTGCACGTTCGCAAATTCCTGATTCTAGATAACTCGTTGAAATTGGGTTTCTAATAACCTCAGGATGGGTGATCGGGATTAAGCCTGCTTTTTTGACTTGTTCTACCATCCATTTTGAAGGGCATATAAGAGTTATTCGATTTTCGTCTTCTAAAATCTGCCTCCAGTACAGGCGCTCTTTTGATACAAAATGCCGGAAACCCATTCTGGATTGAGGGCAACTTTCACACTTTGATTCAAATTGGTTACAGCCATTCGTGCAATGACACCCTCCTGTCAAAATTCTCTCATCATGTAAAGTAAAAAAAATCGGAATCCCAGAATTGATGAGTTTTTCAATATCTTTACTTTTCAGTAGATTATAGAAACTATGGATGTGAATTACATCAGGAGCTAAATCAAAAACTACTTGTAGATCAAGAGTTGATGTAGAAAATAGTGTTAATAAATCATCTCCGCTTTGTATTATTTTTTGTTGACCAAGAGTCAAGGCTTTGGATGTAAATGATTCTGATTTGGATCTGTTAACACCTAAAAAATTAGCATGTTTAACACCCTTATTTATTTCATTCGAAATTAGTGTTGAATCAACTCCGATGTCATTCAATGCTTGATTCAGTCGCATTGCTGCAATACCGGCTCCACCGATCATTGAGGTTGCTATCTGTACGATTTTCATTTGCTTATTTCAGAACAAGACTGATTCTTCTTGAGATTGACTTAAGCGCTTGGTGAACAAATATCCGAAAATAGAACTTAGAGTACTCGGACTCTCTAGTTCTTATTTGTTTTTCAATTCTTCTTCTAGGCAAATTAACTTTGAATAGGCGCAACTGCTTAGAGGTAAGGTGCAGACAATATATTGGAATTAGAGAATCACCGTGCTCGATTTCGATGAATTCTCTATTACTGGAAAATTTAATTTTCCAAGCTCGTATTTCGGAAAATTCCGTGGGGACATCTCTTTGAAGGTACGAGCGACCACGAGCGTTTCTTGGGTCTGTACCAAAAAAGAAACCCCCGATATCCCAACCGTCAAAAATGCCACCAAATTTTTCAAGATCATTTTCCCATCGCCGAAGAAGCCGATTAGGCAAGAAATCGCGATAATTTTCTGCTCCTTTAGGACCAATGGGTAGAGGTAGCACATCGCTCGACTCTTTAAATAATTTCCCGAGAATTAGCATGTCAGACGTATATGGATCTAATCTCGAAGATGCATGTAATTGCTTTAATAGTTTTTTTGAAGACGCTTTATTTGGAAGGAAAAGGATGCTTGCAATGCCTCTATCGTTTGAAAGAACAGGATAAGTGATTTGTGAAACCGAATTCTTAAAGATATCTAGCGGGAAGTCTTTTGAAATTATCACGTCCGATTCAATGTGTAAGATAGATTCGTCAATATTGTTTTGAAACTCCGCTAGGGCAATAAACCGCCCTAGAGATGTCATCCAAAAATTATTGCGGAAATTCTTTGGATGTTTTAATCGCCCTTCCACTTCGTACCACTCATCACTTTTATTGAATATTTCGAGATTAATGTCTTTTGGGATTCGTTGATTTATATTTGAGATTAAAGTTATATTCTCGTGAGGAAAGAGGGCTCGAGTGCGGCGCAAGTTCAGAAAAAGATGAATAGGTATTCGGCTATTTAAGTGAACAAAGACAATTCGCACGAATACACCTCTTTTCTGGATTCAAATTTGAGTATAATAATTGAATGCTTCCCCACCTTAATTCTATATTAAAAAAGTTTAAAAGCTACGTAATTAGAACTCTTACGCGTTCATTACTGCCTTTCTGCAGATTTTTTATTGTAAAGAATGGTCTAAAAATTTCTATATCCTTAGACTCTGAGAAATTAGAGGATGGATTAGGCGCTCAGATTCAGCGGCAATTTAGTTTAAAAGCTCTAGCGCACTACCTCCGTATTGACTTTTCTCCAACCCCGATAAAGCAAATTGCCATTCATCCGCTTGACAACTTTACGGATATATCTCTCATGCAGAATTTTTTAAATGAAGTTAATGAAATATTTCGCTTAAAAGCGCAAAGTGAATCAGATTATGACAGTTTGGTCATTGTAGGAAAATTAACTATTTGGAAGCTACTTAAAATCGTTGTGCGCGTAAGAAAAACAAAAACGAATACACACTTGAGAGTTTTAGAGGCCTACTCCTTGGTGGATGCGAATCCTCAGATTTATGTAGATTCATTGAGGGATTTCCATTTGAAGGCTGAATCAATAAGTAATTCACACCAAGTGTTCAAGTCTGATATCTGCATACACTATAGGCAGGGAGCTGGTGGAAACGCAGTTTATCCTGGCCAAAAAATCTCTAGAGAACTTAATCCTCAATATTTTATTGATCTATTGCAACGTTTAGATACCGATGGAAAACGCATAATAGTTTTCACCGACGCACCTGTTCAGAACGTTAATTTCAAGCCCGAGGTGACTCAAGAGCATTTGTGGCTCGGAACACCAGGATATGAAAATGGTACAGTGAGAATACAAGGATTAGATTTAAAGAATATTTTCGCAATAGCAGGATTTGATGTCAGAGTTGTGATTGGTGGAGACTTACTAACAACAATTCTCAGCTTCATAGAAAGCAAAAGTCTGTTGATGAGCAGATCAAGCCTTAGTTATGTGGCGGCTTTGCTTAATAAAGATGGCGATATTTACTACCCACCGAATTTCTGGCATCCACCGTTAAATAGATGGATAAGAGTGAAGTAAAATGCGAGTTGAGCGCATTCCACATCGGATTTGGCACTACACGAAGAAGTTAGCTTATGCGAATAAAACTAGTTCACCGTTTATAAGCCCAGACACGTTTATGAGGATTGCAGACTTGAGCCTTGATAAAAACTTTTATCCTGGCACTCAAAAAATCAAAGATGCATCGGTAATTTTTGTTAATAGCGGAGACTCTAACAAATTTTTTTGCGAGTACGGAAGTGTAATTAATGCAAAGGTTTTAATCTTTGGAAATAATGATGTCGATTTTAATTGTTTCGATTTCTCTATACCTAAATCAGTCAAAAAGATTTTTTTACAAAACTCTACTATTACCGATTCGTTTTTTCAGACGATACCGATAGGTATTGAATCCCTGAAGTATGTAACTAATGGTGTTCCAAAATTATTCTCTTCAAAGTATGTAAAGGTTGTTAAGAATAATAGGATTTTAGTTGGGCCTTTTGGTAATACTCACACCGAGCGTGCAGCGCTTCAGGCAAAAGCCGTTAGAAGTTTTTCTAAAGTTGATTTTGTCTATGAAAGACTAAAGCCAATAGAATATGCTTCGCTTTCCTCAAGATATGCCGTAATTGCCTGTCCGAGAGGGAATGGTCTTGACACTCACAGGCTCTGGGAGGCTTTGTATAGAGGCTCTGTGCCATTGGTTAAGGAATCTCCTTGGAGTAATTATTGGTCTCGAAAAGGTGTCCCAATGATTGAGATCCCTGACTGGGAGTGCGACTTGGATCAAATTCTAGGGGGCGCATCTCGAATCCTTGAGTTTAACCCGGATGATTTAGAGATCCTTTGGGAGCCATTTTGGTATTCAGAAATAAGGCAAATGGTCTAAAAAATTTTAGTCTTAAGGTAATTGATGGTTTTTGAGAGTCCTTCTTCAATTGAAATTTTTGGTTCCCAATCAAGTAATTCATTGGCCAATTGAATGCTCGGCTTTCTTTGCTTCGGGTCATCCTCGGGAAGCGGTTTATGTTCAAGTTTTGAATTCGAGTTCGTTAGCTTAATGACCTTTGAGGCGAGTTCGAGCATCGTAAATTCCGAAGGATTTCCGAGATTTATCGGACCTGTAACTTCTGGGGAACTATTAAAGAATTTAATAATTACTTCAACCATGTCATCCACATAACAAAAGGATCTAGTTTGATTGCCTTCGCCATATATTGTTATAGGTTTATTCTGTAAGGCACTTGTGATGAAGTTGGTAACAACGCGACCATCATCGACTTTCATCCCAGGTCCATAGGTATTGAAAATTCTTGCAACTTTTATTTTTACTCCGTATTGTCGAAAATAATCGAAAAATAGTGTCTCTGAAGCTCTTTTCCCTTCATCATAACAGGAACGTATACCTATCGGATTTACATTTCCCCAATACCCTTCAATCTGAGGTGAAACAGATGGATCCCCATACACTTCGCTTGTTGACGCTTGGAAAATGGGAATTTCCTTTTTTCTTGCAATTTCCAAAAGATTTAAGGATCCCAAGAAACTCGTTTTAATTGTCTTAACTGGATCAATTTGATACTGAATTGGTGAGGCTGGACAAGCTAAATTAAATATACCTTCTACATCAAAACCTGAATCTTGAATTCTTGTTACATCTTGTTCGAGTATGTGTAGATTTGAGTCACTTAAATATTTGGAGAAATTCAATTTATCACCTGTTGAGAAGTCATCTAGAACCAACACTTCATGACCTTGTTCGAGAAGAGCAATTGTTAAATTAGATCCGATGAAACCCGCACCACCGGCAACGAGTAACTTCATAGAATGCCTTTCTGGAATTTAGACTTTATGGTTTTTAGTTCTAGAAACATTGTCCTGAATATTCTTCCTTTTGCCAGATACTTTCCGACTATCTGATGATCAAAAACTAAATCTGATATGTCATTCAGTAAGGAAGTTTTAATGAATAGTCCTTCACCCCACCCGGTTGCTCTATTTATTTCGCTAGCTACAAAAGTGAAGCCGTATTCATTCAGGACTTTTGACAATTCCTTAACTGTAGACGTGTTTCGGTAGAGTTCAATTTGCGAAATTTCGCTGATTATGTAGTCGACGTTTTTAAGAGTGTTACAACCACCTAGAATTACCTCTATTTCGGCTCCTTGCACGTCTAACACTAAAACTCTGTAGTGAACTTCAGATCCCAATTTGTTAAGTTCATCGTCTAAAGTAGATGTGACTAAAGATATTTCTCCGGTTTTTACAACTTCGGGGTGAGAAGCGGATATCAAATAAGGTTCAAGCAGGGAACTTGATGAACCTTGGTGACCTGCAAAGTAGAATGGTTTCGCGACTCCGGCTGTTGACCATAGCGCTTTATTCAATAATTCTTGATCAGAATAACTCATAAGAATATTTCTTGCCTTTTCTGCGATTTGAGGATTCGCTTCAAACCAAAGGACTGGAGAAAAATTCAATTTTTTATACTCATCGCGCTCCTGAACTAAGTGCGCACCGATGTGAATTAGTGGCGCGCTTGGGATGTTATATTTGTTGATCCACTCTTCAAATTTCCTACTCATACTGTTCTGGCGTTTCTACCAATTTTGCTGGAATTCCAACATACGTTCCTTTTTTCTCGACTGAATTTAGAAGAAGAGAATGCGCACCTAAAGTGACTCCATCAGCAATTGTGATTCCTCCCAATGCCGAAGAGAAAGCTCCGAAGACAACATCGTTTCCAATTATTGGATATTCAATCGCTGATGAATTATGTAGATTTGCTCGGCCCAAAGTTGTCCCGTGTAACAGAGTACAGTTGTCCCCAATTATTACACCGCCTCCCACGACGATCCCGCACGGATGTCTGATTACGAGTGGTGATCCGATTACGAGCCCGGTACAAAACTCTGCACCAGTTCTACTCAAATTATAGTTAGAGATCAGTTGTGCCAAGCGTTTCCATTCGAGTTTATAAAGTAGTAGCTGCACTCTTAAAAGTAGAACTGACTTGAACCCTGGGTTAAAAAAATAGGCAGAAACTATATTTTTTATTTTCGGGTAATGCCCTCGTAAAAATACATAATCTTTGTTGATATCCTTCCAGCAGTTTCTAAAATCTCCGCGCATGTTTAGTCGCCCTTTAATTACAATGATGGTATGTTCAGATTAACATAACGCGAAGACTTGGAAGGTCGATATGAAGCGATTTTCTCAATTTAGATACCCAAATTATTACTATGGGCGGTCTCTAATGAGGCTTTGTATTTTCAACCTGGTTCAATTACTTCTTTACTTTAATCGTCGGGGTCCGTCAGTAAAAACACTATCTGCACTTAGAAAGTTGAAGGGCACAAAAAAGGGCATGAAAGCCCTTGTTTTAGGAAATGGTCCTTCGCTTGAAAAGATAAATATAAACAACATTAGACAAACTAATCCGGATATTTTTGTTGTGAACTCTTTTAACCAGATGGACTTAGCATCAAAAATAAAGCCTGACTTCTATTGCCTTAGCGATCCAGACAGTATAATTAAACCTGACAGACTTGTTCCACATGATACAGATTCAACTATAGACTATATAATTAAGAATCAATGCACGCTAATTATTTCGCATTTTTACAGAAAAATACAATTACCGCAATCAATAAATCGGATCTACTTCAACGACAAGGAGTTTACTTTATTTGGAATGAATTTGAATCCTTGCTTCCCTCGGGGTTATTCAAGTATTACTATTCTCAAGACGATTGCAGTAGCGCTTTACATGGGTTATGACAAAATTTACTTGCTCGGTGTTGATAATACAGAATTCAAATCTTTAGTTGGCGACATTGATAACAACACTTTGCTAGATACAAGTAATCTATACGACAAGAGTTCGACGGTGCCAATGAGATACGTTTTCGGCTCGGCTGGTGGAATTGCTGGACAGTTTCTTCAGTATGCTACTTGGTTTGGAGATTTTGCTAAGTTTCCGAGAGATAGAATCATTAATTTAAACACAGAATCATTAATTGATGTCTTTCCTAAGCAACATAAGATTACTTAATTTTCGATCGATTCTATGATTTCTTCTTGAGTCTAAGTTTTAAGAAACAGCATAAAATTTCTGGTTGAGGCTGAATTGTTCAGGCAAATATGATTTTAAGATCGTTATCAACTTACAGGTGATAACTACGCACTCATTGAATTTGTAGGTGGAAAAATTTCTTATCCAGAGCTATTTTAGAATCCTTTAGAATTCATTATCTCGGTCTACGTCGGCGTTCTAAGGAATTCGGACGTGGTTTTCTAGCTCCGCGATTAGGTCCCTTACTTTCCACAGTGGGCGCAATATAGGGAATTCCAGATGGTTCTTGCGCTCCAGTAATCCGCATTAAATCTTCATCCAAGGGTTTAACGCCAACAAACTTAGGTGTTACTCCGGCACGTGAAGTTAACCCACCAACGGATTTTTGCTGTTTTGTTGTAGCGAGAGTTACAACGGCACCGGCTTCGCCTGCACGTGCTGTGCGACCAGAACGGTGTAGGTAATCTTTGTGATCTGTTGGTGCATCGACGTGAACAACGAGAGAGATGCCATCTACGTGAATTCCTCGTGCAGCAACATCCGTCGCTACTAGCGCCGCACTTGCTTGCTGCTTAAACAAGGCAAGAGTGCGTGTTCGCACGGCTTGTGACTTTCCACCATGAAGTGCACCAACTGGAACACCAGCATGGGCAAGTTTATCCGCTAGGCGATCTGCACCGCGTTGTGTCTTTACGAAGAGAATTGTCTTTCCATTACGAGCAGCAATCTGATTGGTGATGTCGTCTTTATCACCAGGGTGCATAACAAGTACGTAGTGCTCCATCGTTGATACAGATGCACGATCGTTTTGAAGTGAATGTGTTTTTGGGTTATTTAGGTACTGACGAACTAAAGCATCAACACCACGATCTAAGGTTGCAGAGAAGAGAAGTCTCTGACCATTTGGCTTTGCTTGATCAAGTATTTCCTTAACAACTGGCAAGAAGCCCATATCGGCCATTTGATCGGCTTCATCAAGAACTGTTATCTCTAGATCATCAAGTTGAACTTCGCCCTTGTTCAGCAAGTCGATTAAACGACCTGGCGTCGCAACAAGAATTGCTGTTGCTTTACGCATCGCAGTTATCTGCTTTGCATAAGGCATTCCGCCTGCGATAACAACTGAATCATGACCAATTGCACGTGCAAGAGGAGTTAGAACCTCGTCAATTTGCTGAGCAAGTTCACGGGTTGGTGTGAGAACTAGGGCCAATGGCTTGTGTGGTTTAGCGGCTTTTCCACTTATGTTTGTGAGTAGTGCAAGCCCAAAAGCAAGGGTTTTGCCTGATCCTGTTTGTCCGCGACCAAGGATGTCATGGCCTGCAAGAGCATCAGGAAGTGTCGCAATCTGAATTGGGAATGGATGGGTGATGCCTTGGGTGTTAAGAGCATTTGCAAGTGCTGGCGCGATTCCTAGATCACGGAAAGTAGTTGTGACTTCAGATAAAGGTGTTGCGTCGATCAAATTGGCATCCGCCAAGTTTGCTGAGATGTAATTGTCATCTGCACCAAAATCTACCGCTGCATTGTTATGGGTTTTGAAAGCTTTGCGATCATCGCGGGCATACGCAAGTGAATCATTGCGGCGATCAAGAACTGGTTTAGCTGTGCGCTCTGCACGGTAGTTTGACGCTGAAACATCTGGCGCTGATTTATGTTTTGCAAAAGTCTGTTTTGAAGGTGCACCTGGTTTGTACTTTTCGCGCTTGCCGGGAATAAAGTTTGGACGGCCATCATCTGTGCGAGCAACACGTTCCTTAGCTGCATCGCGACGAGTTGTTGGGCGAGAATATGGTCTCTTAAATTCTGGACGTGTCGTGCGTTCGTTTCGATCTGAAACAAATTTCTTAGCGCGTGATTCTGGCTTAACGATTTCTTCACGAACTTCGCGTGGCTTTGATGCTGTCTTTTCTTGGTAACGCTTTGCACGCATCTTTGAACGCTCTGTTAAGCGAGCATGCTTCTTAGAAAGAGTTGAAGTGTCCATATCTGAATAACGTTTTGTTGATGGCTTGCTAGCTGGCTTTGTAGCAGCCGCTTTAAATGGTTTAGCAGCTGTGCCTTTACGTGCTGATTTTTCTGCACTTGTGTGGCGAGGCTTTGAAATAGGATTACTGGTCGAAGACTTCTTGGCGCGGGGCTTGCCGGCTTTGGCAGATGCTGCTCTGCGGGCTTTTCCGGGCGCGGTTGTACGTGGCTGTAGAGACATAGAAATGCATACCAATCGAGACGACAAGCGCGTCTCGGGTATGGCCTCGAATGGGCCAGGGCGTTGATAAGACTCGCAAGTAAGTGGCTATTTGGCTCACTTTGGGGGGAAGTTCATTGATGCGGGGTGCGTCAATGAACAAATTGTAACAGTTAATTAATAGTGCTTAATCCAGGACTACTGAACCGTTCGGCGTGCTCAGATGAACGGAAACGATTCCTGTTTCGCCATCTTGGCTTGAAGGGTCTACCCAATCCATCGGAACGTTTTACATAGCGCCGAAAAAGATCATGGTAAAGACTGCCGGAACAAGGTTTGGGCATGAGGCAAGGAGAAAAAGGAGGATATCGGCCGTTGTAAGAAATAATTTAAATGAATGGGGGTGTGAAAATTGTGCAAAGGCCTTTGGGCAGAATTCAATTATGATGGGAAGACTAGTAAAGACGGCACCGTAGAGACCGTATCAATAATCAGCTTTTCACTCTAACTTATAAACTTTTAGACAAATCATTAGATTATTGGAATGTTGAATCTTCTAACATTTTGTAATGAAGTTGTTGAGAATTCTTAAACCATTTTTTCCACTTTTTTCAGGATGAAATTGGCATCCAGTAATGTTGTCTTTTGAAATTACTGCGGCAATTTGGTGACCACCATAAATCGTTTGAGCGATTCTAATGTTGTCGTCTAACGGATTCACCATATAAGAGTGAACAAAGTAGACAAAATCTCCAGGCTGGATATCAGAAAGCGGCGATTTTTCCCATTCAGAAACTCTAATGTTTGGTTGAAGTGAATTCCATCCGATGTGGGGCACTTTGATTTCATCCCCGGCTGTGCTGAATTTGGGAATTTCCTCTACTCGTCCATCCAAAAGTCCAAGACCTAAAGTTTTGCCAAATTCATTACTCTCCTGCATTATCAATTGCATGCCCAGACATATGGCAAGTAACTGAGAGCCTTTGAAAGCGACCTCCTTCACTACGATATCTAGACCAGATGACTTCAGCTTGTTCATTCCAGTTGGAAATGCCCCAACTCCCGGAAGTATGACATGCGTCGCTGACAGAATAATTTCCGGATCGGAAGTTACAGTTGCCGTTGCTCCAAGATGCTCAATGGCCCGCTTTACGCTTAGTAGATTCCCTAATCCGTAATCAATGATGACAACATTAGGTAGCATAATAAGTGCGAACCTTTAATCCTGAATCGCTGGCAAATTTCCTAATATCAGGAATATTAGATCGCTTGTAGTGAAGGATGTCAGCCATGGCTACTGCCTCTACTCCTCCTTCGATTACAGCTTTTACGAAATCATCTGGCACGCCCATGCCTCCGCTAGCTATAACAGGAATCTTAACAACGGATGTAACTGCCTTTAGTAACTCAATATCAAAGCCTTTTCGTGTTCCTTCTTGATCAATTGAGGTCAATAAAATTTCTCCAGCACCTAAAACTTCACAGGTCTTTGCCCAATCAACGATGTCAATTCCTGTCGCCTCTCTTCCATTATCAGTAAATGCCTCCCACTTCAGTTCTCCGACTTTCTTTGCTTCAATAGATGAAACAACACATTGATTACCAAATTCGCTCGCAACTTCCGAAATCAATTTAGGTCGATTGACAGCGGCCGTATTTATGGCAACTTTATCCGCGCCTGCCCTCAGAATTAGTTTCACGTCATTTACCGACCTAATCCCGCCACCTACGGTTATTGGTACAAAAATTCCTTCGACCGCTTCACCAATAATCGAAGATAGATGATTTCTCCCATATAAACTAGCAACAGAATCCATATACAGAATTTCATCTACCCCTTGGTTGTAGTAGCTCTGTGCAAAAACATTCGGAGAACCCATTACTCGCAGCCCCTCGAGACCTATGCTCTTAATTAGGTTTGGGCCCTTTATATCTAAGCGAGCAATAATTCTTTTGTATGACAAAACTATCTACTCACGTTCTCGTTCATAATTGAAATGCAAAGTAACTTTTTCACTAGAGTGACTTCCTAATCTCAAGTATGGCATGCGGTTGCAGAAGCATTAAACCATTTGTAATTTGTAGATTTCCATCTATATCCGACTGAGTCCAACTTCTAATCAAATCGTCTTGAACTTTCAAAGTCTTCTTAATTTTAAAGTCATAAAATGTATATGCGTCGATGACTTTAATCTCCCTTAACTCATTTAAGAATTTCGATACCGAGTCCTTGCTAAATATATTCCAGCCCGATTCAAGAATTCCTGAACCGTAAGATTCTGAAGCGTTGTACTGAATCCGCACATCATAAGGAAAACTATTAAATAGACTATGGACAAAAATGGTTCCGCCCGGCTTACACCAGGCCAATAAGTTCTGAATCGATGGCTCGAAGGAGTCAAAAATAGAAAGGACGCCGGTGCAGGTTACGATATCTGCACTATTTGCCTCCGCGGATTCAATATCTAAAATATTAGCTTCATAAAAGAAACACTTACCGGCCTCGTTTTTTGCTTTCGCAATCAATTCGGGTAGTAGATCAAAACCTCTGACTTTAGAATTTGGAAATGTGTTTTGAAGCGCAAATGCAAACTCACCGGCCGCGCAACCTGCATCCAAAATTGTCTCCACGCTGGCTTTACCCTTGTTTTTTTCGATCTCTTTGATTCGGTCAATTATCTCAAGATGTAATTGTTTTGGATCTCGATATCGATTTTCATTTAAATAAAAAGCATCGTGCGTTCGGATAATTTTAGTCATTTTCTTCTCCTATCAATTAGCCTTTTGTAGGGATTAATTAAAAATTGGCTTCCTTAGCCTCCAGTTCCCATTGGAGTATTCCCACAAATGGGGTGAACGAAATTTGTCAGATAATTTTCTGAAGTAATTACTATCAATCATATTTTTTTCAAATCGATGAGCGGCGATTGGAAATTGGTGATCTGGGATGCTCAGATATTCTAGGCACTCCTTTTCAAACCTAGAAGGGTACTCACCGTCGTATCTCATAATCAACGAGATTGCTTCGTCTCGGTTGATCTCACCATTTCTAATTTCTTGAGCTGAATCATAAGTAGCGCGGCCTATGCCGAACTTTATATAAGTGCAGTAGTAGTGAAGGTCGTCTATTTTATCATCGATACTACTGTATTTACTGTAAGTCCCAGAGGTTCTTTCTGGAGAGGCCTTAAAACCTCCATTTTCAACGGCAAAATAATATAAATCCTGCGGATGCCAAGGTAGGTAGTAACCAAGATACTGAACATTCAATTTGGTTGAATCGTGTCTTGAAGAGTCGAGAGGTAAATATGGTTGAAGGTCTGATGAACTAAGTCCGAAATCTTGTATGAGTTCAGTTGTTGATAGCCCAGCGATGAAGATGTTATCTGTTTTATCGCTTGAAAAATATACTGATTCTTTTTTTGGAGTCTCCAAAAAAGTACTTTTGTCATTCCCATACTCAACTGGATTCTCACCGTAAAAAACTAAAGGGATATCAAGTTGTAATGCAATTCTAGGAGGCATATACATTTGCCCCATGATAAAGGGTTGGAAAGGGTGAAAGATATTTTCGATAGCTAGTCGGGTTAGCAACCTGTGAACTCTTCCGTTTGGAGTCAATAGTTGGTTATCAAATCCTGCATGAATCCAGCTTTGAAAATTGTCCCAGCCCCAGGGAGTGTATAAATGAGGTGCCCAAGTAACAGTCAACGGATTCATATTGTATTTGTACTTTAGAATATAAGCCGTATAGAAGCTATCTTTACCCCCAGAACCGGGAACAATGCAATCATATTCACCGGACTTGCTTCTATATTGATCACAGAGTTCTTGTAGCTGTTTCTCGCGTTCTTCCCAATTAATGTTTTTTTTCATTTCTGCAACCTGGCAAGCCGAACAAACTCCTAATTTATCAAAAGAAACCACAGGCTTGGATGAGGAAATTTTATGGGTGTACTCTTTTTCAGAATTTGGTTTTTGGTTGCTGTAAGTACAGGACTTACAGTAGGTAATCTCTTGAGGAAGTCCGTAAAGCGTTCTTGAACCAATCGCGCTCGGCGAAAATTCTTTGAAATCGACTTCAATAGGTGCTGAAACCTTTATCACGCTTTTAGTCCTCTTTCATATTCTGGAATCACCAACATGTTAATCCACCATCGATAATCAAATTCTGTCCTGTAACGTAACTTGAAGCATCTGATGCTAGGTAGAGAAGTGCTGCAGTCAACTCTTCAGGTCTCCCCATTCTTCCCAGGGGAACTCTATTTGAATAGTTCTTTACAAACTTTGAATTCTGACCCGATTCTATTCCTCCCGGACTTAGGGAATTAACTCTCACATTACTTCCTCCCCAATAGGCAGCAAGATAACGAGTTAATCCAATTACTGCAGATTTTGAAGTTGCATAGACTGCAGGAGTATTTATCCCTAAACCTAAGTAGCTAGATTCTTCATAAATTCTTTGGTCGGGCGCAACTACACCATATACGGAGGATGTTTGGATTATCGAAGATGGTGATCCTTGCTTTATCATTTGACTACCTACTGCTTGAGCCATCAAAAACATACCGTCAACGTTTACGCTCATCACCTCTCGCCATGTGGATAAACTATATGTTTCAAAAGGCTCGAAGAAATCCTTCAATTCCGCAGTTTTGGTAGCCGCATTGTTGTGCAAAATGTCAATTTTCCCAAAAAGACCGATTACATCTTTAACAACATTTTTTACCTCATCAGGATCTGCGACATCACAACCTAGTGGAATGATTTCTAATGTTGGATCGAGTTTTACTAGACTAGCAACAGCTGTTTCTGCCACTTCTAAAGTTTTGTCTACAAGGGCAACTTTCGCACCATTTTTAGCGAGGATTCTGCAAAAATCAATTCCTAATATACCTGCCCCGCCTGTAACGATTGCAACCTTTTCCTTAAGGCTGAAGATGCTCTTATCGTCCGTCAGCATTTTTAGCTCCTTCAAAAGATTTATCCATCTTGTATACAATTTCTTTATGCTCACCTTGCGATAAATCTCTGGCAGATTGCAAAATTCTCATCATCATTAAAGTTTCGTGAGGGTTGATTGGAGGTTGACTCTCCTTTACCATGATGAGGAATTGCTCCAAGGTGGTCTTGAATGCAGAGAAATTATCTTTCAGGTCGATATGGTATTCATCATTATTACCAAAAAAACTTAAATGAAATACTTTTTTGTGAATGCCTAAGCAATCTATATTAAAAATAAGTCCATCTTCAAATTCCAGAGTGAATGAATCATGTTGCGCATAATTACGACTTAATTTGCAATAGGTTGGTTTGAAGTGCAATAAACCCATCACAGCCTCCAATAAATGAATTCCATATTTATTGAAATCATTAACAACGACGCCAGAAATGAGCTTGATTGGCCCCAAATCTGACAAAATTTCATTTTTGATACTTAATTCCTTTGCGTAACGAAACCCAGAGCACGTCATCAATTTTCCTGAAAACAAAAATGGGGTAAAAAAATGAATGTCTTCATCGTCAAGGGATAGAGGTTTATCTATAAACACCGGGATATCATTCTCCAAGAATAGTTTGGCAATCTCGTAATGGCTCTCCCAATCGTCCCTAGCAATAATTAAGGCGTCAATCTCCCCAAGCATTTCGCTTAAATCTTCACATTGTTTTTCAATTTTACTTGCAGCACATAACTTAGCTGTTGTCTCGCGGTCTTGAGTCCACGCGTGAGTAACACGAGCACCTTTAATACCTTTTTGACCATCCGAAGCCAATTTTAAGTATTGAAGAATAAACGGCCAGTCGGCTTCTGCAAATTTATCTTCATCATAACCATTAATAATCGCAGAGAAAGAGAATGGGTGGCCATTGCCTTCACTTACTCCTGCAATACCTAACTTAATCACCAGACGGACCAGCCACCATCTACGCAGATATTCTGACCCGTCATATAACTTCCGGCATCTGTGCAAAGCAGACTTGCAGCACCTTTTATTTCAAACGGCTTGCCCAGGCGACTTAGAGGATTTTTTTCAGAAAGTCTAAGCATAAATTCTGGATTCTCGTTTTGGGTCTGAATAAACGGAAATGGCCCAGGGCTAATGCAATTCACTCTAATTCCATGCGGAGACAAAAAGCTTGATAAATACTTGGTGAGTTGAATTATTCCCGCCTTTGCCGCCCCATAACTCGGAGGGTTTGCATACTTTTCGCTGTCGTAAATTCTATAGTCGGGCGCCACATGACCGTACATCGATGAAATGTTCAATATGTTTCCACATTTTTTCTTTAAAAATGGTGTGGCTTGCTTTATGATCCTAAAAACTCCAGTCAGGCAGACATCTAGATCGTATTTCCAATCTTCCATTGAAATTGAATCTAGGTTGTTTTTCTTTCCCGTCCACCCACAATTCACCAAGACATCTAAACCATTTGGGCACACCTGAGCCAAGTTGCCAAAAAATTTATCAACAGAGTCTTGATCTGTTATGTCGACTTGCATAGGTGTAGCGGTTACATTATCGAACTTGGCATTTAATAGCTTGGCAAATTCAATATTTTTTTCAATATCTCGACTTGCGATTAAAATGTGAGAGCCTAATTCTGCCAGCGCAAAAGATATTTCTTTTCCAAGGTATCCCGATCCACCGATGACAAGAGAAGTCCTGCCTTCAAGAGAGAATAAATCACGTAGTGTTGGACTATCGTCGGGCTCTAAGGATGGCATTTGCTATCTCCAAATCCAAAGGCGTATCAATGTCAACAACGATATCATCTACAGTTACTTCTGCACCGGTGCTTCCAAAAAGAAGGCTCGGTGCGTCAATTGGAAGTCTATCTGGATAAAAAGCATAAACTGCGCCATCTAATTGATATGCGTCGTTGAGTCTTTGTCGTGGTTTCCAAGGTATAGCTCCTTCAATAAATGTAGTAGGCGCTCCGTTTATGATTTTCCAAGTTCTTTCTGGATTAACGGCCGCCTTTCGGAAAGTTGCAATTGAGTCCAAATCTTCCTCCACTAATCGATTCAGGCAGCGACTTATCAGTTCAAGTGATCTAAACGGTGAGGTGGCTTCCAAAAGCACAAGTATCTCTGCGGTTTCACCCTGAACTTTCATTTCATGCCAGAAATCACGAATCACATCCACAACCAGCGAATCGTCCTCAGCAAGTTCTGGGCGGCGCAAGCATGCTTCTACGCCGTATTCCAAGGCTAACGATCTCATTTCTGGATCATCCGTAGAAACGATAACCCGATCAATTTCGCTTGCTTGCAAAGCGGTTTCGATTGGCCACAACATCAATGGCTTTCCACCTAAGAGTTGAAGATTCTTTTTTGGGATGGATTTGCTGCCTCCGCGCACAGGGATCAATCCAATAACCCGGATTCCTTTAATCAAGCGTCAATCCTCTCCTTAAACACGGTGCGGCACTAATTGATACACCAAAAAAGCATTTACTTTTTCTCGGTTAGCTTATTAACTGCTTCCAGAAAATCACTTGGCCTTCCAATATCGAGCCACGGCTCATGTATCGGAAATGCGGCAATTTGACTTCCATTCTTCATCAATTGTTGCAAAAAAGTTGACATATCAACCTTTTTTGATTTTTCAAAAAGATTCAAAATTTCGGGGTTAAATGCGTAAATTCCGGCATTTATATAATTGTGAGTTATTGGTTTTTCTTCATAACCAACCACTTCACTATTTAGAACATCCACAACGCCAAATGGATTTTGCCACTCGTTAAGTCTAACTGCCATCGTAGCCGGCATTTTGTGACTATTATGAAAAGTCAAAAAATCTCCATACCGGATATCTGTAATCACATCACCATTAGTAACTATAAATGGAGAATCCGGTATCTTGTCGAGTAACCCCAGTGCGCCAGCCGTACCTAACGGTGTCTCTTCCTTTAGGTAATTAATACTTACTCCGAACTTCTCACCATTGCCGAAGTAATTTTCAATAACGTGTCGCAGGTGGTAAACTGCCACAACAAAATCTGAGAAGCCTTCATTTTTTGCTCTACTAATAATGTGTTCCAAGATTGGCTTGCCCGAAATAGTCAGCATTGGTTTCGGGCAATTTTCTGTCTGAGGATAAAGACGAGTTCCCATTCCACCCGCCATGATGACCATAAGGTTTGATTTTTTCGGTGCTCTATTGATCTCATCCCAAAGATGTAAGCCCAACAACTTTCCTTGCTGATCAACAATAGGAATCTGTTGAATCTTTTTTTCTGACATTAAAGTTAAAACTAATTCTTGACTTATTCCGTATTCAATCACGATTGGACTAGAATTTAGTATCGCCTTAATTGAATTTGATAGGTGAAGGCCTCTCAGTAGAGCGCGCCGGATATCTCCATCCGAAATTGTTCCCAGCAGAATACTATCTTTGTTTGCAACTAACACAATTCTCAATCCTGTTTCATTTAGGACTTGAATAGCATCTTCTATCGTTGCAGTTGGAGGCAGAATAGTATTACGCCATTCATCAATACTTGACATCACCTCAACGCCCAATCCACATTATTAAATTATAGATCATAGAACGTTTTCTTTAAGAGTCCGTCAAGAGATACACTTTTTATAATACTTAATATCTTCTCACTTGCTAAACCATCTCCATATGGATTTATGATTTCATCTAAAGTCGATTGAAAATCGACCGAATAGAGCTCACTAATTCCCTCCAAAATACTATTTTTCTCGGGTCTACAATTGATTATACTTTTTGCTTGTAGGCGGCCGGCTTGTCGATCGCCGATATTTAGTGTTCCTTTTTTTAACGTCGGGGCTTCGATAATTCCACTTGATGAATTGCCTACTACGGCGTCTACTTGTGCAATGGTAGATAGGTAAGCGTGTTGGCCTAGAGATGAAAACGCGTATGCGTTCGAGTTGCGTGCGGTGTACTGGTTGATTAGTTTTATTATTGCTAACCCTCCCGTATCTGGATTTGGCAATGTAAAAATAATTGTTGTGTTTTCAAGTTCGTCGAGTGCTTCAAGTAATTCTCGCATTTGTTTTTCTGCTGTATTGTCTTCAAGAGTGACAGGATGAAAAGTGACTAAAAGATTCTTTTGATTAAATGTAATTCCGAGCGACAGTTCTAGTTCACTCTTGCTTTTCAATGTAACTCTTTTTATTCCATCAATTCCTAATCCTCCAACATTGAATACGTTTGAAGGTTTTTCTCCAAGTTGAATTACACGATTTTTGTACTCTTCGGCTGCCACAAAATGCAAGTGCGACATTTTGGTTATGGAGTGCCGTAACGATTCATCAAAGGCTCCACGTGTTGTTTCTCCTCCATGAATGTGTGCAACTGGAATTCTTGATACTAAAGCAGCGGCTGCTGCTGCAAAAATCTCGAAACGATCTCCAAGTAGTACGATTAAATCGGGCTTTAAAATTTCGAATTTCTTTGAGCACCCAACTATTGATTTCCCTATAGATTCAGAAATTCCAATCGCATTATCTTTTCTTTGAAGAATTTTGATTTTGAAATCGATTGGAAATCCGTCTTTCTCAATTTCTTTGTAAGTTTCTCCATAGATTTTTGAAAGATGTGATCCTGTTGCAATGACCTGCAGTGAAAGGGCCGGGTCATCCTTAATACCTTGTATAAGCCATTTTAATAAGCCGTAATCTGCTCGTCCTCCCGTTACAACGCAGATTTTACGTTTCATCAATTACATCGTCCAGTTCATAGTTCTTCGTTGCTTTTGTTCCTATAATCATGTCCCACTTCATCGGAGATATTCCTTCCGCGGGGCGTTTTGTAGTAAGACAATCATCGGTGAAAATCTCACCGCGGTTAATGCGTCTGCTGGCGACAATTGACTTGCGCGCTATCGGCAAGTTTTCAAGTTCGCTTGGCATGGGTCTCTTAACGCCATCACCTAAAGCAGTCTCAATATTACGTATCGCTGTAATCATAGCCTTTAATTCAATTGGTTCCAGGCTAGCTTTATGATCTGGGCCAGGCAAATTTCGATCTATTGTGAAGTGTTTCTCAATAATTGAAGCACCTAAGGCAACCGCAGCGAGTGAAATCTCAAATCCTGGGGTGTGATCCGACAATCCAACACACACATTAAACCTATTTTTTATAGTTTCCATGGCTCGAAGATTGACATCGGGCATAGGGGTTGGATATGCAGTTGTACATTGCAGGACTGTAATATCCAGGCGTTTCGTGCCTGACTCTTCAAGGGCTAGTAGTGCCTCTTCAATTTCCTCCAAGTGTGACATACCTGTGGACAAAATGACTGGATTCTGCTTTTTTGCAATATGGCGCAGCAAAGGTAAGTTGGTAATTTCTCCTGAAGGAATTTTAAAAATCTTCTGTCCTAGACTTGTGAGCAAATCGATGCTTGGTATGTCAAAGGCTGTTGAGAAAAAGGCGATGTTTCGCTTTCGACAGTGAGAGATTATCTCCACATGTTGATTTTGGCTAAGTTCTAATTTCCTTAACATTTCGTATTGGGATTCTGGATCCGCTGTGGTTAGTGTTTGGTATCTCGCTTTTGGTGCTTTGGTGGTAACCATGCGACTGGCACTTAACGTTTGAAATTTTATATAGTCCGCTCCTGATTCAGATGCGACATCAATAAGTCTCTTTGCTAACTCTAAGTCCCCGTTGTGGTTAACGCCTGCTTCTGCGATAACTATAGTCCGCATCTGAATCTATCCCCAATCTTAGGCATGCCTATTCCACTCCATTGTTTGACCCGAACAAAGCTATCTGAAGTTTTCGCAATAAAGGTGTCGCCTTCAACTCCAATCACGCTACCAGCTATTCCTCTAAATTTAGTTGCTCCTGAGATCAATTCAATTTTGTTAATTCTGACTTCGTTTTCATTTAACCAAGTGCGGGCTTGGGGTCCTGGATCACAAATCGCTCTTACAAAATTAAAAACATCGCGAGAACTTTGATCCCAATTTAGAATCTCGTCTCCTTCAATACGAGCCGAGCAATATGATCCAAACTCATTTATTTCTATTTGCTTCTTAATCATTACATTTCCGGATTGTAAATTTTTTATCGATTGAAAAAGAATCGAGGCACATTCTGAATATGCTTTTTTCAAGAGTGTGGAATAATCGTCGTCATCGGTTATTTCATAACTCTTCTGCATAATGATGTCACCTGTGTCTATTCCCTCATCAATATAATGAACTGTTATCCCAAATTCTTTTTCGTCGTTAATAAGGGCCCAATTAAGAACGTTTCTTCCACGATAGAATGGGAGCATTCCGGCATGGCAATTGATTGATCCGAGGCTAGGAGTATTTATCAGACGCGTTTTGAATATTTGGTTAAAAGACATCGATACAAATAAATCACACTCGTACGAATTGATCAGCCCGAAAAACTCATCCGAGTTGACATTGGCATGCGTCAAGAAAAAAATTCCATACTTTTCGGAAGCTAGTTTCAGCGTGGGATCTGGTTTGTCATACCTTGCGCAGATGAAATCAATCTGCAACGATTGATCGAGAACCAACCTCTCTAGAGTTTGGTGTGACCACGGCCCATCTGCAAAAAACCCAAGCTTTAGTTTTTTCATATATCGCCTAAACTGCTAGGAATATTTATTATACGCCTAGAAATTCTGTCCGCTACATCAAGTTCCATCCTTGGAGACATCTGGTAGGGAGTTAATGTATGCAGTAATCGCCAGGCTGGCCTGGTTGAAATGCCAGCATTGTTTGTCGATTCCAATATCGAATCACGATAAGCGTGTAACTCGTCATCAAGAATTATGGTTTGTAACCAGTAATTGCTTTTTGAGTTCTCTGGTTCAGACAGTAAAGTCAGGCCCTTTATGTCTGCAAACACTTTTTTATACTTAAAAAACAAATCTCTTTTCGCAGCCAACTTATCTGGAAGTCTTTCAATCTGTGCACTTCCCAAAGCGGCGTTTAAATTAGGCATCCTATAGTTATATCCTATTTCATCATGTTGATAATCCCAACGGTGGGGAATTTTTGCAGTTGTTGTTATATGTTTTGCGCGCATAGCCAGCCGCTTATCGTCGGTGATAATCGCCCCGCCTCCGCCAGTTGTAATAATTTTATTTCCATTAAAACTAAAGGTGCCTAGCAACCCGAAGGTACCAGTATGTCTTGATTTGTAATAACTACCCAATGATTCCGCTGCGTCTTCTATCAAAATTAAATTGAATTTTTGTGAAATAGAAACCAAGGAATCCATTTCGTTTGGGTGACCAAAAGTATGCATCGGAACCAGCGCTCGGATAATTCGACCTGTTTTTTTATTCACACATTGTCCTGAAATTTTCGATGTTGTTTTTGTCAAATAGTCCTCAAGTTTTACATAATCAATTCCAAGTGTTGATATTTCGCTCTCCACAAAATGTGGTATGGCATTGCAATATGTGACCGCGTTCGCAGTTGCTACAAAGGTAAGAGACGGAATAAGGACTTCATCGCCCTTCTCAACTCCTGCTAAAATTAAAGCTATTTGTAGAGCTGCAGTTCCATTGACGACTGAGATTGCATACTTTGCACCAGTAAAATCAGCGATCTGTTGCTCAAACTTATCAACATATCTTCCTACTGAAGAGACAAAAGTGGAGTCTAGGCATTCTTTAAGGTAATTCCACTCGCTGCCACAGAAATTTGGCGAGTGAAGTGGGATTGGTCCACCACCAAAAACGCCTCGGATTGCAGATTGAATCTCACTAGATAGCTGCCTTTCATGACTCGCTTTCATCACAAATTATAAATTTCTGGCTTGTATCTAGAAATGTCCCCCGATTTATTAATCCATTCGATGGTTTTCGAAAGCCCCATTTTAAAACCTTCTCTTCCGGAATATCTGGGACTCCAGCCCAATAGGTTTTTAGCTTTTGAGTTATCCGCCCACAGCCTCTCTACCTCTGACTTCGTTGGTCGTATCCGTTCATTCTGGCTAAATATATCTACTTCAACATTCATAATTTCAGAAATAAGTTTAACTATATCGCCAATGGAAATTTCAAAATTATTTCCCAGGTTAAAGACTTCGCCAAAGAGATTTTCGGCGTTAAGTGCAGAAATAAAACCAGTCACGGTGTCCTCAACAAATGTAAAATCTCGAGTAGGTGAACTTGATCCAAGTTTGATGGTTTTGTTTCCATTGGAAATCTGACTAATTATTGTGGGGATTACTGCGCGCGCAGACTGTCTAGGGCCGTATGTATTAAATGGCCGAACTGTTAATACTGGTAAGGAAAAAGATGCGTGGAACGAATTGGCCAGCTGATCCGCCGCAATTTTTGTCGCGGAGTACGGAGATTGACCTTGTAGCGGATGATCTTCTGTCATTGGAACAAACCTAGCCGTACCATAAACTTCACTAGTAGAAGTGTGAATAACTTTCGATACTTCATAATCTCGTGCGGCCTGCAATACATTCAATGTTCCACGAATATTGGTGTCAATGTAAGAATCTGGCGATGTATATGAATGCGGGATAGCTATTAGTGCGGCAAGGTGCATAACAATGTCTGTACCTTTTATGGCTTTCCTTACAAAGTAAGGATCCCTAATATCTCCAGAAATTACTTCAAAATTACCTTTGACATCTTTGGCGCAATCATCCAGCCAGCCCCAAGAATTAAATGAGTTGTAGTAAGTGAAAGCTCGAACCGTATAGCCCAAGCGGACCAAGCTTTCCGTCAAGTGGGATCCGATGAATCCATCTGCTCCAGTAACTAGAACAACTTGATTCGAAGTAGGCGCGCTCATCTTTCCCCCTTTATAGATTGAACGCGAGAATTCTCTCACTCTTTCTACAAAACCAACCTATTTACCTAATTAATGAGAGGCGTTAGGGCATGAACCGGGACTTACACAAGCTTTCAACCAATTAGACTAGTTAACTTGGGCAAGAATCGATGTATTCCTTAATCTAAGACCACCGAGCCATTTGGTGTGCTCAATTGAACGGAAACAATTCCGGTCTCGCCGTCTCGGCTTGAGGGGTCTACCCAATCGATTGCTACGTTTTCAAGAGCGCCAAGAATTTCAGATTTAAACCAAGAATCAGAAAGCTGATCTTTATCAGAAATAACAATCTTTTCGATCTTGGAAACAGTTGAACCGTCTTTTGAAGGATGATCTTCGGTAAGCCATTCGATAAAGAATGGGAGTTCTCTTGAATCTGTAATTTCTTTAACGCCAATTTGCTTCCACTTAAGGTCAGTTCCGTCAGGACGTGTGCGGTGACCGTCAACTGCCTTTCGACCGAACTTTTCTTCTATTGGTGAAATATCTTCGGTGCTAAATACCCAAGTAAGCCATCCGCCGCCTTCTTGAGCTTTCTTAGATACCGCTTTACCCCAAGGTGTTTGTTCTGTTGCTGGATGATCAAGTGGGCAAACAACTTCTATGTACTTTCCATCAAGAAGTGGTGCTGTGAAGTTACGTGTTCCAAAACGTGGGTGGATACCGCCATCAACAAATGTTGTTCCGAGGCGTGAACCTAGGCGTTGCACGGTGTCGGCTAATTGATCATGGGAAGTTACATATGAGACATGGTCTAAGCGCATGGGGCAATTTTGCACCATGAAATGGGGTGGTCTTTACCAGTTGAGGTGCGATTAAAGGGTACAGGTTAAGTTTTTCTTAGGGGTTTTGCCCTGAAGCAAGTAGGAATCCACGGCGTTATCAACGCAGGCGCTACCGCGGCCTTGGCCGGTGTGGCCGTCGGCGTCGAGGGAGATTAGTTTGGAAGTGGTGAAGATTTTGTGGAGGCCAACTGCCCAGTCGTAAGGGGTGGCAGGGTCGCGAGTTGTGCCGATGACAAGTATCGGTGCGGTATTAATTGAAGTAATTTTGTTTGTGGTGCGCGTGAGTTTGTCTTTGGTTGGTGGTGTTAAGAACTTGCAGGCGATGTTTGTGTAGGCAAGGTATGGGCCAAAGACTGGTGCGCGATCGGTGAAGCGTTGGGCTTCAGCTTTGGTTTGTTCAATACTGCGGGTGTCAGGCCAATCGAGACAATCGATGATTGCACCAGAGTCGAGTTCGTTGGATGCGTAGGTGCCATCGGATGAGCGCCCGCTGTATTGATCGGCAAGGTCGAGGAATGTGTCACCGAAGCCGCGTTGGCCTTCAAGGAATGCGGTACGAAGTTTTGGCCATCCGTCTGCATCATCGTAAAGAGCTGATGCAGTGCCGAGAACGATTAGTGATTCAGTTGCAACGCGGTCGTCGTTTTCCACTTTTGTTTTACGTGGAAGTGGGTTGGTTGCAGCTGTTGTGAAGAGCGCGATTATTGCCGCGGTGGCTTCTTGGCGGTTTGCAGGAAGTGGACAATCATCTTGCTTTGCGCAGTCAGCGAGGAACGCGTCGAGAGCAATGTCAAAGCCAACAGCTTGTGAAATATTTTGTTCGAGGATTGAAATATTTGGATCGAGTGCGCCATCTAGAACCATGCGGCCAACTTTGTCGGGGAAGAATTGGGCATAAAGTGTGCCGAGGTAGGTTCCGTAGGATTTTCCGAAGAAGTTAATTTTCTTATCGCCAAGGGCAGCGCGCAGGATGTCCATATCGCGGGCGGATTCTGCGGTTGAGTAATGGGTTAAGAATTTATTTTTCTCTTCGCATTTTTTTATGAAATCTTGAGAATCGGCGAGCGCCTTTTCGAGTTCTGCCTCGGTGTCGGGCTTGGCATCAGATGCGTAATTGGCATCGGTTTCGGCATCGGTTAAACATTCAATTGGTGCGCTGCGGTCTACACCGCGTGGGTCAAAACCGACGATGTCGTAACGATCGAGAATGTCGGGATCAAAGACGTATTCGGCGTTATAGGCATAGTCAACGCCAGAGCCGCCGGGGCCGCCGGGGTTAACGATTAGCGATCCAATGCGGTTCTTTTGATCCTGGGCTTTGTAACGAAGCACGGCTAATTTAAATGTTCCAACAGTTAAGTCGGCGTAATCTATTGGCACGCGAAGATCGGTGCATTCGAAGTTGTCGTAGCAAGTTGACCAGTCGAGTTTCTGGTTTTCATAGGCAGCTAAATCAGAGAGTGGTTTTTCAACTCCTGGTGTACTCGCACAACCTGTGGCGACGAGTGCAATGGCGAGAGTTAGAGCGGTGAGAAAAGGAGTGCGTTTTTTCATTAGGCCAAACGACACATCAAGGCTTCGATGGTTAAAAGTGGTGCTGCGTTGTGGCTCAAGTTGGTCCTAGTTTCCATGATGGCGTTGATCTTCTTTACCGTCGCATGAGCGGGTGTTTTATGCGCATAAGCGGTTATTTGATCGGTCATATCTATATTGATGATGGAATCTGTGGCGCCGGCCTGCACCATCATGACATCACGATAGAAAGTGGCGATATCAAGTAGGGCGCCATCTAGTGAATCGCGCACCATGCGGGTGGCGCGGGATTTCTGTTCTTTCTCAAGTTCTTTGATCGCCTTTGATCCACCGGTTGCCATGCCGCGACCGGTTGCGCCTTTGCCATATGCCTCGGCCAGGGCTGCGGTTTCTTTCTCAACGCGTTCTTCACTTGCCGCGTTTGCTTCTTGCGTTGCAAGATCCACGAGTGTTTGCGCGGCTTGAAAGGCTGCGGCGATTGAGGAAAGTTGTAGTGGCAGCTTCATGATTTGGGCGCGGTTGCTGCGCACATGTTCGTTGGTTGCGATGTATCGGGCGCGGCCGATGTGACCTTGTGAAACGCGGGCGGCGAAATCTGCCATGGCAGGTGATATGCCATCGCGATTTTCAAGAACTGCGGTTACATCTTGCGTTGATGGCGTGCGCAGTTGCAGGTGGCGACAGCGCGAGCGAATGGTGGGCAAGATGTCGTGAAGCGTTGGGGCACAGAGCAACCAAACGGTGCGAGCGCCGGGTTCTTCGATCGCTTTGAGAAGTGCGTTGGCCGCGGATTCGGTCATGCGGTCAGCATCTTCCATAACGACTACGCGCCAGCCGCCCATGGAGGGCGCCCAAGATGTGCGGGTCAGCAGCTCGCGAACCTCATCGATCTTGATGGAGAGGCCTTCGGTGCGGATGATCTCGACGTCGGGATGGCCCCCGGACAGGGCGCTACGGCACTCCTGGCAGCTGCCACAGCCACCGTTTGGGCAGATCAGAGCTGCGGCGAAAGCGACGGCGGCTGATGAACGGCCAGAACCGGGCGGGCCGGTGAAGATCCAGGCATGGGTCATTTCTTGTGACTCGACGTTGGTGCGAGAAGCCGCGACTGCGCCTTGCAAGATTTCGGTGATGTGGGATTGGCCGACTAAAGAGTCAAAGACGGTTGTGGTCATTTAACGTTTAAAGATTTTCTTGGCTGGCTTATCAGTTTTATTTAGCGCGGGAAGTTCGGCAACGCGCGCGATGATCGCGGCGTGAATTTCTTGAATGGTTTGTTTGCCATCAACAATTAAATAACGTTCTGGATCAAGACGGGCAAGTTGCAAGAACTCTTGGCGCACGCGTTCGTGGAAGGCAAGTGGTTCTGCCTCTAAACGATCTGGGTTGTGCAGGCGACCGATGCCGATTTCAGCAGGCAAGTCGATAACAATTGTTAGCGTTGGGAAAAGTGATTCAGTCGCCCAACGAGAAATTCGTGCGACTTCTCCAGGTGCAAGTACGCGACCTGCGCCTTGATAGGCAATTGATGAATCAAAGTAACGATCGGTAACTACAACTTTTCCTTCGGCAAGGGCTGGACGGATAATAGAGAAGACATGATGTGCGCGATCTGCGGCATATAAAAGTGCTTCAGCGCGTGGGCTGATGACGCCAGTTTCATGTCCGAGCAAAATTTTGCGTAAATCTTTTCCTAAATCTGTGCCGCCAGGTTCGCGAGTTAATAGAACGCTTTCACCACGGGCTTCTAGCCACTCTTTAAGAAGTTTTGATTGCGTTGATTTACCAGTGCCCTCGCCGCCTTCGAATGAGATGAAGACGCCAGTTGTTGGCGCACCAGTAATGCCACCGAGTTCGCCCTTAAGTGCATTTGCAATATCTGACCAGAGCGAAACGTTTGGGCGATCTTTCATTTGGTGATATGAAATTGCGCCAATTATTGATGCGATAAGACCGGCGATAAGAATCGTTACTTGTGCGCCATTGAAGTTAAAGGTGGCGTTTTGAATTTTGTAGGTGTGAACACCAAAAGCTGCGGCAACTGCTGGAGCGATAGCAAGAACTGCAACCAAGGTGATGCGGATAAGTGATTGCACGAAGGCGAAGGTGCGGCCCCGGACTTCATCGGCAACTTCCATACCCAGCATCGTGAAGCCGGTTACCCAGGTGATGCCGCTAAATGCGCCGAGGAAGATCACGGTAAAGACTGCCAGTACAAGGTTTGGGATCAAGGCAAGGAGAACAAGGAAGATGCCAGCGGTAGTAAGGGAGGCGCCAAATAAACGGCGGCGTGAAAACTGCGCAAAGATCTTTGGGCCAAAGGCGATACCGATAGCAAGACCGGTAAAGACTGCGCCGAACAAGACACCGTATGCCGCATCTCCGCCGCCAAGATCGCCCACAAATGTGCGCGCAAGACCAATAACAGCACCGGCTGCAGAAAACGCACCGATCATGCCCACGACAAGGCCGCGGATTAACTTGGTTTCGCTAACGGATTTCCAGCCTTCGTGAAGTGACTTTAAAACGTTGGCATCTTTATCTTTTTTAGCAGCGGCACCTTGTGGAATTTCTTTAAGTCCCCAGATAGTAAATGCGGCAAAGGCAAAGCTCGCAGCGTTTACATAAAGTGCGATGTCTACTGAGTCTCCGATTGAGAATGGGAATAGAGATTCAATTGCGGAGGCAAAGAGCGTTAAGAGTGAGAAGAGAATCGCAGCAACTGGCGCTGTGCCGTATGCGGCTAATAGTGAAACTTGGTTTGCACTTTCCAACTTATCTTTGCCGACCAAGTTAGGAACGGTTGCCTCTTTTGCGGGAGACCAGAACAAAGTCACACATTCAACCAAGATCATTGCGGCGTAAAGCCAGAGGTAGGTGTGAACGATTGGAATAGAGATGTAGAGCGCCGTGCGAATAATGTCGGCGCTCACCATTAATTTGCGACGATCGAAACGATCGGCGATAACTCCGGCGATTGGACCTAAGAAAACAGCGGGCAATAAACGTGCAATAAAAACGCCAGCGATTGCAAAGTTTGCAGTTGCATAAGAACCACCAGAAAGTTGTGCGGCAAGGGCGGTCGTTGCGAGCAGGCCTAACCAATCTCCGAGGGATGAGAAGAGCATCGAGTTCCAGAGCTTGCGGAAGGCGGGGATTGCCAGAACGCTGCGGGTCTCATCCTGCGCCGGGGCGGCAGGGGTGGGCAGGCTATTAGGCATGTGTGAAGTCTATCTGGCGCGCAGAAAGGGCCTAAAAGAGGCTTCTGATGCTCTCTTCGAGGCTGTATTTCGATTTAAAGCCGAGTTCTGTCGCTGCAAGTGAAACGTCAGCGCAGAGGAAGGCTGGGTCTCCGGCACGACGGGGAGCTTCAATAACTTCGGCATCGCTTTTGTTGATTGCCTCTAAAACCAATATAACAATCTCGCGCACTGATGCACCGCGGCCTGTACCAACGTTGATAATCGCTGGGATTGGTTTGGTTGCATTCGCCGCAACTAAGTGTGCTGCTGCAATATCGCGGACATCTACATAATCGCGCACACATGTGCCATCTTCGGTTGGGTAATCAGTACCGAAGATTACCGGTGCTTCGTTCTTGCTTAACTTGCCTAAAACAATTGGCACTAGGTTTTCAACTGAGTTATCGAGAAGTTCTTGTGCAGCAGTGCCCACAACATTGAAGAAGCGAAGGGATGTTCCAGAGTTACCCGGAGTATTAATAAATTCTGTAACTTTACTTTCGGCATCAAGCTTTGTTGAACCGTATGGAGAGATCGGTGCAAGCGGACCATTCTCTTTGCATGGCTCCATGGTGTCTGGACTTCCATAGACAGCAGCGGTTGAAGAGAACAAGAACTTCTTAACGCCGTGCTTTTGGGCAAGCTTTAGCATTTCCGTTGTCGCGGTGAAGTTAACTTCTTTATATTCATCTGGCTTTTCAACAGATTCGCCAACTGCCTTGAGCGCTGCTGTGTGAACAATGCCGGCGAAGTTATTGTTTTCAAGGATATTTTCAACCGCGGTGTAATCGCGGATATCGACAACTTCTAGTGGAATATCGGTGTTGTGCTTCTTGCGCAGATAAACAACGCGCGATTCAAGACCTTGGTAAAGAGAATCAAGTAGAACTACATCTTTGCCATCTGCGATAAAAAGATCAGCGATATGTGTTCCGATATAGCCCGCACCGCCTGTGATTAGCCATTTCTCGCGGTCCATGGGATCAGTCTATAGGTAGGGAAATCCGCTTCCCTTCCCTTGAAACCAGTGCTCGTAAAAAATGTTACACATTTTGAAATATGTGTAACATATCCGCTACCCTTTTCCCGTGACTCCCAAAAGCAACGAATCTCATCAACAGAACCGCGTCGGCATCCGCGAACTGCGACTTGAAACATCCAAGATTCTCTCTCGAGTGCTTGAGGGGGAAGAATTTTTGGTCACAGATAGAGGGGAGCCGATTGCGCAATTGATTCCGGTCAACAACGATCCAGATTCTTATTTTCAGAAATTGGTTGATTCTGGTGAGATAGTTCCAGCCGAGAACCCAAAATTTAAATTTAAAGTTCCATCAATTACTCACAGTGGCAAGAAATCTGTCTCTGAGAAGTTGATTGAGGAACGCGGAACTTACCTATGAGAGATATCTATATCGACTCATCCGCCATTCTCAAATTGATAATAAGAGAGAAGGAGTCGGAGTCGGTTATCTCTATTCCGAGTGCGCGATTTATAACCTCTGAAATTTCTAGGGTGGAAGTCGCGCGCGCTATTTTACGATACGAGCCAAAAGCGCTGAAAAGCGCAGAACAAGTTTTCAAGAATTTAAACTTTGTAAAGATTGATTCGCAGACTCTTGTGCAAGCGGAGCGTTTGCCTGACAGGATTAATATCCGTGCTCTCGATGCAATTCATATCGCCGTAGCTTCAAAGATGGGTTTAAGGATTAGTTCGGTTTTAACCTATGACAAGCA
>JACCDX010940531.1_pt1 | contig 39532 bp, 31 predicted proteins | sample 7449681 | NCBI WGS metagenome assembly JACCDX01 (sample SAMN15323450, study PRJNA562643) | freshwater metagenome | isolation source: river surface water | place: USA:Blue River Watershed | collected 2017-08-18
AGTCGCGCCGAGGCTCTTGTGCCCAGGTCGGGTGGGCGGTCAGGCCGAGGATGAGCAGGGCAATGAAGCGCATGGGGCATCGTCGCCTTCGGGTGACGTCCTGCCAAGCGGGAAACCCGCCTGAGGCTTGCTTGAGCAACGCCATGTCGCGGAACACACCGCGCAGGACGAAGTCGGGTGGATTATTTCCGAACGTCTGGCGCGGTGCTCGCGGGTGCCGTGAGTGCACGCAGGCGCTCGCGCAGTTCTTGGACCAGGGCGGGCTGGCCCGCGGCACGGTTGGTGCGTTGCGCCAAGTCTTCACCGAGGTGATAGAGCTGCTCTTGCGGGGCGTCGGCCTTGATTTGGCCGCGTTCGTCGACGTCGCTGTTGCTGACCTTCATCTGGGCGAAGGGGATGCTCCAAGGTTTGGCCGGTTCCGGGACGGTCTTCCCGCCGGAGCCAGGCTTGGGCAGGTAGACCCATGCGCCCCGACGCAGCGCCAGGCCATTGGTGCCATGATGGATTCCTTCGGCTCGGCCGACGGGAGCTTTCTCCGGCTCGAGCCAAGCTGCCCGCTCCGGGCGCCCATCCGGTGAAGCGCCGGCTGGCATGGTCACGCCGGCGAGGTCGACCAAGGTCGCCATCACATCGACGTGGTGGAAGTAGGCTTTCCTGACCGTCCCGCCGGGAATCCGTCCCGGCCAACGTGCCAGCAAGGCCACGCGGTGCCCCCCTTCCCACGCGTCGGTCTTCTGTCCGAGGAGTTCTCCGTTGGGGCGATGCCCGGTGCGTGTGGTGGGTTGGAAGTAGCGGCCACCGTTATCGCTCGTGAAGACGACGATCGTGTTGTCGGCCTGACCGTGCGCCCGCAGGGCCGCAAGCACCTCTCCGACGCAGTGGTCGAGCTGTTGGATGAAGTCGCCGTAGGTGCCTGCCGAGCTGCTGCCTTGGAAGCGAGGCGAAGGCATGAGAGGGTGGTGTGGCGAAACCCACGAGAGGTAGAGGAAGAAGGGCCGTTCGGTGGATTGCTTGGCCAAGAACTGTTTGGCCTCTTCGGCCAGTCGCAGGTCGACCTGGTCGGCGGGTCGCTCCGCCAGTGCCTTCGTCCCTCCGACTTGCCGGCCATGTGCGCCCGTGCCGGGGGACTGGTCGACGCTGATAGGGTCGGCCGGATCAAGCCCAACGATGCGGTGGTCGCGCACGAAGACCAAGGGCGGCTCCGAATGGGTGCGTGGCGTCCCGAAGAAAGCATCGAAGCCAAACTCCAGCGGACCCGGCTTGAGGTCGGCATTCCAATCCACCTTCATCTGCGAACCGAATCCATTATGCCATTTGCCGATGGCGGCGGTGCGATAGCCGGCGGCTTGCAGCGCCCCGGGTAGCAAGATTTGGCCGGCATCGAAATTGCAGGCGTAGTCCATCGAGCGCCGTAGGCGGAAGGTGTATCGCCCGGTGAGCAGCGCATAGCGCGAAGGCATGCAGATGCCGCTGTAGGAGTGCGCATCGGTGAAGCGGACCCCTTCGCGCGCCAGCGCATCGATGTGCGGGGTGGCGATACGCGTGGCACCGTAGCAACTCAGGTCGCCGTAGCCGAGGTCATCCGCGACCATCAGGATGATGTTGGGCGGGCGTTTCGGCGTTGCGGGTGGAACGGAAGACTTCGCCCCTGCCAGGGCAGGGAGACCGCCGAACACCAGGGCGATGGAGGCAGCGAGGAGGGGGAAACTCATCGTGGGCGACTGTGGTGGGCGCGGGCGAGAAAGCCAGCCTGTCCTCGGGATGAGCCCCGCCGCGAACCGTCAGCGGAACAGGCGCAACTCCGCTTTGATCTGGGCGTGGCGCTCGATCACCCAAGCGGGCTGTTCCTTGGGAATCAAGACCGAGGCTTCTTTCCGGAAGTCGACGGGGCTGAGGATGACTTGGATGTTCGCCGGGCCGGTGAGCGCGGCGAGCACGAAGAGCTCCTCGGCGGCGGGGTCGCCCATCGCCAAGCAGCCGATGGAGGCGTTGCTGCCGTGGATCATGATGTCGCCGCCCAGCTGCGTGCGCCCATCCGCTTGCGCGCGGCGGCGGTCGTCGGCGTTCGGATAGTTCACCCGGAGCGCCAGGTGGAAGCGGCTGTTCGGATTGAGCGATTCGATCGCGTAGAGACCTTCGGGGACCTGTCGGTCGCCTTCGCGCAATTTCGGCCCCGCGCCGCCGCTGGCCGCCAAGATCGGGTAGGCCTTGATGAGGCGCGGTTGGCCGGCAGCATCCGGCGCCCAGAGCTCGAGGCGCTTTTCCGCCTTGAGGCCGATGAGCGTGAAGCGCGGCGGAGGGAAGGCAACCCCTTGGGCTTGGCAGGCGGGCGCCAAGCGGGCCTTCACGGCCTCGCCGTAGGTCGCGACGCGCTCGGCGGTGGTGGACTTGCCCCTGCAGCCGACGGTGCCGAGCAGCAGGCAGAGAAACAACAGGGAGCGCATCTGGGGAGGCGGAGGGCTTACTTCTTCACCGACGCGTAGGCCTTGCCGGTCTCGGTGAGTTGCCCGTCTTTGGTGAACAAGGCTGACGTGCCGACCCCGGAGTGGTGCCATGCATAGCGCTCGACCCAGGGCGTCTTCTCCATGAAGGCCGTCGTCTCCGCGATGAACGTGTTGACCTGGGCTTGCGTGAACTTCGTCGGATGCTCCGCCGAGTCCGCCGTCGTCTGCGGGGCGAATTCCGTGACCCAAAGCGGCTTTTGGAAGCGGGCGTGGATCTCCTCCAGGTCCTTGATGAACTTGGCCGAGTCCGCGCCTTTGTACCAGTGCACCGCGATGGCATCGACCTTCGGGGTGGCCTTCAGGAAAGCCGCCAGCCATTCGCTCTTCAAGGGATTGCCGGCGAGGGCCGGGGCGATGAGGGTCTGTGATTGGGCGACCAGCGCGGGCCATTTCTCCAGCGCGGCGGCCGGCGACATGTTGGCTTGTTTCGCGTGGTCGGGTTCGTTGAAGCCGAGCAGGAAGGGCACCCGATTTGGGGGTGGCTCGCGGCGGCCAGAGAAAACCATCGGTACGAACTGGGCGTGCGTGGTGAGCTTCGTGCGGTCGCCCCAGTTGTAGTACCAACCCACCTTGAGCAAATCGAGGTGGGTGGCGTCCATGCCTTTACGTTCAGGGAGACCGAAGCCTTTTTTCGGGATAGGCTCGGCCTTGGCGGTGGGGGCTTCCACCGCGATGAGCGAACCGACGCCGCAGGCGAGAAGGGTGCAGAGGGCGCGGAACTTCATAGGGTCGGGATAGGCTTGCGGATAGGCCCGTGTAGTCAACGCCGAGCAGCCGAGCTTTCCGGCGAGCCGTGGGCGGAACTTTGGCGGGCGGATGGGGTTCATCCTTGTAATCCACCCATGCGCTTTTGGTCCCTCTTGTGCCTTGCCCTCCTGGTCGCCATCCAAGCCCCCGCCCAAGGGAAGCTGCGTGAACTGCTCTCGGGCCGTACTCCCGAGGGTTTCGTTGAGCGCACTTGGACGGTGGAGGGCGTGCAGCGCACGGCCTTGGTGCGCCTGCCGGCCGAGGCGAAGGCGCCGACGGCCGTGGTCTTCTGTTGGCACGGCCATGGCGGTAACTCCGCGCAGTCGGTGCGTGGTTGGGCCTTCGACAAGGCCGACACCACCTCGATCTTGGTTTACCCGCAGGGCTTGCCGACCGTCAGCCCGCTCGTGGACAAGGAAGGCCGACGTTCCGGTTGGCAATCGGCGGTCGGCGACGGCGGCGACCGGGATATCAAGCTCTTCGACGCCATCTTGGCGGACCTCAAGAAAGAGCGGACCATCGACCCGAAGCGCGTCTACTCCATGGGCCACTCCAATGGCGCCGCCTTCAGCTACGTCCTCTGGCAAGCCAGACCCGACGTCTTGGCCGCCATCGGCTCGGTCGCTGGGTCGTTGACCATCAAGGCCCGCGACCTGAAACCCATGCCCGTCATCCATGTCGCCGGCGAGAACGACCCCCTGGTCAGGTATAGCTGGCAGCAGGCGACCTTTGCGGCGGTGCGCCGTTTCAACGCCTGCTCCGATGAAGGTAAGCCCTACGCCAAGGAAGGCGTCCTCGAGGCCACGCTCTACCCGTCGACCAAGGGGGCGCCGCTCGTCACCGCCATCCACCCTGGCGGCCACGAATACGCCAAGGGCTCCTCGGAACTGATTACCCGGTTCTTCAAGGAGAACCCGAAGAAGTAAGGATGGATGGCTTCGTTGAAGCCGCGCGGGTCTCAGCGATTGGCTTCCGCCTTGGCCTTCACGTGGTTCATCACGCGGAGTTGGACCTGCGAGACGATCTGGCGCGTCCAGAGGTTCCAGTAGGTGGCCGGCGCGATCGTCAGAAGATAGCGGCTGGTGCCGATGAGGCGGGTCCGGCCATCGGGGAGGGGCTCCAGTCGGAAGCCGCCTTCGAGGCTCGTGTAGGTCGTATGCAGGTGCGGCGCATCCAGGTCTTGGCCGAAGAACGTCGCTTCGCGCATGGTCGCCGGCGTGTCGAGCACGACGAACTGGAGTTCCTGTTCCGGCTTCCAGACGGTGATGCGCTCCGGCATGTCGCCGGTGCTGAGGCGGCAGACGCGCGCGGCGCCGACGCCGCCCTCGCCGACCACGTAGCTCTCCAGCGGGTGGGCCACGCCGAACACGAACAGCGGTTCCGTCGGAGCCGGCAGGTCGCGGATATCCTTGAGCTGTTTCCAGACTTGGGCCGGCGTGGCGTCGATGATGACCTCGGAGCTGACGACGTCCTCGAGCGGAGCCGGCGGCAGGAAGCTTTCGCCGATGGCGCAGACGATGACGGTCAACCACGCGGCCGAGTGCACGCGGAGGTTGGCGGAAGGGTCGGTCAGGTAGGCGAGCCAGTAGCCCAGCATGGCGCCGATGACCGCGAGGAGGGCGACCGCCGGCGTCACCATCACCATGCAGATGATGCCTTCCATGGCGGCGAAGCCCAAAATCGTGAGGATCGCGCTCAGGGTCAGGAACGCCGCGCCGATGCTTTGGCCTTGGGTGCGGCCGGCGCGCCCGGAGAGAAACCCCGCGATCGCGGCGGTGACCAGCGGCAGCACGAAGAGCAAGGAGAGGCTCAGGTACTGAGTTTCATGCCGCGGGATGAGGAGCAGTTTCTTCTCCGCCAAGGCCGTCAGGCCAAAAATCATGGCCCAGCAGAGCAGCGCCGGGATCGCGAGTTGTCCGGCGAGCCGCTCGGCCGTGCCGGCCTTAGCACCTTCAGCATCGTCGCGCGCCACGCCGAGCCAGAGCGCCACGCCGAGCCCCAAGAGCGGTACGCAGCTGAGCAGGGCCCAGAGGGCCGGGAAGTCCGAGCGTACGCGCGCTGCCCGCAGGTAGGCCAGCCAACCTGTCAGCAACAACGCGATCACCGCGACGCCGATGACGATGGATTGGTAAGGTCCGTAGGGGGGCGAGAGGGCGATGTCCCCGGCCACGACGTCACGGGTGGGGTCCCAGAGCGCGGGCGTGATGCGGATGACCAGGAGCGAGTTGAGCAGGAAAGCCAACGGGAGGCCCGTGAACAAGTAGGCGACCCGGCTAGGGAAGGGTGGCTTGGCGTCGGCCTGGAGGCTCATGGCCGAAGTCTTCGCTGTTTTTAATGGAGGGCAAGTCCAGGCGACGGTCGGCGGGCAGGATCGCCGTCTTGGTGGTGCGTCTACTGGAGGTCATCAGGAAAATGTTTTACGCCTGCCACCGCGACGGCATAACGGCAGGTCATGCGCCCCGTTTTCTGCCTGCTGCTGGCCTTGGCCTCTTTGTGCGCCGCGGAGCGGACGCCCGTGGACGTCTTTCTGCTCGGTGGGCAATCCAACATGCAGGGACTCGGCAAGGTGGCGGAGCTTCCGGCGGCGGATTTGGCCGGCGTGCCGGGCGTGTTCTTCTGGAACGGCAAGGCTTTCGAGCCCATGCAGGTGGGGAAGACCAAGCTCTCGACGCGGGCCGCGGAGTTCGGACCCGAGGTCGGGTTCGTGCGTGGCCTGCGCGCCGCCGGCGTGCGGGGCGATGTCTACCTGATCAAGCATCACCTCAGCGGTCAGCCGCTCGATGCGGGTTGGAACAACTCCAAGTGGGAATCCGCCGAGCCCGGACCGAAACGCGCGACCTTTTATCCCGGCAAGGATACGGCCGACCCGAACGTCGGCCTGCATTTCCTGGCCTGGCAGAAACTAAATACGGCGGCCCTCGCGGCCTTGCGGGCGGACGGCAAGGAACCCGTGGTCAAAGGCATCGCTTGGGTGCAGGGGGAGGCCGATGCCAAGCACGAGGTTTCCGCCCAGCGTTATCCCGCGACCCTCGCCTTGCTCCGCCAGCGTTTGGTAGCGGAGCTCAAGCTCAAGGCCGACGTGCCCTTGGCCTATGCCCAGGTGCTGCCGGCGGCCGGCGACGTCCCTCGCTTCGTCGCCCGCGACCTCCTCCGTCGGCGCATGGCCGAAGCCGACGGGGCCTCGGGTCACGCGGACGCCGTTCCCGGCCTCCGCATGGTGAAGACCGAGGGCTTCAGCGTCCTCGCCGACCACGTGCACTTCGATACCGCCGGCCAACTGAAACTCGGGGCGGCCCTCGGCGCGGCCTTGGCCAAGTAGGCCGAGCGGAAAGCAGGGCGGGGTACTTGCGTTCACCCGAAAAGCCTTTTTGGTGCGTAGGCATGTCCCGCTTCGACGCCGTCCGCGCCCGCATCGCTCCCGCCCGCGAGCGGCTCTTGGCGCATCCGCTCTACGCCCGCATGGACTCCTTGGGCGACGTGCAGCGCTTCATGGCCTCGCACGCGTTCGCGGTTTGGGATTTCATGTCGCTCCTCAAGCGGCTGCAGCGCGAACTCACCTGCGTCGCGGTGCCCTGGGTTCCGGTGGGCGACGCCGAGGTCCGTTACCTGATCAACGAAATCGTCTGCGGCGAGGAGTCGGACGTCGACCCGCGCGGTGGGCGCATCTCGCACTTCGACCTCTACCTCCGCGCGATGGAAGAAGCCGGCGCGGACAGTTCGGCCGTGCGTCGCGCCCTGGCGTCCGTCCGCGCGGGCGGTTCCACGCGCGAAGCCCTGCAATCCGCGGGCGTGCCGGCCGCGGCGGCGGCCTTCTCCGGGGGGACGTTCGCGTTGGCGGGCTCCGGGAAAATCCATGAAGTCGCCGCGGCGTTCACCTTCGGTCGCGAGGATCTGATCCCCGACATGTTCCCGGAACTCGTGGGGCGCTTGAGCCGCGAGCACCCGGGGCGCCTGGACACCTTCCGTTATTACCTCGAGCGCCACATCGAAGTGGACGGTGGACATCACGGGGCCATTTCCCTGCGCATGGTCGAACTGCTCTGTGGGGACGACGACCGCAAGTGGGACGAGGCTGCCCAAGCCGCCCAGCAGGCCATCGAGGCCCGCCTGCAGCTGTGGGATGGCATCGTCGCCCAGTTGGGCGCGGCTCGATAACTGGCCTAGCGGGGCTGGTAGCCCTGCCAGACCCATTCCAGCGCGGCGGGGAGCAGTTGGTTGCGGGCGGCGCCGAGGCCGTGGCCGGCGTTCCGGCAGAACACATATTGGTACGGGTAGCCCTTCGCCTTGAGCACTTTCGCCATCCGGTGGTTGGCCTCGACCCAGTCGTGCATCCCATCGCGCATGACGTTCGGGTTGAAATTGTCGCGGTCGCCCACGGCCATGTACAGGCGGATGGGCTTCACCGGGCTCTGCGGGATGAGCGTGTCATGGAAATCCCAAGCGCCGCCCGGCGTCTGCGGGTCGAACGGCCACTGCTGGTTCACGAACGTGCCCGAGAGCGTGAGCACGCGGCGGAACCACTCCGGATGATACCACGCCATGATGAGCGCGGCCGAACCGCCGGAGCTCGTGCCCATCGTCGCGCGGCCATCGGGGTCGGTCGTGAATTTCACGCCGTACTTCTTTTCGACCTGCGGCAGCACCTCGAGTTGGATGAATTCGGCGAACAAGCCCGACATCGTGTCGTACTCCTTGCCGCGTTCATGGCCTTGGGCGTCACCGCCACCGTTGGCGATCATCACGGTGATCATCGGCGGGATGCGCTTCTGCGCGATGAGGTTGTCGAGGATGCGGCAGAGGCCGAGGTCGGGCTTGCCCAGGCCAGGCCCGTCATGCGTCACGAGCAACGGCGCCGCCGTGCCCGGCACGTACTGCGCCGGGATATGCACCGTGATGGTCCGCTTGTAGTCGATCGGATGCGTCTCGACGATGAGCGTCTTGGGGTTCTTGGGGTCGGGCGTGCCGAACTCCTTGCGGGCGATCCCCGGGTTGAAGCGTTGGCAGTCCTTCGAATCCATCTGGAACTGCTGGACCTTGCCCTGCGGGACGCCGGCGATGGCCTTGGTCTCGGGCGCCGCGGCGTAGTCGGGTCCGACCACGTAGTTGCCGTCGACGTTGACCGGCGGTGTGGCGCCAGGTTTGCCGTCGAGGCGTTGGAAAGTCGGGGCGCCCGGGGCATCGAACGCCCGGGTCGGCGGCTGCGGGCGGGCCGGCGCCTTGGGGGCCGGGGCGGGGGCGGCCTTCGGAGCGTCCGCCGAGAGGGCGGCGACGGGCAGGGTGAGCAGGCCGAGGAGCACGGAAGCGAGGCGGGGCATGGCGGGCGGGGTGGATGCTTTTCAGATCAAAGATCACCGACTGCAACCTTAAGCGCTGGGAGCGGGCTTGCCTGCGACTGGCCAGCCGGGCAGATTGACGGGACCCCTCCACCCCATGAAGCATACGCTCCGTTCCCTCCTGTTCGCCGCCACCTTGGTTTCCCCGATGTTCGCCGCCGACGCCCCCAACTACGCCATCCAGCCCGTCCTGCATCCCGGCACGGAGAAGCGTCATGAGTCCTTCAACGTCATCTCCAAGAAGGGTGAGGCCGAGCTCGTCTTCTTGGGCGACTCCATCACCCATGCCTGGGACGGCAAGGGCAAGGCCGTCTGGGAAAAGACCTGGGCGCCCCTCAAAGCCGCCAATTTCGGCATCAGCGGCGATCGCACCGAACACGTCCTCTGGCGTCTGGAGCATGGCAACTTCGACGGCCTCAAGCCGAAGGCCATCGTGCTGATGATCGGCACGAACAACACCGGCCACCAAGGCCGCCCGCAGAAGGAGATCGCCAACGCCGTCTACAAGTGCACCGCCGAGCAGACCGCCGAAGGCATCAAGGCGATCCTCGCGAAGCTCCAGCAGAAGTGCCCGGACGCCAAGATCCTGGTGCTGGGCATCTTCCCGCGTGGCGCCGACAAGAACGACAAGTTCCGCCAGCAGAACGAAGCCACCAACGCGATCATCAAGGGCTACGCCGACGGCAAGAAGGTCTTCTTCCTCGATGTCAGCGACAAGTTCCTCGAAGCCGATGGCACGCTCCCTAAGAGCATCATGCCTGACCTCCTGCACCCGAACGAAAAGGGCTACCAGATCTGGTCCGACGCGATGGAAGCGAAGGTCAAAGAACTCCTCAAGTAAGCCGCAACCCAGTCGACGCAGCAGGCCGCCCTCGGGGCGGCCTGCTTGTTTTAGCGAACAGGAATCTCGTTCACCGTGTAATAAGCCTTCTTGTGGAGCAGCGGCTTGCCTCCGGAGGAGCGGACGCCCGCGAAGTCGAAGTCGTGGATGTGGCCGAGCTCGATCTTCTCGAGCGTCAGCCGCACGGTGAGCCCGTCGGCGGACGGCACGGCCGTGAGCACGCGCGGGGCGGTTTGGTCGACTTCGGGGCTGCCGTAGCCGGCTTGGTAGACGTGCGTGTACGTCGTCACCGCATAACTCGCGGGATCGGCGGCGGTCTTCGGATCGACCGGCGACGTGAACGTCAGGAGGAAGCCATCGGGCCGGATGTTGATCTCCTTCACCTCGAACGGCGTCACGCCGTTCCAGTCGATGCGCTGCAGGGCGAACGGGGCCGTCCCGCGCACGGGCCATTGCGTGTTCGTCGTGAAGCCGCCGGCGATGAGTTGGCCTTGCGGGGAGAACTCCACGTTCATGAGGCCCGTCGCCAAGCCTTCGCGGAAGGGGTAGCAGGCGCCTTGCCACACGCCGTTGATCTGTTCGGTGCTCGCGCGCAGGATGATGCTGAGCGTGTAGTCGCCGAGGAAGAACTGTCCGTCGAACGGGCCGAATTTGCCGCCCGTCTGGGCGAGCCGGAAGCCGGAGATGGAGCGTCCCATCTTGATGTACGGGAAGCGGACCGCCGGTGGGACGAGCTCGGCCACGCGGCTACGTTCGACGGTCAGGCGGGAATTGCTGTTCGGCTTCACGGGCTCCTTGAGGTCCTTCGTGAAGGCGTACCAGTTGTAGCTCGCCGGATGGCCGAGGAAGCCGCCGGGCTTCAGGTGCTTGAGCGAGCAGGAGCCGTTCCACGGCCCTTGGCTTTCGATCACGAACATTTCGCCTTGGGCGTTGGCGGCGATGCCCCCTGGGCTGCGCAGGCCGCTGCAGACGGGGATCATCCGGCCGGTGGGCGTGACCTTGACGGCCCAGCCGCGGAAGAGGTTGTTGGAATTGTAGGAGCCGCTCAGGCCGAGCGCGACCCACACGTTGCCTTCGCGGTCGGGCTTGGAGGCGAAGGCGAATTCATGGCCTTCCGCGTAGCCCCAGTTGTTGGAGAGCGTTTCGTAGCGATCCGCCACGCCGTCCCCATTGAGGTCGCGGATCCGCAGGACCTCGCTGAAGGAGGTCGCCAGCATCGCGCCATCGCGCCACGCCAAGGAGAAGATCTCGTCCTGACCGGTGGCGAAGAGGTGGTAGGTCGGCTTCGGCGGCGTCGCGAAAGCGCCGTCGATGAAGTAGATGTCGCCGCGGCGCGTACCGACGGCGAGGCGACCATCGGGGAGGACTTCCAAGCCGCCGGGACGCATCGGCACCGTCGACGGGATGGGGATGTCCACGATGGGATAATAGTTGGCTTCTTCCGCGGCGGTGCCCCACAGGGCGCCGAGGTCCTCGGCGAAGGCCATCGGAGCGAGCGCGAGGGCCGCGAAGGCGAGACGGAGGGAGCGCGTTACCATTGGTATTCGAGGACGAGGGTGGAGGTGCCGGCAGGGAGGTTCATCGGCAGGAGCAATTCGCCCTCGCGGACCTGGCCTGCTTGGGTGCCCAGCACGCGGACGGTCAACGTGTCGGCTTGGTAGACTTGCGCTCCGGTGGCCGCGACCTTGGTGCCGCACGCGGCGCGGAAGAAGAACGGCGCGGTGCCGGCGGGAGCGGTGAAGCGCAGGGTCCGACGGAAGAACGCTCGGCCATCCTTGGAGGTGACGTCTTCGAAGACGTCGTCCACCTTCACCTCGCCGTATTCGTAGTGGAAGGTCGGACGGCGGAGCGCGTCGAGGTCGTAACCGCGGAACTGGTAGCCGAGGGTCTGGGGGAAACCGTAGGTCGTCTTGCCCTTGGCGGGCCAGGGGTCGTCCAACGATTTGAGACGGTGGAAGGGCACGCCGGCGGGGAAGGCGACCAGCGTGTCCATGGCCCGCGGCTGGAAGGAGCCGTGGTCGACGTTCGCGAACTCGCCTTTCCAGAGTTGGCGGAGCGCCATCTCCTCCGAGTCGAAGCCGAGGCTGAGGCGTCCGGGGTAACCCACGGCCACCCCTCGGTAGCCGATGCTGCTGCGGCCGCGGGCCAGCTCCGCCACATCGGTCACGCGGAGTTCCTTGGATTGCCGCGAAAGCCCGAGCGGGTTCTTGGCGCGCGTGCCGCCTTCGAGGTAGGTCCAGAGCCCCTCGATCTGCCGGGCCGCGTCGCCGTTCAGGACGTCGGGCCGGAGGGATTGTCCGCCGGGCCAGTAGCTGGGCATGATGATGCCGGGGTGGAAGCGTTGCGGGGAACGCATGTAGAGGTGGAACCAGTTCTTCCGCAGACGCGTGGTCGTGTTCACCAGATCGAGGGCGCCCGCGCCCGCGGACTTCTGGCCGTTGAAATCATGGCAGGCGATGCAGCTGAAACCCTTTTCGCCGATCATCTCGTAGCCCGCATGCTTGGATTCCTGGATGTCGCCGACGGTCGGCAGGACGGCTTGCTCGAGTTTGTCGACTTGTCCGAAGAGCCCGATCAGCGGCCGGACGTTGGCTTCGCCGAACTGCGGCATCGCCGTCTCGACGTAAGGGCGGGGACGCTGGCCATGCAGCAGGGCCCCTTCCAGTCCGGCGGTCGTGAGTTTCGCGCCGACGTCCGACAGCGGGGGCGGCAGGCGGCCTTGGTCGCCGAGGGCGGGGGCGGTGCTCGTGAAGAGGGCGTCACGCTCCGGCGCGATGCCGCCGAGGCCGCGGCGCTCGTGGCAAGCGATGCAGTTGAAGCGGGCGAGTTCGGTGTGGAGCGTCTGTTCGGGGGTCAGCGCCTGAGCCAAGCCTGGCGCGAGCGCGGCCCGGATCCAGGAAACCTGTTCGGCGGAAAGGTGGAACCGGGCGCCTGGCCTGCCCTGTTCATCCAGGCAGCCGCGGCTGGGGTTCGCCAGGGCCAGCGCCATCGCGGGGGCGGCGGCAGGAACTCCCAGGTCGTTGTGGCAGCTCACGCAGCCCAGTTGGGAGAACTTCTGGCGCCCCAAGTCGGCCAACTGGGCGTCGACCGTCGGACGGCTAAAGGCCGGGATGGGTTGGTCGGAGACCGAGAGCAGGCGGGCCGAGAGCGCTTGCCGGGTGAAATGGGGGCCCGCCCACTCGAAGGCGAGCGAGGGTTCCCGTCCGGTGTGGTAGTAGTCCAAGCGGATCGGTTGCCAGCCCGCGCTCAAGGCGGTCTTGCCGGTGAACGCCTGGACCCCGCGTCGATCCTTGGGGGCTAAGGCCGCCACTTCCTTGCCGGCGATGGTGAGCGTGGCGCCGTTCGCCTGCAGGAAGAACTCATAGTCGCCGGCCTCCCGGACGTTAAGCCAGCCCTCGAAGCGTAGGGCCATGTGGTGATGGATTCGGTCGAGGTTACTCAGCGCGAAGTCAGCCGTCTGCCCGGCGCGTTCGGGTTCGACCGCTTCATGGCCAATCCCTTCCCAGACTTGCCCACGGTACATCGTGTAGTTCAGGTGGCCCGGCACGCGGGTGTCCCGGAGGAGGTAATGCGCGATGCTTTCCACTTCGCGGGCGGGCAGCTTCAGGTCGGGCATCCGTCCCGAGGGGCGGCTCAGGTGCGGTTGGCGGAGGAAATCGACCAGGCTGCGGAAACTGTACTTCTGTTCCAGCGCCCCCAACGGCACGGATCTCGCGGCCAGCGTTTCGCGGCCTTGCGCGTCGCGGGGCGAGTGGCACGCGGCGCAACCACGGGCGTGGAAGAGCCTCTCGCCTTGGGCGGCGGCGACGGCGTCAGGCGCCTGCGGGGCAAACGTTGAAGCCTTCAACGAGAGCAGGAAATGGGTTAGCTGTCGGGCGGTGAGCTCGCGGTCGGCGGCGGGCATGGCGGCGAGCAGGTCGGGCATCGTCGTCCCCGGTTTGGTCGCATGGGGCGCGCGGATGAATTGCTCCAAGTAGGTCGGGTTGATCCGTTGGCCGACTTCAGCCAAGCGCGGCGCCTGCTTGGGCTTCAGTTCGGCGCCGGTTGGGGCGGCATGGCAGGCGACGCAGTTCAGCTCCGCGAGCAGCAGGCGCCCTTTGAGGGCCGGGTCCAGTTGCGCGGCGTGGATGCCGGGCAGGCGACTGTCGGCAACCAGGGCGCTCCCTAGGCAGAGAACGGCCCAGCCGGTCAGGCGAAGCCAAGTGCGGACGGCGCTGGGGTGGGCCGGGGGGTGCATGTGCACAGTTGAAACCGCCCGCTGGGGGCAAGCGAGTGCGAAGAAGCCAGACCCTTGCCCAACGCGTGCTTACTTCCCCGGCTTGGCCGGAGGCACGAACGACCGACCTTTCCAGCCGGCGATGATCCGGAGGTACTGGTATGGGTCCTTCCAGTCCCGGGAGGGTTCGACCATCGTGCCCTCAGGCCATTCGTTGAAACTCGTCAGCAGCAGGACGTCCGCCCCTGCCGACAGGGCCGAGCGGTGGTAGCCTTGGAGCGTGGCGCCCGCTTGGCCCGGGATCACGTAGGCGCTCTCCGGTTGGATCCGGCCATTGTCGAGGGCGGGATGCAGCGGCAGCAGGAGCTTCGCCTTCGTTTGGCGCACCCCTTGGGCGTAAGTCCGGAAGAACGGCGTGAGCTCGGCCTCGGTCGAGATGCGTTTCACGCTGAACGTCCCGTAGAAGCCGAACGCGTCGATGCCCGCGGTCTTCTGCCAGGCCGCCGGCAAGACGTGGGCCCCTTTCTGGAAGGCGATCTTATCCAGGGCCCACCAGACCGGCCCGACGCGTTTTTCGACTTCGGCGCGGAGTTGCGTGAAGCTCGCGGGCGTCAACTTCGGTGCGAACGGCACCTGGTAAAGATAGACGACGGGTCGGCCGTCGACATGCAGGTATCCGGGCTGGTCTTTGGTGCGCAGCAGGACGCCGCTCAGTTGTTCCGCCAGTGGCAGGACCTCGGCGTGGAATTGGGCGAGTTCGCAGTTCAGCGCGACCTTGACCTTCGTCTTGGCCGCCGCCGGCAGGATGACGGATTCAAACGCTTGACCGCTGCTGTTGGCGCCGCCCCACCAGGAAACGAGGAAGGCATCGATGCCCGCGGCGTCGGCGAGCTGCAGGTGCCAGGCCACGGTCGCGGCGTCGGTGCTGTCGTAGGCGTCGATCAGCGGTTGGGCGGGGATGCGCCAACGCGTCGGTTGCCCCGCGTCCTGCTTGTCGGCCCAGAAACTCCAGCGTGCCTTCGGTCCCGCGGGGGTGTCGTACCAAGCGTAATAGAAAGCCCAGACCGGAGGGTGGGGCGGTGCCGTCTCCGCGGCGGTCAGCCCCACCGCGGTCGCGAACCAAAAGGCGAGGAGATGGAGGCCGCCCCGCATCGCCGGGTCAGCCCTTGAGCGACGCCATGTCGATGACGAAGCGGTAGCGGACGTCCTGCTTGATCATGCGGGTCCAGGCTTCGTTGATCTGCTGGATCGGGATCAGTTCGATGTCGGAGACGATGCCGTGCCGGGCGCAGAACTCGAGCATCTCCTGGGTCTCGGCGATGCCGCCGATGCAGGAGCCGCTGAAGTTGCGGCGGGGCATGATGACGCTGAAGGCGTGCACCGCGAGCGGCTGTTCGGGGACGCCGACCAGCGTGAGCGTGCCGTCGAGCTTCAGCAGCGCCAGGTAGGCGTTGAGGTCGTGCTGCGCGGACACGCAATCGAGGATGAAGTGGAACGTGCCGGCGTGCTTGGCCATCGCGGCGGCATCGGTGGAGACCACGACCTCGTGGGCGCCGAGGCGCAGGCCGTCGGCGACCTTGGCGGGGGAGGTCGTGAACAGCACGACATGGGCCCCGAAGGCGCGCGCGAACTTCACGCCCATGTGGCCGAGGCCGCCGAGGCCCACGATGCCGACCTTCTGTCCGGGGCCGACCTTCCAATGGCGCAGCGGCGAGTACGTCGTGATGCCGGCGCAGAGCAACGGCGCGGTGGCGGCGAGGTCCAGCCCTTGGGGCACGCGGAGGGTGAAGGCCTCGTCCACGACGATGCCCGAGGAATACCCGCCGAACGTGTGGCCGCCGAGGTGCTTGTCGGGGCTGTTGTAGGTGAAGGTCGCTCCCGTGGTGCAGAACTGCTCGAGGCCTTGTTGGCAGCTCGAACACGTGCGGCAGGAGTCGACCATGCAGCCCGTGGCGCCGATGTCGCCGACCTTGAGCTTCGTCACCTGGCTCCCGACCTTGGTCACGCGACCGACGATTTCGTGGCCGGGGACGCAGGCGTATTGGGTGCCGGGCCATTCGCTGCGGGCCGTGTGGACGTCGGAGTGGCAGACCCCGCAGAAAAGGATCTCCATCTCGACGTCCGTCGGACCCGGCTCACGGCGCGGGATGCTCATCGGAGCGAGCGGGTTGGCGGCGGCGGAGGTGCCGAAGGCGCGGGCGGTGGAAGGCATGGCGAGGAAAGCGGAGGTTCTCCCGCACGGTAGGTGGCTGCCCGACGATGGCAAGCAGGGCGGTGGGTTAGGCATGGACTGGCGGCCGCGCGCCGTGGGGCTCGTTCGGTCGCTCGAGGGCCGCCTAGCGATGCCGCGGATTGCTGAGGAAGTAGAAATGACCGTCTTCCGCGCCGCCCACGAAATCGGGGATGCCGTCGCCCCGGAAGTCGACCACCGCTGGGCTGACGTCGTGGCCTTCGATGTTTTGCTTCACCAGCGGCCCTTCGTTGCGGAAGGTCCATTTCCCGTCCGCGGACCGCACCTGACGGTAGAAGTCGGCGCTGGAGGAGTTGACCAGGAAGTCGAGCCGACCATCGCCGTCCCAATCGACGACGCAGAGCTTGCGTCGGCCGCTCTTGCCGGCGGTGCCCGCGTTGAGGCGGAGAGGCCGGCCCGCTTCGTCGCAGAAGACCCGTTGGGGCGGCAGCAGGACGAGTTTGCCGTCGCGTCGGGCGCGCTCGAAGAAGGCGAGGTAGCCCTCGTGGTCGAGCATCACGAGGTCGATCAGCCCATCCTTGTTCCAGTCGACCGTCACGGGCGTCGTCCGCCATTGCGTGAGCAGGGCCTTGCCGGCAGGTTTGCGCCAACCCCAAGCCAGCGCCGGTTGCGGGCTCGTCCATTCGACCTCGATGGGCTGGGCCGGGGCGAGGGCGGGCGCCCGCCGTGTGCCGATGTTTCGATACCAGACCACTTCCCCGAGGATCGAATTCACGACGAGGTCCGGTCGACCATCGCCGTCCCAATCCGCCACCGTGAAGGTCGTATAGCCCCACTTGGCCTCGGCCGGGCCTTGGATGCTGCCGTTCTCGCCGGCCATGATGCGGAGCGTTTGGCCATCCACCGAGAGCAGTTTCGGGGCGGCGAATTTCGGTTTCGCCACGCCCGGTCCGCTGAGGTTCTCGAACCAACCCACGTAGCCCGCCGTGTTGCCGGACAGAAGGTCCATGTCCCCGTCGCCATCCCAGTCGAACCCGCAAGGTGTCGCCAGGGCGCCGAACTTCAGCTCGGCCGCTTCCTGTTGGAAGTAGCGCGGAGGAAGGAAGAGCGGGGTGTGGTCGGCGGAGAACCCGCCCGTGTTTTCGATGAACGCGACCCGGCCGTCTTCGTCGCCGACGATCAGGTCGAGCCGCCCGTCCTTGTTCCAGTCGATCGCGACGGGCGTGATCATCTCGAGGTCCATGGTCAGCGGACGCGGTGAACCCGGCAGGGTGGCGGCCTCGCGTACCGCCTTCCAGGCGGAGGGGCGGGCCTGCGCTTCGGCGCCGGGCGGCACCGTCAGGCGCCGGCCGGCGGCGTAGCGAGGCTGGGGACGGGTGCCGATGTTCTCGAAATACGTGAAGCCATCGAGGAACTCCCCGCAGAGCAGGTCGAGGTCGCCGTCCCCATCGAAGTCCGCGAAGTTCGGCGACGGCCAGCCGAAGGTCTCGAGCGGCCGCTCGGCGGCGTTCAGCTTGGATGGTTTCGCATACGCCGGTTGCGCGTTGGTGCCTTCATTGCGCGCGATGTAGACGAAACCGCGCAAGGGCCCGCGGGTCCATCGTCCCTGTGCATCGTAGGCGTTGTCCCAGCCGTAATCGGTCCAATCCCCGACGCCGATGGCGAGGTCGTTGACGCCGTCGCCGTCGAAATCGACCACCTTCCACATGTTGGCGCGCACCTTGTTGGGGTGGACGTTGGCCGGCAGCGGCAATTTCTGTCCGTGGCTCAGGCCGGCCGCCAGGAAATCCGGGTAGATCGTCCCCGGGGACAGCACCTTCGGTTGTCCGTCGACGAAGCTGACTTGGACGTTCTGCAGACCTGGGCTGAGGCGGACGCCGGCCTTGAAGACGGGCAGCGCCGTCTTGGCGCTATCCGCGGTGGCTTCGAAGACGTAGGTGCCGTTGGAAGGCTTGTCGGGGCAGTTCACCACGAGGTCGAGGCGGCCATCGCCGTCGAAGTCCATCGGCAGCGGCCAAGCCCACAGGCCGACCCCGAGGTCGACGGTGAGCCCCGGATGATTGTAGGTCAGGCGCGTCAGCTCCTGCGCCGGGCTGTGGACGCAGGCGGCGAGGCCGAGCAAGGAGAACAGGATGCTTCGCATCAGGCCGTCGGGTTATTTCCTCCGCAGCGCGTCGATCTTCGCCTGGAGCTGGCGCGCCTGTTCCTCGGCGTCGCCCAGCGGCGTCGGAGCCACGACGCGCTCGCGGGTGTACCCGGTGAAGGCCATCCAGCGCGCCGCGCGGAGCTTGCGCAGCGCGTCAATCTGCTGGAACAGCGGGTCCGCCTTGAGCTGCGCGAGGGGCTCCGCGGGCGTCTCCAGGCCGACCCCGGCGAGGATGGTCCGCGCCATCAGCAGGTGGCCCTCGTCGCCTGGATGCACGCGGTCCTTCGAGAAAACCTCCGTGCGCTGGTCGCGGGCGGTGCGCATCGCCGAGTGGAGGTCGACGACCTCCAGGCCCGGGCGACGCAGCGTCTTTTCCCAAGCCGCGTAGGCCGCCAGCACCGTGTCGTAGTTGAACTCGCCCGCCTTCGTGGTCGCGTCGTAGATCGGCGGCGTCACGAGGATGATGCGTTTCACGCCGGCCTTTTCGCAGGAGTCGAGCAGGTGGTAGATGCCGTCCTTGAAGGCTTGGAACCGCTTTTCCTCCAGCGGTAGGTAGATGCCGTCGTTCATCCCATAGCACGCGAACACGACGTCGGGGCGCATCTTCGCGAGCACGCGCGGGAGGCGCTCGGAGAGGCAGGGTCGGGCGAACTTGCCGCCGGCGTGGCCGGGCTCGCTGAGGCCGGAGACCGTCTCGCTGGACAGCCCGAGCGGGTAGACCTCGAAACGCGCCTGCGGGCGCAGCTTCTGCAGGTAGTAGTCCATGAAGGACACGTAGCCGCCCCCTTGCGTGATGGAGTCGCCGAGGACGACGATCTTCTGGTTGGCCAGCGAGTCGACCGTGGCGGCGACGGCGAGCGTGGCGGACAGGAGCAGGGCGGAGAACCAGCGCAGGGGGTGCATGGGCGGGGTGGGGTGGTCCTATTGGTAGAACTCCCGTGGGAGATGGCAAGGGAGCCGAGGGGCCAAACTAAAGACCCCTCGTTCGGGGACGAACGAGGGGTTTGAAGTGGTCGGATAGGGGGGATTCGAACCCCCGACCTCCTGCACCCGAAGCAGGCGCGCTACCAGGCTACGCTACTATCCGATAGATGGACTGAACTAGGCCGCCGGGTGCGGCCTCGAGGGTTCAAGATACAGCGTCTTTCCGTAAAAATGCAAGTGAGGTCTATGCCCCCCTCGTTTTTTGGTGTTTTACCTCGAAAAAGACGCTGCTGGCTTAGCGTCCGGGGGCGAACACCAACCGAAGCCAGCCTAGGGCTGCATCCTCGCTGGCCTTCGGGTCGTCGGTCCAATGGGTGGCGGAGGGCGCCATCGGAGCGCTGTCGATCAGGCCAGGAAGGTCGCCGTACTTGGCGCCCCCGGGGAGGAATCTCGGGTCATGGACATCCTTGATCCCGGCGAAGCGGAAGCCGCCGGTCGACCAGAAGGCCGTCTCGGGAGGCTGTTGGTAGCTGGCGAGGATCGCCGCGGCAGCAACGTCGCCTGTACCGACCACGGCGAGCGGCTTGGGCAAGGCCTGGCGAGCGTAAGCCGTGAGCAGTTCCACGTCGTGCGCCCGTTGCACGAGCAGGCAGTCGTTGTAGCCGAACGTGTAGGCGGGCACCTCGCGCGGTTCCTTGACCTTGCGCGTGCGCAGCACCGGGGCGCCGCCTTGCAGGTAGAGGTCGGCGGCGAGCACCGTGAGCCCTTGGTCGAGCAAGGCCAGGCAATCCGCGCGCACCTGGCCGCCGGCGTCGCGCAGCGTCGCTTGGCCGCCCTCGCGGACCCAGAGCACCGTGCGGCCGGTGGGTTGGGCCGGCTGCAGGCAAACGAAACGCACCGACTCCCCGCGCACCGCGTGCGTCAACGTGCCGCGGGTCTCCACGTGCCTCCCGAGCGGTTCCTTCGCGGCGATGGCGACCTCGACCTGTTCTGGCCGCACGGCTTCGCCCAGCAACGCCTGCGCGTACCCGCGCACCAAGCGTCGGCGCTCGTCGGACGTCGCCCGTTCGAGCTGCGTCGCGGCGTCGTCGGCGAACCACCGCAACAACCGGCGTTCGAAGTCCGGCGAAGCCGCCGGAGGCGCGGGGTGGGCCGCATCCCAGACGGACAGCTCGGCCTTGGTCCGGACCTGGTAGTCCCGTTCGACGATGGGAGTGGGCAGGCCGAGGCGGAAGTGGGTGTTGAGCCAGCCGTAGAAAGCGGCGCGGGCGGCGCGGTTGTAGTTGTGCGGCGACGCCTCGTCCCGGTGCAGCATCACCGCCTCCGGCTGGCCGAGCGTCGCATAGAGTTGGCGCAGTTCCGGGAAGCCCTTGCGGGCCATCTCCTTCGTCCAGTCGTTGGCGGTCGTCATCCCTTGCGGCTTCGGGGCGAACAGGGCGGCGAAGTGGACGTTGCCTTGGCCGACGCGGAGGAGGGAGGCGTTCTCGCACGAGCAGCCCCCCTGCATCGCCGTCGATACCATCACCGCCGGGAACGACAGCGCGATGCGGTCGTCGAGCGCCGCCAGCATCATCGTCTGCGTGCCGCCGCCGCTGGCGCCGGTCGCCGCGATGCGGGTCGGGTCGACGTCGGGCAAGGACAGCACGAAGTCGACGCTGCGCAGGGCGTTCCAAGCCTGCAGGCCCATCACCGACTGCAGGCGGGCCTCGGCGGGCGCGCTATAGAGCCCCCAGGCCGCGGGGTCGTTCATCTCGGGCCGCGCCTTCGCGAAACGATGGATCACCTCCGGGGCGAACTGGATCGAGTCCGAGTCGCTCAGCGTGTCCCATTGCCACACGATGCAGCCCATGCGGGCCAGCTGGACGCAGAGGGCTTGGAAGCGGCTTTTGCCGCCCTCCGCGAATACCTCCTGGCCGGTGGCAATCTCATGCCGGACGTAGTCAGGGGCCTGCACGAGGAAGCGCGCGTCCTTCCAATGCCCATGGGCGAACAGCACCACGGGCGCCTTGCCCTGCACGTTTTTGGGGCGGTAGAGGTTGCCCGTGACGAACAACCCGGGAGCGCTTTCGAAGTAGGCCTTCTCGATGGTGTAGTCGCCGCCGTCAATCTTGCCGTGGATGACCGCATGCAGCGGCGTGCGGGTCGGCATCGGGAGCAGGCCGAGGGCGACCTGTACGCGCTGGCGTATCCGCGCCTGTTGCTCGGACCACGCCGCTGCATCCGTCGGCGGGGTGAACGGGAAATACCCGTTCAGGTCACGGAGCGGTCCGTCACGGCGGTCAGCGCCAAAGGCGGACGTGAAGGCAGCCACGGCCAAGAGCAGGGCGGGGAAGCGGGGCATGCTCGAGGTCTACCTCGTGCGGCTGCGGGCGGGAACCTTAAAAAAGAGGGATAGGGGCGAGCCCGTCGGCGCCAGCTTGAGGTTGCGGGGAAGGGCGGCAGGCGTATCCATGTGGGGATGCAACCTTTGAAGCCTCTCCCCTTGACGGTCGCCGAGTTCCGCCAGCAGTTGCTGGCGCAACCTGGCTTGGCCTTGCGTTTCCGTCTGCCGACGGGCGGGTTGACGCCGATTCATGCGCACCTGACCGAGGTGGCCCGCGTGGAGAAACGGTTCATCGATTGCGGCGGCACGGTGCGGACGGCGGTGTCGGCCCGCCTGCAGCTGTGGACGGCGGATGATACCGACCATCGCGTCGGCTGCGCCAAGGCCGCGCAGGTGTTGGACCGCGGGACGGCCTTGCTGGGCGCAACCAGCTTGCCGTTGGAGGTGGAGTATGACTTCCCCCTGCTGACGGTCTTCCCCGTCGTCGGTTCGGTCGTCGAGGAAGGCGCCCGCGTCTTTCTCCTCGGCGCTTCAAAGACCGATTGCCTGGCGCCGGACATCTGCACGCCGCAGGCTTGCCAGCCGGGCAGCGGCTGCTGTTAACCTCTAGTCCCTTTCCGTTAAGCCATGGCACGCCCCCTCATCTTGATCCTCTGCACCGGCAATTCCTGCCGGAGCCATCTCGCCGAAGCCATCCTCCGTCGGGCCTTAGGGGGTCTGGCGGACGTCGCCAGCGCCGGCTCGAAACCCGCGGGCTATGTGCACCCCGTCGCGCTGGAAGTCCTCAAGGAAATCGGGCTGGACGCCTCGGCGCATCACTCGAAGCACCTGAATGAATTCTTGGACAAGCCTGTCACCACGGTGATCACCGTGTGCGGCAACGCCGACCAAGTCTGCCCCGTCTTCCCAGGGCAGCTGAACCGGTACCACTGGGGCTTCAGCGATCCGGCCCACGCCACCGGCACCCCGGAGGAAATCCGGGCCGAGTTCCGTCGGGTCCGGGATCAGATCCGCTTGGTCTTCGAGGCTTACGCGGCCGGTTTGAAGGAAGCCGCCGGGGCCCATTAAGGCGAGTTTAAGGCCGGACATTGGTAAGTGTTTGCATCGGGCTAGCGGCTACCTACACCGATGATTCCCCTATAACCCCATAGGGGGTTCCCCTAACCCATGCTGCCCCTCCTTACAGCCTTGGCCGTGCTTTTGCTCACGGTGCTCGCCGAGTGGCTGCATGTCCGACGCATCCAGGCGGTCGGGCGCTTGGCTTTCGGTCCCGCTGGCCAAGGGCGGGCTTGGACGGCGTTGGTGCCTTGGGTCCGCCCCTTGGCTTATGCCGCCTTCGCGTGGGGCTTGGCGGTGATGATGCAACTGCACATGGCGGAGCAGGACGGCCGGAAGCCCTCGGTCAAGGAGCCGGCGCGCCTCATCTTCGTCGCTGACCTCTCGCCGAGCATGAAGCTCAAGGATGCGGGCGCCGACGGTAAGCTCTCCCGGCAGGAGCGGATCCGCGAATCCGTCGAAGGCGTCCTCATGCGCGTCGGGGGCGACCTCCGTTATGGGGTGGTCGGTTTCTACACCGATGCCCGCGCCGTCGTGATGGAGGCGCGCGACCCTGAGCTGGTGCGCAATGTCTTCAACGGGCTCCCCGTGCAGTTGCTCATGCGTGGAGGCAAGACCGACCTCGGCACAGCGATCAACCAAGCCTTGAAGGAAGTCGCTCACCTGCCCGAAGGCTCCGCGCGGCTGCTGATCTACAGCGATGGCGACACCATCCCCTTGCAACCGGTGGCGGCCCGTCCGCCGTCCGTGAAGCAGGTGCTCGTCTTGGGCGTGGGCAATCCGCACAAGGGGTTGTTCATCGATGGTCACCAATCGCGGCAGGACCCGGAGGCGTTGGGGGCCATCGCGCGGGCGCTGGGAGGCACCTATCACGACATCAACGAGAAGCACCTTTCCACCGAAGCCCTCGGTGACCTCGTGCGGAAGTCGCCCTTGCCGAAGTCCGGCCTCGACCTCGAGCAATGGGCACTCCTGGCGATGGTGCTGGGGTCCCTGTTCTTGGCCTTCATCCCCGTGGCTCTGCAGTACTTTGGCACGGATTGGCGCGCTCAAGATGCCTTGGAGGCGGCCCGGCGATGAGGAAGTACTTCGTGCTGCTCTGGCTGCTCTGTCCGGTGGCCGTGCTGACTTACCATTTCAATTATGGCCAAGCGGAGTTGGCGCGCGAGCAAGCCCGTGAACGGCTCGTCCATATCCGCGGGTTGGAGCAGGCCAAGGAGCCGGATTGGGAGTCGATCCTCACCGAGTATGACAAGGTCGCGGCCCAGCTGCCGCCCACGGACCATCCGCGCGCGCGTCACCAGGTCCGCTTGGCGAAAGCCAAGGCTCGCCTGGAGATGCTCGACATCGCCGGTGCCTTGGCGGATCTGACGCAGCTGCTGGCCGAGTCCGCCGCCGCGAGCGGCGAGGATGCGCCGACGACCCGGGCGATCCGCGAGACCCAAGGCAAGGCCTTCTACTATGCGACCTCGTTGCTCCGCGCCAGCGGCGCGACCGAGGATGAATGGCGCCCCTATGCGGAACGGACTCGCCAGGTGTTCCGTTACCTCGCCGAGCACCAAGACGAACATGCGTTGGCCGAGTACGAACAACGCGTCGAAAAGGAATTCCAGAAATCCGTCCGCACCCATCTCGCCCAATGAACCGTTTGCCCCTCGCCACCGTTTTCCTCTGCGCCGCCGCTTGGGCCCAGGACGCCGCCCCTGCGAAGGTCGAAGGCATCCAAGGCGTCGAGCAGCGTGGCGCTCCCCGCGCGAAGCCGGTCGACCCCACGCAGGCGAAGTCCGCCCAGTCGGTCCCGCAGGCTGCCCAGCCCATCGCTCAGCCCGTGAAGGCCGCCCCGCAGGATGGTCAAGCGGTCGAGCAGACCGCCAAGGCGATGGGGCAGGCAAGCCAGCCCGTTCCCCAGACCGCGCAAGCCGCCGGCGCACAGCCGGTCGCGCAAGGCGCCCAAGCCGCCGGTCAGGATGGCAAGCCCGTGGCTCAGGCAGCCACGGCCACGGGCCAAGGCGTGAAGCCCGTTGAACAAGGCGCCCAAGCCGCTGGCCAAGGCGGGAAGCCCGTCGAACAGCAAGCGACCGCCGCGGGGCAGGGTGGGAAGCCTGTCGAACAAAAGGCTACGGCCGCTGGCCAAGGCGGTAAAAGCGTCGAGCAACAAGCCACGGCCGCCGGCCAAGGTGGGAAGCCGGTCGAACAAGCCGCGACCGCCGCGGGGCAGGGCGGGAAGCCGGTTGAGCAACAAGCCACGGCCGCGGGCCAAGGTGGGAAGCCGGTCGAACAAGCCGCGACCGCTGCTGGGCAGGGTGGCCAAGGCGCCAAGCCCGTCTCCACGCCTCCCCCTCAAGGCGTCGGCCAAGCCGAGGGCGTGAAGGCCGGAGCGGCTGGCGGCGTCCGACCCGTCATGGGCGTCGGTGGCATCGACGCGGAGAAACTCCGCAACCTCGAGGCGGCCCTGCAAGCCCAGCCCAAAGAAGGCCCGATCGACGCGAAGAAGCTCCGCGCCGCGGCCCAGTTGCTGGGCCAACCCAAGGCCGAAGTCGCCCCTCCCGCGCCGAGCGAGAAAACCGATGCCCGCTCATCGCTCAACGAATTCAAGCTCCCCGAAGGTTCCTGACCAACCCCCTTAACAACCTCATACGCCCCATGCGAACCACGCTCCCTTGCGGACTCCTCCTTGCCCTGCTGGCGCTGTCGCCGCTGGTCTCCGCGCAGCCGGCGCCCGCGCTCGACCCCAAGACGCAGGCCCAGTACGAGAACCTGCTCAACCATAAGTTCTCGCGCGACCTGTCCGAAGTCTTCACCGCCCTCGAGCGCGCGAGCAAGATCGAGGCCTCCACGGCCGCCGACACGCGCTTCCAACATAGCTTCCGGCTCGGCGATTGGGCCCAGATCCGCACCGAGCTCGGCCAGTTGCCGCCCGACCTCGCCCGCCGCATCTTCGACAAGATGTTGGCCGACCTCACGGAGCGTCAGAAGAGCGGCATGAAGCTCGACGACATCCTCGCCTTGGTCGATGCCATGCCCGGCGAACTGAACGACGCGGAATTGCGCAAGGTCGGCGAATTGCTTTCGAACAGCGTCCCCGCGGGCGAATCCTTCTGGTTGGCCGAGCGGCTGCGCCGGGGCACCGCCAAATTGGGCGGCAAGGATCCGGCCCGCCGGCTCGCCGCGGGGCGCGTGCTCTTGGCCGGTGGCTTCAAGGAGCTGGCCTTGGCCTACCTGCCGGACCGTGAGCGCCTCGACGACATCAAGGACGACGCGTTGCGCCAAGAGGTCGCCGCATTTCTTTCGGCCGAGCAGGCCAGCGAATTCGCCCAGCGCGAGCAGATCCAAAAGGTCTGGGACGAGAACGTCGCCACCCTTAACCGCGAGAAGGTCAACGATTGGGACAAGACGAAGGCCGCCGGCAACCTGGCGCGCGTGATGACCCAGGTGCAGCCCGCCAACCTCGACACCTTCTTCCGCGACCTGATCCGCACGAAGCCCGATGTGGCCGTCCGGCTCATGGCCGGCCTCCAGCGCAAGATCCAGACCGATGCCCGTTCCGAGCCCGCCATCCGCGTGGAAAACCTCCGCGCCCAAGCGGTCCTCGCCACCCTCGTCGCCAACCACGCCGACGCCGCGGCCAGCCCGTGGAATCCCTTGCTTGTCGCCATGGCCGAAGAGTGGATGAACGAGGTGGAGGCGACCTTCGCCCAACGCGCCGCCCTGGCGAACCGCCGCACCCGCGGCGGCAACAACAACTCCACCGCCATCGAGGCGGAAGAGCTGCTGAGCCTCGCGCCGATGGGCAAATGGCTGCAGGCGCTGGGACCCGCCACGCGGGACCGCCTGGACGCGAGCCTCTCGCGGGCCGTCATCGCGAGCGCCAACTTCGAGGCCGCCGCGGAGCGGATCACGGAGCTCGCCAAGCGCCATCCTTCGGCGGGCGTCGCCTTGGCCGAAGATTTCCTGGCCGCATGGGCGCAGGCCCATAACCCCCTGGTGCCGGAGGAACTGCGGCGCAAGTATGGCCTCGCCGAAGATGCCCGCATTCCGGTCACGCCCATCATGATGGAGCGCAACATCGACAGCTTGGCCAAGATGATGGCGCTCTTCCGGGCCGCCCAAGTCACGCCCCGCGACCAAGGGAAGGTCGTCGCGGCCTTCGACCTCGCTTACAGCAACGCCGAGGCCTACCGCGACACGCACATCGAGAAGGTGTTCGGTCCGGCCGCGCAGATGGACGAGCAGGTCTTCTTCCTGCTCACCGCCCGCATGCACGCCAACCTTTCGGACCGCTGGCGCAAGCCCGAGCTCCAGCGCAACACGCTCACCCGCCGCACGGAGCAGCAGACCTACGAGATGGTCCAAGGCACCTATGGTTCCTTGGTCGCGATGATCGACGCTTGGACCAAGAACCACCCGACCTCCTCCCGCGCGCTCATCTTCGGCGGACAGGTCCTGAACGACTGGGCGGACTTCGAGTACCTGCAGGAGCTGGCTCCCATGGATTCGGCCAAGCGCCTCGCCTTGATGAAGGAGCGCAGTCTGCAGTCCTTGGAGTACTTCCAGAAGGGCGCCGACGCGTACGGGCGTGAGGTCATCCGCAATGGCGGCAACGGCCAGTCGATCGAGCCTTACCTCGTCTGGTTCAACGCCCTCGTCGGCGTCGGCCACAACAACACCGTCAACCTGGCCAAGAGCGCGAACCGCGCCGGTCTGCAGAAGGTGCGGAGCAGCATCCAGGCCCTGCCGGGGAAGGCGGCCCAGACGCACATGAGCCTCTTGGCCAAGACGCTCAACGCGCGCCTGACCGACGAGCGCGACCCCTTGCATGAGGACGTGAAGTACCGCTACCTCGCCGCGGCCTTGGTGGTCACCAAGGATGATCCCTTCACGATGGCGCTGCAGAAGCGCGCCACCTACCTCGACGAACTCCTCAGCGAAGTGCGGGTCGAGACGCGTTTGGACGGTCCGAACACCGTGGGCGCCAACCAGGAGTTCGGGATCTTCGTCAGCGTCATCCATACCGAAGCCATGGGCCGCGTGGCCAAGCTGGGGCAATACCTCACCAACGATGCCGCCGCCACCGCCGCGAAGAACAAGCGTCGCGGGCCGACGGTCCGGAAGGGCCGCGAGGCGCAAGGACCGCGGGATGAGTTCCAGTTCGACCTCGAGGACGCGCTGTCGCCGTTCTTCGTCGTCCGTTCGATCACCTTCGCCACGCCGGATGTGAAACCCCGTCCGACCGCCCGCCCGGGCTGGGAGGAGACCGTCCTGGCCTATGTGCTCGTGCGCGCCAAGGATGCCAGCGTCGACAAGGTGCCGCCGGTGAAGCTCGACCTGAAGTTCATCGACCTCTCGGGCCCGGTCACGGTGCCGGCCGTTTCGGCCGAGACCTTGCTCAAGGTTTCCCCGACGCCCGTCGGCCCGCGGCCGGCGGGTCGCGTCGAGGTCACGCAGACCCTCGACACGCGTCAGTTTGGCATCAACGGCCAGCTGAACTTGGACATCCACGCGACGGGCACGGGGTTGGTGCCCGACCTCGACGACCTCGTCGATCTGGAGATCGTGAAGCGCGTGGCGGCGGTCCGCCAGATCGGCGCCAACGAAGGCTTGCAGGTCAAGGAACTCAACACGTGGGGCGAGCAGGTCACCGCGCGTTCGGAGCGCCATTGGGTGATCTCCTTGGATGGTGACGCCATCCGGGCCGCCGACAAAGCCACCGAGGTGCCGTTCGCTCCGCTGAAGAACACGGCCAACGGCGCCATCTGGCGGACCTACGAGGACATGGACCTCAAGGTCCTCCCCAAGGCCTCCGTCCGCTTGGATCGTCAGCAAACCTTGCCCGGCACCGGCGCGATCCCGCCGGCGCCGACCAGCCCTTGGCTTTGGCCCACGGTGGGCGGAGTCGTTGCGCTCCTGGGCCTCGGGCTCTTCTTCGGCCTGCGTGGCGGACCGAAAGGTCCGGCCGCCCCGTTGGCGCGCGATGTCTTCCGGATGCCGGCGGAGGTCGACGGCTTTGCCGCCGCGGCCTTCCTGCGTCGTTACGGCGCCAGCCCGCTCATCACCCTGAATGCGGCGCAGAAGGGCGAACTCGCCCAGGATCTGGCCCACATCCAACAAGGCTGCTTCAACGGCGCCAATACGTTGGGTGAACCCGAACTCCGCGCCATCCTCCAGAAGTGGCTCAAGCAACTCCGCTGAACCTCGAACGATTTCCCACCCCCTTAACCCCACCCCCTAGTCCTTTCAGTCCCATGTCCTCCACCCAATCCTCCCAGAAGTTCGTCGGCGCCGTGCGTGAACGCGTCGGCTTGGTCGTCGTCGGCCAAGACGTCGTCGTCGAACGCGTGATGATCGCGCTCCTCACGGGCGGCCACCTGCTGCTGCAAGGCATGCCCGGCCTCGCGAAGACGCTCTTGGTCAACACCGTCGCCAAGGCCATCCACCTCGACTTCAAGCGCATCCAGTTCACCGTCGACATGTTGCCGTCGGACATCCTCGGCTCCGAAGTCGTCGACCAGAAGACCGGCGAATTCCGGATCCACCGCGGGCCGGTCTTCACGAACCTGCTCCTCGCGGACGAGATCAACCGCGCCGCCCCGAAGGTGCAGGGCGCCATGCTTGAGGCCATGCAGGAGCGCAAGGTCACCCTCGGTGGCCAGAGCCTGAAGTTGCCGACGCCCTTCCTCGTCATCGCCACCCAGAATCCGGTCGAGCAGTCCGGGACGTTCGAACTCCCCGAAGCGCAGTTGGACCGGTTCATGCTCTTGCACCGCTTGGGTTACCCGGGTCGCGACGAGGAGCAGGACATCCTGCGTCGCCAGCTCGGCATGGGTCTCCGCAAGGAAGAGGGTGGGGCGGTGCCCAAGACCGCCTTCGACATGATCGACGGCGCGCCCGTCGGCACGGCCGCGGACCTCGTCGCCGCGATGGAGTCGGTCCAGCAGGTCCACGTCAGCGAAGTCTTCCTGAAGCACTCCGTGGAACTCGTGCGCCGGACCCGCGAATCCCAGCTCCTCGACTTCGGTTGTTCGCCGCGCGCGGGCTTGGCCCTCGTCAACGCCGCCCGCGCCCGCGCGGTCATCCATGGCCGCGACTACGTCACCCCCGAAGACCTCTTCGACCTCGCGGAGGACGTCGTCCTGCACCGCATCCGCGTGAGCTACGAGGCCTCGGCGGCGGGCCACACGGCCCCCAAGGTCCTCCAAGGCATCTTGGCCGGCCTCGGCTGAGCCTCCCCGGTCGGTCGCCTGTCTCCCTCCCCCCATGCGTCGCCAAGCCCTCCTTGCCCATGATCCCGTCGATGCGCGGGACTTCGAGGTGGCCGTCAAGCAGCTGGCCAACAGCCTGCGCTTCGGTCAGGAGCAGTCGGTCTTCCATGGCGCCGGCTTGGAGTTCGCGCAGTCCCGTCCGTACGTCGCCGGCGACCCGGTGAAGTTCATCGACTGGAAGCTCTCGGCCCGCATGCGGAAGCTCTTCGTCAAGGAATACGAGGAACCGAAGCAGGTGCCGCTGTACCTCCTCGTGGATACGTCCGCGTCCATGTGCGTGTCCTCGCAGACGCTCAGCAAGTACGCTTGGGCGGTGCGGATCGCGGCGGGCATCGGTTTGGCCGCGCAGGGCAATGTCACGCCCGTCGGCCTGTTGGGTTGCGGCGCGCGGGAGCTGCACATCCGCCCCACGCTTTCGCGTACGACCGTCCTGGAATGGTCGCACCAGTTGCGGCAGCACGATTTCCGCGAAGCCACCTCGCTGGCCAAGCGCGCCCGCGAACTCGCCCCCTCGTTGACGCGGCGGACGACGGTCATCGTCCTGAGCGACCTGCATGACCCCGGTTCGCTGGAGGCCTTGCAGGTCTTGGCCCAGCGCAATGATTGCCTCGCCTTGCACCTCGAAGACCCCGCCGAACGCGGCGTCCAGGGCGCGGGCTTCTTCCGGGGCGTCGAAGCGGAGTCGGGTCAGGCCTTCATCGGCCGCGGCGGCCGGCCGTTCGTCGACACCTCCGCTTGGAAGGCCGAGCTCAGCCGCTTCGGCGTTGATTACCTACACCTGCGTACGGATCGTCCGATTCTGGCGCCCCTCGCGCACTTCTTGCAGCACCGTGGCCAGTCGGCCCGGAGCGTCCGCTGATGGCACGTTTCTTCATGCCGATCTTCCACCATCGGTGGATGCCGTGGGCCGCCTTGGCGGTGGTCGTGGCGTTGCCGTTGGCTTGGTGGCTGACCCGCGCGGAGGAGCGCCTGAACGTCCCCTTGGGCGTGGAGCAGGCGGCCATCATCACCTATGGCGGCCCCGAGTTGGCCGTGAAGCCCTTCAAGTGGGGCGTCGCCGTCAACGTCCGCATCGCGCAGGTCACCGGCGCGCCGGGCGGTCGCGTCTATGACGTCCGCTACCTCGTCAACCGCGAAGGGGACTACGACCTGCGCGACTACCTGACCAGCGCGAGCGGCGTCCCGCCGGAAGGCCTGCCCGTCTTCAAGTTCCACGGTGACCCCAAGCTGTCGAAGGAACTCGAAGCCCGTATCCGGGAGACGGAGCAGATCGGGGTGCAGGTCGGTGGCCGTTACTTCACGAAGTTGACCATCTTGGGCTGCGTGTGGCTCGCCTGTCTCTACCCCCTGATCTTCTGGGGCCGCCCCAAGCGCATCGTGGTGGCGCCGCCCGTGCCGCCATTGACGGAAGCCGAAGAACTCCACGGCCTCGTGGCCAAGCTCCGCGCGGGGGCGCTGGATGCCGCCGGCCAAGCCCGCATGGAGATGATTTTGCTGCGTTGCTGGCGGGCAGGTCTCCTGCGCCCGGACGCGCCGATGGCCGAAGTCCTGGCCGCTGTGGCCAAGGATGGTCGCACCGCGGAGGACCTCCGCCGCCTGCACGCTTGGCTTTACCGTCGGGATTCCCACGTGACCGCTGAAGAAATCGCCGCGCTCGTCGCCCCCTACGCCCGGGAGCCTGCCCGCGCCTCCGTCCGATGACCTTCCTTTACCCCAAGCTCTTGGCGCTCCTCGCCATCCCCGTCATCCTGGCCTTTTGGGAGTGGGTTCGTCCGGGCCAGCCGCTGGCCATGCCCTTCGACCATGCCAAGGTCGGTCGCGGCCGTTTCTGGCGTTTCCTCATCAATGGCGCGAACTGCTTGCCCGCTTGTCTGCTTGCCGTGGCGATCCTCTTCTTGGCCCATCCCGTCCGCTTCAACCCGCCGGAAGTCGAGCGCCAGCTGACGAACGTCCAGATCGTCTTGGACACCTCGGGCAGCATGAAGTCGCCGCATGGTCCGCAGACCAAGGGGGTGAACTCCCGCTTCGACTCGGCGATGGCCTCGATCGAACAGTTCCTGCACCACCGCAAAGGCGACGCCTTCGGCCTGACGGTCTTCTCGCGTAATTTCGTGCACTGGGTGCCGCTCACGCAGGATACGGAAGCCATCGTCTTGGCGCGGCCCTTCATCGCCCCGTACGTCTTCCCTGACGAGTTCTGGGGCAACACCTTCGTCGGCAAGGCCCTTTATGGGGCCGCCGAGCTGCTCGATCAGGCCAAGACCGGCGACCGCACGATCATCCTGCTGACCGATGGCCTGAGCAGCGACATCGTCCCGCCCAAGGACAGCGCGATCATCGCGGACCTGCGGGCCAAACGCATCACCGTCTTCGTCATCTTCCTCATCGACCAACCCGTCACCCCCTCGCTGGTCGGCATCGCGCAGGCGACCGGGGGCGATGCGTGGGGGGCCGTGACGCCGGAAGCCCTGAACGCGGTCTTCAAGCGCATCGATGCGATGAAGAAAGTCGTCGTCCTGGAAAAGAAGCCCAGCGCTTCGGATTACTACGACCCCTTCTTCATTCCGGCGCTGGTGGCCTTGGGCTTGGCGCTCTTGGCGCTCTTCGGCATCCGCTATAATCCGTGGTAAAACAAGCAGGCCGCCCGGGAGGGCGGCCTGCGCTCAACGCCTGCCGGGAGGCTTAGAAGCGGAACGAGTAACCGGCCTTGATTTGATGGGCGGACTTGATGTCGGTGCCGTAGTGGTAGTCGTAGCTCAGGGTCGCCGTGCGGCCTTCGCCGAGCGCCAGGCTGAGGCCGAGACCCGTGCGCAGCAGGTCTTGGCCCGCGCCAGAGGTCCGGACGGTGAAGCTCGTCGGTGCCGCCGCGTCCGCGAAACCTGCCGTCAAGGCGCCGCCTTCGTTGCTCAAGGCATGTTCGTAGGCGACGTTGAGCGAGATCGTCAGGGCGTCGCCGAGATTGAGGCCGTAACCCATGCCGATTTCAGCGGTCACATCGGACTGCTTGGCGGCAGCGACGCTCAGGTTGGCGCCCGTGCCCGTTTCGAGGAAGGCATCGGAGGAGGCGATGTTTCGGCTGAGACCGATATAGGGCGTGAGCGCCCCGAGCTTCGTGAAGCTCAGACGGGCGTTCAGGCTCGTCGAATTGATCTTCTGGTTGGCGAAGGACTGGCTCGAGCGCATGCCGTTGGCGGACAGCTCTCCGATCACCACGCCGATGTCCAGGCGACCGACCGCGTTGGTGGTGCCGAAGCCGAGACCGTAGGAGCGACCCGAAGCCTCGGAGGCGAAGCCGCTCGCGCTGGACTTGCCGCTGTTTTCGGACACCAGCACGGAGAAGACGGCGTCAGCGCTGGCCTGGCGGCTGAGGACGGCATAGCGGGCGTTCACGTCGAAGCTGCCGTTGAGCGAGGTCAGGGAGGCGGTCGAGGTGGACTGCTGTTGGTCATAACCCAGCTGGACGTTCCAGCCCTCGTTCACGGCGGTCGCGCCGACGAAGGCGCGGGCCAGCGAGAGCGAGTTGCGCGACGCCATCAGCATGGTCGTGCCATACGGCTCAGGGGAGAGCGCGTCGAGGGCGGTGTCGACGTTGGCGGCGCCGAGGAAGGCGACGGTCGCGGCACCCATCTCGCCGGTGGCGATGAAGGCCTTGCCGGTGGTGGCGGTGGCCGCGCCGTTCTTGATCACCTGGCCGTTGGTTAGGCCGTCCGCGTAGAGCGCGGTGGCGATCGCCTTGCGGTTGGTGTCGGTCGTCAGGTCGGCGAACGTCTGGGCCTCGGTCAGGCCGGAACCGTGGATGCGGCCCGTGGCGTTGTTGAAGAACACCTGGGTGCCCTGCGTGCTCCGGTCGAGCGTCGCGAAGGAGCCGGAGTAAGCGGCGGCGCTGACGGCGAGGATCGACTCGGCGCGGGCGAGGTTGAAGCTGCTGCCCGTTTGCGTGACCTTCAGGATGCTGCCCGCCTGGAAGGTCGCGGTGCCGGAGACGATGACTTGGTCGTGCTGCGTGCCGGCCGTGAGGCCCCAGGCTTCGATATCGAGCGTGCCGGCTTCGAGGTAGTTGCCGGTGATGTTGATGGTGCCGGGAGAATTGCCCGGGGCGAGGGTGCCGAGGTTGGTGAGGTTGCCGAAGACGCTGGCGTTGCCGCCGAGGCTGCCGCCCTTGAGGATGCGGACCGCGGAGCTGAGCGAGCCGTTGACGACGAGCTTGCCGGCTTCGATGTTCGTGTTGCCGGTGTAGCTGTTGACGCCGGTCAAGGTCAGCGTACCCGCGCCGTTCTTCCAGAGGCCACCGTTGCCATTGATGGTGCCGGAGACCGTGGTGCTGGCGGTGGTGTTGAAGACGCCGCCCGTGCCGTTGAGCGCGATGTCGTAGGCGATGGCGCTGCCGGAAGCCAAGAGGGTGCCGCCGTTGTCGAGGGTCAGGAGATTGCCGACGAGGCCGCTGTTGGTGCCGGCCTTGTAGTTGAGGGCGAGGAACTGGCCGCCTTCGACGAGGGTCGCGGCGCTGGCGCCGGTGGCGGCGACGTGACTTTGGGTGGCCACGAGGAACCACTTGCTGCCGCTGATGCCGTCGGCGACGATCGAGGTGATGTCGATGATGCCGGAGTGCTCTTCGTCGATGGTCTGGAACTGGGTCGCGCCCGTGGTGAAGCGGCTACGGTCGGATTCGAAAATCTGGATGGCGCTGGCCTCGATCTGGGCTTGGGTGCCGGCGAGGGGGTTCACGACCCAGTGCTTGGCGACGTAGCCGGTATTGCCCGGGTCTTCCTGGATGTAGAGCAGGTTGTCTTCGCCGATCGTGAGGTTGTCGAAGCTCGCGGCTTTCGCGCCGTCCTTGCCGAGCAGCTTGGAGCTGTCGACGAGGACCTTGATGTTGCCGCCCGTGGTGAGGATGCCGCCGGTGGCGTCGCTGTTGAAGTCGAGCTGGTAGATCTTGGCGCTGACGCTGATGCTGTTCAAGGTGGCGCCGGTGGTCGCGAAGATGAGCGAGTCATGGTCGAACCACTGGGCGTCTTCCGGGCGGGCGAACTGGGTCACGCCGAGGCGGGTCGATTCGGCCTGGAACTCAGCCCCCGTCTTGGCGGTGATGGTCGCGTTGGTGAACAACTGATGGAGCGTGAAGGTGCCGTTGAGGCCCGTGGCGTTTTCGAGGGCGACGGCGCCCGTGTAGCCGGTGGCGGAGGTCACCTTGATGCCGTAGGTGTTGCCGTTCGCCAGGCCCGCCTTCTCGACGGCGTTGCCGGTGTTGGTCTTGGCGCCGATGTAGACGTAGACCTCGCCCGGCGTGGTGTCATCCGTGCCGACGACGACGGTCTGGAGGAGGTTGGTCGCGCTGGGGTTGGCTCCGTAATTCGAGCGGGCGAGGGCGTTTTCCCAGGAGTACTTGCCGTGGTGGGGCAGTTCGTAGACCTTGCCGGCTTCGTCCCCCGTGGCGATCCACGCGAAGGCCTTGCCCTCGGCGCCGGTTTCTTCGCCATTCAGGAAGATGAGTCCGTTGTAACCGGTGTTGCTGTTCACATCATAGAATGCGGAGAGCTTCGGGAGGTCGGCGGAGCAGGGGCGCAGGTAGGCGTAGGGGGAAGTAGGTGCGGCCCAGGTGGTGCCGTTCCACATCATCTGGTCGTGGCGCGAGGTCACGAAGTCGCTGCCGGAGACGACCGTGAAGGGGGCGTAGGCGGGATTGGAGATGTTGATCACCCACTTGGAGACGAAACCACCGGCGGCACCGTGGGCGCGTACGGCACCTTTGAGGACGCCGGTCGTGAAGTCATTGCCGATCTCATGGTTGGCGAGGACGGTCATCGTGCCGTTGCCGTTGGAGTAGGCGCCGAGGCCATCCGGGATGCCGGCCATCAGGTAGCCACCGACGGAGTCGCCAACGGTGAGCAGGGAGGTCGCGGACCAACCTGGTGCGGTCGGGCTCAGGTAGGGCGTCTGCGAGCTGGAGGGGCCGGTGATCACGTTCTGTGCGGAGAGCGTGACCGTGGCGGCGGCGGCGATTAGGAACGAGCGGGCGAGGTGTTTCATGGTTGGGGATGCCGATGTTAGTCCCGCCTGACTGCGGAAAGGTGGCGAAGCGGTGACGGACATGTCATACACCCAATCTTCACATTCGTCACAAGGCAGCCGCTCCCGCGGGGGTTTCCGATGGTCTGTGGTCGAGCAGGGGAATCCGAAGTCTTTGGTCTGAGCAGGCTTGCGGCCGCATTGTTCCTTGGTAAACAGACCGGATGGCTCGCTGCATTCCCGAACGACTTCACGCCGTCCAGTTCGACGAAACGGAGGCCGAACTGTTGGAACGCCTCCGGTTCGAGCTGTCCGATGAGTATATCGTGATCCCGTGTTTGGAGGTGCCGCGGCAACGCGGGGCCATCGATTCGGAGGCGGACTTCGTGATTCTGCATCCGCGGGGTCGCTTGGTGCTTGAGGTCAAAGGGGGTGAGATCGGCTGCCAAGGGGGCCGCTGGTATCGCGTGCGCCAAGGCCATCGCGAATCGATCGCGCCGCCGTTCTACCAAGCCCGCGACAATAGCTACGAGATCCGGGAGTATCTCGAGCGGCAGTGCGGGCGCGAATCCACCGAAGCGCGGATGCCGTTCAATCAAGCCATGGTCTTCACCGACGTGGATTTCAACGCCCAGACCTTCGAGTGCCCCCAGGAGCGCATCGTCGACCGCGCCGAGCTGGCCGAACATACGCTGGCCGAAATCGTCGCCCGTCTGCTCGACGATGCGGAAGCCCGCTTCCGTAGGCATTTCCCGGACCGGGAACTCCCGGCCCCCGCGACGGATGCGCAGTTGCTGGGGGTGGCGCAGCTGCTGCGGCCCGACCTGCGCCTGACCTCCAACCTCTCGGCGACGGACATGGACCTGGAGTTGATCCGGCTCTCGGCCTCGCAGCTCAACGCCCTCGACTTGGTGAAGAAGAACAAGCGTCTGCGGATCACGGGCGGACCCGGTTCCGGTAAGACGCTCCTGGCCGTGGAGACGTGTCGCCGCGAGCGGGCCGCGCTGCCTTTCGCCAAGATCGGCTTGCTCTGCTTCAACCGTCACTTGGGGGCGCATCTGGCGGACGTCTCGGCCCGCGAGGGCCTCGCGACCGTCCGGGCTGGCTCCTTCTACGCCCACATCGACCAAGTCTTGGGCGATGCCTCGGATGCGGCGGCGACCGACCCGGCGTATTTCCGCGCCCGGGTGGAAAGGGCGACCGCGGTGGCATCGGCATGGCCGCAGGAGGCGAAACTGGACCTCCTCGTCGTCGACGAAGGCCAGGACTTCCGCGATGACGCGGGCAAGCTGGCCTTCATGGATGCCATCCTCAAAGGTGGGCTCAAGGATGGTCGCTGGTGGTGGTTCGAGGACTTGGATCAGATCCTGACCCCGGAGGTCCCGGCGGAACCCACTCCGGCCGGACAAGCTTTGTTCGCGCTGCTGGACGGCGCCCCCGAGGCCGTCGTGGAACGCAATTGGCGCAACACCGAGCAAATCGCGCGGGCCGCCGCGAAGGTCATGGGTCGGCCCGTCCAGGAAGGCTCCGGCATCAGTGGTCCGGCCGTGACCACGGCCGCGTACCAGCCGGGCAAGGAGCTCGCGACGCTCGAAGCCTTGCTCACCCATATCGTGCTGCCCCAACAAGGCCCCGAGGACATCGTCGTGCTGAGCGCGCGTGGCGCCGGGAAGGAAAGTTACGCCAGTCACCGCACGCTCTGCGGCCTGCGGCTGGTGCCTTATGATCCCTCGCGTCCTTACGAACCCGGCACCTTGCGCACCTCGACCGTCTTCAAGTTCAAGGGCATGGAAAGCCATGCGGTTGTCTTGGCCGACTTGGATTCGCTCGTCAGCGAGCGCGACCGCCGCAAGGCGTACGTCGGCATCAGCCGGGCCAAGTATGCGTTGTACATCTTGGCTTCGCCGGCCGCCGAGCAGGCCTTGCGTTGAGCCTCAGAACGTCCGGGAGATGGCCCAGTAGACGCCGGCCAAGGCGATGGCCATCGAGCCCGGCAGGACGACCCAGTGGCGGTAGCGTTCCTCGTCCTTGATCCAAGCCGTCGCGGCGAGCGCGAGGCCGATGACCGCCAATTGGCCCAGCTCGACGCCGACGTTGAAGCCCAGCAGCGAGCCCATGAGGGAGTCGGCGGGGATGCGTTCGTCCACCAGCCTTTGCGCGAAGCCGAGGCCGTGGATCAGGCCGAAGAGGAAGACCATCGCCAAGCGGAACTTGCCGTAGGTCGGCCGGAAGATGTTTTCCAGCGCGATGATCGCGATGGAGGCGGCGATGATCGGCTCCACGATCTCCGCCCGCACCGAGATGTAACCCAAGGTCGCCAACGCCAAGGTGATGGAGTGGGCGAGCGTGAAGGTCGTGACCTGCGCGAGGATCGGGCGCCAGGTGCGGGCGAGCAGGAAGAGGCCGAGCACGAAGAGGATGTGGTCGAGTCCTTCCGGCAGGATGTGATGGAAACCTTCCCGGACGCGGCTCCAGAACGTGCTCCACCTGCCGCCCGTGTCGCTCTGCGCGGAGATGGCGCCCGTGGGCGCGCCGCCGGGGGCCGCGGTCGTGAGGCCGGTCAGATCCAAGGTGTAGCTGCTTTCGCCGGGGAAGAGGACGGCGATGCGCGGGTGGGGTTGCCCATTGACGCTGTTCTGGAAAACGACGGAAACCTTGTGGCCCGGGAGGGAACGCACCTGCCAGCCGGTCACCCCGGCGGGCAACTTGATCTGCCAGCGTCCCCGTGCGATGACCGCATCAGCGGGCTCCTTCAGCGGCTGACCCGTCTCGGCGATGAATTCGAAGGTGAAATCGGGCTGGATCCGGCCGATGGGCTCCAAGCGGAGTTCGACGTGGTCGGAAAGGAAGGCGCGCATCCGCTTGAGCAACTCGGCGCGCTGCTCGGGGCTGTACTTCTGGAAGTCCTTGAACTCGAGGTCGGGGGCGAGTTTGGGGCTTTCGGCCCAGCTTCGAGGGCTGATTTCCACGGTGATTTCCGCGGTGCCATTGGCTTGGAAATCGCCCCGGACCGGGATGTCAGGGATGGAGTGGGCGAACCCGGCCACGGCTGAGAACGTCAACCAGACCCAAACTAAGGAGCAGAGCAGGGGGGGCGTCCAAGGCATGGCTTGGGACGATGCCCCCTGTGTGGGGCGGTTCAACCCGATTGTCGTTGGCAACCCTTGGAATCATGCTCCAATGGAGCCCTTACTCCGACACCCATGAAGAACCTCCTCAGCATCCTCACCGTTCTTGCCCTCGCTGCCGCCGCCCAGGCTGGTTGCGGCGCCAAGATTTCCTCCAAGGGCACCCTGAAGTCCTACGACGCCGACAAGAAGGAGATCGTGGTCTCCGTCGACGGCAAGGACTCCAGCTACACCCTGACCCCTGAGACCGAAGGCGTCGCCAAGGTCGCCGAGCTCAAGGGCAAGACCGTCCAGGTCGATGTCGACAAGCACGTGAAGACCAAGGTGCTCGCCGTCTCCGCCGCGGCCGACGCCCCGGCTGAAGAGCCGAAGAAGGAAAAGAAGAAGAAGGAAAAGAAGGCCTAAGCCTTCGGTTCCCTCCGACCAACGAACCCGCCATGAAAGTGGCGGGTTTTTTGTTGGCCTGATGTCCGCCTTGTCATCCGGCGACGGAAGTGCGATGTTGCGGCATGACCGATCCCGAGTGTCCCGAATGCGGCATGAAAGCCTTGCTGAGCCACCCCACCAAGTGGGAGTGCGAGACCTGTGGTTTCGAGTGGGACAAGCCGACGGCCGCCGCCGCTGAGGACGGCCCGCGCGTGGTCAAGGATGCCCATGGCACGGTCTTGGCCGACGGGGACACCGTGGTGCTCATCAAGGACCTCAAGCTCCGCGGCTCGGCCGGCACGCTGAAGGGCGGGGCGAAGGCGAAGAACATCCGCCTCGTCGACGGGGACCACGAGATCGATTGCCGCATCGACGGCATCCAGGTCGGCCTGAAGGCCTGTTTCGTCAAGAAGGCTTGAGGGAAGGGGATGG
>JACCDX010560309.1_pt1 | contig 39517 bp, 58 predicted proteins | sample 7449681 | NCBI WGS metagenome assembly JACCDX01 (sample SAMN15323450, study PRJNA562643) | freshwater metagenome | isolation source: river surface water | place: USA:Blue River Watershed | collected 2017-08-18
CAATGGCGCAAAGCCGTCTGGCGTGATCACGATTGACCGTGTTCTGACTGACGCCCAGCGTGACCTGGTGCGCTCTCGGTTCAATACGCTGACGACCAGCACCGACGACCGCCTGATGGTGCTTGAAGGCGGCATGAAGTTCGATTCGATCTCGCTGTCGCCACAAGACATCGAGTTGCTGGCCAGCCGGAAGTTCCAGATCGCAGAAGTCTGCCGCTGGTATGGCGTCCCATCCGTCATGGTGAACGATGCCACTGGCACGAGCGTCTGGGGGTCTGGTATCGAGCAGGTCATGCAGGGTTTTTACAAGCTGACGCTGCGTCCACTGCTGGAAAAGGTTGAGTCGAGCATTGCCGCGCACCTGCTGACGCCAGCAGAGCGTTCGCGCATCGAGATCGAGTTTGATTTCGACGCTTTGCTGCGCTCCGATGTCAAATCGCGATATGAGTCATACCGAATTGCTATTACGAACGGCCTGATGACGCCAAACGAGGCTCGCAAGGCTGAGAACCTTCCAGCCAAGGACGGCGGCGACGAGTTGCTGATTCAGGGCGCAATGGCTCCGGTGAACGGCTTGGGCAAGCAGGCCGATCCTGTCGTGGCTGCTGATCCAGCTCCCGTGGTTCCTGCCGCAGACCCTGTTATCGCGCCTTCTGGCAAGTCGGATGACATTGACATGCTGCGCGAAGAGATCCGCAACCTTGGCCGTGGCATGAAGAGCCTGCGCGACATCGCACTGGTGAAAAGCAGCAACCAGCAGCCGGTGATCAACGTCACCGTGCCAGAGCGCAGCGTGAACGTGGCCGCTCCAGCCGTGTCGGTGACTGTTCCTGAGTCCGTGATCAACGTCGAGGCAGTGATGCCAAGCGTCAAGGCCGAGCCGACTGTCGTCAATGTGACAAACCAGGTGCAGCCAGCTGGCGTGACTGTGGTTGATTCGCATCCTGTCCGAGCCGTGCAGACCGTTGAGCGCAACGAAGACGATGAGATCGTCAAAACCATCATCACTTACGAGAAATAAACCATGCCTGTCACATATTCAACCGCAGTGAAGACGGCCCGATTGCAGGCCGTGGTGAGCCAGCTCGGTGCCACGTCTGTGCTGGAGATCGGCACGACAGGCATGGGCACAATTCTGGCCTCGATCCCGCTGTCGAACCCTGCTGCCACAGTGACTGGAGCGGTGCTGACGTTCTCGGGTTTCCCGAAGTCGGACACCACGGCTGACGCGAACGGAACAGCGGCTGCGGCACGCATCCGGTCGGCTACCGGTGGTGTTGACCTGATCACTGGCCTCACGGTCGGAACGGCGGCCACTGACATCATTTTGGACAGCGTGGCGATCACGGCTGGCCAGACGATCACGATCAACAGCGCGGCCATCACGCACGCACCATGAGCAAGCCGAATAGTTCCGTCTCAATCACGAACGGCGGCGGTGCAAGCATCGCCAGCCAGCTGCTTTCTGGCACGCAGTACCAGGCGATGGTGCTCGTCGATGAGAACGGCCAGATCATTGGCAGCAAGGACACCTACCTGTACAGCGTGGCGTCTCAGGTGCATGTGGCTGCGGCAAACACCGTGCATTGGGACATCTGGAACGGCTCGGCTGACAAGACCGTCCGCATCGTGTCGATCAAACAGATCCCAAACATTGTCACGGCGGTGACAGGTGTCGTATTCGACTGGCAGCTGCTGCGCACGTCTGCTGTCGGAACAGGCGGCACGGCGTCAACCGCATGGCTGCCTGACACCACGCAGCCTGCCATAGATGCTGGCGTGACCATGCGACTGAAGCCAACTGGCGGTGCGACAACCAGCGGCTCCGCACTGGCGAGCTATTCGATCTCGTCTGAGGAAACCAACACCTCGACGATCCAGATTGCAACTCAAGGCGGTCTTGAGCTGGTTCCTGAATTCCTGCGGATCTCTGGCGGCATTGCTCACGGCATCCGCCTTGGCCCATCGCAGGGGTTGAAGTGCATTCAGGTGACGAACAGCGCGGCGGGCAACACCGGCTGGATCATCACGATCACCATCGAGTGACGCCATGAGTTTGCTGCTGCTCGTTGGTGGTGGCATCGAATCTGTCGGATCGATGTCTGCGTCTGAGGGCGATGGCACGACACTCAGTGGGCCGCTTGAGCCGAATTGGTACTATTTCTTCGAGCAGCAGGCGGCTGGGGTTGATTATTTCGAGTCGCCCATCGCGTTCCCCGCTCCGATTTTCGGAGATCTGACTGTTCAGGAATCCGGTGCCGATGCGCTGTCCGCGACCGGCGGAATTTTGATTCAGGGCCTACTGGTCGTCTCGGAAGACGGATCTGACGTATTCGTTTCGACCGGCGACAGCGTGTATGAAGGCGACCTGTCGGTTGCCGAGGTCGGATCGGATGCAGCGGCGTTTGCTGGCCAGGTACTGATCGCTGGCGCACTGTCGGTGGATGAATCTGGCGCTGATGTGTTTGCGTCAGAGGGCGACAACATTTATCAGGGCTACCTGTCGGTGGCTGAGGTTGGCTCAGACACTCTGGTTGCGTCAGGACAGCTGCTCGTTGCTGGCCAGTTGTCCGTGGCCGAGACCGGAGCCGACGAACTGGCTGCCACTGGCACGCTTCCGATCAGCGGCGCGATGGCCGTCACAGAGGCTTCAAGCGATTCATTCCTCGCTTCTGGGGCTAGCGCCAAGCCGATTGTCGTCAGCGGCGGTCGCCGGAGAACCGATCTGGATTGGCCGGATTGGCCTGTGTACGGGCCAGAGCAGGCGCGAGTCACAAAGAGAAAGCGTGACGAGCTGTTGTTGTTGATGAGCTAAAACATTACAATCCGCGAAAGGATGTGTGCTATGGAAACGAAACACTTGGGCGTTAGCTCTCTGGATCTGAAGTTTGTCGGTGACGATATGTCGTTCTCCGGCTATGCCTCCGTGTTCGGTGGAGTGGACGCCTATGGCGACACCATCGATCCGAACGCATACACGAAGACGCTGGCTGGTCGGGATCGTCCGATTCGACTGCGCTGGAACCACTATGGCCCGATCATCGGCAAGTGGCGCAACATGTTCGTGGACGACAAGGGACTGTTTGTCGAGGGTCAACTGACTCCTGGCCACTCTGTCGCCAGTGACGTGTACGCATCCATGAAGCACGGCAGCGTGAGCGGTATGAGCATCGGCTACATTCCAATCAAGAGCCAAATGCTCGACAACGAGCGTCGTTTGTTGCAGGAGATCGAGCTGATCGAGATCAGCATCGTCGAAGAGCCTGCCGACAACAACGCACAAATCAACAGCGTCAAGTCTGCCATCGAGCACGCTTCGACCATTCGAGAAATTGAAGTTGCTCTGAGGGATTCAGGCAATTTCAGCCGGGACTCGGCGTGCGCACTGGTAGCACGCATGAAGTCCTTGCTGCAAGGGGAGCTTGCGGCAGAAGAAAAAGCGAAACGAGAAATCGAATCGTTATTCCAGAAGCACCTGTCCAACTCCCACTGAAGGAAATCATCATGGAACTGAAAGACATCATCGAAGCCGGTCTCAAGGCTCAAGAAGTCAAACTGCAATCAGCCATCGACAAGTTCGAAGGCCAACTGAAGGAAAAAGGCGGCGTTGACACTGAAGTTCGCGGCGAAGTGAAAGCTCTGTCCGAAGAATTCAAGTCTCTGTCTGCCAGCATGGCCGACTTGGCTCAAAAGCAAACCGCTGGTGCCGCATCCGCTGCCCCTGTGTCGGCTGCTCAAGAGTTCGTCAAGTCCGAGCAGTACAAGCAGTTGGTTGCCGGCAACGTGCAACGCGCTCGCTTCGAAGTGAAAAACACTGTGACCGGCGGCTCGACCACCGTGTTCCCAGACCAGAAGCCTGGCATCATCGCTGGCAACTTCGCTCCTTTGAGCATCCGTTCCGCCCTGAACAGCATCGCCGTGTCCACCAACATGGTGAACGCTCTGCGCGAAGCCAGCTGGACGAACGATGCCGCTGAAACTGCTGAAGCCGCTGTCAAGCCTGAGTCTGACGTGACTTTCGAGCAGTACAACGTGCCAATCACAACTGTGGCTCACTGGGTGAAAATCTCGAACCAACTGTTGGCTGACGCTCCAGCTGTCGTGGCCTACATCGAAACCCGCCTTCGCGATGGCTTGGCCCAGCGCATCGACGCTCAGTTGTTGAACGGCAACGGCACCGCGCCAAACATCTCCGGCTTGACCGACACTGGCAACTTCGTGGCTTACACCGCGACTTCTGGCGACCTGCTGGTGGACGCGATCAACCGCGCCAAGTATGCCTTGTGGGCCACTGGCAATGCGCCTGACACCGTGATTGTCAACCCGGCAGATTGGGGTGCCATGGAACGCACGCGCGAGGTGTACACCGGCGGCAAGGGCGAGTACCTGTACGGTATGCCTGGCATGGCAGCTGGCTTGAACCCATTCGGCGTGAACGTGGTTCTGTCGAACCACATGACCGCTGGCAACTTCCTGATCGGCGCTCTGCGTCAGTCGGCTGTTGTGTACAACCGCTCTGGCTCGGTTATCGAAATGGGTTTTGTCGGTAACGATTTCGTGCAAAACCTGATCACCATCCGTGCTGAAGAGCGCCTTGGTTTGGGTACTGAGCGTCCACAGGGTATCCTGTACGGCGCGTTCACCGCACCTTAATTGGTTCGGACGACAAGAGAGCCACCTTCGGGTGGCTTTTTTGTTGGTAAAATCCGCAGATGGAAAATCAGACTTTACTCAAAACGTGCAATATGTGCGGCTGTGCAAAACCGCTTGACAGCTTTTATGAGGTCAAGCGTGCAAAGCCAAAGGTGCGGAATGTCAAGAGTGATGACAGAAAGCCTAGATGCAAGAGTTGCTACGTGGCAAAAGCCAAGGAGTGGGCGCAAAAGAATCCTGAAAAGCGCAAGGCGATCGCAAGAAAATGGGATGACGGAAACTCAGATCGCAGGAAGGTGATGGCGAAGAAGTACCGAGACTCCCCGTTGACAAAAGAAAAGAATCGCCAGTGGCGAAAAGAGAACTCGACAAACTACTTGCGCAAGCGCAGGCAAACAGATCCGATGTTCGCGTTCAAGTGGCGCGTGAGGTCACTGATTCGAAAGGCATTTGATCGCAATGGGTACACGAAACGCAGCAAGAGCAACGACATACTGGGATGCACTTGGGCCGAATTCATGCTGTACATCGAGCAAAAATTCCAACCCGGGATGTCATGGGAGAACAAAGGTGAATGGCACTTGGATCACATCATCCCACTCGCCACAGCAGTCACAGAAGAAGACGTGATCAGGCTGAACCATCACTCCAATTTGCAGCCACTCTGGGCAGCCGACAATCTGCGCAAGTCAGACAAATTGGACTACGTAATCCCAACCTCGTAGAATCCATGGTATGAACATCATCATCACATCCAAAAAGCCGGTTCTCACGCAATTTGGCCGCTTGCCCATGGGCATGACCGTCGATGTGCCTGACAACCTTGCTCAGTTCCTGATCGACCGTGGCGAGGCGCAGGCTGTTGAGACCAAGGTTGCACAGCCTGAGCCTGTTGCCGCGGCTGACAAGCCTGCTGGCCGGAAGAAGAAAGAAACCAAGTGAACATCAAGTGGCGTTTCTGGCAAGAGATCGCAAAACTGCTGGTTGACCGGCAGGATGGCACTTGGGCCGAGCGCGTCGAGGCATACCCTCCAAAGGTCTTGATGACCGACAATGATGGCCCGTATGCCCGTATGCGCGTGGACGTGAGCCAGACTGGGTTCTGGGCTGGTCGGGAATTCCGGACGTTTCAGAAGCTCACGATTCCATCGCTTGGCCAGGTCGCCATCAGGGCCACTGTGCCGGTGAACATCGTGCTGTACGAGACGTTTTTTAGCACAGACGGCGCGACCATCGAGGTCGAGCTGAAGGCCGGTGGCACAGCCGCTGGCCCGTGGACATCCGTTCCAGTGTTCCGCAAGAACACCATGAGCACAGCTCCCGTCATCACGAACCAAGTGACGATCGACTACGACGGAGCACACACTGGCGGGACGTTGATCGATCTGATTCGCGTGCCAGCTGGGAACAAGCTGTCGAACACTGCTGGCGCGTCATCTGAGCGCGGAGTTGGTGCCGGAACGTATTACTACGTCATCACAAACACTGGCAACCAATCCGCAACGGTCGTGTTCAGCGGCGCATGGGAGGAAAGAGTATGAGCATCGTGACATTGGCGCAGGCAAAGCTGCATCTGCGGGTTGATCACTCCGAAGAGGACACGATCATCCAGACGTATCTGGACGGCACGGAAAAGGCCACATCAAACTATCTGGGTCGCAATCTGTATGCGTCCAGCACTGGTGGCGACACTGACGGGCTGATCATGGATGACGCCGTGAAAAGTGCCGTGCTGCTTCAGGTTGGAAACCTGTACGCAAACCGCGAGGCTGTGAGCCAAATCGCTGGCAACAACTTGGTCGAGCTGCCGTTTGGCGTCAAGTGGCTGCTGAACCCGTACCGCATCAATCTGGGGGTCTGAGATGAAGGCAGGAACGCTGCGCCAGCGCATCAAAATCCAGCAGCGAGTGACTGGCCAGGACTCGGTTGGCCAGCCTGTTGAGGCTTGGGGTGACGTGGCGGCTGTGTGGGGTGACATCCGCAATCAGCGAGGGCTTGAGTCTGTTCGTGCTGGCGAGCTGACATCGACCGTCAAGGCCAGCATCAGGGTTCGCTATCGCGCAGGCATCACTGCTGCAATGCGCGTCCTTCATGGTGCGACTGTTTACCAGATCCTGTCCGTGTTGCCTGATGGCAGCAGCAAGGAGTACATGGATCTGGTCTGCGAGGCGCATGGTGGCTAACGGATCTGGCTCCGTCACGATCCAGATGGACACGTCGGCGGTCGACAGGCTGCTGGACAATCTGCTGGAGGCCGCGACTGAGGTTATCCGGCCAGCGGCTCAGGCTGGTGCGCAAATTGTCTACGATGAGGCCAGACGGCTGGCAGGTAGGAGCACGAAGGCCCACTATTTTTACGGCACCTCGTACAAAAAAGGCAGCGAGAGCAAGGCTGGCCGGTATCTGTTTCAGCCTGGCACGCTTCAAAAGGCGATCTACCAGGTCTACTCTGAGGACAATTCGTCAGAGACGACTGCCACGTACCACGTCAGTTGGAACATGACAAAGGCACCGTATGGGACGTTCGTCGAGTATGGATTGAGTCCATTCGCGAAGACGAGCAAGCCGTTCTTGCGTCCTGCAATCATCAACAAACGCGACGAAGTGGTTGTCGCAATGGAGGCTGTCGTTGCAAAGCGACTGGGCAATTTATGAGCATCGAATCGAACGTTTACCTGTTGCTGAAAACGCTGTGCCCGAACGTCTACCCAGATTTTGCGCCGAACAATACGGCCAAGCCATTCATCACGTATGAGCAGATCGGTGGCCGCGCCATCAAGCCACTGAACGCCACCGTGCCGAATCTGCGCGAAGCCGTTTTCCAGATCAACGTCTGGTCTGAGACTCGGTCTGCGACGACTGCATTGATGCTGGCCGTGGATGCGGCCATGCGCACGAACACGGGCGCATTCAGCGCCTTGCCGGAATCCGAGATGATGACCACTGTTGACGAGGAAACTGGTCTTCGCGGTGCGATTCAAGACTTCGTTGTGCGAGGTGCGCGATGAGGCTTGCAACGCCAGATTGCAAGGCTTAGAATCTCGGTTGGGCGGGTGACTGCCTTGGCGCACAGCAATGTGCATCCCGTCAGGCCTGACGATCTCAAAAGGAATACTTATGTCGTATTACTTCCCCGAAGGCAGCAAGTTCTATTTTTCGAAGACCTTTGCTGCTGCAAAAACCATCACTGCATTGACCAATGCAGCCCCCGCTGTTGCCACTTCGGTCGGCCACGGTTTCACTGACGGCAACGAAGTTGTTCTGACCTCTGGTTGGGAAGACGCGACTGACACCGTGTTCAAGGTTGACCAGCTGACTGCTGACACCTTCAGCCTGTTGGGCCTGAACACTGTTGACACCAACTTCTATGCAACCGGCACCGGCACTGGCTCGGCTGCTCTGGTGAGCGCATGGACTGAGATCCCACAGGTCTTGACCATTGCCACTTCCGGCGGTGACGCTCGTTTCACAACGATCAACCCAATCGCTCGTCGCAATGCGATCAACATCCCTACCGGCTTTAACGCCACCAGCATCACGCTGACACTGGGCCACGATCCATCGAACGCCAACTACGAAACCATGTTGGACATCAGCCGCACGCTGTCCAAAGTGGCCTTCAAGATGGTTCTGTCCGGCGGTGCTGTGACTTACGGTTACGGCTACATGTCCGTGTCTGAAGCCCCATCGCTGAACGTGAACGCTGCCAACAGCGTGACCGCAGCTCTGACACTGCTTGGAAGAAGCATTTCCTACGCCGGTTAATCCAGCGCAGGCAATCATAGAAAGGGGGCCTTCGGGCTCCCTTTTTGTTTGTGTAGATTCACAACTGAAAACTTTTCGGGCTACAATGAGTCGTCGATTTTGACTCAATAGGAACACACGCAATGGCAAAGATTACTCTCGGCAAGCGCCCAAAAAATTTCAAGGCGACCGTAAAATTCCCTATGCTCGAAGGTGGCGAAGGCACCATCGAGATCTCTTACGTTTACCGCACCCGCACTGAGTTCGGCGCACTGATTGACGGCCTCATGGATGACGCTGGCGTGCAGGCGACTGGCTCGGACGATGACTCGCAGAAGTTCTCTCTGGCTGAAGCTCTGGAGCGCACCAAGGAAACCAACGCCGACTACATCATGAAAGTCTGTGACGGCTGGAACCTGGATGTCGAATTCAGCGCAGAGGCTGTGGCTCAGATGTGCGACGAGATCCCGGCAGCTGCTATGGCGATCATGAACACATACCGCTCGGCGATCACTGAGGGCCGACTGGGAAACTGAGAGCGGGCGCAGCCGCGCTTTATGCGCCAGAGGTGAAGGTCAAGTCAGAGACCAACGCATTTGAGGCTGCGCTCGCGGCTGCCGCTGGGGACAAACTTGTTGAAGTTTGGCCCGAAAACTGGCAAACTGTGGGCTTGTTTATCTCGGTCGCCACACAATGGCGTATCGGCATGGGCGGGCCCACGGGATTGGACTACAACGTCCTGTTCAGGATTCTGGACAACATGGGCTGCTCTAGGGACGAGTGGGATCAACTTTTTGACGACATTCGTGTAATGGAATCAGCCGCCTTGGAGTCAATGCGGCAACAGAACTAGGTGCTGCATGGCGAATAACGCAAAGATCCAAGCCTCGATCAGCTTGAGCACCGAAGAGCTCAAGCGCGGTGTAGCCGAGAGCAAAGCGGCGCTTGCCGAACTCCCAAAGGAAATGGCCGTACAGGCCATGAAGGTCGCCAAGAACCACGAGGCGATCGTCAAAGGCGCAAAAGAGGCAGGCGTCTCGGTCACGGAATACGTCACCAAGCTGGCCAGCGCGAACCAAGAGGCAGAAAAGGCTGCAAAGCAGCAAGAGCGTGCCAGCAACACAATCGTTGCGGCCATCCAGCGCCAAACGATTGCGATGAAGGCTGGCGGCAAGGTCACGGCTGATTATTTCGAGCAGATTGCGAAGATGAAGGGTGCAGACCCGAAAATCTATACGCCGGTGCTTGAGGAGTTGCGCAAGGTCGAGGCCGCACAGAAAGCCATTGCAGACGCCCAGAAGGTCACGGCAAACACGTTCGCCACAAGCGGTCGTCAGCTTGACCAGTTCGGCAACACGGCCAAACAGACCGCTGCCGCACTGCGCCAGGTTCCAGCTCAGTTCACTGACATCGTGGTTTCTCTGCAAGGCGGGCAGGCTCCGCTGACTGTGCTGCTGCAACAGGGTGGACAGTTGCGCGATATTTTTGGGTCTGCTGGTGCGGCTGCAAAGGCTCTGGGTGGCTATGTCGCAGGGCTGGTGAATCCGTTCACCACGCTGGTGGCCGTACTCGGAACAGTGGCATACGGCTATGCTGCTGGCTCGAAAGAAGCTGATGAGTACCGCAAGGCGCTGATCCTGACTGGGAATGCAACCGGAACAACTGCTGGCCAGATGACGGACATGGCTCGCGCTTTGAGTCAAGTCGCTGGCACGCAAGGCAATGCCGCCGAGGCTCTGGTGACGTTTGTGAGCACCGCTCGCGTGTCTGCCGAGAACCTTCAGAAATTCACGCTGGCTGCCGTCCAGTTTGAACGATCCACAGGCACTGCTGTTGGCGAGATCGCAAAGCAGTTTGCAGACCTGCGCAAAGACCCGCTTGAGGCCACGTTGAAGCTCAACGAGGGCATGAACTACCTCACGAAGTCCACGTATGAACAGATCAAGGCACTGACTGAGCAGGGCAAGGCAACTGAAGCTGCTGATCTGGCTCAATCAACGTTTGCTGACACGCTGAAGAGCCGCGCTGACGAGATCGACGCCAATTTGGGCATCATCGAAAAGGCCTGGAAGAAAATCAAAGGCGAGATCGCTGGTGCGGCTGATTCGCTGAAAAACATCGGACGCCCTGATACTGGCGCTGCCGAGTTGGAGCGTGTTCGCAATATGCTTGCGACAAAGCGCGAGTCTCTTGGTGCTGTCGATCAAGGATCTCAGGCTGCGAAATCGATCAAGGAAGAAATTGCACTACTGGTTCAGCGTGAATCTGTTATTCAGAGAACCATGGCCGATGTCCGTCGTGGCGCGGCGATGCAGGCAGCAGAGACTGATGCGGTAAAGGCCCGTGCTGAGTGGGACAAAGACGGTCTCAAGCTGATGACGGACAAGCAAAAGCTCGAACGCGAGATCATCAAGATTCGCGAAGAAGGATTGCGTGCCCGTGCCAGCGAAGAGGAAATCGAGCGTCGAATCAAAAAGGTTCGCGAGGATTACGCCAATAAACAGGCTGCTGGCGGCGCATCCGAAATCGCCCAATTGAAGTCTCGCTCTGAAGAGCTGGATAAATACGCGCAGTCTTTGGAGGACTACGGCACTGACGCCCGCAAAATCACCGAGGACGAAAAAACTCGCAACCGCATTCAGCAGGAGCTGAACGGCACGATGAGCGACACGGCTCGCGCCCAGAAAACCATCGCACTGGCTCAGGCTGAAATCAACGCGCAGAAGGCGATCACGATCCGACTGGCTGAGGACGAGGCAAAAATCGCCAAGTCGATGGCTGAGGATTACGCGAAATCCGTCTCTGAGTTGTTCAAGTCAGCCGATGCCATCAAGGCGCAGGCTGATGCGCAAGAGGCTGCCAACGCCTCATTTGGCAAGTCTAAGACGGCAATTGCCGAGCATACGCTTGAGCAAAAGAAAAACCGCCTTGAAATGCTCGACCGCATCGGGCTGACTGGTGCGTACACGGACGCCTTGCGTAATGAGGTGGGCGAGCAAGAGCGACTGGTGGCGGCACTGAAGGCTGGCGACTACAAAGAGATCAACCAGGCAACGCAAGAGTTGTTGCGCTCCGCACGCGAGCAGTCCAAGCTGTACGAGCAGGAATTGCAGTTGTCTGGCCTCACGGCGCTGGAGCGTGAAAAGATCGTAGCAACTCGCCAGATTGAACTGAAGTACGCCAAAGAAATTGACAGGATCAACCGATCTGGTTTGACGGCTGCTCAGAAGAAAGAGCAGATCGCAGTTCTTGACGAGGCCAAAGTCACCGAAACGTCGGCTGCCGTCAATCGCGTGATCCAGAATGATTTCGCGAAGACCGCCGACCAGATCAATCAGTCGTTGACTGATGCTTTGATGCGCGGCTTCGAGTCTGGCAAGAGCTTTGCTGACAATTTCAAGAGCACGCTTGAAAACATGTTCAAGACGATGGTGCTGCGTCCGACCATTGAGGCGATACTGTCTCCGGTGTCTGGTGCCCTGTCGTCGGTTGTCGGTGGTTCTGGCGGGACGTCTGTCAAGGATGCAGTGTCGCTTGGCTCCAGTATCAAGACGCTTGGATCGCTGCTTGAGACTGGTGTCAGCTCTGCGATTGCAACAGGGTTCGGGAAGCTGGCATCGACTTCGTTTGGCCAGTCTCTCGGCTTGTCTACTCAGGTTGCTGGCCCAGTCTCTGCAACTGGCCAGGCTGCAACTCAACTCACGGCGACTGGCCAGTCAATTTCATCGGGCCTCGGCATCGCTGGCAATGCACTGGCTGGCTACGGCCTCCAGAAGACTATCAGCGGCGGCTACAAGACTGGCGAGAGCGGTCTTGTTGATGCGCTGACTGTCGCTGCTTCGGCTTACTTCGGCCCAATCGCTGGCGTTGTCGGTGGACTCGTGAACCGAGCATTCGGTCGTAAGGTGGCCGACAGCGGAATTCAGGGCACATTCGGCGGCGAGGCTGGGTTCTCTGGCAGCAACTTCGTGTTCGAGCGCGGTGGCTGGCTCCGGTCGAACCGCACGCGCACCACAGCCATGGATGAGGGCTTGCAATCCGGCCTGTCCACGCAGTTCAAGACTATGCAGGCACAGACGGCCCTGATGGCTGATGTGCTTGGCCTTGGAACGGATTCGATCCGCAACTTCACCAGCAGCGTCAAACTGAGCTTGCAAGGCCTGAGTGCCGAGGAAGTCACATCGAAGCTGACCGAGACTCTGACTGGCATTGGCGAGTCGCTGGCCAAGACCGCATTGGGCACAACCAATTACAGCCGAATTGGCGAGACATCGGTCGAAACGCTGACGCGCCTGTCCGGCAGCCTGATGACGGTCAACGAGACCTTCAAGATCCTTGGCGAGTCGCTGTACAGCACATCGCTGGCTGGCGCGGACATGGCGTCCCAGCTGGTGGATCTGTTCGGCGGCATGGATCAGTTCAAGGCCGTCACCAGCAGCTACTACGAGAATTTCTTCTCTGAGTCCGAGCGTGCTGCGAATTCGATCAAGCTGGTTTCGTCTGCGATTGGCGCTTTGGGATTGAACATGCCAAAGACCCGCGAGGAATTCCGCAGCTTGGTTGACGCGCAGGATCTGACGACTGATTCTGGCCGCAAGGTCTACACGGCCTTGTTGCAGCTGTCCGGCGCGTTTGCTGAGGTCGTGCCAGCATCAACTCAGGCGGCGACTGCTGTCGAGCAGGCTGCTGATGTGATGACCGCTGCCATGAAGAGCCTGAAGGACGAGCAGGCGCAGCTTGAAATCGATCTGTTGATGGCTCAGGGCCGCACATCGCAGGCGGTGTCTGCGCAGCGTGCCAAGGACATCGCTGGTCTGACGCAAGCCGAAATTGCTGCTTACGATTACAACCAGGCGCTGAAGGCTCAGATCAAAACCATCGAGCAGGCGGCGGCGGTGTCCAAGGAGCGTGCATCGCTGGAAGGGCAGCTGTTCCGCATCCAAGGCAACACAGTCGCCCTGCGTGCCCGTGAGCGTGAGTCTCTGGATGCAACGAACCGCGCTCTGTACGACCAGATCGCTGCACTGGAGGACGCCAAGGCTGTGGCCGATGAGAGGATCTCGCTGGAAGGCCAGTTGCTTCAGGCATCCGGCAACGTGGCTGCGATCCGCGCCAATGAGTTGGCATCGCTGAATGCTGCGAATCGTTCTATCCAAGAGCGCATCTATGCACTGGAGGACGAGCAAAAGCGCACTGAGGAGCGCAAAAACCTCGAAATGCAGTTGCTGCAAGCCATGGGCGACACGGCATCAATCAGGGCACTTGAGATCCAGACGCTGGATGTGTCCAATCGCGCACTGCAAGAGCGTCTGTGGGCGCTGGAGGACGAGCGCAAGGCGCAAGAGGCGCTGGCAGCCGCAAGCACTGGCGTGATCGACGAAATCGAGCGCCTGCGCCAGTCAGCGGCCAGCAACGGCCAAGGCGAGTCGGCTGCGTTCTTGCAGGCTCAGTTTGCCACCACGACCGCTCAGGCCCGTGCAGGCGATCTGGCTGCGCTGGCGAAACTGCCGACAATCAGCTCGGCGCTGGAAGAGGCGTTCAAGCTGACCGCACGCACGTCCAGCGAAGTCATGGGCATCCGAGCGTTCCTGGCTGGCAGCTTGGCTGAGACGCTGGCAACGGTCGGTGTGAACACATCAGCTGCCGCAGCTGTAACAGCGCAGACGGCCAGCGTTGATCTGTCCACCGAGACGGACTCGCTGGCCCTGACGCCAACAAACACTGGTGCGCTGCTGGCTGGCTCGTCGGATACCGCAGCTCTGATCGAAGAAATCTCGGCGTTGCGCATTGACAATCAGGCTCAGGCTCGTGCGATTGTGCAACTACAATCTCGATTCACCAAGGTCATCGAACGATGGGATTCTGACGGCCTTCCAGAACAAAGGGCAGTAGCATGACAGCGGCCAATTACGCTCTCGCGGTCGTCAAGCCGATGACCGTGACTGACACGATCCTTGTGTCCAGTGACGTGCCAGAGAACGACTATCCAGCATGGGCATCTGGCACGACATACGCAGCCGGTGATCGCGTCATCCTGACCAGCACGCACACGATCTATGAGTCGCTTCAAGGCTCAAACACGAACCATGCGCCAAACACATCGCTTGCTTGGTGGGTCGCTGTCAGCCCGACAAACCGCTGGAAGGTGTTCGACACATCCAACAGCACGGCAACGCATCAAGCTGGCGGCATGAGCTATCGGTTCCGGCCTGGCACTGCAGTGACGTGCTTTTCGATTCTGAACCTATTCAACGCGATCTCGATTCGCCTGCGCGTTATCGATCCCGTGTTCGGAACGGTTTACGACAAGACTACGGATCTGCTTTCCGTGCCAGCTGTGACGGGCTGGTGGAACTGGTTTTTCGGTGAGCGCTATGTGCGCGAGCTTTCCGTTACGACAGATTTCCCGTCGTACCCGAATGCCGACATTCTGGTGGATCTGGTTGGCGGCCCAGAATTGCACGCTGGCATTTTCGTTTTCGGCCAGATGCGCCAGATCGGAATGGGTGTCAATCTCGGTGCGAACCTTGGCATTCAGGACTATTCGCGCAAGGAAACCAACGAGTTTGGAGACACTGTACTGGTTCAGCGGGCATTTTCAAAACGAGCCAGTTTTGGTATGCTCTTGGAAAAGGTCGATGTCGATTCGACGGCTTCGTTCTTGACTGGTGTACGTGCTGTTCCATGTTTGTGGATCGGACACAAAGACTACGAAGCCACCGTGATTTTTGGGATCTACAAGGATTTCCAGATTTCGATTTCGTACCCAACGCATTCAGACTGCACACTCGAACTTGAGGGTCTCACATGAGCACTATCCCAGCATTGCCACCAGCGCCGTTACCATCGGACACGCCAGAGCAATTCAACTCCAAAGCATTTACGTTCGTTGCAGCGCTCGACCCTTGGGGTGATGCTGTTGACGTGGTGGCTGGTGAGGTTGCTGCAAATTCTGCTGCCGCTGTTGCCGCAGCAGTGTCCACCGCAGCTGACGCATTGTCGGCAGACGCTGACGCTGCAACCGCGACCGCGCAGGCTGGCATTGCCACTACCAAGGCTTCTGAGGCCTCGTCCAGCGCATCGTCGGCTGCTGCGTCGGCTGCCGCTGCCGCTGCATCACTGGACAACTTCGACGACCGTTATCTCGGCTCGAAGGCGAATCCGCCAACGGTTGACAATGACGGCAACACACTGGTGACTGGCGCGTTGTATTACAACGATGGCACCGTGCTGCTTGACAACAAGGGAATGTGGATCTGGGATGGCGTGCAATGGATCAAAGCGTCTGCTGCAACGCAAGCCATTTTGGTCACATACGAGTATCTTGCGACTGCTGGCCAGACCACTTTCTCGGGTAACGATGCGAACGGCGTCCCACTGGCCTACACGGTTGGCAGCATCATCGTGTCGCTGAACGGCGTCAAGCTCCGTCCAGGCAATGACTTCACCGCATCGAACGGATCGTCTGTCGTTCTGGCCACTGGCGCGGCTTCTGGCGATGATCTGGTGATTGACGCTTTCAGCACGTTCGATGTTGCGAACATGTACACGAAGGCTGAAGTCGATGGCTTTGCCGTAAAACTGACGGGTGCGCAGTCTATTGCAGGCACAAAGGTTTTCACGGACAACCTCGGCTTGGGGGTTACTCCGAGTGCTTGGGGTGGGTCAAGTCGTGGCGTTATTGATCTTGGAATTGCTGGCGCAGTAATGGCATCAACGTCCGTAGGAACTGCAACTGCATACAACGCGTATTTCAACGGAACAGATTGGATTTACAAAACTTCTGCGGGGTCTACTCGCTACACCTCAACATCAACACATCACGCTTGGTACACCGCCCCCTCCGGCACCGCAGGCAACGCCATCAGCTTCACTCAGGCGATGACCTTAGACTCCAGCGGTAACTTGCTGGTGGGGACTACGAGTGTGGTCAATACTTGCAAATATGTTTTTGCATGGGATGGAGCATCTACTAATGGCGTTACTTTCAGTGATGCGTATACGGGTGGTGCCACGGCAACGCCTATTTATTTCCGTAGAAACGGATCAAATGTAGGGTCAATTACAACAACTAGCACATCTACCGCCTACAACACCACATCCGATCACCGTCTGAAAACCAACGTCCGTCCTGCGAACGCTGCACGGTTCATGGACATTGAGTTTGTGGACTTTGAGTGGGTTGACGGTCGTCACGACTGCGGAACGATTGCCCACCAATTGGCTTCTGTTTACCCCGACTTGGTTGTTGGCAAAAAGGATGCTACTGAAATCCGTACTGTTGAGATCACGCCTGCCGTGCCTGCTGTGCTGGATGAAGAAGGCAACGAAGTAACTCCAGAGATTCCAGCGGTCACTGAAGAACAAGTATTCCCTGTTTATCAGCAAGTCAACTACACAGGCTTGATTGGTCGGATGGGTACACGGGTTCAGCAACTTCAACGTACTGTGGATGCTCTGGAAGCCCGTCTCGCGGCGCTGGAAGCCAAATGATCGCCCTCTACTACGCCTTGTTCGCTGCGGCTGTGACGTACGGCCTGTACGTTTTCTACTGCGCCGTAATGAACATCAAGCGAGTGCGTGACATGGGCAAGCTGACAACGCTTGGCAAGGCCTTTGGCTATCCGACACTGGCCATCGGCCTCGTGCTTGACCTGCTATGCAACGTGTTCGTAATGTCGCTGTTGTTCTTGGAATTGCCTCAAGAGTTTACAGTGACTTCACGACTGAAACGACACAATCAAGAGTCAACTGGATGGCGGCTGGCTATCGTAAAATTCTTTGAGCCAGTCCTTGATCCGCTTGATCCCGATGGCGACCATATAAACTAACCGAGTCACCGACAATGACACCAGCAGAACGATCAGAATTTGCAGCCGAAGTTGCCCAAGCCATCCAGTCCGCTCAGAAAAAAGAGCTGACCGACGAGGAACTTCAGTGGGTGCGGTTGGCCATTGAGGCGGAATCGCGCAAAATCAAATTCCGCGATGCTGTGATCGAAAAGAGCCTTGCTGGCCTCGTGCTGGCAGGCCTGTCTGGAGCTGGTTACATTTTGCTCGACTTCCTACGCAACCACGGGCTGAAGCTGTGAGAGACTGGGCAGAAGCATTCGTTGCGGCTGTCCTGATTGTTTGCCTGGTGCTCTGGTGCATCAAAATTTTCATTGAGGTGCTGACATGATTGAATTGCTTGGCGGCGGCATTCTCGGCTCCATCATTGGTGGTGCGTTCAGGCTTGCCCCTGAGCTTTTAAAACTGCTGGATCGCAAGGACGAGCGCAAGCATGAGCTGGCCATGTTTGAGCGCCAGGTGGATCTCGAAAAGACTCGCGGCCAGATCAAACTCGATGAGATCGGAGCGCAGCGCAACATGGCCGTTGACACTGGCGTGCTTGACGCATTCGGAGCTGCCATCAACCAGCAAACAGAAATGGCCAAGGCGGCTGGTGGCTGGGTAGCTGCGCTGTCGGCCAGCGTGCGGCCAATGGTGACGTATTGGGTCATGCTGGTCTGGTCGATCGCGCATATCGGCCTCGCATTCACCTCTGCGCAAGCTGGCGTGCCAGCTGCTGAGATCTACAAATCGATTCTGACGGCTGATTTCGTGGCACTTGTATCTGGAACGATAAACTACTGGTTTCTCGACCGTACTTTGCGGTCTCGCGGCTTATGAATCTCGATCTGGCCACTGAGCTGTGCCAGCGATTCGAGGGATTCAGATCCGAGCCATACACGTGCCCAGCTGGAGTTGCAACAATCGGTTTCGGATCGACCTTTTATCCTGGTGGCCGCAAAGTAACGCTGTCTGATGCGCCAATCACGCGCCAGCAGGCGATGGCCATGCTCACTCACGAGTTGCTGGAGACATACGCGCCAGGTGTGATCCGTCAGTGCCCCATCTTGCTTGCGCTGGCCGTGCAGTCCGATGACTGGCGCAAACTGAACGCCATCGTTGATTTCGCGTTCAATCTGGGTGTCGGTCGCCTGCAAACCAGCACGCTGCGCAGAAAAATCAATGCGCAGGACTGGCAAGGCGCACGCGAGCAGCTGATGCTGTGGACTCGCGGCGGTGGTCGTGTCTTGCCAGGCCTCGTCAAGCGCCGTCAGGCCGAGTGCCTGCTTATTGATGGCCCAGCTCTTCCAGTGCGTCCGTAGCGATCTCGTTGATTCGACGCGCAAACGTGTCCGGGCTCATGGCCTCGTGAGCACGCAGCGCCCGCACCATATTTTTGATTGACAGCAGTGCCGCGATGGCCTTTTCTGCATTCGTTGCCGCTTGCAGCTTGGCCAGGTCATCTGGCATCTGGAATTCGAGAGTGATTTTCATTTTTTCGCTTTCAGTTCTGTGACGTTGGCTGGGAAGCGCCACGTTGTTTTCGGTGGCTTACCGCGACCGCCTCTGTGGATCATATCCTTTGGATGCGGGCAGTCCTCTGGAACGTGTACGGCGCACCAGACCTTTTCAAAAGCTCCTTGCCGTCCCTTGACCCATCTGTCCACGTAGATGTCCACCACGGCCCGCAGAGCCGTCCTGACGTTCGCGATGTGCATCCCAGTGATCAGCGAGATCTCGCGGGCTGTGAGTCCTTCTGGATTTTCTCTCAGGATCGCTCTGATTCGTTTTTGGCGTGTTGGCTTCATGCTTGCATCTTTCGCTTGTATTCGTTGACGCTCATCGTCTTTCGGATGGCATCAAGCTGCTCTTTGCGTGTGGTTTTCTTCTGCATCTCATCGGTCATGTTAAGCGCGTCACCGATGGCAAAAAATTCATCGCCAGCAGCCCCCCATCGCTGGGTAGCCTCGTTGCGGACTCGAACAGACCTGACGGCAGCAAGTCCTGATTCCATGACATCCAGAACGTCAGGAAACAGATCTCCGGCCATCACGTATCCCCAGTTCAGGCGAAACGCCAACGTGTTAAACGTGAATTCATCGGCATCGCCTGTGCGGAGTTTTTCTAGCTCGTCATGCGGAACCATTTGCAGGTTCAGCTCTTCTTTCGAGCCATACCGAATGACGGACGGGATCTGGAAAAATCCCGGAGCCGTCTTCGGTTTGTACTTTTTCTTGGGCTTTTTGTTGGTGGCCATTATCCGGGCAGGAAAGTTTGCAGTGAAATGACGCCGACCCAGAGCACGAAGCCCATGAATAGGAACAGTGCGACCTCGAACACGATGTCAAGCCAATCGTGTTTTTTGTCATCCAGCTTCTGCTTGGCCTGCATCACACGGGCGATGCGCACCGGGCAGTTGCGACCCTGATTGCAGCCGTGCGTCGAGCAGTATTCATCGCACGATTCCTCTGGCTGTTTCTTGCCAAATGTGCGCTCCCACGCATCGTCAGGCATCTTGCCAGGACGGCGTCCAGATCCTTTTCCACCATCGCTCATTTTGGTTCCCCTTCTTCGTACAGAATGGCCATGCCAAGGTACACCATGGCACCAAGGATCTCGGTCTTGAAAGCATCGCCATATCGGGTCGATGCGGCCTCTTCCAGCTTCTTCGCGGCTTGGCCAGTCAGGAAGCCACGACCGTGCATGTCAGCGTAGTGCTGCCACGGTTGCTCAAGGAACGGCGTCAGCGCACCGCCATGGCGCTCTCCCTTGCCGTACATGGCCTGCTCGATGGCAGCCACGAAAACAGCGAATAGTGGGTGCTCGAATCGCGCGTCCGGAGCTGGTTCAATCATTTCAATTTCGTTCATTTTTTGTCCAATCGTTCAAAGGCTAATTCATCTGTGTATTTCTCTGGGTAGCGCTGGCGCAGCTTGGCGATGTTCTGGCTGGCCACATCGGCCATGGAGACGCCCAAAGCATTGCATCCAAGGGCAACGTACCAGAGGATGTCGCCAAGCTCTTCAATCGCGTTTTCGCGATCCAGCTCTTTGCCGTAGATCGATGCACGTTTGATCGCATCGCAAAACTCGCCAGCCTCACCGGACACGCCAAGCGAGGCGTGAATCAGGTCGTCTTCGACCGTCATAGGCTTTGCGGTGCGCATCGCCATCATGGTGTAAATCTCGAAATCCATATCACCCTTTCTTTTTGTTGCTGCGCTGACGTTGCAGGCGCATGTTGTATTCGCGTTCAGCCGACAGCTGAATTGATTCTTCAGACGACACAATCGTGATGCCGTGGTCTTCCTTGCCAGCGTTCAGTCGCTCCTCGCGAAGCTCTGTTTGCCGGATCGATGCGTTCTTGCCGTCCTTGTCAGCCCGAAACAGCGGATCTGACGAGAAAATGCTCGGTCGCTTCCAGTTGGCCGGATTGAATGGACTGTCAGGCAGCACGGCTGATCACTCCGGCGGCTGGTGTCGGCTTGTAGCCTAAACGCTTCCACGTCTCGGTCACGTCAGCGCCAGGCGTCCATTTGAACTTCGGATCACTGACTGGCACGCTTGGTTGCGTGATTCGGCTGCATGGTGGTGTCTGAATGCCACGGTCGAGTTTGATGATCATGCTTGTTCTCCTTGACGACGACGAAACGCATGAACGCGCTCGGTCGATGTTTTTGCCACAGGACGTGGCTTGTCTTCACCTGCTCCAAGGCTGTACACGCCACCAAAGCGGCCAACCTCGGCAGAGCGCGTCCAGTCGCTGATGTGCAGCTGGCCAGCTCGGTGCAGCGCATTCGCAGCGCGAAACACCATGTCGCGTGGCTTGCCAGTCAGCACGCACAGTTCATTTACGCTGCTGGGCCCGACATTCTCAATCGCCAGCATCAATCGTTCTTTCAGTGTCATCGTCTTCCTCTTCGTAAAATTCATCCTCGTCAGGATGTCCTGGTGGCAAGCGAGACAGCCTTCTGGCCATTCTTCGCTGGTGCCGCTGCTCGGCTCTGAGATCGTCATACTCATCCGGGTCACTCGGTTTGTAGTCATACATTTTTTGTCCCTCGTGTGAAACGAATCATACACGAAAATCACAACTGTGAAGTATCTTTGCAAAAAAAACAGGGCGAACCCTGCTTTTATTTTTCCAAGATCCCAGCATCGGCCTTGAGCTTGCTGCTGGTCAACCGCTGAATGCGCAACTGCTGGATCGCGGGGATGCCATTACGCTTGCGCCAGTTGGACACGCACGACTCGTTGACGGCCAAAGCCATCGCCAGCTTGCGCTGCGATTTATAGTGGGCGATTGCCTGATCCAGAGTCATTGGAGTTCCTTGTAGTTCACAGTCGTGATTGTAGCCGAAAGTTCCTTGAGCTGTTTTGGCTTCATCCGAAGCACGTCAGAGCGCGTAAATCCGCACGTTGCATACGGGCCAAACCCGGTTTTAACCATGATTTTGTCCAGCTTGTCGAAAATTTCCTGCTGGAGCGTCTGCTTGGCCAGCCTGGCTTCGATGATTTTCTCTGCGCGGAACCGGCTCATGCCTTGCGCAACCAAGGCCTCAACAGACTGAGCCTTGCCCTGCTGGATCATGCGGGACTTGCGCATGGCTTCCATTTGGGATTTCGTGATCTCAGACAGGCTGCCATCGACGACTTCCAGCTTCTTCGCCTTTATCTCGTAGACGTGGCCGCACACAGGACACGCTGGAGCTGGCTCGTGGACGGCGAAACACTCTGGGCAGCACTTCACTTTCACATCGTCTTCGTCATCCGACTGCTTTTTAGCCGACTTCTTCTTCCCCTCAAGCGACCACTCGCGCTCCTCGTCAATCAGTCCGTGGCGCATCGTCGAATTGACGTGGTCTAGGATGATGGCCTCAGACTTACCCGGAAACGTGCGCAGCGCCCTGCCGACCTGCTGGAGGTACAGCGACAGTGACTGCGTTGGCCGAAGCAGGATGGCGACCTCAATGGCTGGAAGGTCGAAGCCCTCAGAAATCAGGTCGGCAGACGTGAGAACGAGAGTCTCGCCAGCACTGAATGCCTTGATCTTTCTATCGCGCTCCATGGCATCCATCGTGCCATCCAGGTGCTCCGCAGGAATCCCGTTCTCGCGAAACTGAGCAGCAACGTGCATCGCGTGCTCAACTGAGACGCAGAACGCCACCGCACGCTTACCGCTGGCCAGCTTCAGGTAATGCTCGACTGCCGATCCAGTGATCACTGGCTTGTCGACAGCGTTGGCCAGATCATCCTTGGCGTAATCACCAGCGCGTGTTTTGACGCCGGACATGTCAAGCGCCGTAGGTGGAGCAAAGATACGGTACGGGCTCAGGAACCCGCCTTCGATCAGCTCGCGCATCGATGGGCCACTGACCATCGTGTCGGCAAAGCCTCCGTGGTTTTTTCCAAGGCCTTTGCCATCGACGCGAATTGGCGTTGCCGTCACTGGAAGAAGTTTTGCGCTGGGGTAGTTCGCGATGATGTTCCCCCACGTATTTCCTGAAACCAAATGATGCGACTCATCGATAACGATTAGATCTGGAGTGAGTCTGATCGAATCCATGCGGCGCACCAGTGTCTGGGCACTACAAACCAGCACCTTCGCACCCGGATCAACAAACGACTTCCCGTATGCCTTGAATTGCTCGACCTGGCACTGCCGGATGATCGGCCCAGGTGCCACGATGGCGTGTGCGCACCCGAATCTGGCCAGCGTGTCCGCAATTTGCTTGACCAGCTCGGCTCTATGAGCCAGCAAAAATACACTCCTACCTTTAGCTGCCGCATTCGATGTGACGTAGGCAAAAATCGTTGTTTTGCCCCCGCCGGTCGAAAGGCACACCAGTGGCGCACGATAGCCTTCAGAGTAGGCCTGCCGGATTTCTGAGACGAGTTTTGATTGGTAGGGGCGAAGTTTTAAAGACATGCGTCAATCCTTTCGCCGATCCAGCGTACCACCGGCACGGCCCAGCTATTGCCAAGCGCCTTGTATCGAGGGCCGTCTGGGCAGTCGCTGGATGGCTTTTTGCGCCACGGGATGGCGGTGTAGCCGATGCTCGTTTCAATGCTTAAGGCGAATGAACTCTTTGGAGACATTCCATCTGGAATGCACGAACTGATGGCAGCCACGACACAGCAGCACAAGGTTTGAATGTTCTGTTCGTAGCTCTGGGAACTTTGTCCAGCTTCCGACGTGATGGACTTCAAACAGCCGCTCACTGTCTTTGTGAACTTGTCCGCATCGCTGGCAAGTCCGGCGATCTCTTGCCCAGATAGCTGCACAGACTTGCTTCCACTCTGGTGAAGTGAAAAACCTGTCGTGTTCGCTTGTGATGCCGCCTTTCCAACACCTGTGAGCAGGTCCAGATGCGGCGTCATAAGCGCAACGAGGTGAGCAATATCGGCGCTCTGCATAAGACGGCGAGACGAGTTTTGTGACGCCGCAGTGCTGGCACACAAGCTCAACTTTGCGGGACTGAGTAGCTGAACTTCCTGACGCTCTAAGTTGATCTGCACATGCACGACTGCATGTTTGCTTTGGTCGTGACTTGGGGCTGCTGAACTCTGTTCCGCAGACTGTGCATTTACGGTTTTCTCGGCCTCGTGACATACCTGAATTGTATATGTTTTCTTGATGTCGGGGAAGCCCTGCAGGCGTTCGCATTCGACTGGGGTTAGGCGGCGGACGGCCATTGCTGGAGTCATCACTCCGTCACGACGGCCACCCTGACCACCGCGCAGCAACGTTCCAGACTGCTCCACGCTGGCGTTCAGTTCCTCATCCCATCCAATCGCAATGGCGTCAATTGGCTGCACAGCCAAATCCTTTGCGCTCTTGTAATCACGGGCCGAAAGCGTCGCAGCAACTGGAGAATCTCCGTAAGATCCAGAGGACTGAAAGTCAAAAGTTTGAACGGGCACACAGAAGTCCAGCTCGTTGGCATTGCCAGCCGGGCGGGTCATTCCTCCGGTGTTGGCTGTGAGGGTTCCTGCGACGGGCGACATGCCACCGAAAGGAGAGCCTGAGCCAGTGCTGCCGGAAGTTGCTTTCCCCGCCTCTCGGCTCGGCGCAATATCCCGGCGCAGGCCGTCGAACTCAAAAAGAACCGCTGCGGGATCGAAGTCGTTTCGAGCACTTGCGACAACGAACACACGACGGCGTCGTTGGGCCACTCCGAAGTATTGGGCGTCAAGGACTCTCCACGCGACTGCTCTTTTGGGGCCAAACACACAACCTGCGTTTGTCCATTTACCCCCTGGCGGCTCAAGCGCTTCATCTTCTCCGGCAAGTCCTGCAAGAAAGCATCCAAATGCATTGTCTTTGGTGCTAAGGACTCCTGGCACGTTCTCCCAAAAGATGATGGCTGGACGACGTCCTTGAATAGATCTAGCTGTATCAATTTCATTTGCAATCTCGCAAAAAGTCAAAGAAAGATTGCCTCGTTTGTCATCAAGCGACTTACGAAGGCCTGCCACAGAGAACGCTTGGCATGTCGTTCCTCCGCAAAACACGTCTGGTGCTTCAACTTCACCACTGGAGATGCGGGCTGGAAGTAATGTCATGTCTCCAAGGTTTGGGACATCAGGGTAGTGGTGTCGGAGAACCGCTGAGGGAAATGGCTCGATCTCTGACAGCCAAGCGGCTTCCCAGCCAATCGGGTTCCATGCAACGCTTGCGGCCTCAATGCCACTACATACAGATCCGAATTTCACCGCACCCATAACCACACCCCATGCAAAATCCCAATCGGGAACAAAATCGCGCCAGCAACGAGAAAGCCCCACAGGCCGTCACTGAAGCAAGTGAAAATGTGCGTGAGCCACGCAGCGAGAATGATCAATCCTATAAATCCGGTCATATGACTCCTTTCAGCGCCACGTCTGTGGCCTCAATTACATTGTCCTGCTGTCGCAGGCATTCGTTCACCAGCTCAGGGATCCTGGCACGCAGCTCAGGCTCCATGCTGGCGTAGTCAACGCAGTGCAAAGCACGCAGTATCTGGAAAGCATCTCCACCAGATCTAGCGCCGACAATCTCAGCGACTTCACGCACGATGCAAATGTCAAAGTGACGTTTTTCAAACAGGCTTTTGATCGCCTGCTTCACTACCAGTCTTTTTGTCTCCGGCAGCGCCGAGCACGCAACCAAGGCGCTCTCGCATCCAGATAAGCTGGACTTGCCAGATGGTATCCATGACGCCTCGGTTGTATTCGAGTCTGCGTTCGTGTTTGTTGAGGTGGTGCGCTCCGATGAGCCCGACCGAGAACCCCGCCATAAAGAGAGAGAAAGCATCAAATACCTCCAGTTCCATTTTGTTTTCCTTTCGATTGCGCCAATTCTTTGGCCGCTTCTTGCATCTGAAACAGACACTGCTTGAGCCGATTGTTTTCTTCATGCAGCCTACGTAACTCACCAGCCGCCAACATTCGAGTGAGATTGGATTCGCCACCGATTTCAACCAAGTCATCAGCAAGAAGTAAAGCCTCTGATTGTTTGGTCATTTTTGATCTCCTATGATTCCATGAGCGGCTTCGATGGCTCTGGCAACTACTTTGAAGTAGTACAGGCTCTTGCAATCGTCTGCGCTGGTGGTGTCTGCCTCCCACATTTCTTCAAGACGATCGTCCGTCAGCGGCTTGCGCTGTGCTGGTGGGGATGTGTAGAGGGGGCGAATGTGGAATGCTGCCAATGATCCGCCGAGATCGTGGGTTTTTTGCATGCCCGCCGCTGCTTCTTTTGCCAGATTTTCTGTTGACCGTACACCGGCATGACACACACCGTTCAATATCTGCCAGAGCACCGGCTCCTGCTGTGCTGGCTGTGGGGGTGTAGAAACAGCCTTTGCAAACTGCGTGAGGTCGTCGGCAGACACTCGAACAAACGCGCCAGCATCAGGCCATACTTTGTGCCAAAGGTCTTTCAGGCTTTCCTGCTGTGCTGGCTCAGGTGTTAAGTCTTGCTTAATAGCTGGCTGCATCCGAGTCCAGAATCGTTCGTCTTCTGGTTCCCACGAAAACTGTCCGCCACCTTTTCTGTTTGGGATAACCCAGACTTGTAAGGATTGCTTACATGTTGGCTGCTCTCCATAAGCACCGCGATCAATGTTGTAGTCGTGCAGCCACCCCGGTACGTGCTTGCTTGAACAAAACGGGCAGGTGATTACCGTTGGGATTGATAGCTGTTCCGTTATCGGATTTCCGATATCGGCCAGTGCTTCGCGAATGGCGTTGATTGCGTTTACGGTCATAGCGTGTGTCACTCCTGACACCAACGATTCAAAGTTTTTCTCCAACGCCTCCAGCGCCTGCTTCATAACTTCGATGCTCATGTGTTCTTCTCCTTGAGTTTGGCTTCGGCAGCTTCCAGCATGGCGCGAGCATCTTCGATGCTGTCGTTACCGTGCAGCATCCACATGTCCCCACAATCCACATTGCACGATGCGGCAACTCGGTCACTTAACACTCTGGCGGCGGCTGAAACAACGGACTCATCAGTCAGCCCAACCCATTGCCGCTGTGCTGCGGGTGGGGTGGACACAAGCTCCCAATCGCGGTTACGCCATTCCCACTCGCAACCACATACACACAGCAGTTCTGCAACCACAGGCGGCTCCTGCTTCTCTGCTTGCTCAATGGCGGTGCGGAGGGCGGTGATGGCTTCGGACTGCCTCCATCCGTCACCAGACTCCAACGCCTCCAACGCCTTCTTCATCGCGTTCAATTGTGTGTTCATTTGGTTTCTCCTCTTGCTCGGATGGCGGTGGCAACACTGCGCCCCAATGGACTGCGACCACTTGTTAGGAAATTTTCCGCTGCCTTTGCACACGCCTCACGCTCGGCTGCGGCGACAAAGGCGGCGAAGCGTTCAAGCGACCATGTGGCTGGATTGTCATCATTGATGATGAACCCAGCCTCCCGCGCCATGCGGATAAGTTCTTCTGTGTTCATGCTTGTCCCCTTGCTCGGATGGCGTCAATCGCCTCAAAGAGCCTTGCCTGATCAATTGGGTCTCCGACCAAAGCGGCGATGCGGCCAATGCAGGCTATGTTTGCTCGACGCTCATCAGCGATAGCGTCAGCACGAACAAGGGCTTCAAAGGCTTTGAGCCTTTTTGTAAAGCCCGTTGTGAACTCCCACATTTCTTCAAGTCCAGCCTCACGGGCCATGTCTATGGTGGATTTCATTTGGTTTCTCCTCGTGCTCGGATAAATTCAGATGCTAGTTTTGGTGTAAAACCACAAACCAAACAGCCTCCTATTTCGTTTATTGCATAGTCCACCAAAGGCGGCGCATCTTCAATAATTTGCGCTACGGCTTCACGCTCCTCTGCTTTTGTGGCAGCAGCGACAAGGTCGGCAAAGCGTTCAAGGTCTGACACTCCACCCGTAATGATTCCTTCATGCTTTGAAAATCCTGCCTTGCGCCCAAGCTCAACAATGTCTTCGCGGTTCATACCAGCGCCTCCCCAGACTGCTCTCTCTGCTGGCGTGCGTGATCTGCAATCTGCTGGCGCGTCCATGGCACGGGGCCGGTTGATGGTGGGAATGGCCAGGTTGTCATGTATGCACCCCGGTAGGATTGAATTCCAGGCTTACGCTCTCGCTGTAGTAACCATTCGACTCTCCGAGCCAACGCACATCGACATAGCCTTTGCGCGTGGCGAACTTGTAGAACGTCCATGTGTAGGACTCGGGCTCGTATTCAAACTTGTAGTCGGCAGGTGTTTCTCCTTGAGACTCTTCGGCGATCAGGAGAGGCTCGCCGACCAAGTCCTGGAGGTCGCCAGCGATGTCGTTGATATCCACACCCTCGCAGCAATCTTGATGATGCAGAAAGGTGAATACACCCTCGTCGCATTTGAAGCGCATCTCGTCATCATCGGATTCCACGCTGATGAAGACGACGCCGAGCATGTCCTCGATCTTTGGCTCGTAGACGACGCCACCATCCCAGCCTTTGCGCTGGGCAATTTTCCCAAGCAGGCTCATACAGCCCCCCGTTGGTTTCCAGGCTCACGCCCGGTGTGTGTGTATTTGCACTCGGTTGCCATGTCTTTCCTTTCTTCGTTTCGGTTCATGTAATGTATCACAGTTTGTGAAGTTCTGTGCAAATTATTTTTTCACAGCTGTGAATTTATTGTGGTACACTTCACGCTCCACTCAACGAAAGACACGGTATGGACTACATCACGGCAAACCTCTCTAACGAGGAATATCACTCGATGGCTGGAATCTCCAGCAGCCACTTCAAAGTGATCGACAGATCCCCACTGCACTACTGGGCAAAGTACGTCGATCCAAATCGCAAGGCATCAGAGCCAACTGACGCCATGATCATTGGCACAGCATGGCACACGGGCGTGTTCGAGCCAGAGCAATTCAACAAGAACTACGTTTGCGTGCCAGATGGCATCGACCGTCGTACAAAAGAAGAAAAGGCGCTGTTCGCATCAATCGAAGACGCTGGCCAGGTGCCATTCAAGCCAGAGCCATTTGCTGACCTGGTGCGCATGATCGAAGCAGCACGCGCTCATCCGATTCTGGCCAGCTTGCTTGCGCACGAAAACTGCATCATCGAAAACTCGATCTTCATCGCTGGCGAGTACGGCGAAACACTGAAGATCCGGCCCGACCTCGCCATCCTTCCATGCGAGCAATTCCCACACGGCCTGATCCTGGACGGCAAGACAACCGTTGACGCATCGGCTGAAGCATTTGGGCGCTCGTACTGGGATCTCGGCTACCACTACCAAGCAGCGTTTTACTGCGATGTGTGGCAAGCGTTTTTCAAAACCAAAGAGCCACCACCATTCATCTACTTCGCGCAGGAAAAAGCATCGCCACACGCAACGGCCATGTACTCCGCATCCGCGAAAATCATTGACTTCGGGCGCAACAAATATCGCAGCGCCATGGAGACCATCATTCGATGCCGCATCGCAAACCACTGGCCCTCATACCACGATGGCATCGAACATCTGACTCTTCCGGTATGGGCTGAAAAACAAATTGAGCAAGGAGAAAGCAAATGATCCAATTCAAAAAAGTACAGCGCGAAGGCGCACGCCTCGTCATCGGTCTTGCAGGGGTCTCCGGATCTGGCAAGACATTCACTGCACTGCAACTCGCGTACGGCTTGGCCAAGCGAAACGCAGACAAGATTTTCTTTGTGGATAGTGAAAACCGCCGAGGCAGCTTGTACGCAGACTCTCTGCCACATCCATTCAACATCGGTGATCTGAACGCACCTTTCAGCCCTGCTCGTTACATCGAGGCAATCAAGGCCGCAAGCGATGCTGGCGCTGAAGTCCTGATCATTGATTCGATCAGCCACGCCTGGGAAGGAATGGGCGGCGCACAGGACATCGCGAACAATACGAACAGCCGCATGGCGAACTGGAAACTGGCCAAGGCCGAGTGGAAAAAAATGATGGATGCAATCTTGCAGTCACCATGCCACGTCATCCTGTGCATTCGTGCCCGCGAAAAAACTGACTTCACGAATCCACGCGAACCGAAGCAGCTTGGATTGCAGCCTATCATCGAGGCCAACGCACCATTCGAGATGACGGCCAGCTTCATGATGCACGACATGGGAAAGCGGCAGGACATCCTGAAGCTGCCAAGCGAGTTGTCGGCCATCTTTACTGGCAACGGCTACATCGGCCAAGACCATGGCGTGAAGTTGCGCAGCTGGGTAGATGGGGCAAAGCAACTTGACCCAGCTGTCGAGCACCATCGCGGTCTCATCAACATGTCCACCGAAGGCGGAATGGACTCGTTGAAGGCGCAATGGGCAACCACTCCAGCGGAAATCCAAAAAGCTCTCGGCAAGGCGTTCCTCGATTCAGCCAAGGCCAGCGCCAAGGCGTTCGACGACCAGCGCAACGCAGGAACAGCCAACGAGGACGACGCAATTCGCGGACTAAATGCGCTGGCATCTGCTGGCCAGCAAACACAGGCATCGGCTCCAGAGCCAGAGCCTGCAACCGAGTCACAACCAGCTCCGGCTGACGACGACATTTTTTAACCACTGAAAGAAAACTATGCAACTGATTGGACTGGCCCGACTGGGCAAAGACTGCGAACTGCGCACAACACAAAACGGCGAGATGGTCACGAACCTGTCGCTGGCATACAACTACGGTCGTAAAGACCAAGACGGCAAGCGCCCAACACAATGGGTCGAAGCAAGCCTGTGGGGCAAACGCGCTGAAGTGCTGTTGCAATACCTGACCAAAGGCCGTATGGTCTGCGTCACGGTCGATGAGATCCACATGGAGACGTACCAGGGCCGCAACGGCGAAGGCATCAAGCTGACAGGTAACGTCTCTCAGATCGAGCTGGCTGGCGGAGAGCAAACTGGTCAGCAACAGCGTCAAGCTGCGGCACCGGCTGCGCGTCCTGCACCAGCGCCGAAATTTACTCCTGAAACGGAAGACGATATTCCGTTCTAAAGCAAAAAAAATCCCCGGTGATGAGCCGGGGATTAAACCTTACAAGGAGAAGACACGCATGAAAAACAAACAAATTCTACAAGGAATCCCATGCTGTCGGAAAAAAATATCCAGAACGCCTCCCTCGTTGCCGTCGGGTCTGATCCAGACGTCCTCGTTATGCGCATTCAATCAGGCATTTTTCGTTCTCTCGACGACCCAACTCGCATGGTTCGGGTCGGCACCCCTGGCATTGCCGACTCACTCGCTGTCGTTCGAGTGACCATCACTCCAGACATGGTCGGACAGGACATCGCCGTGTGCGCAGCCGCTGAATTTAAAACAGCCAAAGGCCGTCAGCGCGATGATCAAAAAAAATGGCAGGCCGCATTCGAGAAACGTGCTGGCCAGTACCGACTCATCCGCAGCCCCGACGAAATGAAAGCATTCATCACACATGTCAAGCGGCAACCATCCCGATGAAAAATCACTGCTGGCGTTTCTGGAAAAACAGTACAACACGCGCATGTACGTTTTTCAGACAGTCCAGTGGCTCAAAGAAAAATATCCGCTGTCGCACGAGCGACTGATTGGGAAGCTGCGCAAAATTTACAAGGAGAAAAATAACTAGGCGTGAAGTTGTTCGTGTAATATCTGTGTTCCAGCCACGCGCTGGTCACTGTCTGTACGTTTGTTTTTGCTCATAGGAATCACATGTCAAATATCGACACCACCCCATTCGACACATCAATTGAGGTCAATCGCCATCACATGGCTTTCTCTTGCCCCGCGATGCTGGATTCGCTCATCCAAGTCAACGACACCGTGGACTTTGCGAAAAAAATCCTCCTACAAAACCGAGTGCGTGACTTTTCCGCAACAGACGTTCTCACGCTCACGAAGCTAATTCTTGAGCGCGAGAAATCAATCAAGGAGGAACGCAAGCTGTCGGGGGATGAGGAATGAAATCCGAACTCAAAAAAACATTCCGGTCTCTGTTCTCCAGCCACGAAGTTATCGAAATCCGAGCCAAGCGCCACGGCAAAATGCGCGGATGGTTTTTCGGCAAGGGCAGCGGATCAAAAATCATCGAACTCGTCGAGCGGCTGAATCAGGACTCGGATGCGATCTACATCACACTGAACCCAGTATCTGCGGATCTGCTGACCAGCCACCCGCACACCGACGATGGCCACTCAAGCCACCTCACAACCGACAGCGACATCGCCAGGCGCTCGTACATCCTCATCGACGTCGATCCCATCCGGCCAGCCAACGTCTCCAGCACTGATGCGGAAAAACAACAGGCACTCGACGTCATTCAGCGCGTCAAGGAATTCCTGCAATCGGCTGGCCTGCCGCAACCATTCGAGGCCGACTCCGGAAACGGCTATCACCTGTTGCTTCCATGCAACATCGAGAACACGCCAGAGGCCACAGATCTCGTCAAGGCATTCCTGAAGCTGCTCGACAGCAAATTCAGCACCGACGAAGCCAAAGTCGACACCGTGGTCTCCAACGCAGCTCGGATCGTCAAGCTGTACGGAACCACATCGCGCAAGGGCGAATCAACGAAAGAGCGGCCACATCGCGGATCTCAGCTGACCAGCGTGCCTGATACCGTCGAATACGCCACGGCAAACCAGATCGCTGCCATACTTCCTGCGCCGGAGCCCGTAGAACGAAAAACGCGAGCTAATCCAGCACCTGTGGCTGCATCGGCATCGCCAAACCGGAAATACGTGCTGTCGGCCTTGGACAGCGCGATCCAGAAAGTCCAGAGCGCACCAGCTGGCCAGCGCAACGACACCCTAAACTCCGAGGCCTTCTGCATTGCCCAATTCGTCGGAGGCGGTGAACTCAGCGAAAGCCTCGCCTGGTCGTCACTGTCAGAGGCTGCCGAGCTCAACGGCCTCGCGCCAAACGAGATCGATTCCACCCTGCATAGCGCGTTCACCAAAGGCAAATCACAGCCGCGGTATGCGCCCGAGGTTCGCAAGCGGCCAGAACCTGCACCGCAGCCACCGGTGCACGACAACGAAATGGTTGATCCTGAGACTGGCGAGATCACCGAGCGCCAAACGCAGGCTCAGGTGTCGGACGAAATGTGGGCCGACTTCAACACCAATTGGGTGTACGTCGAGGCCACCAAGATGTTCATCCACCTCAAAACCATGAGGCAGCTCACAACCGATGCGTTCAACATGACCCATGCTGCCCTGTTGTTCACCTACGCACCCGAGACTGGCAAGCGGCCAAACGCTGCCATGTACCTCATGAAAGACCGCGGCAATGCGGCTGTGCACAACACCATGTACCTGCCAGCCATGTGGAACGGCGACCCGATCTTTGAAATCGACGGAATCCGTTACCTGAACACCTACAACGACATCTGGACGCCAAAGGCAGACGCCAATTGGGATCGGCACGACGCATGGCAGATCTGTCTGAGCCACCTCCAGACGATCCTGCCAGACGACTGGCGCGACGTTCTCATGTTCATGGCGCACAACGTCCAGTACCCTGGCAAGAAAATCCTCTGGGCACCCATCATCGTCGGCATCCAAGGCGACGGCAAAACCGTGCTGGCCAAGATCATGGCCGCCGCCATGGGTGCGAAAAACACCAAGGTCGTCGGCCTACAAGCCACGCGCTCGGAATTCAACTCGTGGGCCGAGGGCAGCTGCCTTGCCGTGTTCGAGGAAATCCGCGCACCAGGTCACAGCCGCCACGATTTCATGAACAAGCTCAAAGAGCTGATCACCAACGATGTCATCGACGTGGTGGCCAAAGGCCGTGACGGGCGCAACGTGGTCAACACCCAGAACTACATGGCCCTGAGCAACTTCCGAGACGCATTGGCCATCGATGAGCATGACCGGCGCTGGGGCGTGTTTTTCACGCGCTTCAAGGATCGGGCCGAGGTGCTAGCTCACTTCGGGCAGGAATACTGGGCCAAACTGAACGATTACGCCATCAAGGGGCATCCAGAGGTCATCCGTGGCTGGCTCATGAGCATCGACCTGACAGGGTTCGATCGCAATTCTGGGCCGAAGATGACGGAGGCGAAAAAAGCCATGTCGCGTGACAGTATGAGCGAGGACGTTCAATCGGTTCAGGAAGCAATCGAAATAGGTGGGGAGGGGGTAAGCCACAGGGCTGTCTCAACGCGCAGGCTGTCGGCCATCCTGATGGATCTGGAGCGAACCAGCATCAAGACCAGCAGACTGTCAAAGGCCATGATCACGCTGAAGTACAGGAACGCTGGTGTGGTCAAGTGGAATCGAGGCACGCACAGGGTTTGGGTTCACGAGGATGTTGACGTACCAGCTGGCCAGGCTGGGATGGAGACACTTCGTCAACTTTTGGACGAAACGTTATGACGAAGGCAGGTTACGAGAGGTTACGAGTGGTTACAAGCTGCAAAACCACTTGTAACCTGCTGGAACCCGCATGGTTACTGGGTTTTCTACTCTACAGGTTACAAGTTACAAGATATATACATCTACAGGGAGAAAAAATATATATAGCAGGAAACGCATAAAATGCTCGTGTGTGGCGCTGCTCCGCAATTTGGCCGTGGACTTGCGCGAACTTGTAACCTGTAACCTTTGGCAAAATTTCTTTTTAAATCAACAACTTACGAGGTTACAGGTTTTTTGGCCAACTCGTAACCTTTTGGCTAGAAGGCGCAACGATTAAAATTACGGAATGAGCCAACACAGCCACCTCTACAACAACAACGCCTGGCGAGCAGTGCGTCTGGCGCAGCTCCAGAAAGAGCCTCTGTGCGCTTTTTGCAAGCAGCGTGGGGTGATCACTGCCGCGACCGTTTGCGATCACGTGGAGCCGCACAAAGGCGATCTGGATCGGTTCTGGTCTGGCCCGTTCCAATCGCTGTGCGCGTCATGCCACAGCGTCGACAAACAAATTTTGGAAAATGGCGGCACACCCAAGCGCGTGGTTGGCGTGGACGGGATTCCAGAGGGCTGGTGATTTCCTGAGCTGGGCAATTTCTCCGCCGGAAAACAGAAACGATTTTTGGCCCAAAAAATCCACGGAGGGGGGTGCGCCTTGGGAAACGTGTTTTTCAGCGAAACTGACAAAACTTACGTAAAACTTACAATTCTTACGTGAAACTTACGCTCGAATCCACTTTGCGAAGCCGGCGTAAGTGATTGATTTGAAACGGTTTTTCGCATACTGCGAGCGAGAAGATCCGGTTTTGCAGCGCGTCGCCGGTGGCTTGGCCTGGTATCGGTTGACTTGGCCCGCCGTCAATCGCCCGGCGTGCTGGGTTTCACCGTCAATCGCCCGGCGAAAAATCACGCGCCGTAAACCCGCTTACCTGGTGCATCGCGCTGCAATTGTTAAATCCTATCGCTATTCGAGCGCCAATAAATAAATACTAGGGTTTTGCAATAAAAATATGCTTTGCGAAGCTAATTTATTTGATAGAATTCGTTTCATGCGCTGGATTTCCTGGTGCATCAACTGAATGGAGTAATAGATACATGAATTCATACGATAGACACCAACTGACCGCCCGCGAAATCTACAAGGGCGAAGATCCCCCCGCCGTTCTTATGGCCTTCGCCGGGCTTATCGGCTTCCTGGCCGTTCTTTTTATCGCCATGGCCTTGGCTTTCAACTTTTAAGGGGTAAAGCATGAAGCAAATTAGAGAAATCAGCGACACCGCTGCAAAAATCATTCTGAACAAAAAAGGCGAGCACGTTGCCACTGTGAATTTCCGTTACGGTTCAGGCGGCGGGGTTCAATGCGACGTTTGGGCGCGTAAACCTGGTGACAAATTCTTGTCGCTTGTTCACCAACAAAAGGCCGGGGGTTATGGTTATGACAAAGCCGCCGCCGCTTTGGCCGGGGCAGTAATTGAGGGTTACAAAATGGCAAATCATTGTGGATATGTGGAGGCAGCGGGGGAAAAGAAACGCGAAGCCCTTTTAAAAGCCTATAAGCGCCGGGTTAAAGCCGGGGAAATGTCACGCGAAGAACATGCCGCATACGAAAAGAAAGCCGCTAAGTTGGGTTGCCGCTTTGCTAATTGGAATAGCCCCGCCGTGGGCCTGCCTAATTCATGGGGCAGCTTGCACAATGAAAGCGGCTTGGGTAGGCTTGAAATGCTTGGCTTTCGCGTCATAACGGCGCTTTAAGGGGTACACCATGAAAAAAGCATTTTCCGAGCTTGCCGTTGGAGCTCTATTCATCCATAACGGAAATATTTGCCTCAAATTAAGCACTCGCACTGCGCAGCTTGTCCAGTACGGTCGCACGTTCTATTTTTCAAAAAATGACTTGATTGAGGTGGCATGATGAAATACTTATTTCAAACTACAAAACAGTGGATTTCAATCTATGCACTGTCCGAAGAGAGCGCCCGAAACATATTTACGAAGGCGTTTCCTCATATCCCCCAATCGGCCATCTTGAATGTGCATCACGCCCTTAAGACAGTGACCGCGCATAGGAACCCTACTCCATATGAAATCAAGCTGGGTTACGGCGCTACACACTATAAAGATTTCCACCTGGAAGATTGGCTTAGGACGAGCGGGGGAAGCCTTAAAAAGTGGATCAAATGCCCGCATGATGGCCTTCGCTACTATCGGGGGTAAGCCATGAAGCCACATAATTTTGACGCCCTAGCCCAGCTAGCTGGCATGCGGATAGGATCCGGTGCATTTATCGCGGCCAGGCTTCACCTGGTTCACGGCATGCAGCAGAATGAGGCAGCGGCCCAATGTCGGATTAAACCGGCAACGGTGTCTCAGGCAGTAGCAAGAATTCACCGAGCAGAACTACTCGCTTTGCGTGCAACCCGATAGAAAACCAAAACCCAGCTAACCCGGCCCGAGCGCCGGGTTTTTTTGTGCCCGGTCAATCCGGGCTTTTTTGCGCCCGGTTTCGCCCGCGCCCGCCATTTTCGCCCGCCGGTCACGCGCCCTGGCGGGCTTTTTCCCGCCTGAAATCGGCCCGCGCCGGGGTGGGGGTGGATCGAAAGTCGCCACGCGCGACCCAAAACATCGGCAGGTTCCTCGTTTTTCAGTGCGAACCGTGATTTTTGGGGGCATAATCTTCACAAAAGGAAAGTTTATGGCCAAAAAAGCACCGACAAACACCGTAAATTCCGTGATCAAGGCCATGGCCAATGCCGCGGCTCCAGAATTCGACCCTCCCGCGCATGTGCGCGTGCGTGAGAAAGACCGACCATTCTGGTCAAGTATCATGGCCTCCCGTGCGCGAGACGAGTGGTCAAAAACGGACTTCGTTGTGGCAGCCCAGCTGGCGCGCTGCCAGGCCGACATCGAAACCGAGTCGGTGGCGCTTGACATCGAGGGCAGTGTGGTCGAAAACTTCCGTGGCACCATGGTCATGAATCCTCGGCACTCGGTTTTGGAGCAGCTGGCTCGCAGGGAGCTGGCGCTGATGCGAACTCTGTGCCTGACCGGAGTGGCCAGCCGACCAGCAAAAGAGGATCTGCTGAAAGCACGCAAGGCCGAGCGGACGGCAGCTGGTGTGCGCAACGAAATTGAAGACGAAGACCTTCTGGCAAGCTGATGGCGACCAAGAAAGCTGCGAAGCCGAAAAAGCTGACGAGAGGTGAGCGTGTTATTGCGTTCATCGAGAGGTACTGTATCGTTTCCGAGGGGGATCTTATCGGAAAACCGATTAAGTTGGAACCGTTTCAAGCAAATTTTTTTAAGGCCGTCTACGACAACCCACACGGGACTCGCCGTGCGTACCTGAGCATTGCCAGGAAAAATGCGAAGACCGCCACGATCGCGTGCTTGTTGCTGGCGCACATCTGCGGGCCGGAGGCTGTGCAGAACTCGCGGATTGTGTCTGGCGCGATGAGCCGCGACCAGGCGGCTGAGGTATACAACTATGCCTCGAAAATGATCCAGCTCTCGCCAGATCTCAGTCGGGTGACGCGCATCGTGCCGTCGAACAAGCGAATCATCGGGCTGGCACGCAACGTCGAGTACCAGGCAGTGTCGGCTGACGGTCGGACGGCGCACGGCAAGTCTCCGGTGATCGCCATTTTGGACGAGGTTGGCCAGATCCGTGGGCCTCAGTCGGATTTCGTTGATGCGATTGTGACGGCGCAGGGTGCGTATGAGAACGCGATGCTGTTTGCGATCAGCACGCAGGCTCCGAACGACAATGATCTGTTCTCGATCTGGCTCGATGACGCCAAGGAAAGCAAAGATCCGAGAATCGTTTCTCACGTCTATGAGGCACCGAAGGATGCAGAGCTTCAGGACAGGACTGGCTGGTACGCAGCGAATCCTGCGCTCGGGATTTTCCGCAGCCTGAAGGATGTTGAGGAGCAGGCAGATCGTGCGGCACGAATGCCGTCATTTGAACCAACTTTTAGGAACTTAGTATTAAATCAGCGAGTCGAAATGTCGGCTCCATTCGTTCCAAAAGGCGTTTGGCTGCTCAACAGCATGGAGCCAGACGACTCGGTGTTCTATGAGCATCCCGTGTACGTTGGAATCGACCTTTCGGCCAAGAACGACTTGACTGCGATGGTCATGATTGCGTTTGATGGCGAGAAGTGGCACGTCAAGCCGATCTTTTGGACGCCAGACAAGGGTTTGCGAGACCGTGCCAAGCGAGACCGTGCGCCGTATGACGTGTGGGCTGACCAAGGATTCATCCGGGCGTTGCCTGGCGCGTCGATCAATTATGAAATCGTTGCGCAGGAAATCGCTGATGCGCTGGACGGATGCAATGTGCAGTCGGTTGCGTTTGACCGCTGGCGCTTTGACCTGCTGAAAAAGGAATTCGATGACATCGGCGTGTCGCTGCCTCTGCATCCGTTTGGCCAGGGCTTCCGCGACATGGCTCCGGCCATTGATTCGCTGGAGACAATGCTGCTCAATGAACAGATGGCTCATGGTGCGCATCCGGTTTTGACTATGTGCATGGCGAATGCTAAGATCGAACAAGATGCGGCTGGCAATCGGAAGCTGAACAAGCAGAAGGCCACTGGTCGCATTGACGGCGCGGTTGCCCTAGCGATGGCCGTAGGTGTGACCCCCCAGACTTCGACGGAAGGGGATTTCGATGGCTTTCTGTCTAACCCGGTGACTTTCAAATGAGTCTATTCTCCAGCTTTTCAAATTGGGTGATGGGTGGTTTGCGCCGTTCCAAGGGCATTCAATACGCGACTCCATCTTCTTATGCCGACGAGGCCGCATCGACCGTCACGTATGACAGCGCCATGCAGCTTTCTGCTGTCTGGGCCTGCGTCAAGCTGCTGTCCGAGACTGTTGCTTCGCTGCCGATCACCGTTTATCGCGTGACGCCTGATGGACGCAAAGAGCACGAAACGCACGCACTGACCACGCTGTTTGCTGGCAAGGTCAACCGATACCAGACCAAGGTTGAATTTTTCGAGACCGTGATCCTGAATTTGGTGATCAACGGCAACGCATACTGCCGTATTGAGCGCGTTGGAGACCGAATTGTGAGCCTCATGCCGCTGATGTCGGCTCAGGTCGAGGTGATGATGCTCGACGATGGCTCGCTGGTGTACAACTACACACACGATTCTGGCGTGACCGTGTTCGCGTCTGAGAGCATCTGGCACCTGAAGCTCATGGGCAACGGCACGATCGGCATGTCTCCGCTTGCGTACCAGCGCAATTCGCTTGGTATCGCTCAGGCTGCCGAAGGTGCTGTCACCAAGATCTATCGCAATGGCGCAAAGCCGTCTGGCGTGATCACGATTGACCGTGTTCTGACTGACGCCCAGCGTGACCTGGTGCGCTCTCGGTTCAATACGCTGACGACCAGCACCGACGACCGCCTGATGGTGCTTGAA